>Ga0207695_10010594_pt1 | contig 11269 bp, 12 predicted proteins | sample KBSC54metaG_FD_184354 | JGI IMG/M metagenome (GOLD analysis project Ga0207695, IMG submission 184354) | Corn rhizosphere microbial communities from Kellogg Biological Station, Michigan, USA - KBS C5-4 metaG (SPAdes) (version 2) | ecosystem: Host-associated > Plants > Roots > Rhizosphere > Soil... | reverse complement strand
ATCACCGACATATCGTGCTCCACAGCCGCCGCACCGGACCAAGCCTTTAAGCAAATAGGTATGCTTTTCATTTCGCGGTGAGAAGGTGATATTTCGGGCCAGTTGCTGCTGAACCCGCTGCCAACGGTCGCGCGGAATGATCGAAAGGGCGGGAGGCAAGACAAGCGGCAGCCATTCACTTTGAGGCCGCGTCCGAACACTGGACTTCGCGCGTTTTCGATAGCGGGGGCTCGTTGACGGGTTCTTGGGTTCGCAACCTTGGACCTTGTTATAGTGCCAGGTTCCGGCATACATTTCGTTCTTCAAAATCCGCAATACGCTGGACTTGCCCCATCGAGGAGCGCCGTTCTTCGGCGGAATCCCAAGGTCGTTCAATCGGTTCAGGACCTTCCGGGCGGAAAGGCCATCTTGGTCCACCCATTCAAACATTCGTCGGACTACGGATGCTTCTTGAGAATTCAGTTCGAGAATTCCGCCGGTACCAGCTAGACGGTCTTTGGGTATATAGCGATAGCCGTAGGCGGTGTTCGAGCCCAGATACTCCTTGCGCACCTCCACTTTATGGCGGCGTCCACGCCGAGTCCGATCCAGTATAAGTTCTCGCTCAAACTCAGCGAAGCTCCCCAGAATATTCACCATGAGGTTCGATGTGGCGCTCGCATCCGAGGGAAGCTTGCGAAAAATGACTTTGACGCCTTTCCGCTCGAGGTCGCGCTTGATGATTCCGAGGTGGGCAACATCACGTGCAAGGCGGTCCACGTCGTTGATAAGAGCTGCCTCAAAAAGGCCCTTCTGTGCGTCGTCTCGCAAGCGATCGAGCTCGGGCCTCTCCATCGCGCCGCCGCTCCAACCCTCATCCTTATAAATTCCGACGATAGGCCAGCCTTTGTCGCGCGAGAAACGCTCGAGTTCGGCGATTTGAGAGTCGATGTTTTGGCCCTCCCGCTGCTCTTCGGTTGAGACGCGGGCATAGATTGCCAGCCGAAGGCCGGCTTCTGGGATTCCAGGCATGTGCGTAAAAGCGGGGATTAAGGATTAGGCGGACGTCTACACATTAGCGTCACGTCGTTTTTTGTCAAATCTGGGTCTGTGGATAACGGAACCCGCCGGTTGAACAGCATGGCCACCGCCTTGAGCAGGGCGTGAGGATCGGGGTCGGGAATTGTTTCCCAGGACACCGTGATATTGTGCGGGGTGGATTTCGACATAAGGAAGTCAGCATAGTAAATTCCGACCACACCCGAAAGACGGGAAAAGCTGAACATCAGGCCATAGGTAAACAACCGGGCTGGACGGCGTCAAGCTTTTCCCGCCTTTTCAGTTTGCCTGGTCAGCGCCATCATTCCGAAGTCATGCTTGACCTCATCCTCCAATTCATCCTGGAACTCTTTCGCGCTCTTCTCGTAGATGTGCTTTCCGGTCATGTCCGCAGGCGGTGGGCCGGATGGTTTGCGGCACGCGATGCCGACAACGGGCGCCGGTCCGTTCTGGAGGTCCACCGCCGGAATCGGGATAGGCTCCTCCACAAGTTGCGCACAGAGCCGGAAGAAGACCTGTAATTGTCCACAACTTTTCCCGCCTTTACCAATTCCGTGGAGTTGCTACAGTTCACTCAAACGGAACTTATGGATTCACTAAAACAAAAACCAAATAATCTCCTGCTCTATCGGAAAAGGATGGGGTTTAGCCAGAAGCAGATTTCCCGTTTGCTCGAACACCGGGATACGTCAATGGTGTCGCACTACGAACATGGCCATTCCTACCCGCCCTTGCCGGTAGCCTTGCGCTTGGAAATCATTCTACGAGTGCCCATTGCCTTTCTCTTCCCGCATCTATATGACGACATCAAGCAGCGAATACGCCAAATGGAGGAAAGCCTCCGCGAAGGCCAAAGACCACTTCTCTAAACTAATCGCACGTATTCATGACATCCATCCTAGAAAGGCTCGCCCGGCCGTCAACCGCGTTTGAGCCAAAAACCACGCGCGATATTTTTGCCTTGCGGCTTGCGCAAAAACTGCGCGATGCACCCGCAGCCGCACACTATTCGGCACTCGCCGACGAACATTCCGCCGCTCGATTGCTCACGGCCTACCGACGAACCATACGAAATGCACCGGATGGTGACCTCGGCAGGCGCTTTCATGTGGAACTTCAGAGGGCCAGCGACAACAGTTCGGATATCAGAAGCGCCAACTTGCTCGCGGTGCGCGTCGAGCGCCGCTCGATTGCCAGTGCAGTTTTCTCTGGCGAACGCCTGGAATACACCCAGATGCGACATCTCTCCTCGACTAAGGAAAAAGCGTTGTCCAGTGCTGTGGGTTTCATCAACTGGCTGCTCGAATCGTTTGCGATTGAGTCGGTGGCACTCGAGGCCTTAGCGGGCACCGCGCAGATCCAACGCCAGACTCTGACGAATTTGATCACACAGACGTTGCGGGACCGCATGCTGCCAATCTGGCAGATTTCCAAGCCCGAACTACTCGGGGCGCTGGGTCATCCCGCCTTAAAATCGCGCAAAGAGGTTCGGGAGGTGATTGCGACGATCTGGCCGATTCTGGCAGGTACGAACGGTCAAACATTCATCCGCGACGCAGCAGCATTGGGTCTGTACGTCCAGACCGAGCGTCTGTTCATTCTTAACTAGATTTCAAATGGTTGGACCACTCTCCTACATTGGCGGCAAAAACCGTCTTGCTACGAAAATCATCAAGCTCCTGCCGGAGCACACCACGTACGTGGAGCCGTTTGCCGGTGGGGCACAGGTGCTCTTTCATAAGCAGCCGTCGAACGTAGAAGTGTTGAATGACCTTGATTTCGACATTGTGAACTTCTTCCGTGTTTGCCAATGGCACTATGAGGAATTCGTCCGATACCTTCGGTTCTGTTTGGTCAGTCGAAAGCTGCACGAGATGCATCTGGCGACAAACCCGGAAACCCTGACAGACATTCAGCGCGCCGGGCGATTCTTCTATCTGCAGAAAAATTCGTTCGGGGGACTCATTCTCAAGCAGAAGTTCCACTATGGCGTTACGCAACCATCGAACTACAATCCGGCGCGAATTCCCGAAATTATCGAGCGAACGCACAAACGGCTCGAGCGAGTCCAGATTGAATCGCTACCCTACGAAAAGATTTTGGAAAAATATGACCGGCCCACAACCTGCTTCTATCTCGACCCCCCGTATTGGGAACGTGTTCTCTATAAGTTCAACTTCAGCGAATCCGATTTCCGCGGCCTTGAACAGCGTCTGGCTGCTATCCAGGGAAAATTCATTCTTTCTCTTGATGACCGTTCGGAAGTCCGGGAATTGTTTAAGAAGTTCCGGTTCGAGCAGGTAGATCTCGCCTACACCGCTAAGCGCAATGTAAAGGGCAACAGAACAAAGGAGCTACTGATCCTTAATTTTGACCCGTAAACTGGATAAATGCCGCGCACGGAGCCACGCCTTTCGCAGTTCGGCCCGGCGTTCGTATGGCTACTGAAAAAAGAGGTTTCTTCCGCCCGGCTGGCAAGCTTATTTGGAACGACACCGGCAAACGTCCGCGTGATAGCCTTTCGGGCGCGAAATCCGCAGATTGCGGAAGATTCTGGTTTCGACGACCTCGACTCGCGACTGCCACCTAAAATTACCGAAGCGATGGGCGTCCGTGCTACACCGGACGACGTTGTCCGCACACCGGTCGGAACCAAAAAATTAGATTGGCTTAAGGAAGAGATTCAAAATACGGTCGATCGATATTCCGCGCAATTCCTGTTCCTCGACGGGATCAAAGTTCTTCGTCGGTTGGCTCCTTGGATTGGGTATGCGGGAGATTCCCGGCGAATCGCTATGTCCGCCCTTCTGCATCAGGAGACCGCCTGGTTTCTGGTCCACAGCGGACATAGCGATTCCGCAGCGCACGAAGCAACAGTCGCGCGCAATTTATGGAAGATCGCCTTTCACGAATCAGACGAACGGGAATACGCTGAACGTTTTATCCAAGCCTCTCTGATTGGTTCTCATGCCTGCCTGCTGGCACGACAACCTGAGGAGGCCTGGCGGATTCTAGAAATCGCCCGCGAAGCAGCGGAGTCGATTGGCGCACCGCTCGGCTCCGATCACTTTCGCCAGCGCGGAGTGGCTCTGTTCCAGCTTCGAGAAGATGAACGCGCCACCCAGCAGTTTGAGCGCTCTACTGAAGCCATGGAGAGACTGAACGAGGCCAAGAATCCGGCTCAACTCCTGATGACGGGATCCCGGCATACAAATCTCTTGGGCCGGATAAATTGCGACCAGGCCCAACAGCTTTTCGCCCTTGCCCGCCAGACCTTCGGCGACACTAGTCTCGAGGTCTCGATGACCCTCTACTGGGCCGCTGCCTGCGGCCTTTCGACCGACAGCCCTTCCGCAGTTCTGAAAGCCGTCGAGTTACTGGCCGCTCATCCCGGCCCGGCACCCGAGTTCGGCCACCAATCCACGATTCGCAAGCTGCTCGCCGTGACGCCGGAGCTGGGGCTCGACGCCCGGCTACGCCGGATTTGGGTCCGACGCGCGCTGTACGAAAATACCTCCCGCAATCGATAAAACCCCGCCCGTTACGGAATTCGAGGGGGGTGGCTCTGTCCCCATTCGGCTTCTCGCCGCATTCTGGTCCTGCGATGCAAGACCTCCTGCGATTCCGGCGCTGCCCAAGTCTTCACGGACACCCCGTAGGTGTAACGGCCGGAAGGCACAACGGCGTTTCCCGCCGCCTTCCTCAAGCCGACTTCGTAAGATCTGGCGGCAGCGCCGGAGCCGTGGGAGATCACAACCCGACCGAGACCCTCCGAGCAACAACGTTTAGCGAATAACCCATGATTGAAAGACTACTCACCTCAACTTGGAATAGGTTCGTTGCTCCCCGCAACCCAAATCAGGAACCGGGCTCTCGCCTCGACCTGGGGTTTCGGGTGATTGACACCGAAGTACACCGCTCACGGGCGTACTTGCTCGATTCCAAGCGCTGCGAACATGTGGCGATTCTCGGGAAAACCGGCCAAGGAAAGTCGTTCTTTCTGCGCCATCTGAGCGGCCAGGACGTGCGCGACAACCGGGGATTTGTGTTTTTCGATTTGCACGGCGACACGATGCCATTCCTGCTGCGTTTGGTCGCGGCCGAGGAGCGGAGGCGGGGAGTCGATCTCAGCGACCGCCTGATTGTGATCGAGCCAGCCGATGCCGAATTCTCCATCGGCCTGAATGTACTCGAAGCGCAAGAGGACCAGCAGAACTATGTTCAGCTCGCGGAATTTGCACAGATCCTGAAAGCCCGCTGGAACCTGGATTCCTTCGGAGCACGCACCGAAGAATTGTTGCGGAACGGGCTGCACGTACTTGCCGATAACGGCCTGACGCTGCTCGAACTCTCTCCGTTTCTTACCAGCGCGGCATTCCGCGCCGGTTGCCTCAATCGGGTTCAGAACACCGAAGTCCTCAGCTATTTTCAAACCCGCTTCGACACGCGCAGCGAAGCCATGCAGGGAGTGTACCGCGACGCCATCTTGAATAAGATTTCGGGCTTCACTACCGATCAAAGATTCCGCCACATTCTAGGCCAGCAGCGCTCGACGTTCTCACTGCTCAATGCCATGGACCGCGGCCAGTGGGTAATCCTGAATCTCGACAAAGGGCGGCTCGGGGAACAGGCTTCGACTTTGGGAAGCCTGCTGCTGACAAAACTCAAGAACGCATTGTTCGCGCGCAGGCGCAGGCAGCTTTTTACGCTCTACTGCGACGAAATCCAGAACTTAGTCGCCTACGATGCCGGCCTCGATACGTTGCTTTCAGAAGCTCGCAAATTTGGAATCTCCGTTGTATCCGCGAATCAATTCCTAGAGCAGTATCCGCCGCAGATGCGCGCGGCCATCATGGCCGTCGGAACTCACGTCTTTTTTCAGCTTTCGAGCACCGACGCCGACAAGATCGCATCGGCGCTCGATGGCGGAAAACGACTCGCGGAAATTCTGAAGAACTTGCCCAAACGCCGAATGGTCGTCAAAAGTGGTTCGCACCGACCCCAGGAAGTGCTCGTCCCCAATGTCGCTGAATCCGACGCGGACTATGCCGACCTCTACAACCGTTGCCGGGCTCGCTGGGCCAGAAGGCGAACCGAGATTGAAGCCGAGATACGCCAGCGCCATCAAACGGCGAATCGTCGCTCCGAGGAGGTGCTCAATGACTGGGAGTAAAGAGGTCGGAAACAAGAGGACTGGGAGTAGACGCGTAGGAATGGTTCTCCAGGAGCGGGACCGGCACCTACTTTCCGAGCTTGGCGTGATGCGAATCATCGACCGCGAAACTGCCAAGACCGTGGCCGGATTTGGTTCGACGACTCGCGCCAACACGCGGCTCCTTGTGCTCACACGCGCTGGCATTCTGCGCCGGTTCTTTGTCGGCAGCATCGGAGCGGGCCGCAAAGCGGTCTATACACTTTCTCGCAAGGGTGCCGAACTGGTTGCCGCGAAACTCGGCGGGATCGAGCGCGCGTCAGGCCGCCTGGTTCTCGGGGACCGTTTCGTCGAGCACCAGACAGGCATCAACGAAATCTACCTCGCTCTCAAATATCGCCCTGGACCCGATTCCTTTGCGGGCCTCTCCCGGTGGCTTACGTTCCGGCAATCGATCTCGGAGGCAATCAAGCTCACCCCAGATGCCTATCTTGAAATGCGCGCCGGAGAAACCCTGCGCGCGATGTTCCTGGAGGTCGATCTCGGAACCGAAGCACTCAGCGAATGGCAGAAGAAAGCCGCTTACTACCTGCAGCTTGCGGTCTCCGGAGAGTTCCTGAAACGATTTCGCCAGCCGCAGTTCCGGGTCCTTGTGGTGGCCAGCTCGGACAGGCGGATCGCCAACATCCGCTCAACTGTTGTCAAATCCACAGACAAGATTTTCTGGTTCACAACTTTCGAAACCATTAACCGCGATGGCCTCTGGTCACCCGTCTGGCTCCGGCCCAAGGGCGATCAGCGCCATTCACTTCTCTAAAGGATTCTCATGCGCTATTGCAACCAGTGCCATCGCATCACTCCCGGAGAGCCGCTCTTCTGCAACTTCTGCGGGCGGTCATACGATTTCAAGCTCTGTCCGAGCCGGCATCCGAATCCACGTAATGCCGAAATCTGCAGCCAGTGCGGCTCTCGCGAGCTATCGACGCCTCACCCGCGGATTCCGCTATGGCTCGCTCCGTTGGTCGCCCTGCTCTCGGCGCTGCCAGGAATTCTGCTGCTCGGCGTCACGATCCTATTCTTTTTTGCTCTCATCAACGTCCTGATCCGTGACCAGCAGCTTCTGTTTCAGGCCATGCTCGCTGGTTTGATGCTGGCGTTCCTCTGGTATCTCTACATGCACCTGCCTGCCTTCCTGCGCAGATTCATTTCCAAACTATTTCATCGCTCGCACTCGGACGACCATCATGGCCATTAAATATCCATTTCCAAATATTCCGAAGTCGGGAACAAACGGACGCTCGGTTTCCGCACCGAAGGCCTGGGTAGGCAACGTGCGCAAACCCGCGCGTTTACGGGGCTTTTCGCCCGCTTCCCTAGGGCAGCGCTGCCCGCCCCATTGCCCGCCCCAACCTGGCGCGAATGCCGCCGAACAGGGGCCATTTCCGAGCCTGCTGGGCAGGGCCCCGCGCCCGGCGCGGCGCTCGCTCGGCGAGCCCCTTTCTATCCGTCAAGTCGCCGAATTATTCGGCTGCTCTCCGTGGACCGTAAGGCAGACCCTTCTACCCCGAGGGTTTCCGCACTTCCGGTTCTCGGCCAGCGGCCGACTGATCTTCTTCCGAGATCAGATCGAGCGCTGGATCGAAAGCCAACAAGAAGGAGGACAAACGACAAAGTGAGCCTGTTTAAACGCGGCGACGTGTATTGGTCGTATTTTTACCGGGATGGAGTGCGTCATCAATTTTCCACCGGGACGCCCAACCGCAGGCAGGCCTTGACCATCGAAGCCAAGCTGAAGGAGGACGTCAACAAGCAACGATTCCAGATTGCCGAGAACGATCCGAATATCACGTTCGGCGAACTCGGTGCCCGGTTCATAGCCAGCGGTTCCGTGCGGCCGCATCATATATATCACCTGAAGTTCCTGCTGCCGTACTTCGGCGACGCTCCCGTACTTCGACTAACCAAGTCGATGGCCGACGAGTTTCGCTGTTTGCGGAAGGCCACAAATCCGTCCATAAAGGACGCGACCATCAACAGGGATTTGAGTGTGCTTCGCCACATCCTTTATTGGGGCGTGGATGAGCATCTCATTGCGACCAACCCGATTGCGCGCATGAAAATGGCCCGTGAGCGGCGCACTCGGAGGCAGGTCCTAAGCGTAGCCGAGGAGCAATTGCTCCTGCCGGTCGCAAAGGGTCACCTCTACGGCATGATCATCGCCGCACTCGATACCGGGATGCGGCGCGGGGAGATCACCAGCCAGCGTTGGGAGGATATAGACTTCTCGCGCAAGCTGCTGTTCGTCACCCGCTCGAAGACTCCCGAAGGGGAGTCCAGAGAGATCCCGCTGACCGACCGCCTGCTGAACTACTTGCTTCAGCACCGCCAACTCGAAGGCCTGATCGTCAGCTACAAAGACGAGCCAGTCCGCATCGTGAAGCGCTCGTGGAAGACCGCGCTCAAAAACGCGCAGCTCCGCCACGTCCGTTTCCACGATCTCCGCCACACGTTCAATACACGCCTCATGGAGGCCGGTGTCATGCAGGAAATTCGCATGGCGCTCATGGGCCATTCCGCAGGATCGAAAGTTCACGCGACCTACACCCATATCGAGCTTCCCGTGAAGCGCGAAGCCATCGAAAAGCTTGAGCAGTGGGTGAAAGACCAACAGAAGAAAAAGGAGAACAAGGAGCAACATGATGCCAGCACCGAAGCCCGAACCGAAAGCGGCCCATCCCCAACAGACAAGCGGGGGCAAGCCCGAACGCAAAGCGTGGAAGAAGAAGTCGCCCGTGGAGGTGGTCCTGGAGCAAGCCGAAAAGCTCAAGGCCGAGATCGCCGAAACGGAGGAGGAACTGAAGGCCAAGCGCAAGCAGCTGCAGAAGTTCGAAGAAGCCAAAAAGATCTTCGAAGCGATCTAGCCGCTGTAGAGCAGATAGGAGGAAAGCCATGAAGCTGTTGACCGACGAGCTGCGCGCCCGCCTGCCGCCGCTCTATTCGCAAGAGGCCGAAGCCGAGCCAATGGTTTACGCCAAGTTCTTTATGCCCGGTACGGGCTGGACCTGGTATGTGACCGAAGGCAGTCCGCAGGAAGAAGACTTTCTGTTTTTCGGCTTCGTGGTGGGCCTGGAAAGCGAGTTCGGATATTTTCTACTCTCAGAGCTCGAAAGTGTCCGAAGCCAGCTGGGGCTTGAGGTGGAACGCGATCTGGCGTTCCACGAAGGCAGACTCACCGATGTCGTACCCGAGCCCGACATTTAGGGCGCGACCAAGTAGGTGCACAGCGATTGCGTTGTGCACCTCGATCTTAGAGACCAAGAATTTTCTTGGTCTCTTTTTTAGAGGCCGTTTGTTCGCGGCCTTGGACGTTCACGAAAACCGGGAGAGGACCCGCCTCCCAGACAATCACAAGGAGAATTTGCACCATGAAGAAACTATCCGTCGTTGTGGCCGGCACCGGCCAGATCCGCGACATTGAAATCCAGCCCGGCACCACGGCTGGCGATGTCCTCCATCAACTGACTTTGCAGGACTACCTGCTCAGCAAGGGGCCGAATGAACCCTTTTTTGCCGCCGCCGAGTCGATTTATGACAAGGTCAAGGACGGCGAGAAGATTTTCGCGTCCACCAAGGCCGAGGTCGGCATCGCGGTATGCGCGTAAAGAATCTCGGTTCCCGGCCTGCTCCCGCGTCACTGCTCCAGCTCTTTGGAAACGTGATGCGGGGGCAGCGCCCCTCCACCACCGTCGAGCGCCGCCAGATTCCGTACTGGCAGGAACTCGGATGGCGGCGCAACGGCAATATCTACGAGGGAGCCTACCAAACTCCTTACGCGGCTTTCCAGGGATGGATCGAGCAGGAATTATCGGGCCGAGCCAGCTTCTACCTGTACCAACCGTCCGATGAAATCCGTCGGCACAGCCATTGGACCTGTTTCCAGCATCGGGGCAACGACTGGTACCTGATCCACATGGCCAAGGAACCGCGCGACGTTGGCTCGGGAATCATAACCATCGAAAGACTAATTACAGAGGCTTACCAACAATGAAAACAATTCATCTTGAAAAGAAACGGACGACCCTCATCGAAAAGCGCGAGCAGCTCCTCGGCGAATTCAGTGAAGCCGTGCGCGGCCGGAACAAAGTAGATGCCGTCGTCCATGACATTGTCCAGACCAATGATTTCCTGGAAAGCCTGGACAGAATCGCCGCGGAAAATGCTCCGAATCCCAACGGCACAAAGCGCTATGCCGTTAGCTCCTGGTTCCTGCACGAGAGCTTCAAAAAGCTGACTGCGGACCAGGACGAGCAGTTCTTCTTCATCACCGGAGCGGAGGTCGAAGGCGTACTGGTTCTCGACCAGTGGGCCGAATTCGCGCACCAGCGCCGCACCAGGTTGGGCGTTGTGGCCGATATGCCCTCGACGCACAACCTACTTATCAGGCTCGAACAGTTCGGTCACAAATTCCTGGCCCACTTTCACAGTCATCCTGGCGACGGCGCCGATGCCACGAATCCGTCTGGCACCGATACGCGGTTCCAGAGGCGATTGGAAGACGCCGGGCACATGGCTGTCATGGCGATCTTTAGCCGTGATGGGTTCGTCCGCTTCGTCCGTCTGGACCAGAATCTCGAAATCGAAATCTACGGAGAAGGAGTTGAGAACCATGCACCCGGGATTTACCGTCTCACGAACCTCGGTTAGCTTTCGTGGGAAGTCGATTCCTGGAGCCGAGGATCGCCAGAAGAAGATTCCCGGCTTCGACCAGGGGATATTCTCAAAGAGTCGGGTGTTGTGTGTCGGGGCGGGCGGGATCATTTCAATGATCGCGCCCACCGTGGTGCGCAAGGGGATTGGCCGTATCACGTTGCTCGACGACGATCTGGTTGAGGCGAGCAATCTCAACCGGCAGCGCTTCTATATAAAGGATGTCGGCCAGAACAAGGCCCTGGCACTGGCCGCCAACTTGCTTCCGGAATGTATTGTCGAGACGGAGATACAGGGAATCCCGTTGCGCCTCCAAGAGGACATTGCTCGCGAGATTGATCTTTCATGCGCTGTAGCGATCTGCGGCGTGGA
>Ga0207695_10010593_pt1 | contig 11270 bp, 8 predicted proteins | sample KBSC54metaG_FD_184354 | JGI IMG/M metagenome (GOLD analysis project Ga0207695, IMG submission 184354) | Corn rhizosphere microbial communities from Kellogg Biological Station, Michigan, USA - KBS C5-4 metaG (SPAdes) (version 2) | ecosystem: Host-associated > Plants > Roots > Rhizosphere > Soil... | reverse complement strand
CTGGTTATTTTATATTGATTGCGATTGGTCCGCACTTCAATGAATTCCTCTTCATCAAGTAAATGCACCAGCCTGCGGCTCCATGGATAGTAAACCCATACGCCATAATCTCTTATGTCAGTGCCATTAAGGTGTTCGCTGATCAGCCCGGCATATTCTTCCGGCTTTATCATCACCCATGGCCGTTGGCTTTTTACGAGTTCTTTTAGTTGGCCCTCTATTTCGTCTGAGATAAACAGCGCAATCTTTTCAGAAAGGAGTTGGTCATAGGTCTTCTTATCCTCAGAGTTGCTGATTCTCAGAATGATGGGTGTATAAATGTTGCCTGATCTCTCAGGATGAGCAATATGTTCTTCTATAGGATTCATAAAATAGCAAGCAAATATAATTTAATTGTCAGGAAAAATCTTTTATGAAAAACTAATGTTTATTACAAAAGATTGAGACGAGCCTCAGTCCAGTCAGTCTCTTGAAAGGTCTTTTTGGCATTTGCGATGGTAGCCTGAAGGTTCCAGTTTTCAAGGTTAGGTATTTTCAGTTCATAGTGAATCTCAATTGATTTTTTTCGCAATACTTCTGTGCGAACAAGGTTAAGGCCTTCTCTTAGTTTCAATATAGCACTTCGGTCGTCTTCGTTTGCGGTACTGAGCGTATCGATGTTTTCATGCACCATTGATGTTGCCACCAGGTCCATTTTGGGATAGTAAAATGTGCCATCATTGCCTATGCTGGTTTCGCGGTGATAACCCACGCTTTCAGCCATTGCAACCGTGTATTGGGCACATAATGCAAAAAGAGAGGTTAAGCCGATCTGGGTGGATATGGCTACTGCCGCACGCGTTAAAAAAATACTGCCGATACCATAGCCTGCTATTTCGCGCGAGTTCCACAATCCACATATTTCTCCGGTGCCATACTGGGCATATTTCCATACCAGGTTAACAACAGATGAATCCAGGCCGATAGTGGCCTGCTCAATAGGTAAGGCTTCGGTACCACCTGCCACATGCACGCGGGCGCCTCCATATACTTTTTTGCCGTCCAGCGATTCGACAATAATGACAAATGCCGCCGGGTTCCTGGTCCATTCGTGCCTGGAAGAGGTCACTTTTGTTACTCCTATACTTGTCAGTACATGTGTATGTCCTTCAATAAAAAGCTCGCACGCAATAGGGTCGTCAATTGCCCGGAAAGCCCTCAGCCTTACTACAGGCCGCTCCCTGTTCAAACTTTCATCCATCTGCAGTATTATTCAGCGGGTTCCTCAATTGTGTATTTCAAAGCAGGCTGTGTTGTAAAAGAAAATAAAGCGCACATTCTACCTGTAACAAAAACCATTGCCTCTATGGCATTTACACTTTCAAAAGCATAAATGCTCCCTGATTCCACGTAATTCATTTGTTGCGAATTAGCATATATGTATTTGCAATGCTTACTTTTTAAGCGGTAAGTATCGTTTACATTTTTTAATAAAATTTTGATTGCGATCATAAACCACGGTTTATAATCGACGAGGCAGAGGTAATGCAAATATAACCACTTTATACGGAAGCGGCGGGCGACGGTTTCGTCCTAAAAAAAATTTACACTTTAATTGGATTGAGCGTGGGGAATCTCAAAAAGGGCCTTCAAATTGAGGCCCTCTGTTCATTCAAAATAGAATTCAGTAGGTAATATCAAACTTGCCAGCAGCGTCTTTTGCTTTGAGGGTGAGCTGAACCGGATTATGCCCGGGGTTATCAAATGTCAAAGAGTCACGGACGGTACCTGTAACATCGCGATTTAGAACTGTTTTTCCGTCGCATTTTACTTCCAGGGCCATTGTGCCGGTGGGCACATCAGTTGAATATTTTATTTTGGTTTTAGTGCCGGAGGATGACTTAGGATAAAAATCGTGGTGGCCATTAAAACCGTCAAACGTTGCGTAAATATGTCCGGGAACATCGCTTCCCTGCCAGTTTTTGGTGTAATTACCTCTCATGACTGAACATGAGACCACCAGCAAACTTGAAGAAAGTATTAACAAGGAAAAATGGATTTTGATTTTTTTCATGACAGGATACATTATTTAAACCGTAGACGAACTGAATATAATAATGGTGTCGCAGATTTTGAAATATTTTACCAGTATGTTTATTTAGGACTATTTTAATTACCGTCAGTCACAAGAAATAGTGCTGTGCCATGTTTATTAATCGTTTTCGTAAATCTGCCCTCATATGCACCTATGTTCTGATGTTTCCAAAGGTCCCTGATCTGAGTCTTGCCTTTAAAGCCTAAGGCTGACAAGTCAACCGATACATCCTGAGTAGTGTCGCTGATATTAAATAGGGCTACATAAATCCCCTTATGGTTTGGCGCCATTGAATACCAGATCATGTTTTTATCATCCTTGTACAGTTGCTTTGGTGATTGTCCATGCTGATTAACCTCCAATACTTCGTCGTTGGTTAGCAGTTTGCGCTCGATTTCCCTGTTTTCCGGCAGGTTGCAGCCGATCATCAGTGGCGACCTGTAAATGCTCCAAAAGGTAATATGCGTATAAAGTTCATCTTCGGTAAACCTGCTGTAGCGTTCTTCTCCAACCGGTCCGCGTTTGGATAATTTGCCGATTTGCAGCATATCGCAGTCAGGCCAGTGACCGGGGCCACCTTGTCCCTCCCAGGTTTTGGCATAGCTGAACATATGAAACACCTCTTTCCAATTGTCCCAAAAGTCGTCGGCCATGCGCCACATATTGGCGTTTTGTTTGACATGCTCGGCTGCGCCGATAGGTGTTTCTCCCGGAGAAGTACTTAAAACGATCGGCCTTTTACAATGCACAATGGCTTTGCGGTAGCCTTCAATTTCTTCTTTATGGTATGGCCTCGAAATGTCATCCACTTTGATAAAATCAACACCCCATGAGGCATACAGATCGAGCAGTGAGTTAAGGTAAGCTTGCGCGCCTGGTTTGTTCATATCCAACCCGTACATATGGTTCATCCAATCACATTTTGAATTAGTATCGGCAATCATATCAGCAGTAACTCCCTTTGCGCCCAATACCGGCGTTTTAGCCCAAACAGCCTGCCGCGGGATGCCACGCATTACATGTATCCCGAATTTCAGCCCTAACTGATGAACATAGGTAGCCAACGGTTTAAATCCCTTGCCCCCAAAGGCAGAAGGAAACTTAGTGGGCTGAGGAAGTAAGCGACCCCATTTGTCCATTGTGAGCCACGGAATATAAGAGCCATCCTGGAGTCTTTTCTGATAAGGGTTACCTATATGGCTGGTAGGAGGGTTATCGTACGACCACAGAAAATCAACCACCACATATTGCCAGCCATGTTGTTTCAGATTTTTTGCGACGTAATCAGCATTTGTCTTTACCTCGTCTTCATGCACTGCCGAGCCAAAGCTGTTATAACTATTCCATCCCATCGGAGGGGTAGTAGCAACTTTTGTTGTCTGGGCATGGGTGTTCAGCCATATAGCGCAGGTCAATATAACAACGGCAAAAACGTTCTTTCTCATCAGGGCGGTTTATTGGTTTATAATTAGTGTAAAAATAACAATTATTTTTAAGCGCAAATTTTCTTATTTAAATTTGGAGGCATCTATTCTAACTAATCTCAATAATGCAATGTATCCGGGTTCGGAATAAAATTTAAGAATGCCTGGAATTTGGCATAATAATTTTGTGTATTGAGCCTATAAAAGAAAGCGCCCCGCCTGGAGCCCGTCTTGTCTTTTTCGGTTAATTTGATAAGTAAGCCGGTCGCCAGCACTCGTTTACTAAAATTCCTTTTATCTATCGTTGTGCTATATACGCTTTCATATAGACTCTGCAATTGGGGCAAAGTAAACTTGTCGGGTAGCAGCTCAAATAAAATCGGGTGGAATGCTGCTTTATACCGCAGCCGTTTCCTGGCCATCTCGACCATTTCAGCATGGTCAAAAATAAGCTTCGGAAACCGTTTGATAGGGAACCATTCGGCACGGTAATCATTACTCAACTGGGTTTCGTATTTGTCAATATCAACCAAAGCGAAATGACAAACAGTTGTAGTGCGTTCAGTCGGATCGCGATGTGGATCGCCGAAAGTATAAAGTTGCTCCAGGTATACGCCCTCAATTCCGGTTAGTTCCTTTAAAATCCGGTTCGCCGCCTGGTCTATGCTTTCACTTTCCTGCACAAAGCCACCCATTAAACTCCAGTTGCCCTTTTCAGGGTTAAACCCGCGTTTTATTAAAAGTATTTTCAGGTCTTCGCTATCAAAGCCAAAAATGATACAATCTACCGCTAAAAGTAAGCGGGTCTGTTTGGAATATTTTTGCATATCAAGGTTTAGCTAACGTTGAGCAAAATGGTTTACAAGGTTAAATTTTATACAAGTTTAACCATAATTATTGTTTAAATGACAATTATTGTGTAAACTATTTGTTATGTAAACCTAAGAGCTGGTGGATTCCCTTTTAATAATATTCGATTTAAGGCTGATGTTAATATTAGGATCATACCATCGCTTGCTGAACATCTTGAACAAAATTGTCGCAGCTTCATTCCCTATTTCAAATGCTGGTTGATTAATGGTAGAAAGTGGAGGATTAAGTAGCTCGGCATGTGCAAGATTAGAAAAAGTGATCAACTTCAAGTCTTTGGGGATATTTAAGTTTAGTTCTTTACAGGCATAATAACAGGGGAGTGCTAACTCTTCAATTGATGACAGTATACCATCGGGCTTTTTTTCGGCAATAAAGTCTTTCACCTTTGAGCGGCATGAATCATTATTTTCACAATTACCTTCGATCAAAGCGGGCATGCTTTCAAGGTCGTTATCTTTTAAAGCGTCCAGGTACCCCTGTAATCTTTTTTTACCGGTTGTAAGTGTTTCCAGGGCGGCAAGGTATCCTATCTTTTTGCAGCCGGCTTCCATTAGGTGTTGGGTTGCGTTATAAGCGCTTTCATAATCATCCGTCGTTATTTTTACGCCTTCGACATCATCATGATCACGATCAAAGAAAACCATTGGGATTTTCTCGCTCACTTTCTGAAAATATTCTTTGTTAGCTACATGGCATGCCGGCGAGATAAGCACGCCATCAACACGGCCGCTTAAAAGGCTGGTCATAAATGAAGACTCAATCTCTCCACTTTCATGAGTTTGATAGATCAAAACATGATAATCTTTTGCACGGGCCACTTCTTCAATTGCCTTTATAGCCAGCGAAAAGAAATTGTTGGCGACCTCGGGTACTATCACAGCTATCGTTTTGCTTTTCTGCTGTCGTAAACTGCTTGCAAAAGGATTGGGTTCATAGGCCAGCTTCTTTGCCATTTCCATTACCCTTGCTTTGGTTTCCGCGCTGATCTCGTGGCTATCCCTTAGGGCCCTTGAGACCGTAGCGGCTGATAAATTCAGCTCGCTGGCGAGCTTTTTAATGTTAACTTCTCCCATAACTCTAATCTTCCACGTTCAAGTAATAAGTGTTTAATTTACTTTTATTCGTAAACGTTTACGTAAATAAATAACTGTAAATCAGTAAAAGCAATTTAAAAAAACTTCAATTTAGGTTTCACAATAACATTTAGCGGGCACTAATATACGCCGTTGAATAGACCTGGTAAAAGGATAAAACTTATCGAAGCAGTATTGGCGCACTGATAATTGTTAAGAAGACAATTATATACTGCTATATAAATTTAATAAAATTTTTATCAACTAATAAAAGTTTACAAACCCAAATCAACAACTAAAACTAATTAAAGAAAAACTATGATGACAATTAGACCCAAACTATTCAGGACAAGATACTTGTGTAGTATTCTGCTTGTATTGCTCACTTTTACTTTTGGCAGTTCGTGGGCTCAAACCACAACCGTAAAGGGGATTGTAAAAGATGCATCGGGCATACCATTACCTGGCGTTACGGTGCAGGTTAAAGGAACAAGTACTTCAACTGCAACTGCAGCTAACGGCGCCTTCTCTATCAATGCAGCCAAAGGTGCAGTCTTAAGATTCAGTTTTATAGGTTATCAGACTATAGAGAAAACGGTAGGTGATGAAGCTTCATTAACAATCACGCTCAACGAAACCTCAAAGACCATGAATGAGGTGGTTGTTGTAGGTTATGGTACAAGCACCAAAGGCCAGCTGACCAGTGCTATCTCGACTGTTAAAGCCGAAAATTTTAATCAAGGCGTGGTAACCTCTCCTGCCGATTTGCTGGAGGGTAAGGTATCCGGTCTTAATATTACCAGTGATGGTAACCCAAATGGGGCAGCAACGGTTACGCTCAGAGGTCCTTCAACTGCAAGAGCCGAAGGGTCATCTCCTTTTTATGTTATTGATGGTGTACCTGATGCGGATATTAAATTAATAGCACCAGCAGATATCGCCTCGATCGATGTTTTAAAAGATGCGTCGGCAGCGGCCATTTATGGTAGCAGGGCCACCAACGGGGTTATTATTGTTACTACAAAAAAAGCAAAAGCAGGCCAGTTAAGAATGACCTATGACGCCTATGCAGGTACGGAAAAAATAGCCAATCAGTTTCAAGTAGCAACCGCCTCTCAATTAAAAGCATTTTTGGCAGCAAACGGTCAAAGCCTGACTCCGGCAAATGACAATGGCACCGCGAATTGGGAAAAGGAAATTGAACGTCGCAGTGGATTCTCACAAAATCATAATTTGTCATTTGGAGGCGGCACAGACAAAACCATATTTGGTGCAAGCATTAACTACCTCGAGGATCAGGGCATTGTTAAAACAAGTGCAATGAACAGGTTTAACGGCCGACTTAACCTATCGCAAAAAGCGTTAAACGATAAATTGAAATTGGATTTTTCTTTGAGCAATTCCATTACTAATCAGGACCTTTTTGTAAATGATATCCCTTTGTCCAGTGCAAACGGCGCTAACCCTAATGTATTCAGGGCGGCAGTCCAATACTTGCCAACCCGTGCCGTTTATAATGCCGATGGTACATTTTATAACGATCCAACATTACAGTTAGGTTATAATCCATTGGGATTGCTTGAAACTAACACTTATAGGCAAAAAGTCAATCTCTTATTAGCCAATGCAAAGGCAGAGCTGCAATTACCTTTTGGATTGGTTTATAACTTAAACCTGGCTTATGAGGACCGGAACACAACCAACAATATTTACCTTAATTCGGCATCGGAGCTGGCAATTGGTCAAAATGGAGTAGCTACGCGATCACAAGTTGAAGACAACAAAAAACTGTTTGAAAACTACCTCAGCTACGAGCATACCTGGAGCAAACATAATTTAAAAGCCCTTGTTGGTTACTCATTTGATCAAAGTGAAACAGGCAATGGCTTTGGAGTAAGCAACGAAGGTTTCGTCTCTGATGCGACCAGCTATTATAATCTTGGTTTGGGTCAAACAAACCAACCTTACTATCAAACTTATTACGATCAAACCCAGCGTATTATATCTTTTTATTCCCGTCTTAATTATAGTTATTCGGGTAAATACATTTTACAGGCCTCCATACGCCGTGATGGTTCCAATGTATTCGGCAAAAACCACCAGTGGGGATATTTTCCAGCAGTGTCAGGCGCATGGCGGGTGAGTGAGGAGTCATTCATGAAATCTCAAACCCTGTTCGATGATCTTAAACTTCGGGTAGGATATGGGCAAACAGGTAATGCCATTGGTTTTAACCCTTATACACCTTTAGTTTTATATGGTACCGCAGGAACTTTTTATTATAACACTACCGGAAACAGTAGTAATCCGTGGATAAGTGCTATTGGTCCGACTCAGAACCCTAACCCAGATCTGCAATGGGAAACTACAGCAACCATTAATGCGGGTATCGATTTTTCGTTATTGAAAGGCAGGTTAAGCGGTTCGATAGATGTGTATGATAAAAAGACATCTAAAATGATTTTTGATATTAACGTTTCCCCTGTTACAAACTTTATAAATCATCAATTTGCTAATGTTGGCAGCATGGACAATAAGGGTGTTGAAATTGGTTTATCAGGCACGCCTATAAAGAGCAAGGATTTTACATGGGAAAGCTACGGAAACATATCGTTCAACAAAAACAAGATAACCTCGCTTGGTAACAATATCTCTCAGCTTTTTGTTGGCGATCCTGAAGGACCGGGACAAAGTGGTACAACAGTTTCTATCATAAAGGCAGGCTACCCACTTGGTGAATTTTATACCCTTAAATATATTGGCATGACCAATGGTAAATCAACATATCTTGGAGCCAATGGCCAGCCTACTACCACGGTTACCAGCGCTGACAGAACTTATGCTGGAGACGCTCAACCGAGATATATTTTTGGCTGGGGTAACACCTTCAACTATAAAAATTTCTCGTTTAACTTCTTCTTCAGAGGACAAGGTGGCAACAAGATAATGGATGCATCGTTGGCTGACTTTAATACTCCGTATTCGGCTTCTACGCATAATGTTCCTGTAATGACTTTAAGCGAGCCGGTAAGCGATGTGAATGCTAATTTGTATTCAACACGTTACCTGGAAAGCGGCGCATTTATCAGGTTGAGCAATGCAACATTATCCTACAGGTTTAAAGTTAGCGGGAACTACATCCATGCAGTACGCTTGTACGTTACAGGCACAAACTTGTTTATCATAACTAAGTACAAAGGCGTAGATCCCGAACTAAATCTGACCCTTAACAACCAGGCAAGCGGACAATTTATTGGTGTGGATATGAATAACTACTATCCAAAAACCCGCACATTCCTTGGCGGCATACAAGTAGATTTATAATTAAACTTTAAGATCAAAAGAAATGAATCGTTTTAAAAGAAATATATATACAGGCATTTTAGCCGTTTGTACAGCCACCGTCTGTTTGTCGGGCTGTACCAAATTAGATGTCAAGCCGACTTCGACACTTACTCCTGCAAATTTTCCAACAACTGCGGCGCAATTTGTAGCAGCAACAGGACCTATTTACACATCATTTAGAGGCGCACCGGGCAGACAATGGTGGTTAGTCGAAAATTTAAGTACAGATATGGAGGTTTTAGTGGCGCGTGGAGGAAACTGGTTTGATGGTGGTAACTATTCTACTTTGAACCTTCATACCTACACGGGCGATAATGGCAATCTTGAGACCATGTGGCAATGGGGGTATGGGACGATTAGCGCTTGTAACCAGGTGTTAGCTTTATTCAGCTCAGCGCCTGAAAGTGCATCGAAGGCTCAGACAATTGCCGAGATAAAAACCATGCGTGCCATGTGTTATTATTTTATGATGGATAACTTTGGTAATGTACCAATCATTGCCAAATTTGGCGATACCAGCAGCATGGGCACCCAACCGAGGGCAAAAGTATTTGCCTTTATTGAAAGTGAACTACTGGCACAAATTCCAAATTTGAGTGCCACTGTGGATGCAACAACCTACGGCAGACCAACCAAATATTTGGCTTATGCTATTTTAGCTAAAATGTACCTGAATGCTGAATATTATACCGGCACTGCGAGATACCAGGACTGCGTGACTATGTGCGACAATATAATCTCAGCAAGTAAATATTCTCTTGATGCTGATTATTTGGGTATGTTTAAGCCTAACAACGGTCCGCAGATCAAAGATTTTATCTATGCCATTCCTTATGATGGAGTTTACGCTCAGGGGATGTATTACGCCCGCTGGACTTTGCACCCGGCTTTGAAAGCGAAATATAATATGCCATATACCCCTGATGGTCCTGTTTATACTTATCCATCATACTATGCTAATTTTAATGATCCTAATGATATTCGTAACGGGCAATATCTGACAGGCAAGCAATATGATTTTAATGGTGCTCCTATTACAATAACAACCACAAACAAAGGCTTAGATGACAGCTACAGTGGCCCGGATCCTAATGGTACTGTAGTACATCAGCTGGAATTTACCCCGAATATAGTGTGGAGAAATCCTTCAACCTTTGACATCGGTAATGATGAGTTGGCGAATGAAGAGGGTTACCGCAACAATAAGTACTACCCGGACAGCCAGGCGCCAACACGTAACCAAAGCAATGATGTGGCCCTTTTCAGATATGCAGATATTCTGCTTGAAAAAGCCGAAGCAATATTGCGTGGCGCTAATGCTACTAATGGCGAATCAGCGCTATCATTAGTTAACCAGGTGCGAACAAGAGCTCAAGCTACAGCTTTTACATCAGTTGATCTGAATACCCTTTTGGCAGAACGCGCACGTGAATTTGCTGATGAAGGCTGGCGCAGGAACGACTTGATACGATTTGGACTGTATGAGCAACCGTGGGGATTAAAAACGGATGCTGATCCGAACAAACGTATATTCCCGATACCAACTCCTGAGTTGCAGTTGAATAGCAAACTGGTACAAAACCCGGGATATTGATAGTTAATAATAGATTGAGATGGTTAGTTGAAGAATGTGGGCTTCGGCCCACATTCTTTTTGCTGTCGATTATGCCGGTTGTGCGATTTGCTTCGTAACTTGATCTTATGAAAAGTATTTTACCATTCCGTTTCTTTTTGTTTAGCCTGACGTTGTTTGCTGTTGCATTTTTTGCGATGCCGGCAGATGCGCAGGTAAATAAGGAAGCTTCACATGCGCTTATAAAAAGGGTAATTCCTCAGCGTGCAGCATCTTTTGCAGTGGAAGAACTTCGGACTGACGGCAAAGATGCTTTTGAGATTGAAAGCAGCCGAGGTAAGATTATCCTGAGAGGCAGCAATGGTGTTGCCATTGCTTCTGCCTTATATTATTATCTGAATCAGTATTGCCATTGCCAGGTAACATGGAATGGCACCAATTTAAAATTACCTCAAAAGCTGCCGGTTATAGCCCGGAAAATTCACAAAGCAACACCTTATACTTATCGCTACTATCTGAACTATTGTACTTACAACTATAGCATGAGCTGGTGGGATTGGGACCGCTGGCAAAGGGAGATCGACTGGATGGCTATGCATGGTATTAATATGCCACTTGCGCTTACCGGGCAAGAATATACCTGGTACAAAGTCTACAAGAACATGGGCTTTAGCGACAATGATCTTAAAAACTTCTTCTGCGGACCGGCATATTTTGCCTGGTTTTGGATGGGCAATCTGGATGGCTGGGGTGGCCCGCTTCCTTTAAGCTGGATGGAAAGCCACCGTGATTTGCAGCAGAAAATATTGAAGCGCGAAAGAGAACTGGGAATGAAGCCGATTCTGCAATCATTCACCGGGCATGTGCCGGCATCATTTTCAACATATTTTCCCGGCTCAAAGCTGAAA
>Ga0207695_10010588_pt1 | contig 11273 bp, 10 predicted proteins | sample KBSC54metaG_FD_184354 | JGI IMG/M metagenome (GOLD analysis project Ga0207695, IMG submission 184354) | Corn rhizosphere microbial communities from Kellogg Biological Station, Michigan, USA - KBS C5-4 metaG (SPAdes) (version 2) | ecosystem: Host-associated > Plants > Roots > Rhizosphere > Soil... | reverse complement strand
AACGAGGTGAGCAGCCGCTCGCGCGCCTCGCGGTTGAGGCTCTGGATGCCCTGGCGCAGGCGCTTGATGGCTTCGACGAGGTCATCGCGCTCGGTGACGAGGCTCGTGTGCTGGACCTCGACCTCGCGCAGCTCTTCCTCGGCGCGTAGGTTGACGGCGCCAAGCCGCTCGCGGTCGCGGCGCAGCTTTTCGAGGTTTTCCTCGATCTCGGGCAGCGGCGGCAGCTCCGCGCCCGGCTCGATCTCGGCAAGCCCGGCGACGGCCTGCGGCTCGACCTCGAGCATGTCGTGGATTTCGCGCTCGACATCGGCGAGGCGCCGCTTGGAGCCTTCCATGCGTTCCTCGGCGCGGGCGGCAGCTTCACGCGAGCTCGACAGAGCTTCGAGGGAAACCTTGGCGGCGCGATCGGTCTCGGCCATCGCGGTCTCGGCAGCGGCCAGCGCGTCGGCGGCGACGCGGCGGTCGTTCTCGGCGTATTCGATCTCGCTTATCAGCGCGCTGCGCTTTTCCGCAAACACGGCCGGCGCGTTCTCAAGCTCGAAGCGCTCCGCGGTGACCTCGGTGATGCGCGCTTCGATGGTCGCGATCTGCGAGGCGCCTGAGGCCTTGCGGCCGGACCATTCCTTGCGCTCGGCGAGGATCGCCTGCACGCGGCGGTCGGCAAGCTCGGCTTCACGCGCCAGGGCCTGCGCCTCGGCGCGCACCTGCGCGGCCATGCGGCGATGATCCTCGATGTCGCCGCGGACGGAGGCGAGCCTGGTTTCGGTCTCAAGGCTCGGCGGCAATTCGGCCAGCGCGTCGTTCGCCGCCTGATGCGCGCCCTCGACCTCGGTGCGGTCGATGGAGAGGCGGCTATAGGCTTCGAACAGCGCAGATTTGCGCGCGGCGTGGCGGTTGATCTCGCGCTCGGTCGCCGCATGGCGCTCACGCGATGCATCGGCCTCGCGCTGGGCGGCGCGGGAGGCTTCACGCGCTGCACTCTCGGCGGTTGCGGCGGCCTTCACTTCGGCATCGGCGACCTCCAGCGCCTGGCGCTTGGCGCTCGCATCGAGGCGGGCCTGTTCCAATTCGTGCTCGATGTCGACCAGGCGGGCGCGCTCGGCAAGGCGGCGGGCCGCGCCGGTCGGCGCGTGCGCGGCAGCGACAAAGCCGTCCCAGCGCCAGACGTCGCCTTCCGGCGACACCAGCCGCTGGCCGGTCTTGAGCTGTGACATCAGCTCGGCACCGCGCTCCTTCGGCACCACGCCGATCTGCCTCAAGCGTCGCGTCAGCTCCGGCGGGGCCTGCACATGCGCGGCGAGCGGCTCGACGCCGGAGGGCAGCGAGGGATCGCCGCCATCATTGCCGGCCACCGTCCAGCGCATCGGCGCGGAGGGATCGACGGGCGCGTCGAGATCGTCGCCGAGGGCGGCGCCCAGCGCCTTCTCATAACCCTTGGCCACGGTGACGCCGTCGATGATCGGCGGCCAGAGATTCTTGGTCTCGCCATTGACCATCTTGGAGATGGTGCGCGCCTCGGTCTCGAGCCGCTGCACGCGCTTCTCGGCTTCCGCGAGCGGCGCGCGGGAAGCTTCCAGCTTCGCGCGGGCGTCGACCTGCGCGGCTTCGCTCTCCTGCATCGCGGCCTCGCACTCGGCGCGATGCTGCTGCGCATTCTCCATGGCGGCGGCAAGTGCCGCGATGTCGCCGAGGGCGCCGGTTTCCTCCGCGAGCTTGCGCTCATCGGCCTGGACATCGGCGATGTCGTGGTCGAGCCGGGCGAGGCGATCGCGATGGCTGCGGACATTGGCCTCGAACTGGTTGCGCTTGGCGGTGAGGTCGGCGAGGGCGGTGGTCAGCTCGGCGAACAGCCGTTCCGTATCGGCGAGCGTTCCTTCAGCAGCGGCAACGCGTTCGTCAACGCCGGAGCGCTTTTCGACCCGCGACTTGATCTCTTCCTTTAACTCCGCGTCCTCGGTGTCGAGACGTGCGAGCGCGATGTCGGCATCGGACGCCTGTTGCTGCTCGCGGGCGATGTCGGCGGTAAATTGCGTCAGCCGGCGGTCGAGCTCGGCGACGCGCTCCTTGGCGCGCTCTTCCTCGCGGTCGAGCATGTCGCGGGCCGTGGTAAGCCGCTGCAAGCCGGCGGCGGCGCGCGCCTCGGTGTCGCGCAGCGCCGGCAGCTCGGCGGCACGTTCGGCCTGGATACGCGCGGATTCGGCCTGCTCGCGGGTGCGCTCGGCCATCTCGCGCACGGCAAGGTCGTGGGTGTGGGCGGATTCCGTCACATCGCTGTTGGCTTCGAGCCAACGCAGATGAAACAGCATGGCTTCGGCCTTGCGGACCTTGGCGGCGACCTCGCGGTAGCGGATCGCCTGGCGCGCCTGCTTCTTCAGGCCTTCCATCTGGCCGGCGAGCTGGCCGATCACGTCCTCGACGCGGACGAGGTTGGTTTCGGCTGCCTTCAATCGCAATTCGGCTTCATGGCGGCGGGCATGCAGACCGGCGACGCCGGCGGCATCTTCCAGCACGCGGCGGCGCTGCTCGGGCTTGGCCTGGATGATCTCGCCGATCTTGCCCTGGTGGACGAGGGCGGGCGAACGCGCGCCCGTCGCCGCATCCGCGAACAGGATCTGCACGTCGCGTGCACGTACGTCGCGGCCATTGATACGATAGACGGAACCGGCCTCGCGCTCGATGCGGCGCGAGATTTCCAGAAGCTGGCTGTCGTTGATGGCGGCTGGCGCGGTGCGCTCGGAATTGTCGATCGTCATCACCACTTCGGCGTGGTTGCGCGCCGGGCGGTTGCCGGAACCCGAGAAGATGACGGCGTCCATGTCGGCGGCGCGCAGCGACTTGTGCGAGGTCTCGCCCATCGCCCAGCGCAGCGCCTCGACCAGATTCGATTTGCCGCAACCGTTCGGACCGACGACGCCGGTGAGGCCGGGTTCGATCACGAAATCAGTCGGTTCGACGAACGACTTGAAACCATGGAGGCGAAGACGCGTCAGCTTCATGAGTCAAGAATCTCTGTTGGCAGGGCGCGAATCTCCCTGCCGGGACAATACCATGGAAGGCAATGTCGGTGTTGAGGGCGAGTCGCTCCGTGCGCCTCGGATGGAACGGGACAATGGCTTTGCGATGGCCGTTCGGCAACCAGCGAGGCGGGCTTTTCCCAAGGCTTTTGTTGGGGTTATCCGCGAAAATGAATCTTGACGGCGATGCGCCTGAGAATCAGTTCCTAAGCAGCGACTTGATCTTCCTGTTGAATTCCCTGAACGCCGACCCGATCACGGTGGCGCCACCACTAATGAAAAAGGCCGGGAGTTACCCGACCTTTCGTGCCTGTTCCGTAGTTTCGAGGTGAGGCTTGATCTTGTTGAGAAGTCCGCCCACGGCGCCGATCAGCTTCCCTTGAGCAGCGGATTGATCTTCTTCTCGAACTCCTCGATCGAGGTCTCGCCCTTGATCCGCTCGCCGTTGATGAAAAAGGTCGGCGTCGAATCCACCTTCAGGACCTCGCTGGCGTATTTCTGGTCGGCGGCGATCTTGTCGAGCAGCGACTGGTCCTTCAGGCAGGTCTCGACCTCCTGCTCGCTGAGGCCGGCCTGCTTGCCGATCCGGGTCAGCGTCTCGGTGGTGTTCTTCACCACCCAATCGCTCTGCTGCCGGAACAGGAGATCGACGACCGCAAAATATTTGCCTGCGTCGCCCTTGGCGATGCAGCGCGCCAGCATCGAGCCGGCGGCGGCTTTGATGTCCAGCGGAAATTCGCGGAAGATGTAACGGACCTTGCCGGTGTCGATATACTCGGACTTGAGCTTCGGGAATGTCTCGGCGTTGAACGCGGCGCAATGGGGGCAGGTCATCGAGGCGAATTCGGTGATGGTCACCTTGGCGTCTGCCGGGCCAAGCGCCATGTCGGGCAGCGAGACGGGCTTGGCGACGTCGGCGGCGCTCTGCGCGAAGGCCTGCCCGACCAGGTGGAGCGGCGAAAGGCCGATCAGTGCGGCAAGTCCGGTCAATGAGAGAGCGGCGGTAAAAGCGCGGCGCGTGATGATCAAGGCAAACTCCCGGATTGGCGCGCGAAGCGCCTCAATTGTCCCCTTTGGCAGCCGTTCGCTAGCTTGAAACGGCCAATGAGGCAATGGCCGGGGTAAACAGCGTGCGCCGCGGGAGGCGTCAATTTCGCTTGATTGCGGCCCCCAGCCGCGCCAGCGCTGCCCGTAATTCCTCGTCCTCGACCGCGGACAGGGTCTTGGCGACCTCGGCCACCTCTTTTGCCTCCGGCGGGCGAGGGCGCTTGGGCCGGTCGTGCCGGGACAAAGGCGCCTGCCGCAGCGCGAGCCTGCCGACTGCGCTCCAGCCGAAGAAGCGGTTGACCCGTTGCAGGATCACGTCCGAGGAGTGCTGGATCTCCAGCGCCGTTGGACCCTCCACCCGCAAGATCAGTGTCGCCGGCTCCTGCGGCTGCCCCTCGACCGGCCGCGGCCATTGCATCTTGAGCGGCTCCGAATGCGCCGCAACCTCGGGCCCGGCGATCTCCGCCCACCGCGTCACCAGTTCGCGCGCGGCAAACCCCTGCTTGGCATAGGCGTCCGAGAACACGTCGCTGAGCAGGACGGAAAGGGGCTTTGCACTAATGCGGCCAGGCTTGGACATTCGCTTTTGTCTTCTTCGTCATTCCGGGGCGCGTCGAAGACGCGAACCCGGAATCTCGAGATTCCGGGCCTGGTGCTTACGCACCATCCCAGAATGACGCTATATGATCGCATGAGTCTATCAGGCGCAGTCCGAAAGAAAACCTCCGCGGCTAACGCTACCGCGAGAGCCGACCGCCCCACCTTGCTGCTTGCCTGGTATGACCGGCATCGGCGGAAATTGCCGTGGCGGGCGCCGGCCGGCGAGCGGGCGGATCCGTACCGGGTCTGGCTGTCGGAGATCATGTTGCAGCAGACCGGCGTGAAGACCGTCGGGCCCTATTTCGAAAAATTCGTCGCGCGCTGGCCGGATGTCGCGGCGATGGCACGTGCCTCGCTCGACGATGTGCTGCGGATGTGGGCCGGCCTCGGCTACTATTCGCGGGCGCGCAATCTCCATGCCTGCGCGGTTGCGGTCGCGCGCGACCATGGCGGGGTATTTCCGGACTCCGAGGAGGGCCTGCGCGAGCTGCCGGGGATCGGACCCTATACCGCGGCGGCGATCGCTGCGATCGCGTTCGACCGCCGCACCATGCCGGTGGACGGCAATATCGAGCGGGTGGTGTCGCGGCTGTTCGCGGTCGAGGAGGCGCTGCCGCAGGCGAAGCCGGTCATCCAGCAGCTCGCGGCGACGCTACTCGCAGATTCGCGCGCCGGCGACGAGAAGTCTCGCGCCGGCGACAGCGCGCAGGCGCTGATGGATCTGGGTGCATCGATCTGCACGCCGAAGAAGCCGGCCTGCTCGCTGTGCCCGCTGAATGAGGATTGCGCGGCGCAGGCGCGCGGCGATCAGGATACGTTTCCGCGCAAGGCACCGAAGAAATCGGGCGAGCTGCGCCGCGGCGCGGCCTTTGTGGTGACGCGCGGCGAGGAATTGCTGGTGCAGAGCCGCCCGGAAAAAGGGTTGCTCGGCGGCATGACGGAAGTGCCGGGCTCGGAATGGCGCGCTGGCTTGGACGACAAGGCCGCGCTGAAGCAGGCGCCGGAACTGAACGGCGTCACGCGCTGGCATCGCAAGGCCGGCGTGGTCACCCATGTCTTCACGCATTTTCCGCTGGAGCTCGTGGTCTATACCGCGACCGTTCCTGCGCGCGCCCGCGCGCCCGAGGGCATGCGCTGGGTGCCGATTGCGACGCTCGCCAATGAAGCGCTGCCGAACGTGATGCGCAAGGTCGTCGCGCATGGGCTGGGGCGTCCCGCAAGCAGATCAGGATTGGACGACTATCAAGGAAATTAAACGAATGAAGGATGTTGCACTGGCCACCGCGGAGGCCGGAAAGCTGAGCACTATCGCAACACTGCGGAGCCCACGCGTAAGCTGCTGACAGCAAGCTGTCAGCAGGCCTGCGCTAGGAGGAAACTCCGCAACGGAGGTTTCCATGATCAAGACCGCGCTCGACAACATCACCATGCCACCGGTGGCGAAATTGCTGGGCTGGCGATTGCTCGATGCGCGGCCGGCGGAGGGTTGGCTCAAGCTCGGCTTCGAGGGCAAGCCGGAGTTCCTCAATCCGGCCGGCTTCGTGCAGGGCGGCATCCTGTCGGCGATGCTCGACGACACCATGGGCCCGGCGGTGCTGGTGACGACCGAAGGCCGGAGCTACACGACGACCGTGAGCCTGACCGTGAATTTTCTGAGCCCGGCCAAGCCCGGGCCGATCATCGGCGAGGCTCAGGTCACGCAGCTCGGCAAGTCGATTGCGTTCGTCGAGGGGAAGTTGACGGCGGCTGATGGCACGGTGCTTGCGACCGCAACGGCGGTGGAGCGGCTGTTGGATGCAGCGAAAGCGATCCGCTAGCTCGCTCTCGCCGTCGGCGCCTGCACGATTGGCGGCTTGGCGTTGAGCGCCTCGACCTGGAAGCCGGCGACGCGCTTGTAGTTGGCGGCGATGTCTTCGAGCTCCTGCTGCGACAGCACGTCGGTGACGACCTTGTATCCGTTGGGCGCGCGCTCCTCGACGAGCTGCATCACCTGCTCGGGGCCGTTGCGGCGGTTGAGCATGACGAGATCGGTGGTGGCCGGCCTGCGCTCGGCTTCGTAAGCGGCGAGCGCTGCATTGGTCGGGCCGTGGGCGAGGATCTCGCGGGTGAGCACGCGGGCATCGAGGATCGCCTGCGAGGCGCCGTTCGAGCCGATCGGATACATCGGATGGGCGGCATCGCCGAGCAGGGTCACCCGGCCGAAGGTCCAGCGCGCCAGCGGGTCGCGATCGACCAGGGGATATTCATAGGCGTGCGGGCATTCTCGGATCAGGCCGGGCACGTCGAGCCAGTCGAACTTCCAGCTCTCGAACCAGGGCAGGAACTCGTCGAGCTTGGCGGTGCGGTTATAATCTTCGCGGCGCCATTGATAGGTCGGCGGCATATGGCGCTCGGCGACCCAGTTGATCTGGTGCCTGCCTGACGCGTCGGGCTCCTTCGAGATCGGATAGCAGACGAATTTCAGGATCTCATGGCCGGCCATGATCATGGTGCGGCCGGAGAGGAAGCCATCGCCTGTGGTGATGCCGCGCCAGAGGATGCGGCCGTTCCAGATCGGCGGACCTTCCTGCGGGTAGAGCTTCTCGCGCACTGCCGAATGGATGCCGTCGCAAGCGATCAGCACCGCGCCTTCGTGAGCACCGGCCGGCTTGCCGGTCGCCTTGTCGATGAAATCGGCGCGGATGCTATCAGCGGTTTCGGTCCAGCCTACGAGATGATGGCTGGTGAGGATGTTCTCCTTGCCGAGGCGCGCGGTCGCGGCATCGAGCAGGATCTGTTGCAGCATGCCGCGGTGGATCGAGAATTGCGGCCATTTGTAACCGGCCTCCAGGCCGCGCGGCTCGCTCCAGATCGGCTGGCCGTGCTTGGAGAAATAGGCGAGCTCCTTCGTGCGCACGCCCGCCGCGGAGAGCTGGTCCAGAAGGCCGAGCTCGATCAGCTCGCGCACCGCATGCGGCAGCACGTTGATGCCGACGCCGAGCGGCCGTAGCTGCGGCACGCTCTCGAACACGCGCACGGGCGCGCCGATCTGGTGCAGGCTGAGCGCCAGCGTCAGCCCGCCAATTCCGCCACCTGCGATCAATACCGTCATGACACGTCCTCTTTGGTCTCACATGGTCATGACACGGCGACGCGGCCGTGGGCAACCGCGAAAGGCTGGAGCATGATCCGGAAAAGTGTGTAGCGGTTTTCCGAAAAGATCATGCTCAAACCTAAAGCGCGATGGACGACGGAGGGCAGGGCGCGGTAACCTCCGGGGAACGGTCCAAGGTCAAGGAAACGAACAATGTACAAGCTCTATTACGCCCCCGGCACCTGCGCGCTCGCCTCCCACATCGCGCTGGAAGAGGCCGGCGCCGACTACAAGGCCGAGCGGCTCGACTTCAAGGCCAACCAGCAGCGGAGCCCGGAATATCTCAAGATCAACGCCAAGGGCCGGGTGCCCGCGCTGGTGACAGACAAGGGCGTCATCACCGAAACGCCGGCGATCCTCGCCTATGTCGCGCAGACCTTCCCGAAGGCGAAGCTGGCACCGCTCGACGATGCCTTTGCGTTCGCCCAGGTGCAGTCCATCAACAGCTATCTTTGCTCCACCGTGCATGTCGCGCATGCCCATAAGGGCCGCGGCTACCGCTGGGCGAGCGACGAGACCTCCTTCGCCGACATGAAGCGCATGGTGCCGAAGAGCGTGGCCAGTGGTTTTGAATTGATCGAAAAGGGAATGCTGAAGGGCCCGTGGGTGATGGGCGAGCAGTACACGGTCTGCGATCCCTATCTCTACACCATCGCGCTCTGGCTCGAGGGCGATGCCGTAGACCTCAAGACGTTGCCGCGCGTCGCCGATCACATGAAGCGCATGGCCGAACGGCCGGCGGTGAAGAAGGTGATGGGCGAGCAGCAGGCCAAGGCGGCGTAGGCCTCGGAGTGTAGGGTGGGCAAAGGCGCGCTTGCGCTTTGCCCACCGTCACGATCGCAACAAGAATGGTGGGCACGCTTGCGCTTTGCCCACCCTACGATTTCTTTGCTTTGTCGAGCTCCCGTCCCGTCTCCAGCATCAATCGCCGCAGCCAGATCGAGCCCGGGTCCATCCGTGCCCGCGTCGGATAGAACATGAATTGCTCGTCGATCCCGGGATCGAGCGGCGGCGTGATGGTCGCAAGCGACAATTGCTTCGACAGCGCCTCGATCAGCCGGCGCGGCACGAAGGCGACGAGATCGGTGCGCGCGGCGACGTGCAGCGCCTCGATATAGCCGGGCACGACGAGCGCGATCCTGCGCTCGATGCCCTTGCTGCGCAGCCAGGTGTCGATCAAATCCTCATTCTGGCCACGGATGACCACCGCGACATGCCGCGCGTCCAGGAACGCGTCCCGCTTATTCAGCCCCTTGCCGGCCCGATGGCTGCGCCGCACCGCGAGCGCATCGGAGTCGGTGTATAGAAGCTGGCGGTGAAATCCTTTGAAGGCGTTGCCGATCGAAATCACCATGTCGATGGTGCGCGCGAAATCCGCTGGGAAGATTGCTGGTCCCCGCCACGGCACCACGTCGATCCGGACGTTCGGCGCCGCCTTCGTGATCTTCGCCATCAGCGACGGTACCAATAGTTCGACTGCGAGGTCCGGCATCATCAGGCGAAACTGCCGGTCGCTGCTGGCCGCATCGAACGCGTCGGGCAGAAACAGGCCGCGCACCTGATCCAGCGCCTGTGCCAGCGGCGCGCGCAAACCCAGCGCCCGCGGCGTCAATTCCATGCGCGAGCCGTTCCGCACCAGCAGCGGATCGCCGATCAGATCGCGCAGGCGCTGTAGCGCGTGGCTCGCCGCCGGCTGTGACAGGCTGATCCGCATCGCGGCGCGGCTGACATTGGCCTCGCGCAGCAATGCGTCGAGCGCGACCAGGAGGTTGAGGTCAAGCGAATTCAAATTCATCGGACGAATAAATATCATATTTTCTATCGATTGGAAGAATGCCGATCGATGCGCGACGGTTGGCGTCTAGCTCAAATCGAGGGAGCCATTGCCATGAGCGCAGCCACCAACAAGCAACTGATGCAACAAATTTTCGCCGCCGCCGGAAATCCCGATGCGACCGCGCGCGACCGGGCGCTGTTCACCGCGAGCCTTGCCGACGACGCGACATGGACCGTGACGGGACAGTATTCGTGGTCGCGCACTTTCACGCGCAAGGAAGCGATCCTCAACGATCTGCACGGCCACGTGCGTTCGCTGCTGGTCGATCGGGCGCGGACCATCGCCCATCGCTTCATCGCCGAAGACGACCATGTCGTGGTCGAAGCCAAGGGCGACAATCTCACGAGTTCGGGCGCGCGCTACGATAACGACTATTGTCTGGTGTTTCGGCTGGAGAATGGAAAGATCAAGGAGGTCAGGGAATATTGCGACTCCGTGCTTACCGAAAAGGCACTGGGGCCATTTCCCTCAGCGCATGGTCGTGCGGCTTAATCCGTCTTCCGGGTCGGGTATAATCGACGCAAGCCAGCGCTAACCGGGAGAAAAACATGAGCAAGGAAATCTTCAACCCGCCGACCCTGATGAAGCCCGTGGGCTATTCGCATGTCGCGAAGATCACCGGCGGCACGCTGGTCTATATCGCTGGCCAGGTTTCGGCTGACGCCTCGGGCCAGCTGGTGGGCGAGGGCAATCTGGAGGCGCAGGCCGAGCAGGTGTTCAAGAACCTGAAGGCTGCGGTGGAAGCGGCCGGCGGCAGCATGGCCGATCTCGTCAAAATCAACACCTACCTCGTCGCGGAAGTCGACGGCTCCGAAGTGCCGAAGCTCCGCGCCGTGCGCGACCGCTATGTCAATGTGGAGAAACCGCCGGCGTCGACGCTGGTGACCGTGACCCGGCTCGCCCGGCCGGGCTGGCTGATCGAGATCGAGGCGGTTGCTGCGATCGGGTAGCCCGTTTACGTCATTTCGGGGCGCTCGCAGTTCGTAGGGTGGGCAAAGCGCAAGCGTGCCCACCATTCTTGTTGCGAACGTGACGGTGGGCACGGCGCTTCGCGCCTTTGCCCACCCTACGCCTTCTTCGCTCGGTTGCGCGCCCTAAGCCGCCTTGGTCTTGAGATGCCCGAACATGAAGTTGCGGGCCTCGTCGTCCATTTCCGCCTTGAAGGTGAACTTGTCCTTCAGCGCGATGGCGCGAGCGGCGGCGGGACGCGCGGTGATCTCGTCGACCAGCCGCCTCACGTTCTTGTACTTGGCGATGCCTTCCTCGCCGAGCACGAAGGAGCCCAAGCGAGCCCAACCCCAGAACGCCATGTCGACGATGGTGTAGGTCTCGCCGACCATGTATTTCCTGCTGGCGAGGTGATCGTCGAGGATCTTGTAGTGACGGTGCGCCTCATAGAGATAGCGGTTGAGCGCGTATTCGAGATCCTTCGGCGCGGCCGTCTTGAAATGCACCGCCTGTCCGGAATAGGGGCCAAGGCCGGTGGCGATGAACATCAGCCATGACAGCATCGCCGCGCGGCTCTGCGGGTTGTTCGGCGGCATGAACTTGCCGGTCTTCTCGCCGAGATAGAGCAGGATCGCGTTGCTATCGAACACGAACACGCCGTCATCGTCGATCGCCGGCACCTTGCCGTTCGGGT
>Ga0207695_10010584_pt1 | contig 11275 bp, 7 predicted proteins | sample KBSC54metaG_FD_184354 | JGI IMG/M metagenome (GOLD analysis project Ga0207695, IMG submission 184354) | Corn rhizosphere microbial communities from Kellogg Biological Station, Michigan, USA - KBS C5-4 metaG (SPAdes) (version 2) | ecosystem: Host-associated > Plants > Roots > Rhizosphere > Soil... | reverse complement strand
GCTGGTTGGATCGCATCGGTGCTGCTGCTGCACCTGTCGTCGCCGGAATTCGTGAAAGGCTTGCGCCTGTTTTTCCAGACGTTCGACGTCGAGTACGGTCTCGTGAAATCAGGCAGCTTCGGCTTCGCGGTCACCATGATCGGATCCCGCCGAGGACTTCGTGCCGAGGGCGGCGCGGTTGGCGTGGGGCGCGCGGCCACGTCGGCGGTCGTCTTCTCCGCGGTCATGATTCTCGTGCTCGACGCATTCTGGGCCGTCACGTGGCTCCTGGGCCGGGACGCATCATGAAACGCGCGAACGATGTCATCGTCGGACTCGTCGTCATCACGATCATTCTTGTGCTCGGCGGATCATTGGCGTGGGTGAAGGGAAGCGACGTCGGCAAACGGCAGCACGAGGTCGTCGCGCGTTTTCACGACGTCGGCAACGCGCGCGTCGGCAATGTCGTCGTCATTCGCGGCGTGGTGGGCGGACGCATTCAGGCGATCGAGCTCGCGCCCGCGGGCTGGGTCGACGTGCGAATGAAGCTCGATCCGACCGTGCAACTTCCGCAGGAGCCGGTCGTGCTGCTCAACGAGTCGAGCTTGTTCGGCGAGTGGCAAGCGACGATCGTCGAGCGGAGCGCCTTACCGCACGACGAGACGGTCACGCGGCAGATCGCCGACGCATCGACTGAGCGAGGCGTTCTGCCCGGCGCGACGCTGCCGGGCATCGGCAAGTTGACGGCGGTCGCCGGACAAATTGCTGGCGACGTCGCGAACGTTGCCGGTCGCGTTGAAGTCGCGTTCGACGATCAAGCGGCGCGCGAGATGCGTGGCTCGATTCACAACGTCTCCGATCTGTCGACCACGTTGGCCAAGACCGTGAAAGCGCATGCGTCCGACCTGGACACGTTGTCGAATCAATTGCGTGGTGCGATCGCGGCGATGAATCGAACCGTCGTGACGGTGCAGGGGACGGCGGACCGCATCGATTCGGCGGCGACATCCAAGCAGGTGCGCGAGATCATCGACAATCTCGCGATCGCGTCGACCGAGCTGCGTCATACGTCGACGCAGGTGCGCGATCTGACGAGCCGCTTCGCGACCTCGCAGACTCGTCTCGACTCGTTCCTGGCGAATGGCGACTCCGTGATGATGAAGATCAACCGAGGTCAGGGGTCATTGGGGCTGTTCGTCACCGACCCGTCGATGTACCAGCGCAGCGATTCACTGCTCGTGCAATTGCGCTCGCTGATTGCCGACGTCCAAGCGAATCCGAAGCGCTACCTGAGCGTCAAACTCTTCTGATGGTCGATGAGGGCAAACCTGACACAAGATCAGCGTCGGACTGACGGCGTGCGCGTTGCCCGCGCCGCATGATTCGTTGTAAGCGAACGATTTGCGAATCCGACCAATCAGGAGGGCCAGATGCACACGATTCAGATCCCGACCGCGACGCCGCAGGAGGGGGTTAGGGCCCAGCACACGTCACCGGTGATCGTCGCGACCGACGGCCGCGGCCAGTCGGATGGCGCGATGGCCGTAGGAAGGATTCTCGCATCGAATGCGGACGCCCTCCGTGTCGTGACCGTATTGAAGGCGCTGCCAGTGGTCAGCCCGGAGGCGGCCCTGCCGGTCGCGCCGGACGTCCAGGCAGCCCGTCGCGCCGAGCAACGACGCGCCGTGATCAACCAGGCGACGCGCATCTGGGGTCAACCCGGGGTCGACGTCGAGCTTGCCGAGGGTGATCCGGCCGCGACGATCGCCACGATTGCGCACGACGCGAACGCGACGATGATCGTCTCCGGCATCGGCCGGCACCAAGTCATGGATCGTCTGTTCGGCGACGAGACGGCGATTCGCCTCGTGCGAATGTCGAGCGTTCCCGTGCTCACCGTCGCGGGCGGATTGATGGGCGCGCCGCGGCGCATTGTCATCGCCGCCGATTTCAGCGAGACGAGCCTACGCGCTGCACGCCTCGCGCTCGAGCTGGCGGCTCCGCACGCCACGCTCTATCTCGCGCATGTTGCACCGCGCGACAAAGTGCTGCACGACTGGAACTCGTGGGGATTGTCGTATAAGGAAGACGCAGGCGACGCGCTGCAGAAGATGCGCGAGCAGCTGCGCGTTCCCGGCGGAATGACGCTGCAACGAGTATTGCTGCAAGGCGATCCGGCCACCGAGCTTCTTGCGTTCGCGACGAGCGTCAACGCCGACCTCATTGCCACGGGCAGCCATGGGTACGGCTTCGTTGCAAGAATGCTCATTGGCAGCGTGACCACGCGCATTCTGCGCTGCTCGACCTGCAGCGTGTTGTGCGTTCCTCACGGCGCCGCGATGACGCGTGTACGCGTGACGGCCGCACCCTCGGAGATCACCAGCATCCCGAAGCCCGACTGGTCCGTGGAGATGGACGCGTTCACGCGGCGGAACACCGGTCGTCGCGGTACGCTCGAGGTGGATGATCCCGACATCGGCGCACAGGCCCAAGAGAACGATTATCCGCTGCTCGGCGCGACCTTCGACCCGCACGACCAACGACTCGAGCTGATGTTCGGCGAAGTTGGCGACGTTGGGCATCATCTATCGCGCAGCATCGGGCACGTCGACGAGATCGACACGCTGACAAATGAGAGCGGACGGGATATCGCTCTCCGCGTCGTGCACGGGAAAGGTCAAACGCTGCTCACCTTCGGCAACTAGACGTCTCCGCACCGGCGCCGGACGTCGGGCGGGAGCCACAATCGTCGGGGAATTCCCCACAAAAAAACAAGCAATTCCGCACTCTCGCTGCGTCACTTGCCGGACGGAAACGCCGCCGAGCGAACCATACCTTCACCAGCGTGAGATCTCGAATGCACGACCGCACGTTGACCGCGTTGGAAGAATCGCTTCACCCGACCCGAGGAACACTCCTTATGAAGAACACCATGAGATTCGGTCTCGCCGCTCTTTTGGCAACGGCAGTCGCCGGTGCCGCGACGGCGCAGCAGCCGAGCAATAGCCCGAGCAAGTCGAGCGGCATAGCAGCAGCGAGCAACGACACCACGACCAAGGCCGCTCCGCAGAAGGTGAGCTTGTATCGACCGCTGGAGATCGCGCATATCCGGCCGGCGGACAAGCGCGGCGTGAACGTGTTCGAGGCGCCCAAGGACGACGCCGTTCCGTTCACGGGCTTCGCGCTCTCCTTCGGCGGGGCGTTCAATCAGGAGTTCCAGGGCTTGGATCACTCCAACAGCGCCGCGCCGGTGCTCGTGAGCGGCGTCAACCAGAACCAGCTCATCACCGTGGGCCACGGATTCAATAACGCGGTCGCGAACCTCAACATCAACGCCCAGCTCGCCCCCGGCATCCGCGTCGCCATGACGAGCTACCTCTCGGCCCGCCATCACCAGGAATCCTGGGTGAAGGACGGCTATGTGTTGATCGACGACTCTCCGATCGACAACCCTCTCCTCAAGAGCATCATGTCGGTCACGACGCTCCGGGTCGGACACTTCGAGATCAACTACGGGGACGCTCACTTCCGCCGCACCGACAACGGGAACGGCATGTTCAACCCGTTCGTTGGGAACTACATCCTCGACGACTTCACGACCGAGATCGGCGCCGAAGCATACCTGCGCTCGAACGGCTTGATCGCGATGCTTGGCGCCACGGGTGGAGAGGTGCACGGCCAGGTCACCGCCCCGCAATCTCGCTCGATGGCCACCCTGGGCAAGCTTGGCTTCGACAAGCAGCTCGACAACAACGTCCGCGTCCGCCTGACCGGTTCCTTCTACGCAAACAACAAGTCGGCGAGCAACACGCTCTTCACCGGCGATCGCGGTGGATCGATGTACTACGACGTGCTCGAGAACACGGCCTCCACGGAGACGGCCAATGCGTGGAGTGGCCAGGTGCGCCCGGGCTTCGCGAACAAGGTCAATGCGGAAGTGATCAACCCCTTTATCAAGATCGGCGGCGCAGAGTTCTTCGGGAATTTCGAGACCGCGACGGGTGGGGCGTTCAGTGAGCCCAAGCTCCGCACGCTGCATCAGAACGTGTACGAGGCGCTCTATCGGTTTGGCGACAACGACTTCTACCTCGGCGGCCGGTACAACACGCTCACGGGACAACTGATCGCGAAGAGCTCGGCCGATCAATCTGTCGACCGGTATCAGTTGGGTGGTGGATGGTTCGTGACGCCGAACGTGCTGGCGAAGCTCGAGTGGGTGAAGCAGCGCTACAACGACTTCCCGATCACCGACATCCGCAGCGCGGGCCAGTTCAAGGGCTTCATGATCTCCGGGGTGATTGCCTTCTAAGATTCTTATAGAAGGCGAGTCTACGAGAACCCCGCTGGGCCAAGGCCCAGCGGGGTTCTCGTACGTACGCCAGCGCGGTGACGAACCAAAGACCCCAAACGGCGACGAGGACGCGATACCAGATCGGACGCTGCACGCGTGAACTATCGGTCGTATTCATCGGACCCGCGAGGACGCCGCCGGTTCGGGGACGCACGACGATGGAATCCGAGGTCGGAACCGGCTATTCCCGCCTTGCCAGTGACGAACAGGTAGGGCATACTCCTGCAAGCCAGCAAATCCCCCAAATTGCCGACAAGATTTTCGGAAGGGTAACTCCTTCCAATTGCGGCTGATGGGACAAAAAATGCTGAACGGGCATCGGCCCAGCGGTAATCGCCCGTCTTGCGTATGCAGCGGTAGCACCCGGCCGGGAGGATGTGCCAACCATGAAGACCGTTTTCGCGACGATCGCTGGAGTCACGAGCGCGCTGGCATTCACCGTCGGCACGGCCATGGGTGGCCGCGTGCCAGACACGCTGGCCGGTCCCGGACCAAAGCCACACCCGCCATACACGAAGATCGGCGCCCGCGGCATTCCAACCAGTGAGCTGAGCAGCGTCATTCAGCACACCTGCCTGAGTTGCCACAACGACGTCACCCGCAAAGGCAACCTCTCGCTCAAAGGCTATAACGTCGACTCGGCATACGAGAATCTCGAGACGTCCGAGAAGATGATTCGAAAGCTGCGCGCCGAGATCATGCCACCACCCGGATCCAAACGACCAGGCGGTGACACGCTGGTCGCACTGGCCGAGACGCTCGAGCAGGTGATCGACAAGGCGTCGCGACCAAATCCCGGGGCGCGAACCTTCCAACGCCTGAATCGTCCCGAGTATGAGCACGCGGTGCGCGATCTGCTCTCGCTCGACGTGAACGCTGGCGACTATCTGCCGCTCGACACCAAGAGCGCCAACTTCGACAACATCGCCGACGTTCAAGCACTGTCGCCGACGTTGCTGGAGTCATATCTCAACGCGGCCGCTGCCGTGAGCCGCATGGCGGTTGGCGATCCCAAAGCAACCGGCACGTTTGCGACGTATGCTTCATCGCCATTTGCGTCGCAGCATCCGTGGGATCACGTCGACGGCGCACCATATGGAACGCGCGGCGGTATTGTCGCCGAGCATGACTTTCCGGCCGACGGCATGTATTCGTTCCGTTTGAACGTCGGTGGCGGCGTCGGTACGAAGCTGGAAGACATCGACGTCTCGATCGATGGCGAGCGCGCCGTCCTCCTTCATTATGAGCGTGGCGTCGGACGCAACTTCACGTCCGCCGACGCACCCTCCGGCGCGGACTACATGCGCACCGATCCGCTCTTCGTTCGCGCGGGCCAGCATCGCGTGTCGGCGGCGTTCATTCGCCGGGGCGAAGGCCCGTACGAAGATTTGATCAAGCCGCACGACTGGTCGCGCGCGTCCAATGGAACGGGCAGCGCCGGCACCACCGAGCCGCCGTTCATGATCGAGCTCGGCATTGCCGGACCGCAAAAGATCACGGGCATCTCTGAGACGCCAAGCCGCAAGGCCATTTTCTCGTGTCATCCGAGCGCGGCGGCCGCGCAGCGCGCGTGCGCCGAATCGATCGTGGAGCGATTGGGCACGAAGGCATATCGTCGTCCGCTCACGGCACACGACCGCACGAGCCTCATGTCCTTCTATGATAGTGGCGTCAAAGAAGGCGGATTCGAGGACGGCGTGCGTACCGCGCTTCAGGCGATGCTCGCGAGCCCGTACTTCGTGTTCCGCTTCGAGACGATGCCGTCGAACGTTGCCCCCGGAGCGGATTTTCGGATCAGCGACATCGACCTCGCGTCGCGTCTCTCGTTCTTCCTATGGGGAACGATCCCAGATGAGCAACTGCTGAAGCTGGCCGAACAGCATCGGCTGTCGAACAAAACCGTGCTCGATGCGCAGGTCCGCCGCATGCTGGCAGACCCGCGCTCAGAGGCGCTGTCGACGCGATTCGCAGCGCAGTGGTTGCGACTACAAGATCTCGACAAGGTCCATCCCGACGCATTCATGTTTCCCGACTTCGACCTGCAACTCGCGCAGTCGATGGAAAAGGAAACGGAGCTCTTCTTCAATGACGTGGTCAAGCGCGACGGCAGCGTGCTCGACCTCTTCACGGCGGACTACACCTTCGTGAACGAGCGCCTGGCGCAGCACTATGGAATTCCGAACGTCTCGGGCGACGAATTCCAGAAAGTGAAATATCCCGACGACACGCGTCGCGGAATCCTCGGCCACGGCAGCATTCTCGTGCAAACGTCGCTAGGCAATCGGACGTCGCCAGTGCTGCGGGGCAAATGGGTGATGGAAGTCCTCATCGGCATGCCACCGCCACCGCCGCCGCCGGGCGTCCCGACGCTCGACGAGACGCAGGACGCAAAGGATGGAAAGCCGCTCACCACGCGTGAGCGGATGGAGATCCATCGCAAGAATCCGACGTGCAAAGCCTGTCACCAGTACATGGATCCGATTGGTCTCTCGCTCGACAACTTCGACGTGACCGGCAAGTGGCGGTATCGCGAGAACGGCATCGAGCTCGATACGCGCGGCACCATGTACGATGGCACGCCCGTGACGTCGCCTGATGATCTGAGAAAGGCGCTGCTCAAGCGGCCGATTCCGCTCGTGCGGTCGTTCACCGAGAATCTGATGGCGTACGCGACCGGTCGTCGCGTCGAAGATTTCGATCAACCGACAATCCGCGCTATCGCCAAGGCCGCGGAAGCAAAGAACTATCGCATCTCGTCGTTCGTGATGGGCGTCGTGAACAGCGACGCATTCTTGAAGAAGCGGGCCGACGAGGCCGCCGCAGATTCGCAGGAGAAGTCGGAGAAGCAAGAGCCGCAGAGCAAACACGACCAACAGCACCGCTAGACCACCAGCCGAGAGGCCGACACATGCAGATCTTCAGCGGAAAGAATCTTCCGCGCCGCACGTTCCTCCAGGGAATGGGAGCAATGGTGGCGTTGCCGTATCTCGATGCCATGGAGCCCGCGTTCCGCGCGTTCGGAAAGCGTTCTCTCGGCGCGGCCGCGGCAACTGACAAGGCTCGACTCATCTGCATCGAGTCGGTCCATGGCGCGGCTGGTTCCAACGCCTGGGGCGCAACCAAGAACCTCTGGGCTCCGGCCGGAGTCGGCAAGAAGTTCGAGCTGATTCAGGAAGGCGCGCTCTCTCCACTCGCGAACTGGCGCGAGTATCTGACGATCGTCAGCAACACCGACGTTCGCATGGCGGAAGCGTTCGAGGCGCCCGAAGTCGGAGGCGATCACTTCCGGTCGAGCGCTGTATTCCTTACGCAATCACATCCGAAGCAGACGCAAGGCTCCGATCTCTACGTCGGTACGTCGCTCGATCAGTTGGTCGCGCGACGCATCGGGCAGGGAACCGCGATCCCGTCGATGCAGCTTTGCATCGAGAACCTCGATCAAGCCGGCGGCTGCTACTACAACTACGCGTGCGCATACACGGACACGATCAGTTGGGCGTCGCCGAGCGAGCCGCTGCCAATGATTCGCAATCCGCGCGTCGCGTTCGATCTGTTGTTCGGTGCGGGCAGCAACAACGCCGATCGCACGGCGCGCCGTCACGCCAACGAGAGCATTCTCGACTGGATCGTCGGCGAGACGACGTCGCTCAAGCGCCAGCTCGGCCCGACGGATCGCCAGCGCGTCGATCAGTATCTGGAGAACATTCGCGAGCTCGAGCGTCGCATTCAGCAGATCGAAGCGCGCAACACGAGTGGCGAAGCGCGCGAGCTGCCCGAAGCGCCGCCGGGAGTTCCGGACTCGTTCGAGGAGCACATGAAGTTGATGTTCGACTTCCAGGTGCTTGCGTTCGAATCGGACATGACTCGTGTCGTGTCGTTCAAGACGGGACGCGATGCATCGAGCCGCACGTATCCCGAGAGCGGCACGAACAAGGGATTCCACCCAGCGTCGCATCACGGCGGACGCGAAGCGGCGATCCTCGATTTCAACATGATCAACCGCTATCACGTGAGCATGTTGCCGTACCTGCTCGATCGCCTCAAGAACACGCCTGAAGGCGACTCGAACCTGCTCGAGAAGACGGCGATCATCTACGGCTCGCCGATGGCCGACGGCAACTTGCACAACCATCGTCGATGCCCGCTGTTGCTTCTTGGTCATGCCAACGGACAGCTCGCCGGCAACACGCATCTCAAGGCGCCCGACGGTACACCGATGGCGAACGTGATGCTCACACTTCTGCACAAGCTTGGTCTGGACGACGTGAAGAGCTTTGGCGACAGCACGAGCGAGTTCGCGCTGAGCGTCTGAGCCGCAAGTCTTCAGTCGGATACTTTCTCGAGGATACCCGCATGAGACCGAGCAGCCTGCAGAACAGGCTCCGACTCTTGACGATCGCTGGATTCGCCGCGCTCGCGACCGCCGCGTCCAGCGGGACGACTCCAAAGGCGCCGATCGCCGACGCGGCGATGGAGGGCAACGTCGCGACCGTTCGCAAACTGATCGCGCAAGGCGTCGACGTGAACGCTGCGCAGGGCGACGGCATGACCGCGCTGCACTGGGCCGCCGAGCACGGCGATTCGGCGATGGCGGCTTTGCTGTTGCGCGCGCACGCGAACGTCAAAGCCGTGACGCGCATCGGCGGTTACACGCCGCTGCACATCGCGAGCAGAACGGGAAGCGGCGCGATCGTGAGAGCGCTGCTCAAGGCGGGCGCCGATCCGAACGTTGCGACGACAAGCGGCGCGACCGCGCTCCACCTCGCGGCTGCATCGGGAGACGTCGATGCCGTGAACGCGCTGCTCGACAAGAAGGCCGATCCCAACGCTCGCGAATCTGAATGGGGGCAGACACCACTCATCTTCGCCGCGGCGGAAGATCGCGCCGATGTCATTCGTACGCTGCTCAAGCGCGGCGCTGACGCGTCGCTGCGCACGAATGCCGTGAACTTGACAGAGGAAGCGGCGAAAGAGCAGGCCGCCACGCGCAAGCGCAACGAGGTCTTCGCCTCGTTCATGCCGAAAGCGAAGCGCGACTCGATGCTCGCAGCCGCGGCGCAGCAAGCGAAAGAGGCTGCGCAGGCGCAGCCGGTTGCCGCGTCGCAGGGCGGCATCGGCACGCCGGATACTCCCCAGCAAGGGCGACGGGGCGGCGGCGCGGGCGCGCCCGCGCCTTCGACCGACGGCCTTACGCCGGACCAGATTCAAGAAGCGATTGTAGCCGGTCGAGCCGTGTTGACGGCGCCGGTCGCCAAGCCCGCGAGCGAGGAAGCTGACACGGCCGATGGGCAAGTCGCCGGGTACGCGTCGTCCGTGGGGAGCATGGGCGGCCTCACCGCTCTGCATCACGCGGTGCGACAGGGCAATCTTGCCGCGGTCGTCGCGTTGCTCGACGGTGGTGCCGACATCAACGAAGTGAGCGCGGGCGACAGCACGACTCCGCTCCTGCTGTCGACGATCAATGGTCAGTTCGATGTCTCGATGAAACTGATCGAGAAGGGTGCGAACCCCAACATCGCCAGCACGGCGGGCGCGACTCCGCTGTACACGGCGATCAACACTGAGTGGGCTCCGCGGTCTCGCTTCCCGCAGCCGCAAGCATTGCAGAATCAGAAGTCCACATATCTCGATGTGATGGAAGCGCTGCTCAAGGCCGGCGCGAATCCGAACGTCCGCATCAAGCAGCACCTATGGTACTTCGCTTATAACAATTGCGGCAACGCCAACTGTGGCCTCGAGAACCTCGAGGGCACGACCGCGTTCTGGCGCGCCGCCTATGCCGTCGACGTCGACGCGATGAAGCTGCTCGTCGCGCACGGCGCGGACCCGAAGATTCCGTCGCAGAGAACGCCGGTGACGACCGTCGCACGCGCCGACGGACGCGGCGGTGGACGCGGAGCCGCTGGCGGCGGCCGTGGCGGTCGCGGCGGCGGACGCGGCGACGGCAACCCGCTGCAGACGGCGGAAGATTCCGCCGCGCGCTTCGTGCCGATCGGAGTCGGCGTCTATCCGATCCATGCGGCGGCCGGTGTCGGATATGGCAACGGCTTCGCGGGGAACTCGCATCGTCATGCTCCCGACGGCTGGATGCCGGCGATGAGGTATCTCGTCGAGACGCTGGGCGCCGATGTCAATCAGCGAGACATCAACGGCTACACGCCGCTGCACCACGCTGCCGCGCGCGGGGACAACGAGATGATTCAGTATCTCGTCAGCAAGGGTGCGGACGTGAAAGCGGTGGCGCGCAATGGACGCACCGTTGTCGACATGGCGAACGGACCCGTGCAGCGCGTGCGGCCGTTCCCGGAGACGATCGCACTCCTCGAAAAGCTCGGCGCCAAGAACAACCATCGATGCGTCTCCTGCTGATGGCTCCATGGCTGTGGCGGCGTGAGATGATCTAGTATGCCGATCTACGATTACTCATGCCGCGCTTGCGGCAACGTGTTCGAGGCGCTCGTGCGCGGAGCCGCCGTGCCTGCGTGCCCCGAATGTCGGAGCGAGGATCTCGAGCGTCTATTGTCGCTGCCCGCGGTGAGGTCGGAGAGCACGCGACAGCAAGCCATGCGCGCGGCGAAGCAGCGCGATGTGCGTCAGGCGAACGAGCGCGTGCACGCGCAGCGAGAGTACGAGGCGCACCACGACGACTGAACGCTCGCGCTGGATTCTGATCGGTTCGATCTTGGGATCTGGTGCGGTATTCGTGGAAGGCACGGTGACGGCGGTCGCGCTGCCCGCGATTGCGCGCGATCTGCACCTCGGCATCGCCGGCCTACAATGGGTGATGAACGGCTATCTGCTCACATTGAGCGCACTGATTCTTCTCGGTGGGGCGCTCGGCGACCGCTTCTCGCGACGGCGTGTCTTCGCGACTGGATTGGTCGGTTTCGCTGTCTCGTCGCTCGGCTGCGCTTTGGCACCGAACCTGACGCTGCTTGTCGTCGC
>Ga0207695_10010583_pt1 | contig 11276 bp, 9 predicted proteins | sample KBSC54metaG_FD_184354 | JGI IMG/M metagenome (GOLD analysis project Ga0207695, IMG submission 184354) | Corn rhizosphere microbial communities from Kellogg Biological Station, Michigan, USA - KBS C5-4 metaG (SPAdes) (version 2) | ecosystem: Host-associated > Plants > Roots > Rhizosphere > Soil... | reverse complement strand
GGGTTCGTAGCACTCCATGTAGCCGAGCCAGTGCTTTTTGTAGGCCTTCTCATCGCCGGGGGTAGTGAAGCGGACCTGGCCTGTGAGGCCGTGACGGTAAGCGTTTAAGGTGCGAGGATCTCCCTGGGGCTGGGGCTTGGGGAGAGACTTCAGCATTTCGATGATTTGAGCGGTAGCGGACATCTGTTATCTCCTAAATTAAAAAAGCAGGCGGGTTACCGCCTGCTTGCTGGGGATTACTTTGCGGGAGAGAAGCGCTGTTGCGCAACCTCTCACTAATTTATTCTTAACATAAGAGTCATTCAGTCAAGGGGGTCTAAAACTCTGAAGTAGATGATTTGAAGAGAAATAGATTTTTTCGAAACGCGTCAATGAGAAAGCCGGGGTGGGAATTGGGGGTAGGGAAAGGCCGGCCGGGGCTGGCTTCTCGGCGTGGACAGGCGAAAGCGCCCGGCGGGCCGGTTGGGAGTGAGTTTGCGCAGTGGGGTCAGTTCGGATCTTCTGCCGGTGGTAGTCGGCACCGCGACGGCGCTGGCATTCCGGTTGGCTGCAAACGCGCTTCTGAAGTCTGTACCGGGAAGGTTGCCAGTCCTCATTCCGAGGACGCAGCCAAGGCGGTCGCGGCCAGCGGATTGAAGCCCACGTTTACCCCCTGCGTTCTCCTGACGACAGGGCTCGGTGTCCGACACCAATTAGCAAAGATTTCAAACCTTCCCGGAGCGGAACTTGGGAAGGCCTTCCTCTTGCCGATTGCCTTATTGGCAGTCGCCGATACTGGGCGAAGAACGACCAACCCACTCAATACAACCCACCATTGGTGGCACCGCGATCTACGCGACACATGTGTGCCGGATGCAATCCGGCAGGAGTTCTCGCATCAGCCTCTGTAGCGAATGAGTCACGGCGCTACATAGAGTACTTACCGCACCCTGCGGATAGCACTTTTGACCCTGGCATCCGTGGAGCCGCCTAAACCGTCCAAACTGGCTCCATTTCTGGCCGCCGCCGACAAGCGCCCGTCTTACAGGCGGTGCGACAGGCACACAAAGTTCGTATCACACTAACTTCGTGCTGAAGAAGGTTCGAAACTGGTGGGCCGAACCTATGAAACGCAGCCTCGTCAGAGGAATCTGTGGGTCACTAATACGGTCGAATGGTACCGGGAAGGTCGGCTCGGGTAGCCGGCGAACCCAGGTGCCGATGGGGCGTCGGCCTTTTTCGTAGCCAGTTGCCTTTCGAACCAGTTTGAACTCCCCGGTAAACGCTACGCCGTCAGGGGGGATCTATCTTAGCCCGAGTCGCATGCCGAGACTGTATTGTCCGAATGCCCCTGGCAGACGGCTGAAAACGCCGCGGCATCGTTGCCGGCCTCCACATGCCCTACCCTTGAAAACTCAGTCATGGCGCAGGGCTTGGGCTGGCTGGATGCGCAGAGCGCGGCGAGCGGGAATGCAAACGGCGAGGCTGACGATTACCAGAAACGCGACGACGGCTGTGAGATAGGCGATCGGGTCCGATGGTCGTAAGCTGGAGAGGTTGTGGCGAAGCACTGAGGAAACGGCAGCCGCGCCGAGGATTCCGAGTGTGATGCCGAAGACAACCGGGGCGGCGAGTGGCCTCAGCACAGCGCGCACGACGCCTGAGCGAGGGGCTCCGAGGGCAATCCGGACGCCGATCTCTCGAGTGCGCTGACTGACAGAGTAGCCGGTGAGGCCGGCCAGACCGATGGAAGCGAGGAGCGTGGCGAGCAGGCCGAGTGCACTTAAGATCGAAACAAGACGACGGCTCTGGTCGACAGCGCCGTCATAGGCAGTGCTCAGGAGAGTGTAGGCCGGGCGGAGTTTGGGGTCCGGCGTCCGGGCGATCGCGATGAGCGGAGCGGTTAGAAGACCGGGATTGCGGAAAGCCCGGACGACGACCGAAGCGTCCCGAAAGTCCTGCGGAAGTATTGGGTAATAAGCGGCCATCGCGTCGGTGTCTTGAACGTCGAAGCTGCCGCCTTTGGCGACTACGCCTATAACAGTGGCGGGGCTGACGTTGGTCAAGAGCTTGCCAAGTGGGTCTTGGCCGGGCCAATGCCAGCGGGCAAAGGAGTCGCTGACGATAACGACGTTGCGCTCGGCGGAGTTGAAAAAGCGACCCCGGGTCAGTCGAAGCCCAAGGGTGGAGAAAAAACCGGCATCGACGCGGTTGATTAAAACTTTGCGTCCCGCATCGATGAAGCCGGAACTGATGTTACCCCAGACCGGGAGCCAGGTTACGGCCGCGCTTTGGACGCCAGGTATTGCAGCCACGCCCCGGAGGAGGTTGTCGAAATAGTATTGGGAGGAGGCATCATTGTAGCCGTGCGCCTGGAGACCGGGTGAAAGGGTAAGAGTGGTTCGATAGTCAAAACCGGGATCGAGGATGAGGAGTTTGGCGAAGTTGCGGACTAGCTGACCGGAGACGATCAGCAGGATGCAACTGGCGCCCACCTGACAAGCGAGGAAAACGGCGCGGGCACGCCCGCCATGCGGGGCTGAACCGGTCAGCCGGAGAGCCGGGACGAGCCCGAAAGCGACCGCGGCAAACAGAGCAGTGGCGAGGGTTGCGACGATGATGCGCCAGTCGAGCGCAAGTGCCCAGTTTTTGGGATCGCCGTTTGCCGTGAGAAAGATTTCCACCGCGATGGCGCTTAGAAGCCATGCGACCATGCTGCCGGCAATCGCGAGCACCGTACTTTCAGTCAGCAACTGCCGCACGATGCGATAACGGCTGGCGCCCAGAGCGAGACGCGTGCGGATTTCGCGGTCGCGGGCGATGCCGCGGGCGAGCAGGAGAGACCCGAGATTGGCACAGGCAACCACCAGGATCAGCATGATTAGGGTAACGGCCATCGCCGCCGCAGCGATTTCCTGCGGGTGCATTCGATTGCTGCTGAAGGGAGCCATGCCCAGGCGCTCGTCCTTGCTTACGGCTTCGGGATGGGACTGGCGAAGTGCAACGGCGAGCAAATGGCTTTCTTCCTCGGCGGTATGGACGGTTATGCCGGGATTCAGGCGCGCGACGCCGAATACCGATGGCGAAGTCCAATCGGTCAGAAGAGTACTGCCTTCGACGATCATCGGCTGTTTGGCGAGGGGCATCCAGAGATCTTCGCGTCGGCCCTTCGGATCGTTCATGATGCCGGCCACCTGGACGAGTTTTCCGTTGAGCCGGAGCGTCTGACCGATCAGGCTCGGCGAGGCTGCAAGGCGGTATTCCCAGAAGCGGCGGCTGACGACGACTGCGGGTTCCGCGTCTGCCGATTCATCGAACACCGCGAGACCGCGCCCGCGAATCAGGGGCGGAGCCTGTTCCGCAAAGTACGATGCGGTGACGAAGTTTACGCGGACTGTCACCGGGTCGCGGCCGGGTTCGGTTTCGCCGAACGTGACCGAATCTTCGTGTGAGGCGATGATCGCGCGGAACGAATGGGCGTGTTGGCCGTAGAAAGCGAGGACGGGCCAAGCGATGGTGTTACCGGAGCCGTCGGGAAACCAGCGGGCGAGTTCGACGAGGGTGTCGGGGTCGCGGACGGTGGGTGTTATTTCAACGAGCAGAAGGCGAAAGGCAGTGAGGTTAACGCCAACGCCCAGGGCGAGTACGAGGAGTGCAGTGAGGACGAAGGACGGGGATTTGCGAAGGAGGCGGAGGGCGTAACTGAGATCCTGAAAGAGGCGGTCGATCCAAGTCCAACCCCAGACTTCGCGGGTGGACTCAAGGTGACGGAGGGTGCTTCCGAAGGCGGGGTTTCGGCGGCCGTCAGATTCGGATTCGGCAAGGTGCGCATACATTTCCTCGGCGAGTTCGCGTTCGGCCCGGCGGCGGTTCAGGAGCCAGCAAATTCGGCGGTAGAGTTCGGTCATCGTGATGCTCCGTTCAGGCGAATTTGAGGACCGCCTGGATGGCTTCGGTCATGTTGTTGTAACCCGAGAGTTCGGCGGTGAGTTGATGGCGTCCGGAGGGCGTCAGGCTGTAGAATCGGACGCGGCGTTTAGTTGCCGAGACGCCCCATTCGGCCTCGACCCAACCCTTCATAAGCATCTTTTGAAGCGCCGGGTACAGCGAACCTTCCTCTACCTGAAGGACCTCTCCGGAGACCTGAAGAATACGCTGGGAGATAGCGTAGCCGTGCAAGGGGCCAGTCTGAAGGACGCGAAGCACGAGCATAATCAAAGTGCCGGGAACGAGCTCTGGTCTTTCAGGCATTGGCCACCTACACATAGGCTATCAATAGGTATCCTTCCTGTCAACCTGGAGGTTCAGGCGGCGAGAGTCTCTGTCGAAGTGCCCGACATGATAATTAGTGGCCCCAAATAAAACCCGCAAAGTCGCGAAGTGTTTACCCATCCCGCGGCCCCGCCGTGGTTCAATGTGGTGCTCGCAGAACCCTCCACTAAGGTCCTTGGCGATCCCCCCGAAGAGGCACAGCTTATCGGGGCCGTACACGCGACCTGGGCCTCGGAGCGGTTTATGGTAGAGGTTTCGCCGCCGCACCATGGAACTGATCACGATCTTAAACCGCTGCCACCGTTTCCGGGGTTTTGTCTATCAGCACGCCCATTTCGGTGCCGACAAGAAGAGCATCGAAGTCGCCGTGCGACCGCGCAACGGGTCGACGGCGGTTTGCTCGCGCTGCCACCAACCGGCGCCCGGCTATGACCAACTTGCCGAACGCCGCTTCGAGTTCATTCCTCTCTGGGGGTTTTTCGTCTTCCTGCTGTACGCCATGCGGCGCGTCGATTGCGGCCGTTGCGCCGCCGTGGTCGTCGAAGAGGTCCCTTGGGGCGACGGCAAACGCACCTTGACCAAAGCCTACATGCTGTTTCTGGCGCGCTGGGCACGCCACATTTCCTGGAAGGAGACCGCCGAGGCGTTCCACACTTCATGGGAAAAGGTTTTCGACGCCGTAGAACACGTCGTCACTTTTGGGTTAGAGCACCGGACGTTCGGCCAAATCGACGCTATCGGCGTCGACGAGATCCAGTACGCCAAAGGTCACAAATACCTCACGCTGGTTTACCAGATCGATCTGGACGTCACCCGCCTGCTCTGGGTTGGCAAGGAAAGAACCATCGAATCCTTCCAGGGATTCTTCACCGTCATTGGCGAAGAAATCGCCTCGAAGATCGTCTTCGTCTGTTCCGACATGTGGGAGCCATACCTGAAGGTCATCCGCGAGCGATGCTCCGAGGCCCTGCATATCCTCGACCGCTTCCACATCGTGGCCAAAATGAACAAGGCCCTCGATGAGGTCCGCGCCGGCGAATCGCGCCGCATGGCCAGCGAGGGCCTCACCCCTGTGCTGAAGAAATCGCGCTGGCTGCTGCTGAAGCGTGAAGAAAATCTGAAAATCGAACAGCGCTTCCGGCTACGCGACCTGCTCCGATACAATCTGAAAACCGTCCGCGCTTACCTTCTGAAGGAAGCTTTTCAGCAGCTCTGGGATTACAACTCTCCAGCCTGGGCTGGAAAGTTCCTTGATGAATGGTGTCGTCAGGTAATGCGCTCCCGCATCGAACCCATGAAGAAGATCGCCCGGTCACTACGGGAACACCGCGAACTGATTCTCAACTATTTCCGCGCTCAAAAGCTGCTTTCCAGCGGCGTCGTGGAGGGTCTGAACAACAAAGCCAAAGTCACTATGAGAAAATCCTACGGCTTCCGCACCTTCCGCTGCCTTGAACTCGCCCTCTATCACTCACTTGGCAAGCTACCCGAGCCCGAATCTACCCACGAATTCTTCTGACGAACCGAAACACACAGACGAATACTGGCGCGCTTACGAAAAGTGGAAGACGCTCGGGCCGATCTCAGGATTCGACGCGTCCAAACGGCCCCGGAGAGACGAGATTCACGAACGGTGCTGAGCTATTTTTCGTGAACGTCTTCGAGGTAGGTGTAGCCGTTGAGGCCTTCCTCGTAGAAGCGGAGAAGGGCTCCCGATTCCTCGTAGGTCAGGCGGCCTTCGCGGAGGGCGCCTTCGACATCGCGGCGGAGTTGCTGGACCAGACCGTCGGCGGAGAATTGCACGTAGTTGAGCACCTCACGGACGGTGTCGCCCTTGATGACGGAATCGAGGATCACTTCACCGGTCGGACCGAGGCGCACGTGGACAGCATTGGTATCGCCGAACAGATTGTGGAGGTCGCCGAGGATCTCCTGATAGGCGCCGAGCAGGAACGTGCCGAGATAGTAATCGCCTCCGTCGAAGGAATGGAGCAGGAGAGTGCGCTTGACGTCGCGGCGATCGATGAAGGCATCGACCTTACCGTCGGAATCGCAGGTGATGTCGCCGAGGACGGCGGGATGGGTCGGCTCCTCGCCCAGGCGATGGATCGGCATGACGGGGAAGAGTTGCTTGATGGCCCAACTGTCGGGCATGCTCTGGAACAGTGAGAAATTGCAGAAGTACGTATCGGAGAGCATGGCATCGATGCCCTCGAGTTCTTCGGGGAAATAGTCCAGATCGCGGGCCTGCTTCTGAATTTTTCGCAGAATGCCCCAGTACAGGTTCTCGGCAATGCAGCGCTGCTCGAGCGAAAGATAGCCGAGGCTGAATAGATTCAGGGCCTGGTCGAGCGCCTGCTGCGCGTCGTGGTAGCTTTCGAGCAGGTTCTTGGCGGAAAGCGACCGATAAGTTTCCTGCAGGTCGATGAGGGGCTGTTCGGCATCCGCCGGCGGCTCGGACGGGACTTCAGCCTCGCCCATGCCTGCGACACCCAGCACGTTGAAGACGAGCACGCTGTGGTAAGCCGCGATGGCGCGACCGCTTTCGGTCACGATCGTGGGATGCGGCACGTTGACTTCGTCGCACACATTCTGCACGTGGTAGATGACGTCGTTGGCGTATTCCTGGAGGGTGTAGTTGACGCTGGATTCGAAGTCGGTTTGCGAGCCGTCATAGTCGATGCCGAGTCCGCCACCCACATCGAGGTACTTGAGGCCGGCGCCGGCACGTGCCAGGTCGACGTACACGCGCACGGCTTCGTTGACCGCGCCTTTGATCTGGCGGATGTTGGTGATCTGGCTGCCGAGGTGAAAGTGCAGCAGGTTGAGGCAATCGGCCATGCCGAGGTCTTTCAACTCCTGCAAGGCGCGGCTGGCTTCGGTGACGGAGAGGCCGAACTTGGAGCGGAATCCGCCGGACGACTTCCAGCGGCCGGAGCCCCGGCTGGCGAGTTTGACGCGGAGCCCGATCATGGGACGGACGCCCACGCGCGCACTGTACTTCAGGATGAGTTGGAGTTCGGTATATTTTTCGACAACGGGGATGATGTGGCGGCCGACCTTCTGGGCCAGCATCGCCATTTCGATGTACTCGTCATCCTTGAAACCGTTGCAGATGATGGGGGTTTCGTTGTCGGCAAGAGCCATGACGGCCATCAGTTCCGGCTTGGAGCCGGCTTCCAGCCCGAACTTGAAGGGCTTACCGAATTCGAGGACCTCTTCGACGACCTGCCGCTGCTGGTTGACTTTGATGGGGTACACGCAGCAGTAGTTGCCCTGGTAGTGATGCTCGGCGATGGCGGTCTGGAAGGCGCCGTGGAGTTCGCCCAGGCGGTGCTTCAGAATGTCGGCGAAGCGGATGAGAATGGGCAGGTCGATACCGCGGAGGACGAGCGTATCGATCAATTCTTTGAGGTCGATGGAGCGGGCCGGATCCTTCTCGGGATGCACGCGGATATGGCCGTTATCGCCGACCGAGAAGTATCCTTTGCCCCAACTGGCGACGTCGTAGAAGTCGCTGGCGAGTGCGGGGGTCCAGCGCTCCGTAGGCTCGACTACGACCGAGCTCTTGCGGCCATTTCTATCCAACTCGTTCTCCTTACTGCTGGGCTTAAACCTTCAGTTTCCTTCGAAATGGCTGCAGGGGCAAGGGGAAATTGATAAGGGGTCAGGACAGGCGCGACCACTCGGCAGGATGGATGGGCCGGCCGAGCAAAGTTCTCCACTTCTCGCAGCATGTTTACAGGGCGTCCACCGGCTCACGCGTGGGTTCCCCGTTCAAATCGATGTCGTCAATGGGCGGCAAGGCATGATGCAATTTGAGCTCCAGGTGTCTCCAGTCTTCGAGAGTCGGGCGGAGCTCCTCCTCGCACGCGCGGAGTGTGGAACCGAACGCGAGGACGCCCGGGCGGATGGAAATATTCGCGGCGAACGTGTTGTCTTCCAGTTTGTCGTAAACGGCCTGCTCTAGAGAGCCTGTTGAACGTATTCAGTAAGGATGAATCGCCGCCTCAAGGGTCTGCCCTCTATGGCCATGGTATCAGGAGTGCAGTTTGGGACGCGTCACGGAAGCGACCCTGCGCCTGTCATCCGGCACGGGACATCCGTATACTGTCGTATAGCCTTAATGCCAGACATTCACGACGCAAACTCATCTAAGAACGACGGCCTGACGGTGACAAAACGACCGGGGCTGGCGCGAACACCTGGAGCGAGTTTTTCGAGATGGTGGCAGCGATGATTGATCTGCGTTATTCACTGGTGATCGAAGCCACCGAGGAGCCCGACTTCTTTTCTTTCTATTCACCTGACCTGGAAGGCTTCAGCGGAGTCGGCCATTCGGTGGAAGACTGTCTTTACAAGGCCAAGTGGGGCATGGCCGAGCATGTAAATCTGTTGGAAAAGATGGACTTACGCAGCCCTGTTCGCGTGCTTTTCGACCTGTTTCCGCACCCTTTCGCCCCTCCCCTGCATCTATTAAGTGCGTAATCTTGACTAAAAAGTACGGATTAGCTAATCTGATGACAACTGAACACTTTAGGAGCGAATCCAGGTGAGCGATTCCAGCAATACTATCGAGACCTTTGCAAATCAGGAATATAAGTGGGGTTTCGTCACGGACATCGAGTCCGAATCGATTCCGCGCGGCCTGAGCGAAGACGTCGTGCGCCTGATTTCGGCGAAGAAGGACGAGCCGGAGTGGCTGCTGGAATGGCGGCTGAAGGCATACCGCCACTGGCTGACGCTGACGGAGCCGACCTGGGCGAACGTTCACTACCCGAAGATCGACTATAACGACATCATTTATTACGCTGCTCCGAAGAAGAAGACCGACGGGCCGAAGAGCCTGGACGAGGTCGATCCGGAGCTGCTGAAGACGTACGAGAAGCTGGGTATCCCGTTGCAGGAACGGGCGATTCTGGCTGGCGTGGCGGTAGATGCGGTGTTCGACAGCGTGTCCGTGGCGACGACCTTCAAGGCCAAGCTGGCCGATATGGGGATCATCTTCGGATCGTTTTCCGAGGCCGTGCGCGAGCATCCCGACCTGGTGAAGCAGTACCTGGGTTCGGTGGTCCCGACGTCCGACAACTTCTTTGCGGCGCTCAATTCGGCGGTTTTTAGCGACGGATCGTTCTGCTACGTGCCCAAGGGCGTCCGCTGCCCGATGGAACTGTCCACCTACTTCCGGATCAACGCCAAGGACACGGGGCAGTTCGAGCGCACCCTGATCATCGCGGACGAAGGCGCTTACGTCAGCTACCTGGAAGGCTGCACCGCGCCGATGCGCGACACCAATCAGTTGCACGCCGCGGTGGTGGAACTCGTGGCGCTCGACAACGCGCAGATCAAGTACTCGACGGTGCAGAACTGGTATCCCGGCGATAAGTATGGCAAGGGCGGAATTTACAACTTCGTGACCAAGCGCGGAGCCTGCCGCGGAGAGAATTCGAAGATTTCGTGGACACAGGTGGAGACGGGATCGGCGATCACCTGGAAGTATCCGAGTTGCCTCCTGATCGGCGACAACTCGGTGGGCGAGTTCTATTCGGTGGCACTGACCAACAACTGGCAGCAGGCCGATACCGGCACGAAGATGATCCACATCGGGAAGAACACGACATCGACCATTGTTTCGAAGGGCATCTCGGCGGGACACGGCCAGAACACTTACCGTGGCGGCGTGAAAATCCTGAAATCGGCCACCGGGGCGCGCAACTACTCGCAGTGCGATTCGCTGCTGCTGGGCGACAAATGCGGCGCGCACACGTTCCCGTACCTGGAAGTGAAGAACACGTCCTCGCAGGTGGAGCACGAGGCGTCGACCTCGAAGATCGGCGAGGACCAGATTTTCTATTGCCGGCAGCGCGGCATCTCGACGGAAGACGCGGTGTCGATGATCGTGCATGGGTTCTGCAAGGAAGTGTTCCGCGAACTGCCCATGGAATTCGCGGTGGAAGCACAGAAGCTGTTGGGCGTGAGTTTAGAAGGAAGCGTCGGATAACACAGAACATGGCATTACTCGAAATCAAAAATCTGCACGCCAAAGTTGGCGATCGTGAAATTCTGAAGGGCATTGACCTGACCATTAACCCGGGCGAAGTACACGCCATCATGGGTCCGAATGGCAGCGGGAAGAGCACGCTGGCGCAGGTGCTGAGCGGCCGCGAACTGTACGTGGTGACCGGCGGCGAAGTGATCTATCAGGGCAAAGACCTGCTGGAGCTGTCGCCGGAAGATCGCGCGAGGGAAGGCATCTTTCTGGCGTTTCAATACCCGGTGGAGATTCCCGGCGTCAGCAACATGTACTTTTTGAAAGCCGCGCTGAACACGATTCGCAAGTATCAGGGGCAAGAGGAACTGGACGCTCTGGACTTCCTCAATCTGGTTCGCGAAAAGATGAAGCTGATGGAAATGGATCAGGCGCTGCTGAATCGTCCGGTCAACACGGGCTTCTCGGGCGGCGAGAAGAAGCGCAACGAGATTTTCCAAATGGCTGTGTTGGAACCGAAGCTGGCGATCCTGGACGAGACGGATTCGGGCCTCGACATCGACGCACTGCGCACGGTAGCGGGCGGCGTGAACGCGCTGCGGAGTGCCGACCGGTCGATGATTGTGGTGACGCATTACCAGCGGCTGTTGAACTACATCGTGCCGGACTTCGTGCATGTGCTGTCGCAGGGCAGGATCGTGAAATCGGGCGGCAAGGAACTGGCGCTGGAACTGGAAGAAAGCGGCTACGCCGGGCTGGGCATCGAGGACGACGAAGAGGTCGCGAAGGTATGACCGCGGTATCGGAACAGACCGGAGCGTGGCTGGCGGAGTTCACGAAATTGCCGCCCGCCGAAGGTTGGTTGAAAGAACTCCGCGAGCGGGCTTTCGCGCGTTTCGCGGAAACCGGTTTCCCGACCACGCACGACGAAGAATGGCGCTTCACGAATGTGGCGCCGATTGCGCGGAGTAGTTTCCGAACGCCTTCACAGGCCGCTGAGATGCGACGGCCTGTGCCACCGGATGCACAGAAGCAT
>Ga0207695_10010580_pt1 | contig 11277 bp, 18 predicted proteins | sample KBSC54metaG_FD_184354 | JGI IMG/M metagenome (GOLD analysis project Ga0207695, IMG submission 184354) | Corn rhizosphere microbial communities from Kellogg Biological Station, Michigan, USA - KBS C5-4 metaG (SPAdes) (version 2) | ecosystem: Host-associated > Plants > Roots > Rhizosphere > Soil... | reverse complement strand
TTGTAGTTGATGAGTCCCAGCTTCCGGAACTTGTTCATGAAAAAGCTCACGCGGGAGCGGGTGGTGCCGATCATTTCAGCCAGCGTTTCCTGGCTGATCTTGGCGAGTATGGGCTCAGGCTTTCCTTCCTTCCCGTAATTCGCCAAGAGCAGCAGTAATCTGGCCAGGCGCCTTTCGCTGGAATTAAACAGCTGATCGACCAAATCCGCTTCCACCCGCATGGTGCGATTCAAGATGTGGGACATGAACAAATCCGAAAATGCCACCTGTTCGTGCAGCATCTGGGTCAAGGCATCCTTGCTTATCCGCACAGCAACGGCGTCGCTCATGGCCGATACCGTCATCAGGCGGCGCGTCTGGCCTGCCATGCATGCTTCGCCGCAGAAATCCTCCGGGCCAAGGATCGAGACCACTGCCTCTTTTCCCCTCTCCGACAGTACGGTCCCCTTGAGCTTACCTTTCTGGATGTAGAAAACGCTGTCGGCGGGATCGCCCTGCGAGAAGACCACTTGGCCCCGGCGGAGTTTGGCGATGCCACGCCCAGGCCCGGGCCTGGCGAGAAACGCCTTAGGATCGAAGGCCGCGGGTGATTTTGTCGGCATTACCGGCCACCTATCGAATCGCTCGCCCGATACACATCACCGATCGAAAAATCACTCCTATCGCATTGAACGATTGGTCGTGTGGTTGAGATCAGAGCGGCAGGAACGAGCATTCTACTGCCCCTCAGCGGGTCAATCTATGTCTGATACCCGACATTGTGGTCTGTTTTGACCAGTTTCACCGTTTTAGACGGGTTAGATTCATCGGTTCTTCTGGTCGGTCGAGAGATACGAGACCTCGCCGAACGAGGCGGACATTCTTCTTCCGTCCATTTGTGGAGATGACCATGGGGCAACAGATCTATACTCAATGGCTTGCGGTGGAAAACATCGCCAAATTCGAACAACAGTTGAGAGCCGAGAGCGATACCTGTCAGCGCAAGTTGTTGGAGGGGCTACTGGTCTTGGAACGCGAGAGGCTCAAAGCCGCAACCGCTGCTGGGCGCTGATATCTTGGCTGCGCAGTCTAGCAATCATACTGGTACCGCCAAGAATGAGGCTAGGGCGGTCAAACGCGCGCCGGCCAACCGATTGCTCGACCTTCTTCCGCGTCAGGATTACGCGCGGCTAAAGCCTTATCTCGAACCCATTGCGCTCACATACCGCCAATCGCTCTATCGGGCGAACCAGCGGATCCAGTTCGTCTATTTCATCGAGACCGGAGTAGGCTCGCTGGTGAACACCATGGCCAACGGGAACGCGGCAGAGGTGGGCACCATTGGCAACGAAGGCATGGTGGGACTGCCGCTGGTTCTGGAGGACGAACGAGCACCCACCGCCGTCTATGTCCAGGTCCCCGGCACAGGCCTCAGGATCGCAGCGCCGCTATTCGGCAAGGAATTGGCGCGGAGCGCGTCAATGCGCACCGTCATGCATCACTATGTCCACGCCTTCTTCAACCAGATCGCACAATCTGCCGCTTGCAATCACTTTCATTCGCTGGAGCAGCGTTGCGCGCGATGGTTGCTGATGACCCATGACCGCATGGGTTCGGACGCGTTTATGCTGACCCAAGAATTTCTCGCAATGATGCTAGGTGTGCAGCGCACCGGCGTTTCGACGGCGGCAGGAGCGCTGCAGCGTGCCGGTCTGATCCGCTACAACCGTGGCAATGTCACAATTCAGAATCGCGGCGGTCTCGAACGACGGTCCTGCGAATGCTACGGAATTTCCAAGCGGGAATTCGACCGCCTCCTCGACAACAGAAAGAGGCGCGTGGTGCCTGGGACCAACTGATTCGAGCATCAGAGGCGGCGAAACGGAAGCGCAATCGACCGCCTTCCGTGTCGAGACAACCGAAGAGAGGTTCAGGCATGGAACGCATGAATGGTCTGATGGCTATCGGAGCGATGTTCGTCTTCGCCGGCCTTATGGGATTCGCGGGTCCGGTCTTCACCAGGCAATCGACCGCGGCCATGGCTAAAGTCGGCGATCTCGAGCTTCAGAGCACCGAGGACGCCTCCCGTCGCATTCCGTTCTTCCTTAGCGGGGGCGTCTTGGTGGTGGGTCTGGTGCTGCTTGGCGCCGGCTTCGGCCAGGGGCGGTGGACCACCCACAAATTAGATTGACGGTAATTCGCTCGATCTTGATAGGAGGTATCACATGTCACTTGGCACCATCCTTCTCGTCATCTTGGTCATCGCGCTGCTTGGCGGATTTAGCGGCATGGGCGGGGGCCGGTTCTACGGCATGGGCAATTATGGCGGCGGCGGGCTCGGCCTCATTCTGGTCGTCGTTCTGATACTGGTTGTGTTGGGAAAGATTTGAATTGGACACAAGGTCTTCGCGCATTTCTGCATCCCAATAGAGACGACCACATGTGGGTCTTTCCGATCGCGAGCACGTTTAATTGGAGACGCTCATTGAGAAAAAGGATTTCAACAATGGCAAAATTCCTGAAAATGACCGCGGTTTTGACGCTTGCCGCCGCTTTATTTGCCGTGCCTGCCTCCGCATCTGACAAATCCGAGTTGTTGCATGACGCCAACCGGACAGTGGATAATCTGAAACACGACCCGGCCTTTGCCCAGGCCGCCAGGATGATCGAGGGCGCGCGCGCTGTGTATATCGTGCCGAAGCTCGTCAAGGGCGGTTTCATCTTCGGCGCCGAGGGTGGCGATGGCGTGCTCTTGGTTCGGGAAGGCCACACTTGGAGTACGCCGAAATTTTATGGCATGGGCTCGGCCTCCTTCGGGCTGCAGATCGGTCTGGAACAGGCCGAATTGGTGTTTATCATCAACAGCGAACGGGCATTGCGCGGAATCGAGAAGGGCAATGTCAAGATCGGCGCGGGTGCGGGCTTGACCGTGGTCAACCTGTCATCGGGTGCGGAAGGTGCCACCACGACACATGGCGGCGATATAGTCGTTTGGACTTCCGGTTCTGGCGCTTATGCGGGAATCAGTTTCAACGGTTCAGTGATCAAGGCTGATACTGATGAGAATGCGGTTCCCGCCACGGGTCCCGACGCCGAGGCGCTGCGTCACAATCTTTCGACAGTTTCGTAGGAGAAGTGTGATTTCCGGTCCAGCGGTGCCGCCGCCTCGGCATTGCTGGATTCAGAGCTCTGGCGCGTCGGATATGCTTCAAAAGCCTTCAGCTCGAACCCCTTCATTTCATCCGCAAGTAGCGCTGCCAGAATTTCATATCTGAATTTGTCCGGCCCAGAGTTAAGCGCTACCAGGAAATTGGCGGAATTGCCTTTTTTGACCCAATCGGTCTGCGTGTCTGCGGGGACTATGGTCACCATTCGAGAACAATGCACCCGGGGCCAAGTGGCGGCTGAGCAAAATTGACCACAACCCAAGTCAAACTGTAAAAATGCTGCCTCTCTGGAAATCCGCTCCTCGGATATATCTTAGCCATTGGTCTCGATAGCGTCGGTTTGCGTGGTTGCGGACGATTTTCACGGCAGTCGGGATTTTATTGCCCCGCCGTGAGAATTAATGGGTCAAAGCGATAATTCCTGCGTTTCCATAGAGCATCTAAAGCTAGTGCCTCCGCCACCTCCTTCAAAGGTGCATTCACCCAAATGCCGTGATGCCGCGCAACAGCGCCGCTAAGGCTGGGAGGTTCCTGTGAATCCAATTTTGACAAATCCTGAAAGCATCGCGATCACGATTGTGTTGACCACACTGATCGTAGGGTCGACGTGGCTATACATTCATAAGCGCAGAGCTACGACAGCAGGCCTGCGGCAGCGGTTTGGCACTGAATATGATCGGACCGTGCGAAATCAGGGTTCCGAACGCAAAGGGCAGGCGAAACTCCTGGATCGTGAAAAGCGAGTGGGGAACCTCGATATCCGGGAGCTGGACCCTGCCGAACGGGAACGCTTCATGGAGAGATGGAAATCGGTGCAATCGCGCTTCGTGACATCGCCGACCGGCGCCGTCGCGGAAGCCGACGATCTGGTATCGTCCGTCATGCAAAGACGTGGCTATCCGGCATCCGACTTCGAACAGCGCGCGGCCGATATTTCCGTCGACCATCCTCGGGTGATGGAGAATTATTGCACCGCCCACGCAATCGCGCTGCGGCTTGGAAAAAGTGAAACCGGCACTGAGGAACTCAGGACCGCGATGATTCACTACCAATCCCTGTTCGATGAATTGATGCAGGCGCGACCTTTAGACGCCAAGGATGCGGCGTCGCGACCGCGCTGAACACTCAAGGAAGCGTGCGATCTCAGAAATGCCCTATGCCCGAGCGCCAGCACGATTGGGGATGGCATTGGTCGCACAAACCTTAGAGAAAACGCCCGGTTCCTGGTTTAAGCGGGCACATCTGATCCAGGCCAACAGAGTCGGTCTTGTAAGCGTCGCCACTGTCGCTGTCTTATCTGCGATTGCCTGATCTGCGATTGTCTGAGTAGCCGTGCTTCTCGCCGCCAATACCGTGACTTTCGGCAGGCTGAACCATGCACTGGCGGTTTGGTCGGGTGTGGCAGAACTGGCAATTGCCCTTCTGACTTGTCTCCTCATGCGTGGCAACGACTTTGCGATCGATGGCCCTGCGCATCGGCGAGCCCGTCAAAATACTGTAATTCATGTAAATTGACACGCCAATGCAAGTGGTCAACGGCATGCCAGAGCCACCACCTGGGATGCCCTGCTAGATCCAGCTAACCACAGTTTGGCGACATCCCCTATGATCTTTCGTCCGCCATGTGACGAAGATCGTCACGATCCAGATCGGTCATCACGATGCTATCGGCGCGGTTGTAGCGAACGTCACCTGAGTCGATCCAGACGATCTTGTCACTGTCGAGTTGGACCAGGAGCGCTGAGACATTGCCGTTGGCAGTATGCGCGGTGTCTATCACGGTGCCGACGCGGCTGCCGGTGATCAGCTGAACGCGCTCACCGATCAGGCCCGCATCGCGGCTCACGATCACCCACTTCACGTAACGGTCTGGCCACGCGCCGCGACGATAGGCAGCACGTTCAGCGGCATAACGCGTTTGCAGGCTGTTATAAGCTGTGGTTCGGTCCTGATAGTCCTGTTGTTGTGCCTGGTTCTGATGCAGCTGACCTTGATATTGCTGCTGCTGTTCCTGATATCGGGCATTATCGGCGGCAGCCTTTGCGTCCACCGCGGCGTTCTCGGCCCCGACCTGCTTGTTGATCTCCACCGTCTGAGTCCGTTCGGCAGGGGTGGAACGAGCGGTGGGCATGCCGTTGAGATCAACCCGCTCGCCGGGAACCGGATTGCTGCCTTGGGCAAAGGACACGGTACCCATGAGCAACGTCATCGTTGCGGCGGAAAGGGCCGTTTTCGCATAAGTCATTTCTGAATATCTCCGGTTAGAGAAAGTAAAGCTCATCGGGGCCGGCCATACATCGTGTAGAAAAAAGGGGTGATCCGAGAACCGCCCCTCTCACTGGCAGTGGTGATCAGAAGCCGATCCACACGCCGCTTCTGTAATAACCGCGGCCTTCATGAGGCTCGCGATAATGGCGTTCGTCATTCCAGGTCTGGTGGAAATACCAGTCATCATTGTGATACCTGGCACCGACATCGCGACCGTAGTTGTATCTCTGGTCGGTATGCCAGCAATCGCCGGAGTTGTTACAGACCATGCGGGCGGAAGCCGGTGCGGTGGTTACGACAAGGGCGCCGGTACCTATAAGCAAGGTGATGGCGGCGGCTGAAACAGCCGTTTTCAAGAATGTCATTTTGGAAGTCTCCTTTTGGAGGACGTTGTACGCCCTCTAAAGTAAACGCTGTCAGCAATGTTTGGTTCCGCACATGCCCTTCGCACTGCGGTCGAGCGGGACACGAAGGTTGGTGACGAAGACCGTCATGCCGGTCGGGTTGTTGCAATCTCCATCTGCGCACTCAGTCGGTAGGAATTGCTAGCAACCGACGCTCAGATAGATTCGAGCTGTTTTGACCTCGGACTGGCTTGAACCGCGATCACGATCGCGCGTCCCTTGATCTGAGGAAAATCAGACATCACTCGTTTGACCGGAACTAAGTGCACCAGCAAGCATTCTCTTGCATGACGGCATGCTCCGTCATCAAAGGAAATTATTTATGAGAAGAAAGCTATCCATGGCCTTCATCGCGCTCGTTGTCCTCGGTGGCGCGACACCTGTTCTAACGGCTTGTAACACCGTTGAAGGTGCGGGCAAGGATGTTTCCAAGGCAGGCCACGAAGTTTCCGAAGAGGCCAAAGAACACAAATAATACCGAAAGTTGAGCCGCGGATGGAAGCGGCGGCCATGAATGATGAAATCTGTGACTTGCGTATTGGCAAGGCGCGGTCCGGGGCCGTCGGCGTTCTATGCATCGCACTCGTCGCGATAACCGGTTGCGCGACGGTGCCGGATATCTCATCGACCCAAGCGGCCGACAAAGTCAACACCAAGATTGTCGGCAGGCACGGGCCGCTCACGGTAGAGCAAAGCAAGAAGATCCTACAGCGTCTTGGCACCGATCCCGGCGATTCCGGGCTGCTCCAGCGCCATATCGCATATGAAGAAGCAATATCGGAAAATCCGCTGATCGCCGGCAACCGGACGCACCTGTTGCGAGACGGGCCTCGGACGTTCAAGGCCATGTTCAACGCGATACAAAGCGCGACCAATCATATCAACCTGGAATATTACATCTTTGAGGATGTGGAGAATGATGGCGCGCATCTGGGTGACCTGTTGATCGCCAAAAGTCAGGCGGGTGTTGCCGTCAATGTGATCTACGACAGCTATGGGTCGGGCAGCACGGCCACGACGTTTCTAGATCGGTTGAAACAGGCCGGTATCAACCTGGTCTCGTTTAATCCAGTCAACCCATTGGAGTCGAAAGTACCTTATTCCTTCAATAATCGGGACCATCGCAAGATTCTGATCGTGGATGGCAAGATCGCGATTGTCGGCGGCGTCAATCTTAGCACGGCCTATCAAAGCAACCCATTGGGCAAATCCGGAGGGCCAGAAGGATCCACGCCGGATCAATGGCGTGACACCGATCTTCAGATCGAAGGCCCGGCGGTCGCGGAATTGCAGAAACTGTTCCTGGATCACTGGGCCAAACAAAAAGGTCCGCCGCTGGACCAGACCGCGATGTTTCCGACCGTCACGCCGCAGGGCAACGACGTTGTACGGGTATTGGGAAGTACGCCCGACAACGAAGTGCCACAATACTATGTCACCCTTCTGACTGCGATCCGGACCGCCGAGAAGAGCGTCGAGATCACGGCGGCCTATTTCGTGCCCACCAAGCAGGAGATGGAAGCCCTAACCGACGCGGCAAAACGTGGTGTGGATGTCCGTCTGTTATTACCGGCGCAAAGCGATTCCCCGCTCTCCATTGCCGTTTCGCACTCACATTATTCCGAGCTGCTGGATGCCGGCGTGAAAATTTACGAGACGCATAATATGGTTCTTCACTCAAAAACTGTCATCGTGGATGGCGTGTGGTTGGTGATCGGTTCGTCAAATTTCGATCACCGAAGTGTCATCTTCAACGATGAGGTTGATGCGGTCGTCTTGGGCAGCAACGCCGCCCAGGATCTGGAAGATATGTTCCAAGGGGATCAAGCCGCTGCCAATCCTATCGAGATCAGAGCCTGGAAGAACCGCTCGATATGGGGGCGGGCTAGGGAGACGTACTCCCTTGCGTGGGAGTATCTGCTGTGAGGGTGCTTCGCGCGGTGCTCGTGTCAGCGTTGTTGCTGCTTGTGTCCGGCGCACAGGCTGCCGGCCCACAGCCGCCTTGTGCCGTTCCAGCCATACCTGTCTATCCTTCACCGGATTCCAAGCCCACCATCGTGATTTGGCCGGAAAAGGAATTGGAGCAGGACAATTGGCACCCCCCCAGCTGCACCGGTTGGTCAACCTATTCACGGTCAAGACTTATCGTCACCGTGACCGGCAGCTTTCACTTTGACGGCCCGATGAGCGCGTTATTGTCCCGCGTCGGAACGATCTCCGCTTTGCGAAGTATCCAATACTGGTCAACGACGGAAAAGAAGTGGGGACCTCTCAGCACCGACGCATCCGCACTCACCGGGCCGAATTCGAATTCGCGTCGCCCAGATTTTTCGTCTTCGGAATTGATCACGGGTGCGAGCTTATATTATTGGGAGAATGATGTTCGCACGGGGCCAGCCGTTTACCACCTACAGGTGTCCGAAAGCGCGGCGGATCGCTTTGTCATCGCCAGCGACAATGTCACGCCCATACGGCGGTTCTGGTTCACATTGTTTAAACCCGGAACCCTTCAATCGGTGTTGATTATCGAGCATGTCGCGCCAGGCATTTTCGGCGTTTTTATTCTCAGCAGGATTGGCGATGGGGCAAGCGCGCTCACGGCGGGGCATGAAAGTTCCTATGTCAATCGAACTGCCGCGTTCTATCGCCTACTCGGCGGCATTAAAACAGACCAGGAACCACCCGCAGCACCATAAACAGCCAGGAATCCATCTGAGTCGACAATACAAAGAACCCCGAACGTCTCAAGATCTTACGAACCACAATTGTGTCAATCTTCGGCTACCCATACACGGTGGACTCTATCCTGGGAATTTGAGAAGAACAGCCGGGAGCTGTGCATGCGGGTCGACGGACAGCGTACATTCAATAGCGGTAATCCAACGTTGCAGGCTGCTTTAGATGGCTTTGGGTTGGCGTACCTGCCGCTGGGGCAGGTCCAATCACATATTGAGTGTGGCAGACTCGTTCAGGTTCTGTCTGATTGGACCTTATCTTACTCAGGCTAACATCTCTATAACCCGAGCCGACGCCAAACGACTCCTACCTTCAACGTCATCGCCGGCGCTGTGCGATATCGAGGAGGCTGAACTTGGCCAATGCTATAGCGCTGTTTTTTATAAGCGCAGCTGCTCTATCCAAGAAACCTATCCCACTCTCTCGCGGGTTTGCGGCGTTGCTAAAATCGATTGCGCATGATGATGATCGGCCCGTCCGCCTGCTGCTAGGAGGGGAAACGTGGACCGCAAATGCAACATTCTGTTTTTGTGTACTGGGAACTCCGCCCGATCCATCACCGCGGAAGCAATCATGAACGGCGTCGGGGAGGATATCAATCTCGAACCCTTCGCCGGCCTTTCCTATCTGAATCTGCGTAACTCGGCCTTCCATGAAGGTGGCGGCGCAGCGGCGCTGTCGGTTCGGGCCAGCAGCTTCGAGGACACCGTTTCTACCCTCGGGCTGCGTCCTTCGATGGATGTTGAGTTGGAAGGCTTCAATGCCAATTTGCGCGGCATGCTGGGCTGGCCGCATACAGTCGGCGATGTGATTCCCACCGCCAATGTTGCTTTCTCGGGCGGGAATTTCTTCTCTGTCAGCGGCGCTTCCATTGCGCGCGATGCAGCGGCGCTCGAAGCCGGGCTGGACTTCGCGCTCAGCGATCGCATCAGCGCTGGTCTCACCTATGGCGGAGAACTCAGCGGCAAAAGCACCGACCAGCAAGCGCGTGCAACCATCCGGGTCAATTTCTGAAGCGTAGGATCGTAGTTGTTTTCAAGATTCCGATGCGCAGTTGATTGAGTGCGCGTAGCCCGCGCGGATGGTTTGTCAGTGGAGAAGAAAATACAAGACGATCACTTCAGCCGGTGTTCGTCAGTGCGACCTTGGCGTGTATTGATCCTTTCGAGCCGCGGCGCCGTGTCGGCCTCGGTTTCCAAAAAATGGCTCTTGCAATCAGGGCAATATGTTATTACAACTGTAATAACATATGGAGACGTCCATGGTCGAGCTGAAGGTCCGTAAATTCGGCAATTCGCTGGGAGTTGTGCTCCCCAGAGAGGTTATAGCCCGGCTCAACACCCGGGACGGGGCGCCCCTGTATCTGAGTGAGGCGCCGGATGGTGGCTACCGGTTGGTCCCCTATGACCCCGCCTTCGAAAAGAAGATGGCGGCCGCTGAGAGCATCATTGACCGCTATCCCAATACCCTCCACGTCCTCGCGAAATGAAGGACCTCGTCTGGCTCGATGAGCGGGACGCACTGGTTCTCCATGACAAGCTTCTGGCGCTGCACGGGGGCGCGCTAGGGCTGAGGGATGCTGGGATGCTGGCCTCTGCGTTGGCCAGACCTCATCAGCATTTTTCCTATTCGGAAAAGCCAACCGTTATCAACCTGGCCGCGCTCTACACGCCAGGAATTGTGTCGAACCACCCGTTCGTAGATGGCAACAAGCGCACAGGCTTCGTTATGGGCATCCTGTTTCTCGAACTGAACGGGTACGTCTTCACCGCAACGGAAGAGGCAGCTGCCCAGGCAGTAATGGCCCTCGCTTCAGGTGCCATGGACGAAGCGGGTTACACGGAATTTCTGTCGGACAACAGCCATGCATTCGGTCGATAGCGTTTTGATGAATCTAGTGATGACCCACAGTGAGGGCCGGACATGAGCCTTTGCCCGCCCTGTCTCATGGGCAAAAGAACGAATTTCGACGTTAGAGGCCACAACCGCGCCCGAAAATCACGATAGCGACCTCAAGGCGAAGAAGTTATTCCCGGAAGCTGATGATTTGGCATACACATTGGGAAACCGCCGGGTGATCCTGCACACTGGTAACGAAGCGCCGCTGTAGTGTCGCTCTTGAAGCGCATGGTTTTCAAAACACAGCTGGGACCCAGCGTATCGCGGAAAGGGCTATTCGCAGTTAAATAGCGAATAGCCCTTGCTTTCGGAAAAGATCACTCCCGCTTCTTGACTGGTCGCGTCCGCCGCAAGCGCACGTCCGGTCCCAAGGCGGGATTGGCCTCGCCCTTGCGAACATTTCGTAGACGTTCCTCCATCCATGCTTGAACTTTCATTCAGGTTCCAGGCTACGCACCGTGGGGTCAGAGCGAAGCGGTGCGGGAATTCACCCCGACATTCCATCTTATAGATTGTCGTGTCGCTCGGTGGGATGATCCATCGTAATTCTCGCTTGCGAATGAAGGGATTGAAGCCAGGGGTGGCGTTTTCTTCCTTCCCAACCTTACCCTCGTGATCCAGAATCGTGTTTTTCATCTGCTTATAACTCCTGTCGACGGTACTTTTTGGAGTTAGAAGAGGTGAAAAATGAATGCGGGCTGTTATCGTGCCGCATCTCTTCGAATAGGCGGTCTTTGCATACTAAAGCGAATGCCGTCGTACTAATTTCGTTAAATGAATTCCAACGGTATGCATGACGGTATGTGTTCGAGTTGCCGGGAAAT
>Ga0207695_10010576_pt1 | contig 11279 bp, 8 predicted proteins | sample KBSC54metaG_FD_184354 | JGI IMG/M metagenome (GOLD analysis project Ga0207695, IMG submission 184354) | Corn rhizosphere microbial communities from Kellogg Biological Station, Michigan, USA - KBS C5-4 metaG (SPAdes) (version 2) | ecosystem: Host-associated > Plants > Roots > Rhizosphere > Soil... | reverse complement strand
CACCGGCCCTGGTATCAAGTTGCGCCCTTCGCGCTCTTCACCGCCGCCTTGGGCGTCTTCCTCGCGATTCCGATGAAGCGCCAGATGATCAACCGGGAGCAACTTAAATTTCCCAGCGGCACGGCGGCGGCCGAGACGCTCCGCAGCTTATACTCGCACGGAGCGGAAGCGGTGCGGAAGGCGTACGCTTTACTGTTTGCATTGGCCGCCGGGGCAGTGGTCGGCGTGTTGCGAACCTACGGGACCCTGGTGGAACAGCTCCGGTTGAACGGTCGCCCACAGGTCTGGCTCGAGAGGATTCAGCAGGTTCTTTACATTCCCGAAGCCATCAATCTTCCCGAGTGGCTTAACCCGATCGCGCGAGGCCACCTGGCGGGCCTAGTGCTGGAGCCCAGCGTGCTTCTGATTGGCGCGGGGATGATCACCGGCTTGCGCGTCTCCCTCTCCATGCTGCTGGGAGCGGTGATCCTTTACTTTTTCGTGGCGCCTCACCTCCTGGCAATGGACATGGCCCAGGCCGGCGTCGTGGGCTACGTGGCCTCTTTCAAGCTCAGCGCGGCCGGCGATTTTAATCCCACTCGTTGGGCTCTCTGGGGTGGCACTTCGGTGATGGTATTTTCAAGCCTGGCCAGCGTGGCGTTGGAGTGGCGGACGCTGGCCCGAGCCTTCTCGCTGTTCAAAAGGAATGAGAACACCGTTCGTCCCTCTGGCCTCGACGCGATCGAAGTGCCCGCCTCCTGGCTCGTGGTCGGTCTCATCCCCATCACCATCGGTATGGTCCTGGTCCAGTACCTGGCTTTTCACGTGTCGATCATCCTCGGTTTGATCGCCGTCGCGCTTAGCTTCGTGGCGTCGCTCGTTTGCTGCCGAGCTACGGGCGAGACCGACACCACCCCCATCGGCGCCATGGGTAAACTGACGCAGTTGCTTTACGCCGTGCTGCCCGGTGCTAAGGGGCTGGCTTCCATCAATCTCATGGCCGCCGGAGCGACCGCGTCGGCCGGAGGCGCTTCCGCCGACTTGCTCACGGACCTGAAGAGCGGCTACATCCTGGGAGCCAATCCGAGAAAACAATTCCTGGCGCAATTAACCGGCGTGTTCTTCGGCACGCTCGCCATTGTGCCGGCCTGGTACTTGATGGTGCCGGATAAGAAAGCGCTCGAAGCTTTCAATCCGCCCGCGACCTACATGTGGAAAGCGGTGGCGGACCTGCTGACCCAAGGCATCCAGATGCTGCCCACCTCCGCCATTTGGGCCATCGTTATCGGAGCCTTGGTTGGCTTGGCGTTGCCGCTGGTTGCAAAGGTTTTCCCGCGCGCCCGGCCCTGGCTTCCTTCGGCGATGGGCCTTGGGCTCTCCTGGGTCATGGTCTTTCAGAACAGTCTCTCCTTTGCCATCGGCGCGGTGCTCGTCGCGATCTGGAATAAGGTCCACAAGAGAACCTCGGACTTATATTACATCCCGGTGGCTTCCGGCCTGATTGCCGGCGAATCACTGGTCGCAGCCATTATCGCGATCTCCTGCACGATCGTGGGACTCTTGGCGCATCGATGATCGGCCGTGGCATCGCTCCTGAGTAAACCGTTCGCAGTGATGGAAGGGTCGGGTTCTCAGGCGTCGCTCCCACGACGCATTGGCCTGTTCGCGGATTTCCATATACCTTTTGCGGCTGGATCGGGATTCTTACCGGCAGCCTGGGAGCCTTCCCGGTGGGGCTTGGCTCACCCCTGTTCGTCCTGGATATGCGTTCTGCCCTGATAAAACCGGGCGAAAAACACGAACAGCAGACCCGTGGCAACCATGATCGCCACAAAGAAGAAAAAATACTTCGCCCCTTCCAAACGCACCGTGCCGCGCCCGATCAAAAAGTTGATCCCCGCCGTGAACAGGTTACCGAGCGAAACCGCGCCCAGGTAAGTGCACATGACCAGCGACTTCAGCTTTTTCGGCGCTTGCGTGTACGCGAATTCCAAGTGGGTGACGGAGACCATGACCTCGCTGACCGTGAGAATGACGAAGGCCAGAATTTGCCAAATGATGTGGGGCGTCTGTCCGGCGTCGATGCGCATTTGGATCCAGCCGACGACGGCAAAGGCCAACGCCGTGACGAACAAGCCGATGCCGATTTTACGGAGTGGGGTGAGGCGGAACACCTTGCTCACGGCAGGATACACGAAGTAGGAAAAGATGGGCAGCATCACCAGAATGAAGATCGGGTTCACGGTCTGGATTTGGGCAGGCTTCCAGTCGATCCCGAACAGGTGACGATCCATTTTTTCCGATTGCAACACCCACGAGGAAAAGTTCTGCTGCCAGAGCGCCCAAAAAATCGCTACGAAGGGAACGATCATCAGCAGGTTGCCTAGGGCCTTGAGGTTGTCTCGCTTGATGATCTCACGCAGGTAGGGACCTACGCCCGCCGGCGGCAAGTGCACGAATTTCTTCCGCCCGAGCCAAAAGATGATCGTGGCAATCAGCATCAAGAGTCCGGGCGTGCCGAAGGCGATATCCGGTCCGTGAATCCGCTGCAGGAATTGGGCAAGCCATCCCGGCATGGCGCCGGCTTGCTCGGCCGTAAGAGGGTAGGGATCCAGCAACCAAGGGATGAGCAGCGTCGAAAACGCGGAGCCGAAATTAATGGAAAAATAGAACCAGCTGAAGACCCTCGGCAGCAGGTGCTGGTTCGAGGCGCCAAACTGGTCGCCGACATTGGCGCTCACGCAGGGCTTAATGCCGCCTGCGCCCAGCGCAATCAGCCCGAGCCCCACCACCAAGCCCATCCGGGTATGGTCAATCGCCAGCGCCAGGTGTCCGAAGCAGTAAACAATGGAAAGGAACAGGATGGTCCGGTACTTGCCGAGAACTGCATCCGCCAGGACGGCCCCGATCACCGGCAGAAAATAGACGCAGGACACAAACGTGTGATACCAGCCTTCCGCTTGCGGGCCGGCCATGACATCCCGTTGACCCTGGGCATTCAGCAGATAGGTCGTCATGAAAACGACCAGGATGGAATTCATCCCGTAGTAGCTGAACCGCTCCGCCGCTTCGTTTCCAACGATGTACCCCACGCCTGGAGGCATTTTGTCCGTCTTCAGCGGCGCGGTAAGGTATTCAGTTTTGGCCATGAACCGCTGAGAATATTTCAGATGTTCGCGCGTGAAGCCAGCAGGAAGGTCGGGATTTGCGAGCTGGTCCCAATGGAGCGTTGCCAATCCCCTCGCCGCTGCCTACCATGCTTTGGTGCGGGCGTCAGGTCGGGCGGCCGCGAGCCATGGCTGAATATAAGGTAAAGTTTGAGGTCTTTGAAGGACCGCTTGATTTGCTCCTCTATCTCATCAAGAAGGAGGAGGTTGATATTTATGAGGTCAACCTCACCCGCCTGGCTACCCAGTTCATCGAATATATCGAGACCATGCGGCTGTTGGATCTCGAAATTGCCGGGGAATTCCTGGTCATGGCTGCAACCCTGATGTACATCAAAAGCCGCGAGCTGCTGCCTGTCGACCAACAAGTCCAAACCGAAGCTGATGAGGAGGGAGATGACCCGCGGTGGGAACTCATCCGGCAGTTGGTCGAATACAAGAAGTTCAAGGATGCTGCCGCCCAGCTCTCGCTCCTCGAGGAGCGGCAAGAGGCTGTTTTCCCGCGGGTTCCTGGAAAACTCGAATTCGAGGCCGAAGCCCCTGCACGCCACGAAGCCTCCATCTTCGACCTGGTCAATGCCGTAAACTCGGTTCTCCAACGCTTCAACCAGCGCCCCGAGCAGCGCGATATCTTCGAAGACAAGTGGTCCGTCAGCGAAAAAATCGAGCATCTCGTCCGTCTCTTGGGGGACCGCCCGCGCGTGCGTTTCTCCGAGCTCTTCGCCGGCGTCACCAGCCGTTCGGAAGTGGTGGTGACTTTCCTGGCGCTCCTCGAGCTGATCCGCCTCAAACAGCTTACGGCCGTGCAGTCGGAGGCCTTCGGTGAAATCGATATTCGACGATCTCTCGCCCCGGTTTTGGCCCCCGCGGAGGCCGAAGCCGGCCCCGGACCGGGCTCCGCTCCAGCGCTCGACGAAAGTCCACCCGCATCTCCCGTCACCTAGCATGGAATTGAAATTCATTTTGGAAGCCATCCTGTTTTCAGCCCAGAAACCGCTGAGCCTGAAGGAAATTCGGGAGGTATTTGCGGGCGCGGTCGAACACGCGGAGGGAGACGAAACGGCGCGGGGTTTGAAGAAGGTCAAAGAGGACCAGTTGAATCTAGCCCTGGAGGAACTTGCCCGGGACCACGAAGCGGCGGCGCGCAGCTACCGGCTCGTGTGTGTGGCGGGCTCGTGGCAATTTGTCACCCAGCCCAACTTCGCCCCCTGGCTCAAGGCATTGGTGGGCCACAAGGCCCGTCCGCCGAGGCTCTCGCAACCGGCGCTGGAAACCTTAGCCATCATCGCCTATCGACAGCCCATCACGCGGGCGGAAATCGAGCAGGTCAGGGGCGTGGCGGTGGATGGCGTGATGCAAACCCTTCTCGAACGCGGTTATCTTGAGCAACTCGGCCGCGCAGAGGTCATCGGCCGCCCGATGACCTACGGCACCACCGCCCTCTTCCTCGAGTACTTCGGCTTGCGCAGCCTGGAGGACCTGCCCGCCGCGGATGAGTTGCGCCGAATTCCCGTGCAGAAACCCGAATCGCTCGTCACCGCCGATCCCGGCCTGGCCACCGTGCCGCCGGAACAGTTGAGCTCGGGGGCCGAGAATCAGAGGCCAATCGAGGAGCCGCAAACCGTCCAGGCCCCCGATGAAAGCCGCGCCGAGCAACCGCATGGTGGCGTTCCAGAAACACCCTCGGCGCAACCATAAGGCCTTCACCGGCCCGTTCTCGCGCCCGAATTCACTGAGCATGAACATTCCCGACCATCGCAAGGCGATTGACAAGCTTGACGCTCAGATCGTCAAGGTCCTGAACGAGCGTACCCGGCACGTCCTGGCGATCGGTGAGATCAAGCTCCGGGCCGGGGAGGAAATCTACGCACCGCACCGAGAACGCGCGGTGCTCAAGCGGCTCTCCCGGATGAACCCGGGGCCGATTACCCGCGAATCGCTCGAGGCCATTTATCGGGAGATCATGTCCAGCGCGCTGTCCCTGGAAAAGTCCATGAAGATCGCCTACCTGGGCCCGGAAGCCACCTTCACTCACCAGGCGGCGATTCGGCGGTTTGGCTCCAGTCTGCGTTACTCTTCGCAGAAGACCATCGGCGATGTCTTTACCGAAGTGAGCAAGAGTCGCGTGTGGGTGACCACGCCTTCGGTGGAGAACTCGACCGAAGGCGTGGTCACCCACACGCTCGATATGTTCGTGGATAGCGATCTGAAAATTGTGGCCCAGATCGTTCTGCCGGTTCAACACTGCCTGCTCAGCAAGCATCCCCGGTCTCAAATTAAGCGTCTCTTCGCCCACCCTCAGTCCCTCGGCCAATGCCGCGCGTGGATTCAGAACAACCTGCCCAAGGTTGAGATTATTGAGACGTCCTCGAACGCGCGCTCCGCGGAGATGGCCACGCGAGAAAAAGGCACGGCCGCCATCGCCGGCATCCTGGCGGCGGAGAAATATGGCTTGGAGGTGCTCGAGTACGACATTCAGGACAACGCGGCCAACGCCACGAGATTCCTGGTGCTGGGCCGCCAATGCAGCCCGCCCACCGGGCAGGACCGCACGAGCATCATGATCAGCATTACCGACAAGGTGGGGGCTCTCTACGGCGCGTTGTCTGCCTTCCGCCGGTACCGCATCAACATGACCAAAATCGAATCCCGTCCCAGCAAACGAAAAGCCTGGGAATATTTCTTCTTCGTTGACTGCGATGGCCACTTCCAGGATCGAAAGGTCGAGAACGCGCTGCGCCACCTGGGGGAACACTGCAACTTTGTCAAAGTGTTGGGCTCGTTTCCCAATACCGAGTAGACCCTGCTGCCGCCGCCCTGACCGCCTGCCTCGTCAGCGCCTTCTCGGTTGAAACAAACCGAGTTTGTCACCATTCTCTTTCCGTGGACCATCTGGCCGAAGCCCGTAGAGTGTTCGACATCGAGTTAGCCGCCCTCAAAGCCGTGCGCGGCCAACTCGATGGCGCCTTCAGCGCCGCCGTAAATCTCCTGGTGGAGACATTGCGTCAGCGGTGCAAGATCGTCGTCGTGGGTATTGGCAAATCGGGCAACATCGGCCACAAAATTGCCGCCACCTTGACCAGCACGGGATCGACCTGCGTCGTCCTGAACAGTGTCGATGCCTTGCACGGGGACCTGGGCATCGTCAATGACGGCGACGCGGTCCTCGCGTTGAGCTACTCAGGTGAATCCGAGGAGTTGATTAACCTGCTTCCCGCCTTGAAACGGTTTGTCATCAAAATCATCGCCTTTACCGGTTCCCCGAAATCATCCCTGGCGCGCCACAGCGATATCGTCCTGCCCGCGCGTGTCCCGAAAGAGGCCTGCCCGTTTAACCTCGCTCCGACGGCGAGCACGACCGCCATGCTGGTGCTCGGCGACGCACTCGCTATGGCCGTGTTGCGCGCCCGCGGATTCAAACAGCAGGACTTCGCGCGCCTGCATCCTTCAGGTGCGATTGGCCGCGCGATGCTCGCCCGCGTGCGCGACATCATGCGCACCGGAGAGCGCAACGCCATGGCTCAGCAAAGCCTGTCCGTGAAAGACGCTTTGCTGGTCATGACGCGTGCCAAATCCGGCAGCCTGAGCGTCGTGAATGAAAAAGGGAAGCTCGTGGGTGTGTTCACGGATGGTGATTTCCGCCGCCATATGGCCGCCGACGTGGAACTCCTCCGTCGAGGCCTCAAGCAAGTCATGACCCGGAACCCGATCTGCATTCGCGAAGACGCGTTGGCGGCCGCGGCCTTGAAAATTTTCAACGAACGGAACATCGACGATTTGATCGTTGTAAACGCACGCCGTGAGCCGGTCGGCCTGGTTGACTCCCAGGATCTGCCCAAGCTCAAGTTGATGTGAGGGCCGGAAACGCGGGAGACGAGCCGATTTGAAGAAGGGGCCGGCGGGTTCAATTCCCGGTTGCAAGGGCGTATTTAATTCCGCCGACCCCTATCACTACAACCAACCACAAAACAAACTGTGACTGTTTGCTGACCTCTATTTAGCAGGAGTCCGCTTTCGTGCCACTGTGCGTTTCGCCGCACACCCGTAAGCGAGGCCACCCTCTCCCCGCAACGGGGAGAGGAGGTCTCTTCAGGAAAGTCCACACGCCGATTTAGCACGACCGAGCACTTTATCGGCGACCACCCGGGCTTTGGCCGCTCCTTCCGCTAGAATCTTTTCTACACTATCTAGGTTCGAGGCCAGTTCAGCCCGCTTAACTCGTGCCTCCGCAAAATAATTCCAGTAATTCTCAAACAGGCCCTTCTTCAGATCCCCATAACCAAGACCTCCGGCGCGCAATCGCTCCTCAAAATCACGCGCAACTTCGCTGGGCGCGACCAACCGGAGCAGTTGAACCGCCAGGTTTTTGTCGGCATCGGGTTTTGGCTCCTCCGGGGTCCGGCTGTCCATCTTGATGCCCATAATCTTTTTGCGCAGCGTCTTCTCGTCCCCGAAAATCTCGATCGCGTTCCCATAGCTTTTGCTCATCTTTTCGCCATCCGTTCCCGGCACTTTGGCCACCTCGGTCCGGATTTGAGGCTCGGGAATCACGAAGGTCTCTCCGTACTGCTCATTGAATTTCACCGCGATGTCCCGGGTGACCTCGACATGCTGTTTTTGATCCTGACCTACGGGAACCACGTTCGAGTCGTAGATGAGTATGTCGGCGGCCATCAACACCGGGTAAGCGAACAGGCCGAAATTGAAGGAAATTCCCTTTGCCAGCTTGTCCTTGTAAGAGTGGCATCGCTCCAACAACCCCATCGGAGTTACGGAACCGAGGATCCACGTCAATTCCGTCACCTCCGGCACATCGGACTGCCGAAAAAACACCGTCCGCTGGGGGTCCAACCCGCAGGCCAGAAAGTCCAGGGCGACATCCAGGGAATTCTGCCGGCGTTCCTTCGCATCGAACAGCGAGGTCATCGAGTGATAATCGGCAATAAAGTAAAACGCGTCGCCTTTCTCCTGGAGCTCGATGGCGGGCTTCATCATGCCGAAGTAATTCCCCAGGTGCAGTGACCCGGAAGGCTGTATGCCGGACAAAATTCGCATGAACCAACATAGCCGTGCCAGCGCCGGTGGGAAAAGGGAAAAGCGGACGCCGTAACCGCCGGGGAGCGCCGACTTGCAGTCGGCTTCGAGCCTTCGCATCTCGTATGGCTAAGGTATGGTCCAGCCTCCCAGTGGCGGCGCAAACCACAGCCCCAGCCCATCTCTCGCCCTGCGATTCGCCCCCGCCCAGCCCTGACGTTCGATCAACCCTCCCTCTGAATCTCCTTGCTCATCTTCCCTTCCCGCACCACCCAAGTTTGCGCGTCCGCTCCAATCTCCTTGGGCCAGTTCTGCTCCGTCGCAGTCATGAACACCTGGCCGCGAGACTGGTGAGCTTGCTCCAGTAGAGGCAACAACCCGCTGCGCCGTTTAAGATCCAGTTCACCCATGATATCATCGATGAGCAACACGGGCGGTGCGCCGTGCAGGGTGGTGAGGTAAGCGGCCTGGGCCATTTTCAGGGCTATCGCCAGCGTGCGTTTTTGGCCTTCGCTGCCGAATTGCGCCGCGGGACGATCATTGAGCAAGAGGTCCATTTCGTCGCGGTGGGGCCCGATGACGGTCGAGCGATAGGTCCGCTCGCGAGCCCGCGACTGTGCCAATTCCACGGCAAAGTCGGTCTTTACGCTAGGCCCATACACCATCTTCAGCTCTTCTGCGTCATTGGAGATCCGCCGGTAGGCCGAGCCGGCGAGCGGGGCAAACGCCGGCGCCAATTCGCGACGCATGCGGGTGATCTCCTCGCCCGCAGTGACCAGTTCGCGCGAGAAACCCTCCAGTGCTGCGGGGTCCAAAACGGGTTGCTTCAGCATCGCGTTGCGCGAGCGCAACGCCTGCGTGTAGCGCTGTAATGAGGAGAGATAGGTCGGGTGCGTTTGGGAAAGCAGCAAATCCATAAACCGGCGGCGAGCCCGCCCCGGACCTTTGACGAGCATTAAATCTTCGGTACAAAATACCACGGCACGCAGCACCCCGAGATAGTCGGAGAGCCTCCGCACCGGCCCACCATCCAGGTTCAGGCTGCGCTCGCGCGCGGACCAATACATCTTGGTCTCGTGCTGGCCCTGGCTTACGACCTGTCCCCCGACAAAATAACCCTTCTGACCGTGGCGGACCATCTGGGCCCCACCCACCCCCCGGAAAGAGCGCAGGGTCGCGATCAAATAGATCGCCTCGAGAATGTTTGTTTTTCCTTGGGCGTTGTCGCCGAGCAACAGGTGGAATCCGGGCCCAAAATCAACGTCCAACCGCGCGTAGTTGCGGAAGTCGCGGAGTCGTAGATGAGCCAAGTGCACATGAATTCATTGCCACAAGAACCCGCAAAAGGACATAAGGATTTACGGTCGGACGTTGCCCTGGCTCAACGGATCATCCCAGCCAGGGATTCGAAAAGGGCGGTCTCGTCGAGAAGGTTGACGCACTCCACTCCTCTTTTCACCAGGCCAAACCCAGGTCCGTAGGCGGGCCCATTAGCGACGCAGGCGTCCGTCCGGCATTCGGAAGTCTGCCGCTGTGCCAGCGCCAGCACACCGGCCCGATCTCCATCCACCTCATATTTCCACCCCACGATAATCGAGGCAGTAAACCAGCCTCGCAGCTCGGAGATGATCTTCTGCGTGGGCAATAATTCGGCGAGCAACGTTCCCTGCCGCGTCGAGATCTTCCCCGCTTTCATGGGAGTCAAATCACCTTCCGGAGATCGCGCCCATACCTGGCCAAACGTGAAATCACTCACCGCCGCGGCGTGAAACACCGCCGCTGCCGGCCCGTGGCTCTTCAAACGCTCCCGCAGATCCGCGGTGGTCGTGAATGTCTCCGCCAGGTGAGCCACGCCCGGGTCCCGGTAGGTAGCTTGTTCCCCCAGCAGCAGTTTTACTTCGTGTCCACGGTTGGCCAGAAAGGCCGCCAAGGCGGAGCCTAATCGACCGGTGGAAAAATTGATGAGGCGCCGCACCTGATCGAGCGGCTCATAGGTCGGACCGGCGGTGATGATGCAGCGCACAAACGCAACATAAGGATGGCGCGGACGAACTTCAATACCTTCAGACCTCTCCGAGACCAGTGACCGCATCCGCACACTCCCCCGGAGCGCCGGCTTGCAGCCGGCTTGGGGTGTCCAGTGTCCGCCGGCGTGCGCCAAGAGGAGCGGGACCGACAAGCCGGTTTCAATCCAGTGCTCCGGCCTCTGGTCTTGCCGTCGGCGGCCGTGTGTGGATGCGCCCGCCACTGGTAACAGGCGGCCCGTTCCCCGCCCGTTCCGTTTGCGGGCCGGAAGTGCAGGCCGAGGTTCGTCGCGAACCTCGGCATTTGCCAAATGCCGCGTGAGGCCTCATTGTTGCAGGGCAAACACCATGAACAAGATCGTGGGTATAGATTTGGGGACCACTAATTCGTTGGTCGCTACCGTGGATTCCGGGATTCCGTTGGTCATCGCGGATCCCGAGGGCCGTCGCCTTACGCCCTCCGTGGTCCATTACCCGGGCGCCGAGGCCCAGCCCGCCGTCGGGGTTGCCGCCCAGCGGGGCCGAGTCCTCCATCCGCGACAAACCGTTTATTCAGTAAAGCGTTTTATGGGACGGCGTGGAACGGAGGTGGCCCAGGAGGAAATGCTGGTGACTTATCCGGTTCAGGGACGCGACTCGGGACCGGTCGCCATTGAGATCAACGGCCGGGCCTATAGCCCGGAGGAAATCTCAGCCGAAGTGCTGAAGAAACTGAAACGAGATGCGGAAACATATTTTGGAGAACCGGTCACGCGGGCGGTCATAACGGTCCCGGCTTACTTTAACGATGCGCAACGCAACGCAACCAAGAGAGCGGGCGAACTCGCCGGCCTGACGGTGGAGCGCATCATCAATGAGCCCACTGCCGCCGCGTTGGCCTATGGGTTGGACAGGCTCAAGGAGCATTCAAAAATCGCCGTCTACGATTTGGGTGGGGGCACCTTCGACCTTTCGATTCTCGAGCTGAATCAAGGTGTGTTCCAGGTGTTGGCAACCAACGGCAACACCCGCCTGGGTGGCGACGACCTGGATAAGGCCATTGTAGACTTTCTGCTCCAAAAGATTGCGGCGTCGG
>Ga0207695_10010574_pt1 | contig 11280 bp, 8 predicted proteins | sample KBSC54metaG_FD_184354 | JGI IMG/M metagenome (GOLD analysis project Ga0207695, IMG submission 184354) | Corn rhizosphere microbial communities from Kellogg Biological Station, Michigan, USA - KBS C5-4 metaG (SPAdes) (version 2) | ecosystem: Host-associated > Plants > Roots > Rhizosphere > Soil... | reverse complement strand
TTTTTCCAGCGGCGCATTCTTGTTGATCACCGCGAGCGAAATTTCCGGAACGACCGTGTATTCGCTGAAGGTGCTGGTGCCCATGTAGTGATGGATGGGTTTGCCGTTCTGCGAGAAACGCGATGTCCCATCGGGCATTTGCCCGCGGCCTTGCGTCGCGCGCACGGCTTGGCAGAGGTTGGTCTTGCCCGACTTGCAGAACTTGCACTGCCGACATTCGGCCGTGTAAAGCGGGATCACGTGATCGCCGACCTTCACGCTCGTCACGCCAGCGCCGACTTCAACGACGATGCCGCCGCCTTCGTGGCCAAGGATCGCGGGAAACAATCCTTCCGGATCGTCGCCGCTCAAAGTGAAAGCATCGGTATGGCAGACGCCAGTCGCCTTGATTTGCACCAGCACCTCGCCCGCGCGCGGACCTTCGACATCGATTTCCTCGATCGACAAGGGCTTGCCAGCTTCCCACGCGACGGCTGCACGGCTTTTCATCGGAATCTCCAGTGTCGTTGATGATGGGTGCGCGCGCCGCGCATCAGTGCGATGTGTCAGCCGCGCCGCAACACTTCTTGAACTTGCGCCCGCTACCGCACGGACAAGGGTCGTTGCGTCCCGGCGACGCTTCGCGACGGATTGGCGTGCGCGACGTGAGTTGTTCGAGGCGATGCATGTTGAGGTCGTGCAGCAGGTGCGGGATGCCGGCGATGAGGTCGAGCCGCTCGCTGGCGGTGAGCGCTTCTCCCGCTGCTTCTCCTTCCGACGCCGGCCATTCGCCCACGGTCAATGCTTCCATGCCGACCAACGCTTCCTCGATCCACTGCTGCGCGGCGCTGCTCGCGTCCCATGCATCGGATCGCAACTCGACGCCATCGAGGAATCCGTTCGCCCATTCGATGCCGTAATCGTCGGCAGCATCCGGCTCGGCATCCTCTCTTTCCGGCAACGCGATCAGCGGTGTATCGCGATCGCGCATGCGCTCGGGTTCGATCGCGACGCGGCGCGCGATGTCGTTCCACAATCCCATCAACAGGCGATGGACATGCTCGGATTCTTCGGGCGATTCCCAGCGCGGCGGACGCCCGCCCCAGACGTGCGGCATCCACGCATCAGCCGGCACCAACTCCGTTCCGACCACCAGCGCCGAAAGAAACCCGTCGAGCATTTCCAGCGACATGCCCTTGAACGGCACCGCGCGCGATTCGAGCAAAGCGTCGAGCTCGTCGAGATCGGCGTCGGAAATTGAAGCCTGATCGGGAGGACGCAGGTCCATGTCAGTAGGCGAACTCGCGGAACACCGGATCGACCGAGCCTTTCCACGCGCCATGAAACAGTTCGAGCTTGCGATCGGCGGGCGTCTGGCCGGCGTCGACGAACTCGAGCATCGGTTCGAGGAAAATCGTTTCGTCCGCGCCGTTGCGGTTCTTGCGCGCACGCCGCTGCAATCCGTGGCCTGCGATCTTCAACGCTTCGCGCGCGAGATCGAGCAAGCTGCCATTGCGGAACGGCAACGCGAACCCGTGGCGCGGCACGCCATCGCGCAACGCATGGCGCTCGGCCATGGTGAAATCCTTGACCAGGTCCCAGGCCGCATCGAGCGCAGTCTCGTCGTACAACAACCCGACCCAGAACGCGGGCAACGCGCACAACCGGTTCCACGGGCCGCCATCGGCGCCGCGCATTTCCAGGTACTTCTTCAGGCGAACTTCCGGGAATGCGGTGGTCATGTGATCGGCCCAATCGGCCATGCGCGGTTTTTCGCCGAGCAGCGCGGGCAATTTTCCGGCGAGGAAATCGCGGAAGCTCTGGCCGGATGCGTCGATGTATTCGCCATCGCGATAGACGAAATACATCGGCACGTCGAGCAGGTAATCGGTGTAGCGCTCGTAGCCGAAGCCGTCGGCGAACACGAAGTCGAGCATGCCTGTGCGGTCCGGATCGGTATCGGTCCAGATATGCGAGCGGTAGCTGCGGAATCCGTTCGGCTTGCCTTCGGTGAACGGCGAATCGGCGAACAGTGCGGTCGCGATCGGCTGCAACGCGAGCGACACGCGGAACTTCTTCACCATGTCGACTTCATCGGCGACATCGAGGTTCACCTGCACCGTGCAGGTGCGCGTCATCATGTCGAGGCCGAGCGAGCCGACCTTCGGCATGTACGACTTCATGATCTGGTAGCGGCCCTTCGGCATCCACGGCATGTCCTCGCGCTTCCACTTCGGCTGGAAGCCCATGCCGAGGAAGCCGAGATCGAGCTCGCGCGCGACGGCCTGCACTTCGTTGAGGTGGCATGAGGTTTCGCAGCAAGTGTCGTGGATGGTTTCGAGTTGCGCGCCGGAAAGTTCGAGCTGGCCGGCGGGTTCGAGCGTGACCGATGCGCCGTCCTTGTACAGCGCGATCAGGTTGCCGTGTTCCTCGACCGGTTCCCAGCCGAAACGCGTGAGGCCTTGCAGCATCGCGCGGATGCCGCGCTCGCCATCCCACGGCGGTGGGCGCAGGTCTTCCAACTGGAAACCGAACTTCTCGTGTTCGGTACCAATTCGCCACTGTTCCTTTTTTCTTCCTCCCGACGCGAGGTAATCCACCAGTGCGTGGCGGTTTTCGATCGGCGCATCCTTGACGTTGCTTGGACCCGACATGCAGTTCTCCAGAATCCCGTTGCCGCGATAGGCCTGCGAAGCAGCCTGCCTGCCCTACAATCGCGAAGCCCGCAGTGTACTGCCAGCTTCGTTGCAATCCATGTGAAACACTTCATCCCAACGCCAGCACGAACGCATGTCACATGGCTGCTGGGCATCCTGCTGCTCGTGCCCACGGATGTATGGGCGCACGACGACGTACTCAATCGTGGCAATGGGCCGGAGCCCTCAACGCTCGACGCGCACCGTTGCCAGGAAGTAGCGTGCGGCAATGTATTGCGCGACTTGTACGAAGGACTCGTCGCGGAAGGTCCGGATGGCGCGGCGATTCCGGGCACGGCCGAGCGCTGGGAAACATCCGCCGATGGGCTGACCTGGACCTTTCATCTGCGTGCCGGATTGCATTGGTCGAATGGCGAAGCGCTCGACGCGCCGCAGATCGCCGCGAGTTTTCGTCGCGCGTTCGCGCCATCGACTGCCGCGCCATTCGGCGAACAGTTCGATGCGTTGCGCAACGCGCAGGCCGTCGAGCAAGGCAAGTCGCCGCTGTCGGCGCTAGGCGTGGAAGCGATCGGTGCGCGCACGGTCGTGTTCCATCTCACCCGCCCCGCGCCGTTGACGCGCTTGTTGCTGCTGCCGATTGCGTATCCGGTGTATCTGCCAGCCATTCAAAAATACGGTGCGCAGCACACGCGGCCCGGCAACATGGTTTCCAATGGCGCATACCGCTTGCACGCGTGGTTGCCGCAGGCGGCGATCACGCTCGAACGCAATCCGTATTTCCGTGCACCGGCGTCTATCGCAAACGTTCGCTATCACGTCACCGAAGACGCGGGCAGCGAGCTCAAGCGCTTTGAGGCCGGCGATCTCGATCTCACCGAAACCTTGCCACCGCAACCGCTCGCGCAATTGCGCGCGCGTTTCGGCAGCGAATTACGGATCGCGCCGTATCTTGGCGCGTTCTGGTTCGGCTTCAACGTGACCAAGCCGCCATTCGACGACCACGATAAAAAGCACTCCGCGCTTGCGCTGCGGCAGGCGTTGTCGCTCGCAGTGGATCGCGACAAGCTCACGCGCTATCTCACTGGCTTCGGCGAAACCAACGCGTTCGGCATCGTGCCGCCGCAGGTTTCCGGTTACACGCCGCCGACGATTCCCGCCGCGCACTGGACTCAGCCGCAGCGCGAACGCGAGGCGCAGCGCTTGTTCCGCGTCGCCGGTTATACAAAGGACGACCCGCCGAGCATCGAACTGCGTTTCAACACCTCGGTACTGCATCGCCGGCTCGCGCTCGCGGTCGCCGCGATGTGGCGCGAAACGCTCGGCGTGCACGTCACCCTGCGCAACGAGGAATGGAAAGTGTTCGTGCAGAACCGCCGGATGCGCGTGATCATGCAGGCGTTTCGCGGCGGCTGGATCGCGGATGTCGACGACGCGCGCAATTTCCTTGCTGCGTTCTCGAACGACGATGCGTTGAACTGGACGGGTTGGCGCGATGCGAAGTTCGATGCGTTGATCGCGCAAGCTGATGCCGAACCAGATGAAACACGACGCAATCAATTGTTCGCGCAAGCCGAAGCGCGGCTGCTTGCAGCACAACCCGTGCTCCCATTGTATTTCTACACGTCGAAACATCTGGTGAAGCCGTGGGTTGGCGGCTACACGGCGAATGCGCTGGATCATCACGCGAGTCGTTTCATTTCGTGGAAGGATGCGCGATGAGCGTCGCATCGGACATTCCCTTCTCACGCTGGCGGGAGAAGGTGCCGCAGGCGGATGAGGGTGGTGCTCTAAAAGCACTTGTACGAGTGGTGTCGGCGAACATGCCACCCTCACCCCGGCCCTCTCCCACCAGCGGGAGAGGGAGTCAATCGCGATGAAACGTTTCGCACGCGCATTGCTCGAAGCCGCATTCACTTTGTGGCTGCTCGCGACGCTATGCTTCGCGTTGCTCCACGCCGCGCCGGGAGGCCCGTTCGATACCGAGAAATCCGCGCCGCCGGAAGTGCAGGCGGCTCTTGCCAAACAATATCGACTCGACCAGCCATTGCTGTCGCAATACACGCACTGGCTCGACGACATCGCGCATGGAAATCTCGGGCCGTCGTTCCAGTATCCGGATTACCGCGTCAGCGAACTCATCGCACTTGGATTGCCGGTGTCGGCGCTGACCGGAGGGCTCGCACTGCTGATCGCGCTCGGCTTCGGCATTCCGGTCGGCATGTTCGCGGCGCGGCATCGCGCGCGCTGGATCGATCGCGTGCTGATGGGATTGTCCGGACTCGGACTCGCGGTGCCGAAGTTCGTGGTCGCGCCGTTGCTGGTGTTGTTGTTCGCGGTGATGCTGCATTGGCTGCCGGCCGGCGGTTGGGATCCGTCGACGCCATTGACGCTGTTGCGCAGCGCGTTGTTGCCGGCGGTCGCGCTCGCGTTGCCGAACCTCGCGTATTGCGCGCGGCTCACACGCACCGGTTTCCTCGACGTGTTGTCCAGCGACTACCTGCGCGCCGCGCGCGCGCGCGGCCTGTCCGAATCGCGCGTGCTGTTCGTGCACGCAACGCCGCCCGCGCTGCTGCCGGTGATCGCATGGCTCGGCCCCGCGCTGATCAACATCGTCAGCGGCTCGGCCGTGGTCGAACAGGTGTTCGGCATCCCCGGCATGGGCCGCTACTTCGTGCAGGGCGCGCTGAATCGCGATTACACGCTGGTGCTCGGCGTGGTGTTGGTGGTCGGGGCGTTGATCGTGTTGATCAATGCGATGACGGATGCGTTGAGGGCGTGGATTGATCCGCGGTTGCGGGATGCGGATGGTTGAGTTTCCGTTCGTGGTGAGCTTGCGCTGTCCATGGATGGACTCGTCGCGAAATCAGAGATTGGAAGCAGAGCTTTCACGCGCTGCGCGCGCGAGCCACTTTCCGTTTCGGCGGAAAGTAACCAAAGGCCATTGCGCCGGACACTCGCCGAGACGGTGAAGCTGTCTCGGTTCCCTGCGCTCCTCAGCAAGAACGGGCCGGCCCGAACTCCCACATCCATGTGCTCGGACATGCGGGCCTTGCTCCCGCTCTTGCTTCCGGTGCTCGGCTCGCTTTACGGCGCAAGATCAACAGCAGAACAAAAAGCTATAGGCGGATTGCGCTTCGCTAATCCCTATTTACTGGGGCGCTGTTTTTTCGCGAGCTCTTTGTAGTGCTGCGCCCTTTTCTTGTCTATCGGCACACCAAAGCACCCTGTTTCATAGCATGTCTGCAACACATAAGCTGCTTTAACACTGTTGTGCTCGCCCGCTTGTATTAACCAATAAGTTGCCAGTTTTCCATCTTTTTTCGTCACTGGATGTTCGACCGTGCCTCTTTTCACAATTTCAAAGAAGACTCCATACATGGCCTCAGCGTCACCGGACTTGGCAGCCTTCACTAGTTCGCTTATCTCAAGCTCCAAGCAAAGCGCAGAACTGGATAAGACGAGAAACAAGGCGAACAGAAAATGCTTCAACATGCTCATGAGTATCAATGAATCCCAAAGTGACGCGCAACGCAACTATCCCAACTACATGCGGCGCTAGCAACAACGCGACGTGCCGCTTCTGCGGGCAGGAGCCCGCTGCTTATCGGGGCCCCTGTGAAGCGGCGGGTGACGGCGGTTAGACCCGTAGGGCGGCGTGCACGATGCACGCCGTTTTTCGTCAGTGCAGGGACGCACTGTCGAAAAATCCCGTCGTCGCACGCGAACCCGTAGCGCATGGATGCGCGAAGGGCGCGGAGCTCGGGGTGTCTTTCTTTTGGTGCACTTTTCTTTGGACAAGCAAAGAAAAGTCACCCGTCCGCTTTGCGGACGGAACGCTTTGCTTCTAGAACAACCACAACAGAAGAAGATCCCTCGCGGCGCTCGGGATGACAAAAAAGTCAAACCTCCAACCACCCCGCCACCACAGCCCGCGCCTCATCCACTCCCTGCTTCGTCTCCGAAGAAAACACCTGCGCCGTCGCGCGCTCCGGCAATGCCTTGCGCACGGCGAGCAGGGTTTGCGCCTGCGGGCCGCGGCCGATCTTGTCGCATTTGGTCAGCAGGCAATGCGCCGGCAGGCCGCGGTCGGCTGCGAAGCGCAGCATGTCGAGGTCGAATTCGCGCAACGGATGGCGGATGTCCATCACCACGACGATGCCGCATAGCGCGATGCGGGTGCGGAAATAATCGTTGAGGAAACCCTGCCAGTGCGCGCGCAAGTCCTTCGACACTTTCGCGTAGCCGTAGCCGGGCAGGTCGACGAGGTACTTGCCCTTCGTGACCTCGAAGAACACCAGTTGCTGGGTGCGGCCGGGCGTCTTGGAGGTGCGCGCGAGCGCGTTCTGGTTGCAGATGGTGTTCAGTGCGCTGGACTTGCCGGCGTTGGAACGGCCGGCGAACACGACCTCGCGGCCATCATCGGGGGGCAGCTGTTGCGGCGTGTGCGCGGCGGCCAGGTAGGCGGTGCGGGCGAGTGCGTTGGCTGACTTGGTCATGTTGGGTTGCTCATGCCGCATCATCGCCCGTGCAGGGTCGGTAGGCGATAACGTATTATCCAAAAAGTCGATACCCATCTGCAGCTCATGTCCGGCCGCCGGGTTTCTATTATCGGGATAAGTATTGGTCATTGAACTTGCAGCCACACCATCAACATAGTTAATAAATACGCCTGTAGTGTTACCCCCGCTAAATACACCTTGTATATAATGCCATGAACCGCCGCTTACAGCACCACCGGTACCCAAATCGCCAAATATGTTACCATTTTGTATACGCGTTTCACTCTGCAGGGAACCATTTTTTACGCTCAGTTTATAGCCGGCATTATATTTTAATTCGTTCGAAATAATTTTGTTATCGCTGGTAGATAAACCCCTGTAATATACCCACGCCGATAAGGTAAATGCACCTGTAATTGTAGGGTTGGTGCCGGCATTTTGAATAATACTTGATTGAACGGTTGGCCCGCCAAAGCTGTAGCCGCCGCCTGGTATCGGAACATTTGCTGCGATATGTATCTCGTCGTTCGTTATCGATGTATTTGTTTGAAAAGCATTTCGTCCGTTACTGGTTGCGTCTAAAACGGTCGCCGTTGTCGACGCTTCATTAAAGTGATAAACCGCCTGGTAATCACTCGCCCAGGTAGTTGCAGACCATGTAGCCGAGTGTGCCGGGGCTTTCGAACCAAAATAAAAACTAAGCGGTACGTCTGTCGAAGTAGCCGATGGGATACGCACCCATGCCAGTAAAATACCGTTAACGGAGTCGTAAGTATCAACCTGGTAGCTTAGCTCGCTGCTGCTGCCCGGTGTTGTAAAGGCAAAATCATAGTTTGTACCCGCCGTAAGACCGCCGCCGTTACCCAATGGAAATTGCACCTTATCGCCGCAGGAATTGCCGGTTTTCAAGGCATCATCCTGTATATATACCAACGCAGGGAAGTTTGTTAATGTAGATGAAATGCCGCCATTGGTAACCTGGGATGTAAACAGGGTAATTGGTTTCATGAAACCATAATCAGCGAGTTTAGCGGAAACGGTAACTGTCTGTGTTGCTGTTGCCGAACAGCCAGACGAGTTTGATACGGTTACTGTTATTGTTTTTGTGCCTACTGAAGGCCATTGAACTGAAAACGGTCCGCTGCCTGTGCCGGTTGAAGGCGTGCCGCCATTAAAGTTCCATGAATAAGTTAATGTAGGGTCATAATTACTTAAGGTAACCGTAATATTAGTTGATACAACTGCGGTAGCATCAGCCGTAAAAACAGGTGTTGAAGGAATCGAATTGATGGTAACAGCGGCACCTGTACTACGGGCTGTAGTAACGCCCGAAGACGAAGTGTACGATACATAATAAGTTCCGCTTACGCTTGGCGCATAGGTTGTTCCTGTTGCGAGTGAAGAACCGCCGCTTGAAACATTGTACCAATTGTAAGTACCGCCGGTGCCGCCATTGGCGGCAGTTAAGGTTACCGAACCTGCACCGCAGCCAGAGCCGGCGCCTGAAATGGTAGGCGTGGTTGAAGTAACAGTAATGCTGAAACTTTTGGTTGCAGTTACCGCGCCCGACGCAGCCTGCACGGTAATGCTATAAGAGCCTGCTGAAAGATTAGTTGGATCGGCAACGGTAACAACACCGGTGTTCGAATCGATAGTAAATTTTCCTGAAGCGCTGCTGGTAAGAGAGTAAACTATTGCCGGGGCGCCATATATCTGGAACTCATAAATAGAGTAACCGTATCCGGTAGCACGTGTTACGCCCTGCATCCTGATATACCTGCCGGTGCCGGGTAATCCGGTAATCGCATCTGTTCCGCCATTGCCGCTGGTAGTGCTATAAATATCGGTAAAAGTAGAATTGTCGTTCGATGTCTGTAGTTTATATGCCGAACCGTATGCCGCTTCCCAATACAAGTTCACTTTATCCATGTCGTAAGACGCCCCGAGATCAACAGTTATGTACTGGTTATCGGTGTATTGCGACGACCACCTGTTGCCGGTTGTTACCCCGTCAACAGCATTTGAGCCGGCGTAGGTAGAAGAATTACCTTCTAAAGACGATGTATATGTAGTTTTGCCTTGCGCAATGTTAACCCCGGTGTTTCCCGTAGTTGTTGAATAAGCTGTTATACCAACCGTAGTTCCAATTGCAGAAAATGCCGGGATTGAAATCTGGCTGGAATTATTTACAGGAGTAGTTACGGCAACAGTTGATGCAAAATAATTATTGGTTTTAAAACCAAACAACGATGTCAGGAACAAGCATCCGATTACAGCCTTTGGAAAAGTGTTGCGTAAAGTGTATAGTTTATTCATTCGTACTACAGTTTATTTTCTACGGCAATTAAAATATGTGCAGGGGCTTAACAACTTAATTTTGAGCCTTTATACGAAAGCGGCAAAAAGATGTTCCAACTTTTTTATAAAAGTTTTTATCTTTTTTTTGCAGAAAGAAAAATGAGATTATTGCTGAACCGGGCACGGCGCCATGCTTGATATAAACACAAAAAAACGGGCCGGTTTTTATACCGGCCCGCTGAAAGAGAAAAATTAATAAAACTATATAATGCTGAGCTTTATTCTATAATTTGATAAACTTGCTTTGGCCAACAACGGCGTTGTTCTTGCTATCCGTTACCTGTACCACGTATGAGCCCGGCATCAGGTTGCCTACTGTTCCCTGCCATTCGGGTTGAGACGATGCTGCTTTTTGTACAACGTTGCCATTACTGCCGGTAATGGTAATATTGTACGCTACGTTCACCGGCTCGGGTATTTGTTTAATGCTCGGAACAATTGAAACATTAATTGTGTTTTTGGCAGGATTTGGATATACACTTACCGGGGCAAGCGCCAGTTTATTATCTGTTGTGTACACCAGCGCAATGGTTTTTGAGTAGGTAACAACCCCATTCAGGTCTTCCATTTTTAAACGGTATAAATCCGTTCCTACAGGCGGGTACCTGTCAAGCAGGCTGTAAGTTCCGTCGTTGCCTGATGAATAACCACCCGCTACCTTAAAGGTGGCTCCATTGTCGTTACTGCGTTCAATGGTGAAGTAGGTGTAGTTGGCTTCGTTTTCGGTCGTCCAGGTGAGCTCTGATCCGGCTGAAGTTTTTGCAGCTTTGAAATCCAATAAGTGTAATGCCAGGGCAGGATCTTGCCGTACCACCAGGTTAAAACGGCGTACACTTGAACTTAGGGTATCGCTGTTTATAACATCAAATACATAGTTGCGGTTATGTTTAATATCCAGCGAATCTTTTTTATAGGTATCCATCAGCCATACCTGGTAAATATCGGGCACGTTTTCAAACTCGGTCATGCTCATATAATAGCGGCCGGCTGTCGTATATTTAGCGTTCAGCCTGATAGTGTCGGCGCCGCGCGGCAGCTGTATTTTGTTAATGCCAAGCTGAACATTGTCAGCCGACAAGCTCGACAAGCTTACCTGGCCCGAGCCGGTCATGTAAGTAGCATCTTCATCAAAAACAAAATTGCGGCTGGCCTGCTTGTCGAAGCCTATGTATATGTCTTCGTTGTTAGTTGAGTCCGCAGAAAGCTGCAGGCGCAAAAATGAGCGTTGAGCGTTTTCTGATTGCTGCAGGGCAGCGAGATTATTGCGTGTTGTCGCGAAAAGAGTACTGCCGGTGTTTTGTGAGGTGGTTTTTGCAGTTTCGTTAAAAATAAGCTGCGGATTTGCTGCCGATGCTTTCACAAAAAAGCCTTGACCGCTGCCAATATAACGTATGCCGCCATTGGTAGAGGCACCGCCTTTTTGATACTGTGCATATTTAGTGCCTGTAACACCCACTTTGTATTCGTAAGCGGTGTTGCCAACATTACTGCCGTAAATTCCGGTGCCTGAGCTTGAAGTGTTAAAAGTCTCCCAGTCAATAGCGCTGGCATAAGGGTTGCCTACCAGGTTATAGCCCCGTACCGCGCTGTTAGTACCCGTGCCGGAGCCGGTATAGCCAATGTTGGTTGAGGTCGGCGTGTACCAGTTGCGTACAATAATCTGCCCCTGGTTAAGCGTACCCGACGTGGTTAACGTAACGGTTGGCGCCGCTGTATAGGTCGATACCGTTTCGGTAGCTAACGACGCTGCCGCCCTGTTCCCCCTAAAAAACACCATAATTCCGTTG
>Ga0207695_10010572_pt1 | contig 11281 bp, 10 predicted proteins | sample KBSC54metaG_FD_184354 | JGI IMG/M metagenome (GOLD analysis project Ga0207695, IMG submission 184354) | Corn rhizosphere microbial communities from Kellogg Biological Station, Michigan, USA - KBS C5-4 metaG (SPAdes) (version 2) | ecosystem: Host-associated > Plants > Roots > Rhizosphere > Soil... | reverse complement strand
CACTTTGACGGGGGCACTCGTCTTCGCGATCTTCCTTTTCGAACCGCGGTTCAGCCTGATGATCGAAAACGCGGCCGCACGAAACCATCTCATCTGGATGGTTGTGATCGGCCTCGTGATCTCAGACCTCCTGGGCGCGTATGCCATCCGCGAGAAAAACGAAAACAGGCATTCATGATGTTTCAAGGTTTCAGATTTCAAGGGTTCAAGACTTCAAGTGGTGCAACGTGAAGCTTTGAACTTAGAAACTTACTACGCGGGCTTCGGCACCCTACGGGTTATCACGATGAAGATCGGAATGGCGGCGAGTTGCGCCAACACAGAGAATCCCACCAAAGCGGGCAACGACACCTCGTAAAGCTTGCCGATAATCACGCTGCCGACAAACCAGAAAACTCCGTAGCCCGCCGTGAATGTTCCGTACGCAGAGGGCCGGCGCTGTTGTGGCACCATCGTCGCCACCGCTGCTGGAATAATGCTCTCGTGAACTCCCATCCCGAGTCCCCACACCGCGCACCCGGCCAGCGCTACCCATTCGTGACCCAGGAATGCGAGCGGCGCAGATGCCGCCCCGATCAATGTCAGCGGGATCAGAATCCACACTCCCAAACGGTCGAACATCTTCCCGAACGCCAAAGATCCCAATCCGCTGACTGCCATGGCCACGGCATAAAAGATGGGAACCCAGTCCTGCGGGACTACGTGCGCTCTTTGAAAGTGGTACGCCATCAATGAGAAGTCCGCGAAACCGGCGGCGACCAGCGCTGCACCGGACAAATATATCCAGAAGACGCGAGGCAGTCCCGCGCTGTGAACATCCGGGACGTGGACTTCCATCTCCTCCGGCCGTGGATAGGAAATGCGGGCGCCAATCAAGATTGCAATGGTGATCACCGCCGGAATAGCCAGCACGGCGAAGCCAACTTTGTAATCGCCGTGGCGGGCCAGAATCCACGCAAGCACCAGGGGACCGCACAATGCTCCGAACTGATCGAGCGCTTCGTGCATTCCAAAGGTCCAGCCCAGCCCGACTTCCTTGCCGGCGTGCGAAAGCATTACATCGCGAGGTGGGTTGCGAATCGCTCTGCCGACGCGTTCAAGTACGATAAGCAAGCCCGCGATCTGCCAGCTTCGCGCGACGGCCAGCAGCGGAACTGCACTCATCTGCACGAGGTAGCCGAATATTGTGATCGGCCAGAATTCGTGCGTGCGCTCGCTCAGCTTGCCCGACACGATTCGCAAGCCGTAACCAAGGAGCTCGCCTAACCCGGCGATGAATCCCACCAACGTCGCGCTCGCTCCGAGCACCGCGAGATATGGGCCATTGACGCTGCGAGCTCCTTCGTAAACAAAGTCGGCGAAGAAGCTCATGATGCCGATCAACAGCACAAAGCGCAGCGCTCGGTTTCGCATGGGATCTTTCAGGATAGACGCGACGTCAGCAAATTGGATTCAACTGCTGCAAACTGATGTTTCCCGCGTTGCCGCGGCAGAAAACCTCCACCACAGAGGACACGGAGGAACGCCACAGAGGAAGCCTTTTGACCTCTGTGTCTTCCTTCGTGGAACTCTGCGTCCTCTGTGGTAGAGGTTTGGCGTCTTCTCAGATATATCAGACCGCTGTTCCGTCAACTCTCTGCGATCGAATACGATGTCAGGCGCCGTGAATCTTGTGATACGCCTCCAGGCAGCGCTTCGCAGTCTCAAGTTCCCCGAAACGACTTCCCTCTTGTTCGAGGAGATAATATTCGACGCCGCCAACGCTCTCCGCGGCCGCGAAGATCTCCTTCCACTTGGCGTCGCCTTCACCAAAGAGAACCTGGTAGCCTTTCGCCGGATCGGAAGACCAGTCTTTCAGGTGAATCGAACGAATGCGGCCAGGGTTGGAGCGGATCCATGCCACCGGATCGCCGCCCGAGTTCAGACAAGTGCCCACATCAAGTTGCAGCATCACGCTGGGCTTGGTGTTCTTGGCGAGGACTTCGATCGGCCGCACGCCATCTTCCGTTTTAAACTCAGGCTGGTGGTTGTGATATCCGGTCTTGAGTCCGGCCGGAGCCAGGAAGTCCGCGGCCGAATTAAGTTCGTCGGCAATTGCTTTCCACCCGTCGATGCCGGGCTTGGGATTGGAACTCGCCATGACCATGTACTTGGTTCCAAGCGTTAGGTTCAGATCGCGGGCCTTGCTGATCTTGTCCTTGCTGAAATACTCCTCGCTGTTGTGCGTGGAATAGCAGTGGATTCCAAGGTCATCGAGAAGCTTGCGCATTGACCTGGCCTGCGGTTCTGTCCAATCGAAATACGGCGAATAGAACTCCACGCACTGATATCCCATCTGGGCAACCGCTCGAACTGTTCCCTCAGTGTCTTTCTGCAGTTCATCCCGCACCGAGTAGAGTTCGAGACCGATAGGGACCGACGATTTCTTGGCGTAGGCGCGCATGGCGAACGGCAGAGTAGCAGAGAGGGCGACGAAACTGCGGCGAGTGATTTCCATGCCGGACATCCTACTCCGGAGTGCGAGAAATTTCACCGCGCGAGAACCGGTTCACCACGGAGACACAGAGGCACGGAGAGAACCAAACTTGAATGTGTTCTCCGTGTCCCTGTGTCTCCGTGGTGACCAAAAAGCGTTCGAGTGTCGGCCTAGTGCTTCAGCCCTAGCGCTTGCACCGTAACTTCGTCCGGTGTGTTGGGACCTTCTTTGGGGCCGTTCACAACTCCGAAGCCCCCGCCGTCGTCGCGCGCGCCGTAGTCCCACATGTTCCAACCGATGCCGTCATGCTCGAGCGTCGCTCGGACGTCATGAATCCACCGCGCGCGGTCTTGCGGGTCCGAGTCGCGGCGATAGACACCGAATTCATTGCAGGTCAGCGGCACATTCCAGTGTTTGGCCCATTCGGCGGCCTGCCCGATTTCCACCGCGATCCGGTTCGCATCCCAGTGATCGAGCGCGTACCGCAAAACTCGCAGGCGATTCAGCCTATCGGGCTGCTCCGAGGCAACTTGCTCCGCATTATGCATTTCAGCCGGGTACGCCAGCTTGGTTTCGAAGTGCCAATAGTTCTCTCCCCAGGTTGCGCCCTGGTGTGTGAAGGTGTGCGGATCGTAGAAATGGAAGTTATAAATCACGTTGGGATCGGAGAGTGGCGTGAGTTCCAGCAGATCATCAATATCGGACCAATTCGCTCCCGCCGCGATAATTGTGTGTTTGGGTGCGCCATCACGGATTGCAGCCGCCAATTTTGCCTGCACACCCGCCCAGCGATATCGATCGCGAAATTCCGGCTCATTCAGAATTTCGAAATACACCATTTCAGGATCGTAAGTGGAGTAGTGGCGAGCCAGCGCGCGCCAGAAATCCGAAAACTGTTCGACCTCGTCGTCGCGCTGCACGAGCTTGGCCTTAAAGTCGCTGTCCGGATGCATGTCGAGAATGACCGCGAGGCCGTGGTCAAGAACCATTTTGACCGCGCCATCGAGGTAGCCGAGGTAATCCCCGGGAATGCGATCGGCTTCATTGTGGTGCATCATCGGAGCCGGATTGATGCTGAGGCGCACATGATCGAAGCCCATGGACTTGATCAGAGCAACGTCATCCGCCGTCACCCAGCCGACCAAGTGTTCTTTTGTGTATCCCTTTGGATCGTAAACCTGAGCGAACCATTCGCTCAGATTGATGCCGCGGCGAAGATGTCGCGCACGCTGTTGAGCAAACGAAGAATTGTTTTGGGCTAACGCAGAAACGGACAGAAGTAGGCAGAGAAGAATCAGCTTACGCATGGGTCCTCAATTGAATTGCAGAACGGCAAGAATCAACCGCCTGCGTGAATTGGGCTTGCGTGAAACGAATCCGTTTATTTGAGCTCTTGTAGCCGGTTCGAAGCCAGCTGGGCGGCTTCGCTTTGGGGAGCGTCTTTCTGAATCTGTTCGTAAATCTTCTTCGCGTCACTGGCCTTGCCGTCAGCGACGTAGGTTTCTGCCAGCTGCATCTGCGCCGACGTCTTGCTGACGGTGCTTGTCGGCTTCTGGATCAGCTGGTTATAAAGGTCTTCTGCATCCTTGTTGCGGTTGGTGTTGCGATACACCGAAGCGAGTGCCATTTTAGCCAGTGCCGAGATGTCGGCATTGTGATAATCAGCCACCGACTTCAGCTCGCGCTCGGCGGCAACATTGTCGCCCAACTGCGATGACGTCACACCCAGGAAATAGTGCGCAAAATCGCCAGCATGTGTATGCGGGTACTTGTCTGCAATTGCCTGAAATTGCTTGTGTGCTTCGGTGGCGCGCTCGTTCGCCGATGCAAACGACGGGTATTCTGGTTGCGGTGGCATGCCTGCCGGGCGGATGGGCTCGCTCAGAGTCTGCACCGCTTTGCTGAATTCAACGCTGGCCTTCTGGTCCTGCATAGTCAAGTAGTAAAAGCCCCCCAATATAGCGGCGACTATGACTACCACCACGACTGCCCCGGCGATAAGCTTGCCCTTGTGCTCGGCCGACCAGTGGACGGTCTGCTCTGCTACCTGTAGGGTTGCCTTGCTGAATTTGTCTTGTTTGAGTTGACGACGGGTTTCTGCGCGCACAAACTTCCCTTCTGCCTGGTTCTGGGTGGAATGATCGGAAGCTTCAGTTTACCAGTGTGGATTTGGGAAGGTCAAAACATTGAATCATTGAGTCATTGAAGGATTGAATCATTGCCGAACCAACAACCCTGGGCTTTTCAATGATTCAATGATCCGCTGATTCAATGACTCAATTACCGCGATGCTTCTTCCAGCATCCCGTTTTCTAGCTTTTCCTGACACTCGATGCAGTGGCGAGTCCAGGGGACGGCTTCCAACCGTTTCGGATTGATGTCTTTGCCGCAGGAAATGCACTCACCAAAGGAGCCTTCGCGGATGCGCGCGAGTGCATTTTCTACCATCTGCAGGAGCTGGCGGTCGGCATTGCTCTGGTGAAACAAGAATTCCTTGTTGTAGGAGCTTGCAGCCTTATCAGCGATGTCCTGCGCGACGTCTTCATCGGCTGAGCGGCCATCCTGCTGCGTGCGCGAGACCATCTTCCGCAGCTCCTGCTGCCGCGTCTCTAAGCGCTTTTTGAATGCTTCTACCTTCTTCTTGTCCATTGCTGTCCGAACCTCAGCTACTCACTAACCCAGGCTCCTAAAGCCAAACGGGAATAATATGCGCGTCAGTTAAGATGCGTCAACTGGACGAATGGGTGCAGCAGATCACCCCCGGAAACTGCTCCTGTATCGTACGCGGTATGCACGTGGCGCATGTGCCATTCCCGGAAGCTGCCTCAGTACTGTGATTTCCTTTGGACAACGTACTTCAGCCGCCCCCGTGATACCGTCATCCCGAACGGCGGTGCAGTTCAGCCGACGGAGGGATCTCGCGTGGAGTGAGAATGCACCTTGTCGGTGACTTCTGCGGCGTACAAGTATTTGATGTGCTGCAAGCCGGATCCCTCCGCCCGCTCGCGAATGCGCGGGCGTTCGGCGATGACGCATAGGGAATGGGCTGTCAAACCTATTCCCCACGAATTCAGGCTGCCTTCGTCAACGTCAGTCAGCGAGGCAGCGGATCGGGCGTCTGTGCCAAGGCGTACGACATCACCGCCATGCACGCTGCATTCTCTCGCAGTTCTCCAGGAACCACTTTGTCGAGCGTGTCGGCCGCAGTGTGATGGTAGGTGAAATACTTCATCCCATTCTGCCAAATTCCGAACGCTGGGACACCTTTGTCGGAAAGCAGCTCGATGTCCGTTTCCGGAGAACTCGTCACGACATCGAAGAGATTCGCGCCGATCGGCTGCAGTGCATCCAGCACCGGAGAAAGCTCCTGCTGGGCGGCCTCGCTGATTCGAGCGTGAAACCCAAGCGGATGCTCCGCGCCAAGGTCGCTCTCCATGGCAGCAATGTGATTGGCGATCTGAGAGTCGTTCTCCTTGGTGTAGAGATCGCGGCCGGTCGCGCCCATCTCTTCATTCATCCAGGCAATGACGCGGATCGTGCGCTTTGGGTGCAGGTTCAGCCGGTGCAGCAGTTCAGCCGTTTCCATCGCGACAACAACTCCTGCACCGTCGTCGATCGCACCGGTACCAAGGTCCCATGAGTCGAGGTGCCCGGAAACGATCACGATTTGGTCAGGGTGCTCCGAACCTTTTAGATCGCCGATTACGTTGTAGCTCTGCACCTCGGGACCGACATGGGTGGGGAGCGATAAATGGATTCTCACCGGGCCTTTTTGCGCCAAGCGGTCAATAAGCATGGAGTCTTCGGCAGTGACCGCCGCCGCCGGAATGTGTGCATCGGCGCTATAACCCGTGTGGGCCAGACGATACGCACCGTCACCTGTCGAGCGAACCAGCGACGCGATTGCACCGAGTTTCGCCGCTGCCACCGGTCCGGAGGAGCGATAGCGAACCGATTCTCCATAGGCCGCACCAGACCGGCCTGCGGCCGCTTTGCGTGAGTCGTAGGGATAATCGAACAGAACAATCTTACCTGCGACCTTGTCTCGGCCAAGGGAGATCAGGTGATCGAAACTGTGCGCCACGACAATCTCGCCGGTAATCCCCTGTTCTGGAGTTGGTGTGTTTCCCATCAGCGCAGCCACCACGATCTTCTGCTTCGTACCCGGCGCTTGGCCGGGATATTCGACGAGTTCCGCGGTGTCATTGCCACGAACAAAACGGTGCACCATTACCGGCTCGAGCCTGACTTCCAGCCCGAGTTTGCGCAGCTCGTCCGCCACGTAGTGAACGGCGGTGTCGGCCTGAGCAGAGCCGATTGGCCGCGGCCCAATGCTGTCGGTCAAGTGCTCCAATTCCGTGTAGGCGTAGTTGTCTTCGAGCGCGGCGTCCCGGATTCGCGCCAACTCGTTGCGCAATTCCGGGGAGAACTCTCGCGTGGCGCTTGCCGCTTCGTGAGGAACCTCGTCCCAGGAAGAGGGTTTGGCAAGCTGAGCCGTAGCCGCACACGCACCGAAAGACAGCAAGACCACCGCAGTCAAAATTCGCATCGCGTCCTCTTAGAAGGTGATGGCATATTTAATCATGAGCTAAAGACGCTGTGGATCGTCATCAGCACTCAGCCCGCATGGCTGAGTGCTGGATGCTTCTGAGCACATGAAAAAGCGGCCCCAGGTTCGGGGCCGCGTTTCCAAAGAGGCGTTGGCAGGACAACTCAAGATTCGCTGAGAAGAGCCGCCCCGCTGAAAGAGCGGCTCGGGTCGATGGGTCGAGAACAGAAGAGGATCGAACTCATGTACGGCCTCTTTCTTGTATATGGCTAAAGAGCACTTCCCCGGCCAAATGCACGGCCGTTTACGACTGTTACTTCGACTTACCAAAACCCTTGCTGGGCAAGGGTTTTCGGGACTACTCCCGTGTAACTCGGACGCTTTGGTAACCATTCCCGAAAGTGCAGAATTCTGCACATGCAGCGCACGGGATCGTTCCACGGCGAAAGGCGTTAGTGGAAAGAATAGAAAAGCACGGGCGGGAATGCCCGTGCTTAAGTTTCCTGAAGGCTGACGCCTGAGGCCTGGCGCCTGCTTACAATTGGCTCATCTTCGCCAGGAACTCGCTGTTCGTGCCAGCCTTGGCGAGGCGCTCAATCAGCAGTTCCATCGCTTCAACTGGCGAGAGCGGGTTCAGCACTTTGCGCAGCACCCAGATGCGAGCCAGATCGTCCTTCGGAATGAGCAGCTCTTCCTTACGGGTTCCGGAGCGCTGAATGTCGATGGCCGGGAAGGTGCGCTTGTCGACCAGCTTGCGGTCGAGAATGATTTCCGAGTTGCCGGTGCCTTTGAATTCTTCGAAGATCACGTCGTCCATGCGCGACCCGGTGTCGATGAGGGCCGTGGCGATGATGGTCAGCGAGCCGCCTTCCTCGATATTTCGGGCCGATCCAAAAAAACGCTTCGGACGTTGCAACGCATTGGAGTCCACGCCGCCGGAGAGCACCTTGCCCGAAGGCGGAACAATGGTGTTGTAGGCGCGTGCCAGACGGGTGATGGAATCAAGCAGGATCACGACATCGCGCTTGTGCTCGACCAGGCGCTTGGCCTTTTCGATCACCATTTCGGCAACTTGGACGTGCCGTGCGGCGGGCTCGTCGAAGGTCGATGAAATCACTTCGCCCTTTACCGAACGCTGCATGTCAGTGACTTCTTCCGGGCGCTCATCGATGAGCAGCACCATCAGGACGACTTCCGGATGGTTGGTCGTGATCGAGTTCGCCACGTTCTGCAGCAGCATGGTCTTACCGGCGCGCGGAGGCGATACGATCAAACCGCGCTGCCCTTTGCCGAGAGGCGTCAGCAGATCCATTACGCGGGCGCTGATGTTTTCCTTTACGGTCTCAAGCTTGATCCGCTCCTGCGGATAAAGCGGCGTCAGGTTATCGAACAGGATCTTGTTACGCGCCTCGTCGGGCGATTCGAAGTTGACCGCTTCGATCTTTACCAGCGCGAAGTATTTTTCGCCCTCGTGCGGAGGCCGCACCTGACCGCTAATGGTGTCGCCGGTTTTCAGGTCGAACTTGCGGATCTGCGACGGGGAAACGTAAATGTCGTCGGGGCCCGGAAGGTAGTTGTAGTCGGGCGAGCGAAGGAAACCATAACCGTCGGGAAGGATTTCCAGCACGCCTTCTGCGAAGATGTGCCCTTCCTTTTCGCTTTGCGCCTGCAGGATCTTGAAGATCAGGTCCTGCTTGCGCATGCCGCTCGCGCCGGGGAGGTCCAGCGAGCGTGCGATTTTTGTGAGTTCGGTTATGTTCTTTTCTTTGAGTTCTGCAATGGTCATTGGTTCACCTGCGAAGGATCAGAAATGAAGGCGGGTTTTCAGAATTTTTAAGGGGAATTCAGATTACTGCAAGGCAGGAAAGCGGGACTGCTTGCTTAAGCAGCCCGCCGTTGTGCCTCAACAAAATGTTCGGGTTCCGACAGAACCGTCTGCTTCTCAGAGCTGGCAATCCGGTCCAGTACCTCGTTCATGGTCTCCTGGATCCGAGTGTTCGGCTTGTGGAATTTGCGAGTTGCCTTCGAGGCAAGCTGGCAAAGCATGTAACGGTTCCGCAAAGTGTGTAGGGCGTCAAAAACGCGATCCGAGCGCATTAGCGATTGTCCTTTCTCTCCAGGGATGTGTCCACGTTTGAGGAGTTGCTCCTTCCGAGAACTCGCAAGCGGCACGAGACAGCCGACCAGAAGACGTAAGCTACTGATTACAGAAGAGTTCTACCGGAACAAGCTCTGGTTACTTGTATAGATGCGCCGAAGGGGCTGAAAGTTTCTCAATTACCCTTTGAACCGCCTGGTTCGGAGAGATCCATCAAGAACCGGCTTCGTAGGCCTTCGGAACGTTTAAACCTACAGGGAAACGCGCACTGCGTCAAGGAATTTATTGAACTACGTTGGCCGGGATGGTACCGGCGCCGGCTTGCGATAAACAGCTCTTGAGTATGCTCTATGTTGCTGACTCAACAATGCTTATCCGAACCGAGTTTCAGCGACTTCCTGTTCGGTACTCAGCAGCTTATCCATGCAAAGAGCTCACCCGGAGGAAAACGGGGTACAATGCTCGCCACCGGAGGACAAAAAAGGGCTCCCGCGCACGGGAGCCCTTGCCGCCTCCGCCCACGAATCATTTCTGTGGCGCTGGGACAATCTCCGCAAGCCTGGGATCACTCCGCACCCTCGCAAACTCCGCGTCCTTGTACACATTGGCCAGTTCGCGAAACCCCTCTTCTTTGGCCTTTCTGAGGTTCTTGATGCACAGGTCGGCGTCACCGCGAGTGGCAAAGATCTTCGCCAGCATGTAGGCATATCGCGCACGCTCTTCCGGACTCGAGATCTGAGCGGCCACGCCGGTATTGCCGGAGGTCAGCGCATCCGGATCCAACTCCAGCGCCCGCGCATATTCAGCAATAGCACGCTCCAATTGCTTCTGGGCAAACCAACTCGCGCCCAGGTTCACGTGGAACGATGGCCGAGTCTCTTCGAGGGCCACCGCTTTCTTGAAGTACTTGCTGGCTCCTCCGTAGTTCTTGCGCATGTAGTACACAGCGCCGATATTGTTGACCGCATCGGCGTACTTCGAGTTGCGCTTCACCGCCTTTTGAAACGACGACTCTGCTGATCTGAAGTCGTTCATTCTGAGATAGGTCAGACCCAGCTTGTTATAGAGAACTGGGTTCTTGCTGTCCTTGCGGATTGCGAGCTGAAAGTAGTCTCTTGCATCTTCGTACTGCTTGACAGCTCTTGCTTGGTCTCCCGCTTTTTCCAGTTGCGCCACAGTCATTGCCCCGGAGGAGGCCTGATCGATGCCGTCTCCAGACACGTATGTCGCAACACTCACGAACAGCGTCACGATCAGAACGTTCCCGATTAGTTTCCGCATAGTGAGCCTCTTTCCCGGAGAAGCATCCGTCAGGCCCCTTGGCCTCCGGGTTCCTGCCCTCCGCTATCTGCGGCAGTTATCACGCGGAACAGGGGAAAACAAACAAGGTTAGGGGCGCTACCCAAGTGCTACGTACGGAAGTAGCCTGACCTTTGCTATCCAAGCGCTTACAGGCCAATTGGAGACGGCGCTTTTGCCCTGCCACGCAGGGCTGGCTATGGCATGGATCGAGGTTACATCCCGTTACCAGTCCGCTGCCGGAATCCGTAGCCGGTTACTGCCAAAATGACACGGAACTTCGCCCGACAGGCAGGTGTATAAAGGAGTAGCCGGAGTGGCCAGGGAGGCGCCCATGCCTTCGATGACGGCCGACTCTGCCCGCGTCGAGGAAATTCGCGCGGAACTGCATTCCATCCTGCAGTCTCAATCCTTTGCGCGCTCGCCCGGACTGTCCCGTCTTTTGTCCTATCTGTGCGAGAAGGTGCTTGCCGGTGAAAGCGGCCAGGTTAAGGAATATTCCATCGCGCTTGACGTCTTTGGCCGCCAGGATTCGTTCGATCAGGACAGCGATTCCATCGTTCGCGTGCAGGCAAACCGGTTGCGGAAACGTCTCGCCGATTACTATGCCAGCGAGGGTAAGCAACACAAAGTTCACATCGCGATCCCGATAGGCACGTATGTGCCAGTGCTCGAAGAACACGGAACCGCCGAAGCCGGAGTTGCTGATGTGAATATTGAAGAATCACACCGGACCTCGAACTGGCGGCTCTGGATCTTGGGCGCTGCCTGGTTGTGCATTGTTGCAGCGGGAGTAAGCACATTTTTTATCCTTCGACGCAGCTTATCGAAGAAGTTGGACACGCCAGTCGTGACGTCA
>Ga0207695_10010571_pt1 | contig 11283 bp, 8 predicted proteins | sample KBSC54metaG_FD_184354 | JGI IMG/M metagenome (GOLD analysis project Ga0207695, IMG submission 184354) | Corn rhizosphere microbial communities from Kellogg Biological Station, Michigan, USA - KBS C5-4 metaG (SPAdes) (version 2) | ecosystem: Host-associated > Plants > Roots > Rhizosphere > Soil... | reverse complement strand
CGTCCGGACTAATGCGCGGGACGACGCAACGGAACTCACGCGCAAATTCAGCCTTGGCGAAGATCAGCTCCAGACGCGCCAGAGCCTTGGTGGTGGATGCAATCGCCGGCGCATGCGTGCGCAGGCGAGTGGTAAACTCGCGCAGGATGCGGTGTATCTCCCGCGCCTCTTCCTCCGTGAGGCGCACCAGTTCGTTATTGAGCTCGATGGTTTCTAGCGGTTCGACGAAAAGCGTGTGGCCGCTGCCGCTGGCCCCGTGAATCACGCCGTCGACGCGTCGCTCGCGTCCCGTAACCACGGGAACTACAAAGCGGTCATTGCGGATGGTGACAAAGTCTTCCTGCAGTGTGCCATCCGCATGATGCGCGCGCAGAAAGCGCTCGAGCGAATGCTGGATTCCCTGGCGCTGCTTTTCGATGTCGCGCCGCAGTCGTCCCAGCGCGACACTTGCGTGATCCGCGAGCATGCCGCCCGGAAGAATCTTGCCGCTCAGTTCCTGCGCCAACTCGCGCAGATCGGCGATCGCAGCGCCGTGCGCCGCCAGCCGGGGAAATCGTTGACCGGCGGCGACTAAAACTCCGCGCGCTTCGGCCGCCAGATCCAGCAGTCGCGTGAGCTCATAGATCTCCTCGGCTTCAAGCGTCGCCCCTTCGATCCTAAGCCGGGCGACGGCTTCCTTGGGATCGGCGATATCGGTGAAGCTGATGCGAATCGCAGCGCCCCGCGACGCCGTTTGCGGTTGAGCGGCTGCGCGCAGATACTCGATACCCTCGGCGGTCTCGGCGAGCGCAGTTTCAATTGCATCCCGATTGTTAGCTGGCGCTACGCGCTCTAGCTCCCCTCGCCCCAGCGCGCTGCGCACGTAGCGACCAGCCAGGGCCCGCAAAGCTTCGAATTCAAGGACGGGTTCTGAGTTCATGGGAGTATGCTCGCTCCACTGCCTCTATGGTTCCGCTGGTCACTTTGTAATCGCGCAGATTCGTGCACGGCACCCACTCGACGCGGCTCACGTCGTCACCGGAAACGAGTTCGCCGCCGGTCACTTTGCAGACGTAATCCACAAGCACGTAGTGATACTCGGCGCGGCCCTCGGTATCGCGCATGATGCGCTCGAAGAGATCGAAGCGATACACGATTTCAACCTGCAGTCCGGTCTCTTCGAGCGTTTCACGCCGCACTGCGTCCTCAAGTTTCTCGCCGGTTTCGAGCAGTCCTCCGGGGATGGACCACCAGCCTTTCAGCGGTTCGCCCGCCCGCTCCACCAGCAGCACGGAAGCTCCATCGAAGATGATCGCGCCCACTCCGAGCAGCGGGTATTGCGGATATTGGCGGCTAATAGGGTAACGCTCCCTTCACGCCCAGCCGCACGCGATACACCGAAGTCCGCGCAGTGATATAAAGCGTCTCCATATCGGCGTCGCCGAATGCCAGATTCGACGGAGTTTCCGCGAGGGGAATTTCGCCCAAGAGTTTCGCGGGGACATTCGAGAGTTCATATACGAACACCTCGTTCGCGGCTACGTACAAGTTACCTTTTTCGTCAGTGCGGAGACCGTCGGGCACGCCGTCGATCTTATTCACCACGATGCGTTCCTTCGACGCCGCGCCTTTGCCGTCGAGATCGTACGCTCGCACGCTGCGCTCGTCCGAATCCGAAACGTAAAGCGTGCGCCCGTTGGGAGAGAGCGCAATGCCGTTGGGGCGCGTCTTCCATTTGGCGACGACCTCGAGTTCGCCCTTGGGCGTGATGTGGTAAACCCCATAAAAATCCAATTCGCGCGTATCCTGCTGAGAACCGAACGCCGGGTCCGTGAAATAAACCTGCCCGTCGCGGCGCACCACGATGTCGTTAGGCGCGTTGAATCGTTTGCCTTCGAAACGCGCTGCCAGCACCTCGACCTTGCCGTTCTTAAGCGTGCGGGTTATGCGGCGTTGCCGAAATTCGCAGCTATACAAGCGCCCCTCGGTGTCATACGCGTTGCCAATGGCGCCACCAGCGCGCTCGGCGAAAACCGCATCCGCACCGCCGGGAGTTACCTTGAGGAGCTTATCCACTACGGTGTCACTAAACAGCAGAAACCCATCGTAGGACCATACCGGCCCTTCCGCAAAGTGGAGATTTGCGACGACGCGCTGGACCTCCAAGTGGCCGAACTCCTGGGCGAACACGCGGGCTGCGAACAATAGCGCAAAAAAAACTCTCACCTATCTAGAAACTATAGCGGACGGCGAGCGACGCATAGGAATTGCGATGATACTGGCCCAAAAAATCCGTCATGTCGCCGCGAATCCAAGCTACTCCCGGCGTGACGCGCCAGTGCTCACCGAAGGCTTGCGAATACTCTAAACGCACGAAAGACCCCCCAGAGCGCACGGCCGTTTCTACCGTAAGACTACGGTTCACGTCGATCGTGAGCGTCGCGTGTCCGACGAATGACTTTGAAAAACCCCGGTCTGGCGTAAAGCTCAAAGGATTGCCCGCGCCTCCAGTCACTGCCTCACCGGCATAACCCCCGACGAGCGACCATTCCTTCACCTGCCGCTCCACTTGAATCACGTAAAGGACGTAATCCTGTTCGCCGGGCGTGGTGCTGGTGAAGTATCCGGCTTCGCCCTTCAGGGTCAGCCACGGCAAGGGAACCGCCGCGTCGGCGCCATACATGCGCATGCTGGGATAGAAGCGCTGCGCGCGAGCGGTAGCAGTTGCCGGATCGAAGCTCGCGTTGAACAAGGGCAGATTATTGAAGCCATCGAAATACGAAAGCGAATACTCGTAGCGTGGCGCGATGTGATTCCAGCGCAATCCATATTGTCCGCGGCCGGGATAGCGCGCACCCTCATCGACAATCGTGACGCCGTTCGACGCGGGCGGCAGCGCAGTCCAGCGCTGATCGAGCAACGGAATGCGGCTGGGCGTGAACCAGGGTTGCCAGATCGCATCCAGCGAGTCATTCGCACCAGCGATCGTGATCCGCGCTGCGGGTACCGCCAGAAAATCACTATCGACCACGCTGCTCAAGTAGTCCTTGGGCGCGAAACGATCCGTGGGCGTGAGAATATCGGTCTTGCCCCAGCGGATGATCTGCCGCCCGAATTCCGCAGTCAGCTTGCCTTTGTGGATCGTCGCGTTTAGTTCGCGCAGCGAGAGAGCGGGCCGCTGCGTGGTGCGGTCGTCGAGATCTAGTCGCGCAGCCCGATCCACTTGCCGATGAGTATCGGCACGCGCGTCAAGCGCACCGCTTACTTTCAACCAAGGCGCAATTTTGTAGGACGCGTCCCAGCGGAGCGTTGCCTGATCGACAGCTTGCGCACTGTCGTTCGGAGCGGTCTGGGGATAGAACAACGCCTGGTTCTCAATGAAGCCGCGCTGTTCGAAAATCTGGGCTAGTAATGCGAACAGAAGCAGCCCGGTCATGGTCCACGCCGCAATGCGTCGAGGGTGAAATCGCCGTCCTTCATCGGCAGATTGTATTCCAGTTTGTCGTACTTGAGAGTGGTCCGGCTGTTGCGAGTCACGTCGGCGACTTCGATCGTGCGTGCGGTCCAGATGCCCTTCGTCAACTCGAAATCGCGATAATCGATGATGCGGACCAAGCCCTTCTTGTTGTACGATTCCACCTTCACTACCGTGTAATTGTCCTTCTTCACCCACAAGTATCCGTATGTGTATTGGGACGATTTGCGCGGCGTTGACTGCAGCTTCCAGGTGTCTTTTTCATCGCCGAGGAACTTATAGTCGAATTGCGCCACATCGCGCTCTTCGAGGTCTTCAAAGCTGAAGTCGGTGCCGAAGAAGCGCGTCGAACGGTCCTGTAAGGCAATGCGCTGCTCGCGCCCGATATTCGGCCGCCACAACCACTGATCGCTGGCGCGGTCGGTGTGATTAATGATCAGGAGACCGACGCCTTTGACCTCGGCAGGCACCGTGAACCGCAGCATGCCCTTGCTATTGCCGAAGGCGCCGATGCGGTCGAACACCCAGCGCTTGGTGGCGATGCGGTTACCGTTGCCGATCACCTCCAGCGTGCCTTCGTAGTGCTGTGAATCCGAGTGCTGCCGGCGCTGGACCTCTTCCATGATTTGACGCGGGTTCTGCCCTGCATACGACGCCGCGAAAGTCGCTGCCACCAGGCACGCCGCGAGGAGTCTACTCATATTCCAAAGCCTCCACCAGCGAACCGCGCACGGCACTCTCGGCCGGGCCCAGCGCCGCCAGAAATGCCGCGCCCAGGATCACCGGAGCCAATGCCAGAGCGGTTGCGACCGGGTACGAGTAACCGATGTCGATGCCCACCAGATCGCGCCGCGAAATCTCAATTGCGTAGTACAGTTCCACGGCACCCAGCAGCAAGCCAAGCGCGAGTCCGATGAATCCGATCGCGGCCGCCTCCATCCAAACGGTGTGACGGATCTGCCGGCGCAATCCCCCCACGGCTTGCAGTACCCCGAGTTCGCGCCTGCGGTCTGTGATCGAAACCGTCAGTGCGTTTACGATGCCTAACACGGCCACCAGCACCGCCACGGCGATCTGCACATAGGTGAGTCCGAACCACTGATCGGTCAGACGCGTCACGTAATCGCGGACATCTTTATTGGTCAGCACGAAAAGCCGTTGCTGATTTCCGAAGGCGTCCAAGATGCGCTGGCGGACTGCCGGGGAATTCGCGCCGGGTGTCAGATATAGTCGGAAGACGTTGACTGAATCGTCGTGCCAGGCGCGAAGGTAGATATCGCGCGAGACTAGCAGGCTGCCTTGCTGATCGGAAAAATCGCGCACAATTCCGGCAATGGGGAGCCTCAGTGTGCCGCCCGGCGCAGGAATCTCCAGCGTTTCGCCCAGCCTGGCGCCATGCAAGCGTACGAAGTTTTCCGAAGCCAGCACAGCTTCGCCGCGTTCCGTGCGCCGGTACATGTCGGCCTGGTTGCCTTCGACTGGCGGCAGTTTCGCGCGGCGTTCCACGGAAGCGACGTCCAGCGCCACCAGCATCACAGGGCCGCCTTTCACCGTGACGCGAACACTACGGACTAATTGAACTTCGGCCACACCGGGAATCGCACGCAATCCGTCGCCGAGCGACGCTGGGAAAACGAAGTCTCGCGCCGTAAGATTCTGTGCTGTGGTGACGAACAAGTCAGGGTTGAGCGCGATCCGCATCCAGTCGGACAATGAATTGTAGCTCGACCGCGCCAGGCCCCCCAACGCGATCACCAGCGCCAGCGATAACATCAGCGCGGCTACCGTGCCGGATGTCCGTCGCGGTCCTTGGATCAAGCTATCCGCAGCGAGCGTTCCCTCCACCGGCCTCACCCACGCTAACGCCGGCCGCAGCACGCGCGACAACCACAAGGTAAGGCTGGGCGCCAGCAACACCGCTGTGATTCCGCTGAGCACGAAGCCTGCATAGAAGATTACAGTATTGCGGCTGAAGATAAGTGCAATCGCCGATGCCATCGCGCACGCCAGCGCAGTCCAACGACGCGCCCGGCTTTCGCCTTCGCCAAGTGCTTGGTTGCGGCCCTTCTGCAATGCTTTCACCGGATCGACAGACGCCGCGGCGCGCGCCGGAATCACCGCGGCAAACAAGCTGGTAACGACGCCCATCACCAAGGCGCCACCCAGCAGCAAGGGGTTGAGTTGCAGACCATCAGCGCGCTGGGCGACACCGTAAACATCTGTCAGGATGCCGCCGATATAACCCGCCATCGCCTGCGCCATGCCGATACCAAACAATACGCCGAGTGCCGAGCCGAACGTCCCCGCGATCATGCTTTCCACCAGGAATAGCGTGCGGATCTGCGAGCGCGTCGCCCCCAGCGCGCGCAGGATTCCGATCTCCGAGCGGCGCTGCGTCACTGCAATCGCGAAGGTGTTGTAGATGATGAACATCCCTATAAACAGTGCAAATATGCTGGTGATGCTGGAAGCCAGCGAGTAGATGCGCGAGGTTTGCTCGAATTGCTCGCCGCGAGAACTTGGCGGGGCAACCTCGTATCCGGGTCCCAGCAGCGCGCGCAATTTCGCTGTGCCCTGGGCGAGCGTCACATCGTCGCGCAGTGCCAAGTCGATGCGATCGAACTTGCGCCCGCGGCCAAAAAACTTCTGCGCCGCGTAGATGTCCATGATGGCGAGGTCGCCACCGAAGGCGCTCGCCAAGCCGCCGGGTTTCATGATGCCGCGCACGGTGAACACCAGATCGCCTTGCATCGTGCGCATGGGCATGCGGCTGTTGATCTTCAAGCCATTCTTTTCGGCGAAGGTCTTGGTGACGATCAGCGAGTCGGCTTGAGCCAGGAACACCAGGGGATCGTCGATGGCCTCGTCGGTGCCTTCCAGATCGTAGGTGCGGAGGCTGCGATCGCCCAGCATGTCCACGCCGAGAATCAGGAGGTTGCCTTTGCCGGTCGAGGCAGTCGCTTCAATCACGGGTGAGGCGGCGCGCACTTCCGGCAAGCTTTGAACCCTTTCGAGCACCTCTTCCTCGAAGCCCGGCTCGCCAGCCGTGACCTGAAGCTGCGTGGCCCCGGCAACCCTATCGATGGTTTCGCGGAAGGCAGCGGATACGCTTTGGTTAGCCGTATGCATGCCGACGAACACGCCTACGCCGAGGACGATTCCGGCGGTGGTGAGCAGCCAGCGCAAAAGATGTTTGCGCGCGTACGGCCAACTGATAAGCCGCAACAATCTCATGCGCGTGATACTTCCTGGCTCGCCGGGTGGCGGCGGACATCTGCAACAATGTGTCCGTCGCGCAGACTGATGGTTCGCGGGCAGCTTTCAGCCACTGTGTGATCGTGGGTGACGATCAGAACCGTGGCGCCCAGGCGATCATGCAGATCGTGCATCAGCTTGAGGATGTCCGCGCCGGTGTGCGTGTCCAGATTGCCGGTGGGTTCATCGGCCAGCAGAATCGGAGGGAAAATGCTGAGCGCGCGGGCGATGGCCACGCGCTGGCGTTCCCCTCCCGAAAGTTCATCAGGCAAGTGTTCCAGGCGCGCGCTCAACTGCACCAACTCCAGCAACTCCCGCGCCCGCTCGTCAATTTTCTTTCGCGGCCATCCGCGCAGATGCAGCGGCAGCGAAACGTTTTCGAAACTGGTCAGCGTGGGCAGCAGGTTGAAGAACTGAAAAATGAAACCGATCTTGTCTCGGCGCACTCGCGTTAATCCGTCGTCGCTGAGCGAGGATAGTGTTTCGCCGTCAATCTCAATCTCGCCTTCGCTGGGCCGGTCGAGTCCGCCGATCAGATTCAATAGCGTCGACTTGCCGGAGCCCGATGGCCCGACAATCGATACCATTTCGCCGCGGGCGATAGCGAGGTCTAAGCGCTCCAGCGCCGTCACCTTACGCTTGCCGTCAAACTGCTTGGAAACGCCGCGGAGATGGATCACCTAATAATATGATGACGCAACCCGGGTCACGGGTAGAATAAGAACTCAACGCGTATCGGGGTTGACGCCGGAGCAACCTTCACCGATTTCGTCGAGCTGCATGACGATGGCCGCCTGGGAGCGTTTAAGCCACCCTCATATCCGCGGAAGCCGGCGAAGGTGATTCTGGCGGGGCTGGCTCGCGCGGCGGGCGCTGCGGATGTAGTCCACGGTTCCACTGTCGCGACAAACGCGCTGCTTGAACGCAAGGGCGCGCGCACGGCTTTCGTGACTACCGGGGGTTTCGAAGATTTGCTCGAAATCGGTCGAACGCGATTACGATCCTCGCGCGCGAAACGGCTAGCGCGCAGAAACCAGGGGTTGCGGCCCCTGACGGGTAAGCCAGGCTACTGCTTGCTCGGGCGTCGCGACGTCGCCGCTCAAAACGGCCAGGCTCAACTGCGTGGCGGTCAGGTTGGAAACCGAGGGTTCGTACACTGCCGCTTCGTGCTGCCGGGCCAGCTTCAGAATGAACGGAACCGTGCGCGAGCCGCCGGGTCCTATCAGCCGCTCGAAGGCGGCGTCCCAGTTGTAGCGGTTGTGCCACATCGCGGGACGCACCGCGTGATCGGACGTAACCATTAACGTCGTCGACTCCCACAGTCCAGCCTTTTCCAGCGTATCGCGGACTTCGCCGACTGTCCGGTCGACGAGCGCCAAATTGTCCAGGTAATTGGTGTCAGGGCTGAGCGCAAAATCGGCGCGATGCCGGTCATAGATCGCGAACATGTGCGGAGTGGGGAAGTGCACAAACACGAAATCCATTTGGGGGTCGGCAATTTCGCGGTAGGCATGATCGCGGATGGCTAGAAATTGCCTGAGTTGGCGTCGCTGCACGAAGGCGTCGCGGACATCCGGCGATACCGCGTCGTCCAGCGGGCGGAACAGGTCCATCAGATTCTGGGTCTGCATGTAGAACAAGAACCCTACGCTAGTCCACACGCCTTCTTCGGATGTTTGTATTTCCCGCAACAGCGCACTTGCAGGATGGCCGCCAACCTGAGCGAAACAATGAACCAAGGAATCGCCGATGATGCGGCAGTAAGGGAGTTGCCAGCCGGTCAATGACGTATTCGCGCCCAGTTGCCGAGCCTGCTGGAATACGTTCGGCTGGTCGCGCCATCTCAAAAAGGCTTTCGAGCCCGCGGGTTGAACCAGTAAGGTGCCGGCATCCATCATCTGGGTCTGTTCGAATACTTCGCCGGATAAAAGCGAGGGAACCGCGATCACGGTTGCGTCGGCGGTTTGCAGAACCCGGTTCGCAACCAGCGATTCCGAGCGCAGCCGATCCAATTCGGGGAGCACGAGTCCCGGTGGACGCTCGTCAAAAGCCAGGTGCTGATCGAATTCGTCAAACAGCAGCCACACCACTCGCGAGGACGGATTCTTCCCCACCGCCGGGCGGGCGGCCAACGGGGCCAAGCCAGGTCTCGGCTCGAACGCCGAGGGTGGGGCTTGCGGGTGGCCCCAAACGAAGTCGATCAGCATCACGGGAATCAGCCAGCCGGCCAGTAGAACTCCGCCTCTCGCGACACGGAGGATGCGTGAATTTCCCATTACGGCCATCCCGGCTCCCACCGCCAGGCCAAACTCAAGCGCGATTAAAATTCCGTTGCTGGTCCAGTCGATTAAGCGAAACTCGGAATTCCAATAGCGGCGCATCGACTCGATCGCGTAAGTGATTACCAGTAAGGTGACGCAGCGCGCAATGGCGATGAGGCGCGGATTGCCAGACCGCCGGACCCATTGCGCCAGAAGCCAGAACGCCAGCGCGAGCAGTGAGCAGCTAAGCAACGTGGCCACCATCAGCACCGAATCGCGGGGCGCCGAGCGGTAAAAGTCGAGGCCACGGACCTGGAGAATTTCCAGGTCAAACCAGCGCCGGATGAAGCACAGGCATCCCAGGGACGCGCAGAATAGCGCGTCTTTCAACCGCGAGCGCGCTGTAGCCGGAACAGATACAGACATCGATGCAATCCTTCAATTTTGAGAGACTTCACCAGCTCGAAATGGGACGCAGCGGCTGCCTCAAACCGCTCGAAAGTTAGATGACCGAAGAGCGCTTCCCGGCCGCGCACGATCCGCTGGAACATGGGATCCGCCGGCGCAACGAATTCGATCAGCAGATAATCCCGTGTCAGTTCCGCTGCCAGGCCCAGGAGTTCTTCGAGCGGCACCCTCTCGGTGACCAGCATATGATGCAGAACCGCCAGCATCATGACCATGTCGAAATGTCCAATCGCCCGCTGCAGAAACGAGTCACACTCCTGGTTGCGCCAGCCTATCGCCGGCGTGGGCCGTGTCAGATCGACCACCAGCGGCAGCACGTCGCGGTTTTGAGCGTGTGCCTGGCGCCAGATCGTTCCTACCACTGCGGGATCGCTATCGACCGCGACTACCGACGCGCCCCGTTGCGCGGCAAGAAAGCTAAAACGGCCCTCATTGGCTCCCACGTCGAGCACTGTGCGCGGTCCGGCCAACTCCAAAGCTTCGCGCACGAAGCGTTCCTTGGCCTCCAGTTGCGCTCCGGAGTAGAGCGACTTATGGTCCAGGTAGCCGGACCAGACCGACTGCACATTGGGCCGCGGCGCCACGCTCTTCAACTGCTCCTCGCAGTTGCGCAGCAGGTGATCCAGGATAAATTGCGCTTGTTCCGGCGAAGCCGCCGGCTTGGTATGGTATGTTTCGGCAGAGGCTGTGCCACCCATCCACTTCGGTATCGTCACCAAGCTGAGCAGTGGAGGTGTCAGCCGCTTCCAGAATCCCGCCCACTGGTAGAACTCGCTGGGCTCCAGCCCGTCGCGCTTTCCGGCAAAGGTATCCGCGGGGGACAGTCCAAAATGACGATGTGCCGCGAGCGGCAGCAGAAAGGTGCGCACGAACTGTGCGTAGGCCGTCCATGTCGCGTCGCGGGCCTGACGGCGTTCGAAGGAAAGCACGTCGACGAAGACCGGCTTCGGGCCGCGAAATAGAACGTTGTAGGGCGTGGCGTCTTTTAATCCGAATCCGTCGCGCAAGGCGCTTCGGAATAGCCCCAGGGTGAGCGCTCCCGCGGCTGCCAGCATTTCCGGAGGCCACTCATGGGCGTAGCTGGGGAAGCGGATTCGTTGGTGCTCGAAGGCCGCAGCGGAGCCCAGATTCAGCTCAGCAGCTTCCTCGGGCGACAGCCTTACCGAAGTCACTAGTTCGCCCGCTTCGATCGCGCCGCGCGCGGCCTGGGTGACAAGAAATGCCTCGAGCTCCGCCACGCTGCCCGGTTCGACGGAGCGCAGGATGCGGCCAGCGGATCGCAGCACCGTTCCAGCAGGATCGCGGAAAGAGCGAGACACCACGCCGGTTTCGGCGGTATCGCATGGGGCGATCATAGCTTTCCTCGTGCCCCGTTATTTATCCCGCTTGAAAAATCGGTTCAGAAATTTGCGCAAGTAGAAGATTCCGCCCAGACACGCTGCGTAGATCGCCTGATAAATGAACGATCCGGTTCCCGGGTCGACGTATCCAAATGCCTGAGAGGGTAAAGCTAAGAGCAATGCCAACAGGCAAAATGCTGTCAGCAACCACACGTGAGTCGCTCTGCGAGTTGTCCGCTTCATCCTGGCGAAATCCACCTTTCCGTCCCAAGAATAGGATCGGTCGAGTGTTTACCGGAGACTACGAACTAAGTGATAAACCAAGGGACACTAAGGTATGAGCCCTACTTTGGTATCGTGCGTTGACCTGTTTCGCGCAAGGAAAACCGCTCTGCCTTTATAATTTCGATATGCCCTCCAGCATGGAAACGCTGGCCACGCCTGATCTGATTGCCAAGTACGAAGCGGTTATTGGCTTGGAAGTCCACGTTCAGCTCGCTACGCG
>Ga0207695_10010563_pt1 | contig 11290 bp, 13 predicted proteins | sample KBSC54metaG_FD_184354 | JGI IMG/M metagenome (GOLD analysis project Ga0207695, IMG submission 184354) | Corn rhizosphere microbial communities from Kellogg Biological Station, Michigan, USA - KBS C5-4 metaG (SPAdes) (version 2) | ecosystem: Host-associated > Plants > Roots > Rhizosphere > Soil... | reverse complement strand
GCTGTCAGCGTCGTTCCGGGTTCGCTTCAACCCCTGCTCGATCTCCTTTTGGCCCTTCGAGAAGCCCTGCGGATCAAGTCCAAGAGTGATGACAAGGGAATCGATGATCGTTGCCATCAATAACTCTCCGTCGCCCGCTTTGCGCGGCCCTTACTCCACCCTCCCATATCGCCTAGGACAAATTTGCTGATCATAAGCCCCTCGGATTTAGAGCCGCAGTATAGTGGCAGATATGAGGGTGCGTCGATACACAATACGGCCACATCTCGGTGAGTTGGCGGTTAGGTGGTCTGAAAGTCGGTTTTATTAAGCTGAATATTCGTCGAGCTTATCAACCCACGCTCCGCCGACTAATTTCAGGCGCCACATTAGGTCTATCGGAAGTCCTTCCATAACCTCGCCCCAAGGAATGCTGCTCAGGCTGACCACCGGCGCATCCCGCTCAATTTGGGCGACTTCCAGCACTCGAAGGCGGCGTTTGATCTCACGCATCGGCCCGGCCGCTTTCATCGTACCAATCGATCGTGTGAATGCCGATTCCACCACGGCGGGGCAGGACATCCCCCTTCCCGTACCAGTCTGCCAGCGTAATTATACGATCCGGATCAGTGCGTTCTGCGGCTTGTTCGAGGGTCGCCAGCCGTCGATTGATCTCACGCATGACCGGATTCCCGCATCTCTGCTCGAAGGTCTGCATAGAAATGGGCGAGCGACTTCCTCGTCGCCCCATACGCTGGATGGGACTTATCGTGGTACGACCGATAGAGATCGTTGAGATCCTTGTAGAGCGGCGGCTGCGCAGCCTCTTCCCGCTCTTCCAGGGCCTTCAACCGTCGTTCAATCTGCGGGCGCATGGGCGTGCTCCTAATGTGCTGAGGGACGGGGATGGTCGGGATCGGCACCCCGCCCTTCCAGGGCTTCGAGGCGTCCAATGATCTCGACGGTCTCGACTGCCCGGCGATGCTGTTCCAGCACCGCAGAGAGAGCTTGGGCTTCGCTGGCGGTGAGATCTCCGGACGCGACAGCGTCGAAGATGCCTGCAATGACAGTGGGGTGATCGGCCGCACCCGTGATTGCGGGTAGGTCGATCGCGACCGGGCGATCCTTGCGGGGGGGCACGAGACGATCCATGCAGAGGCGCAGCGCCACCGTGTCACCCGCCAAGGCAAGGTCGATCGCCTTGCGGGTGATCGCGTCCGCTTCCCCGTCAAGCAGCGCCTCGGCTGCCAGAGTGGCCCTATTTCGGCTTCCTGGCACACGTCCCGGGTTTCCCGCCTGAAATGGCCGGCCGCGCGTTCCTGCGCGGGGTTTACGCGGTTCGGTCACAACATCACCGCCGTTCGCGGTGCATCGTCGGTGCCGGGGATATGATCCCACGGGACCGTCAAGGTCATCTCTGGACCTGTTCGCATCAGGAGCCACCCTGCGCACGGCCGATCATGCTCGTGACACCAGAACGGCTCGCGCTCCATCACGCACTTTAGCGCCGACATGAGCGTGGCGGCGCTTCCGTTCGCAAGGTGGTCCCCGAAACGGAAAGCGCAGGTGGCACAGCGGTCGTCCCTGCCAGCCCGTTCCGCCTCTTGGTCGCAAAAGCGGGCGAGAATGGCACCAAGTTCACGGCCTTCCGGCGTCGCTGAGTTGGTGATGACCTTGGTGAGACCACCGAACGGGCCGCCGCTTGGTGCGGGTACCCACGCCAAGGGCTCGTCTGCGCCGATCACGAACCAGTCGTCAGCGGCATTCCAAATGAACCAGCCGCCCGAGCGTGCATATTCGGGGCATCCGATCTCCGCCGCTTCTGCGCCGGCGACGAATTGCCCAAGCCGCACATCGGGCAGGTCGGGAATGGTCTCGCCGATCATGAGGATGACGTGCGAACCGTCGCGAGGCGCGTCGGTCATCGGGAGCCAGCATTGGCGAGGTGAATGATCTGGCATAGCTGCCTCCGGTCAGAATGGCGGATCGCCAGCCAGGCGGCGGGCGACGTCGAGAATGGGGTCGTGCCGGCGCTGATGGCCAAGCATGTGGCTGCGGGTGTTGCGGGTGATGGCGGGTATTGTCCGGGCCACCTCCCCGATTTTCGCAGTGGGAATGCGAAATCTCGTCACGTAGCTGGGGAAACACCCGCAAACACCCGCAACACCCGCAAATCTCATTTTATGACCCTCCAGATCAGCTGTTTTGAGTGTGAATCCTTTGTGGAGGTAAGCCGAAGCCCGCCGACAATCCGTCCCTCGCGTGCTTTCAGGTAGTTGCCGAGCCTTACCGAGTTCACGCCGCCGCGATGGTCGTCAGCGATTGACAGCAGCGCCGTCAGCAAGTCTGGGTGGATGAGATTGTGGAAGGTGTTTTTCGTCAAGGCGGTGTCGGCGATGCCGCCGGCCGTCCTGCCCTCTTGGCCAATCGCGCCATGCCAGGCTGCGAGGAGCGCGCCCAGCATCGAAAGCTCGGGATCATCGGCCCGAGCGGCTTCCATGGTATCGATCGGATCGGCGCGCCCGAGCCACACCAAGGCTGAGCGTACAAACTTACTCCACTCGCCGAACGATGCCAGCGCCGGTCGCTCGTCCGGAAAGCCTGCCACGATATAGGCGCGCACAATCGTCAGTGCTGCTGCGATGTAGGCCCCGCGGTTCGACATCACCATCTTGCGGGGATCGCTCTTGAACTGGCGCAACTCGGGGCGCTCCATGTTGGGGTCGAGCGAGCAGAGGATCGTGCGCCTGGTCATGTCACCAACCAGCAGGATGTTGTTGCCGGTCGCGAATGTGGTTGCCCGGCTTTCGATGCGAACGAGCTTCGACACGCCGAGCGGGCGCACCGAAACCACTGGCCGCTCGATCAACTGACACAGCTGATCACCGCCCAGTCTTCCGTTCACATTGTCGATCGACACGATGGGCTGGCCGTTAAGCAGAGCGGACGCCAGGCGCTTTTCCGTCTCATCCTCGGTCTGCGCGGCGGCGATGACGGGCGCGCTGTCACCGGTCAGGATTACCGAGGCGAGATCGACTAGATACGATTTCCCCGAGCCGGCAACGGGCGCGCTGGCAGCGTGCAGCGGCGCGACAGGCATAGCGCCGCGCACCACCGGGGTGATCAAACCGGACAGCGCGACCGATCGGCTCGCTGCATCCACGAACGGGAAGCCGTCGAGCAGAGCATCCAGCTTCGCCAGCGCCCGGGCGGCGTCGTCCTTGGTCGGGCTATCAGGGATCTCGGGCAGCTTCGGCGGATCAAGCAGGACCAACCGGGTCTGCGGATCATAGCCGGGCGTGACCAAGAGTGACCCATCAGGCCGCAGCGTCGGAGCGGTGATCGCGCCGGCAAGCGGCGGAAACTTCCACTCCCCGTCACGCGACAGGATCGTTGCTGCCACGTTCAAAGGCGGGTCGGCAGGCACCCACCCGTTCTTGCGAACATTGAACTTCAGCCACTCGCTCGAGCGCGACAGGTGGTCGACCAGCGTATTGATCTCGACAGGGACGAGGCGGGCAACCTTCGTCCGCTTGCCATGGGCTGCGGGCATCTCATCGACGATCGGGCGAACGAGACCGCCGCGGACATAGAGGGGCGCTTCGGCCGCAACGAGCGCGGCTTCTGCCTCGGTAGCCATCATATGTAGGGCGCCAGCGCGGATCTGGATCACAGGCTTGCCCGGCACCCCGGCGAGGCGGAGGGGGGCTACCGTCATACCTCACCCTCTACCAAGGCACTCGCGGCCATTTGCAGGCCCGCGAGCAGCGACGGCAGAGTTTCCAACTCGATAGCGAGACCCTTGCGAGGATTGGCCTGCGATCCGTCTATGGGTATCAGCGCCATGTCGATCACCGGCTTGCCGTCGATCATGGCGGCGCTGATCCGAAGCATCTGGTTCTTGCCACGCAGGATGGTAGCAATCGGCGTCATGCGGCATCCCCACCGAAGGGGGCGGCCATGGCCTCCATGGCCGTCGGGCGTGTCGATCCGGTCTTGTCGATTACGCCGGAGAAGAGACGGGGAAAGTTGTACAGAAGATCACCGGCGCGGAGGCGCGCATCTTGCGCCCGCCGGGCCACCCACCCATCCAGCCAGCCGGATTGCTTCTGGCGAGGCTCGATCATCAGCACGAAGTCGCCGCAGGCTCGCTCACGAATCACGAGCGTTCGGCCGCGTGGGCTAGGCGCGCGATGAATCTGGGTCGGATCGACGCCCGGCAAGGCGATCACGTCACCCATGGCGCGCCTCGCCACCATCGCGCGCTTGCCCGATCGCTGCCGTCGACATCGCCAACGCTTCGGTCTCGCGGTCTTCCCGATGGAGGAGCATGCCGCCGATGCTGCAGATCATCGTAAGCTCGTTGAGGGACCAATCCTCGCCGTGCTCCACGACGAAATCGGCAAGCTGAGTGGCAATCTCCGCCCAGACGCCTGGACCCTCGAATTGCTCGAACTTCGCCTTGCAGGAGCCCATGACGGCGAAGATCGTGGCGCGATCCATGACGAGATCAACCACGCGCTCCTCCCCATGCAAGCTCGGCGACAAGGCGCGCGCGCCGGGTAGGCAAACCGAAGATCTGCGAGAGCCGTTGCGCGCGGCGGTTCGAGAGGTTATCGTCGTCGGTGCTGCAAGTGATGAAATTCGTGGTGCCCCGCTTGGTCTGCCAGGACCGGCGGGGCGCTTCGTTTTCAGGCCGAAGCGCGACCGAGTGAGGCGCGTTCACGGGTCACGCTGCGACCGCGCCAGTAAGGCGCCGGATGCTATCGAGGCGGATCAGCCGACGGCGGCCGATCTTCACGGACGCGAGTTGACCAGTGCCGATGAGTTCATAGATCTTCGTCTCGCCCAAACGCGTAATTGTCCGGGCTTCAGCAACGGAAACGACCTCTGGCTCCATTTTCATTCTCCCAAGGGGCCGGCGTGGACCGGCGGGACTTGGTGAAGATGTCAGCAGTGGTGGCACTCGTCGTATGACATCAATTTTGGGCCTGTCTTACCGCCAGATTCCCCTGAAAATCTGGTTTTCGCGCAGCGGTGGACGATCCCGGTTCAATGCCTTCACGATCCGGCTCGCTTCAAACTTGCCGCGTCCTATCGCCTTCAATGCTTCTTGCACCACGCGCACCGGCTGGCCGATGTACTCTGCCTTCGCAGAGAATTTGACTTGTTCGCGCTGACTGATCGCGATGGTCCGGATCATAGCCGCGATTGCATAGGCGTCGGCCCGCCAAGCCATTTTTGGATTTGGCTCGTCGTCCTCGATCTCCATATTTCGTAAGAGCTGGTCTGAGGCAGATAGTGCCATTTCAGCGTTCGCTTTTGCCTCACTCCACGTGAGCCTCAGGAATTCAAAGCGGCATTCCTTTGCCAAGTCAGCCTCCTTACCGGTGATGTACGACGGCAACTCGGCCACGAGGATATTCAACGCTTGGCGGATCGCCTTTATTTTTACCATCTCCGCGCTTTCCGTCCAATGGACCGTGGCCTTCATCACGGAGAGCATTTCGGCCATCCGTTCACTTTGCCATGCATTGAGCGGCTGCAACCAGCCGGAGAACCATCGCTCAACAGTGTCGGCGTCCACTGGCGCGCGCCGCATCTCGATGAAGGCATGATCCAAATTGGGGCCGCCAACCCCAAGATGAACAACCTCCGTATCGCCGTCGACGGTTGAGAGAGTTTTTCGATAGGGCCTGAAGACCAGAGAATTCGAGATCACCCCGTCACCGCCTGTTTCTTTCTTATGGGCGCCTGCGCAAGATAGGCATCCCACCGCACTATTTCTGTCCGCTGCATATCAAGAAAGTCCGTAGGCTTGAGCGCGCATCAGCTTGTCCGGCTCGACATGGGCTCATCATTATCTCATTCCTTGCGTCATGAACGGCAGCACACTCTCGCCGCTCCTGAGCGTATCGAGATAATCGCTCCACCATTGAGCCATCGCGACACGTTCCTCCCAATGCTGGCCACGTGCATAGGCGCCGCGCACTGCATCGCTGTGGCCATGAGCAAGAGCTCGTTCGATCGCGTCGATGCTCCATTTGCCCGATTCGTTCAGCAACGTGGAGGCAGTGGCGCGGAAGCCATGCGCCGTCATCTCGCCTGCGCCATAGCCCAGCCGCCTGAGCGCAGCATTCAGCGTGTTTTCGCTCATCGGTCGGAGCCGAGTCCGGATCGAGGGGAACACGAAGCCCTGATAGCCTTCACCGCCGCCGGTCAGGCCGTGCAGCTCCGTGAGAATAGCGAGCGACTGGCGTGACAGCGGAACGGCGTGGGGCTTCCGCATCTTCGTCTTCTCGGCCGGGACGGTCCAGATCGCGGCCGCGAGGTCCAGTTCCTCCCATCGGGCAGTGCGCAGTTCGCCAGGCCGGACAAAGACATGAGGTGCCAGCTGCAGCGCGAGCCGCGACACCCCGTCTCCGGCATAGCTGTCGATCGCTCGCAGCAGCCCGCCCAGCTTCACCGGATCGAGGATCGCGGCGTGGTGCGTCACCTTCGCCGCGGGGAGTGCGCCTTTCAGATCCCGACTGGGATCGCTGGTCAGGCGGGCGGTCGCGACGGCATAGCGCAGCACGCGCCCCGCGAACTGCAGGCAACGATTCGCGGTTTCGAGAGCGCCCTTAGCCTGGATCTTCCGAAGCCCCGCCAGGATGTCGCTTGGCTGAATCGAGGTCACGGGCATGTGGCCGATCGAGGGGGCCAGCAGCTCGGCGAACCACTCCGCCTTGGTGGCCGTGGCGGCGGAGTAGGGCCTCGCGCCGTCGGCCTTGCGCATCTTGATGAACTCGGCGGCGATGGCTGTGAAGGTGTTGCCAACATCGCCTTTGGCGCGGGCTTTGGAACGGCGCTTCTCAAGTGCGGGATCGGAGCCGTTGGCCAGATCATCGCGAGCTTTGTCGGCCGCCTTGCGTGCCGCTGCCAACGACATGGCCGGGTAAACGCCCAGCGACAGCAGCTTCTCTTTGCCCGAGACGCGGTATTTGAGGCGCCACAGCTTGCCGCCGGCCGGCGTGACGACGAGGTGCAACCCCTTCCCGTCGAACAGCTTCGCCGGCTTCGCGCCGGGCTTAGCACCTCGAATCTCGACGTCGGAAAGGGCCATTCGATACCCCGCACTCACCATCGGCTGGGGGTATTTCGCCCGCTAGCCATCGACCAGATTGGGGGTATCGGCACTGGGGGTATCGCAACCTACCCCCGATAGTACCCCCAGAAAGCTCCGATTGCCCACGAAGGGCGGCGAAGCCCGGCGAACGTCGGAGCAGAAGAAATGCCGGATTTTCGGGGGTTTTGCAACCGCTGGCGAACATCAGCGAAGGAGTAAATGGTGCCGCTTACAGGACTCGAACCTGTGACCCCCGCATTACGAATGCGATGCTCTACCAGCTGAGCTAAAGCGGCTAACCGGAGTGCGGCGCCTGTAGCAGCGTGATCCCGCGCCCGCAAGCGCCGGAAGTGCACAGGCTTTACGCTATTTCAACCACGGTGCGCGCAAGATGCGGGCTCCCCGTGCGATCGGTTGCGCGGGGCGGGGCGGAGAGCATCGAATGGACGGCATGCGGGGGATCGATCACGAGCCCGGCGAGGGGTACGAACCCGCGATCGAAGCCGATCGGCCGCCCGCGATCGGCAGCGACGAGCGGCGCATGCACGTGCGCGCCTACAATTTCTGGGTCTCGATGTTGGGTGGCCGCGCTTATCCGTCGATCGAGGATCTCGATCCCGAACATAGCGAGGATTTCGGGCCGCACAGCGTGCTGCTGGATTTCACGGCCGGCATCGAGGACCCCGCCATCACCTTCCTGGGCCAGGCGCTGCGCCGCGAATGCGGGCTGGACCATGACATCCACTCCATCTCCGATGTGCCGAGTCGCTCGCTGCTCAGCCGCCTGACCGACCATTATCTCCAGATCCTCGCCAACCGGGCGCCGATCGGCTTCGAGGCCGAGTTCGTCAACCAGCGCAACCTGAACAGCATGTACCGGGGCATCCTGATGCCCTTCTCGTCCGACGACGACACGATCGACTTCGTCTACGGCGTGATCAACTGGAAGGAAGCGCCCGCCGAAATCGCGGCGGAGCCGGTGACTGCCGCCGACGAACCGGTGGCGGAGGCACCCGCCGCGCCGGTGTGGGCGGACGGGCCGTTCGGCGGGCTGGCGCAGGGCCAGGAGGAGGCCGAGGCGGCGCCGGAGGACGATCTGCTGCCCGGCCACAATGCCGCGCTCGCCGATCATCTCGCCGCCGCGCGCGATCAGGCCGAAGCGGCGCAGGGCGCGCGCCTCAAGAGCCGCGCGGCGCTGTATCGCGCGCTCGGCCTCGCCTACGATTTCTCGCTGCTCGCGGATGCCCGCCCGGCCGAATATGCCGAGCTGCTCGGCGATGCCGGGGTGAAGGCGCAGACGCGCGCGCCGATGACGGCGGTGGTGAAGCTGATCTTCGGCGCCGACGTCGACAAGGCGCGCGCCACCGAATTCGCCGCGACCCTGGCCTATGCGCATCGTCTCGGCCTCGAGCCGGGCGCGCTCGCCGGGCATATCGAGGCGCAGCCGGGCGGCCTGAAGGCGATGGTCGCGGCCGAGCGGCAGGCGCGCAAGCCCGCGGCCGCCCCGCCCAGCCACGCCGAGATCGCGCGCGCGGCGCTGCGCAAGGTCGCGGCGCAGGTGGTGATCGACCTGCCCGCCGACTCGGGCGAGTTCGTGCTGCTGCTGGCCCGCCGAGAAAGCGACGGAAAGCTCGCCGTGATCGCGCCGGTGCCCGAGGAGGAAAGCCTGCTCGATCGTGCCATCCGCAAGATCACGCGCTGACAGCGACCGACAGACGCAACAAAGATTCGTTACTCTCCGGCCTGCCCGACGCGCCGTTGCTTTTGCCCCGCCGGGGTTGAGCGGCGGCGCCGAGAGGCGCATATCGGCCAGCGAAATCGGCCCCGAAAACGGGGCGATCCACCGCGCAAGGAGCGGAAGAGACATGACGGCATCTGTGGCGAGCGAAGCGACTTCCGGCGAGACGACGGAGGTGGCGCCCGGCCTCATCCGCGAGATCGCCGACGTGCTGACGGCGGGCGCGCTGCCCGGCGAGACCGACGGTTTCGACGAGGCGGCGGGCCAGGCGGCGGCCATCTTCATCGCCACCGCCGCCGCCAAGCGCGCGCCGAACCGCCCGAGCTTCGCGCTCGATTCGATCGGCGGGGAAAGCGGGCGCCGGCTCATGCGGCTCGCCATCGTCAATGACGACATGCCCTTCCTGGTGGATTCGATCGCCGCCGCGCTCGCCGCGCGGAGCCTCGCCGTCCATCGCCTGCTCCACCCGATCGTCGCGGTGCGCCGCGACGGCGCCGGCACGCTCACCGGCCTGATGCCCGCCCGCACCGAGGGCGAGCGCCGCGAATCGATCATCTACATGGAGATCGAGCGGGTCGACGCGAAGGAGCGTCGCACCATCGTCGACGAGCTGGACGGGGTGCTGTCCCATGTCCGCGCGGCGGTGGAGGACTGGCCGCTGCTGCTCCATGCGCTGAAGGACGGCGCCGCCAAGCTGCCCGACGGCGAGGGGGCGGCGCTGCTGCGCTGGTTCCACGATGGCAACATGACGCTGCTGGGTTCCCGCCGCGTCGATGCCGACGGCCGGATCGAGCAGGAGCTGGGCATCGCGCGCGCCGACGACAGCGCCTTCATGGCCGACGGCACCCGCGCCGCCGCGATCGCCTGGTTCGAGGCGGGCAACGAGGCGCCGCTGCTGCTCAAGGCCGATCGCGTCTCGGCGGTCCACCGCCGCGTGCCGCTCGACCTGATCGTGCTTCCTCGTCGGGAAGGCGGCCGGATCACGGGGGTCGACATCCATGCCGGCCTGTGGACCTCGGGCGCGCTCGCGACGCGGCCGGACCGCGTGCCGCTGCTGCGCCGCCGCCTCTCCGATCTGGAGGAGGAGCTCGGCTTCGATCCCAACAGCCATGCCGGCAAGGCGCTGCGCCACGCCATCTACGAGCTGCCGCACGATCTGCTGATCGCCTTTTCGGGGCAGGCGCTCAAGCAGGTGGCGCTGACCGCCATGTCGCTGTCCGACCGGCCGCGCCCCAAGCTGGTGCTGGTCGACGAGGTGCTGAGCCGCCACCTGTTCGCCTTCGTCTGGCTGCCGCGCGACGAGATGACCACCGGCCGGCGCGAGGCGATCGGACGGATGATCGCGGAGGCGGCCGGCGGCACGCTGACAAGCTGGGCGATCGATCTCGGCGACGGCGACGTCGCCCTGATCCGCTACACCATCGCCCTCACCGCGCAGGGCCGGCGCCCCGACGCCGAGCCGCTCGACCGGCGGCTGGAGCAGATGGTGCGTGGCTGGGCGCCCGCCGTGGAAGCCGCGCTGTCCGAACGCATCGGTGCTTCGCGCGCCGCGCGCCTCGGGCTCAGCCATGCCGCGGCCTTCCCGCCGGGCTATCGCGCCCGCGCCGAGGCCAGCGAGGCGGCGGAGGACATCATCCGCCTGACCGGCCTGGAGAATGACGAGGATCGCGCGGCGCGCCTCTACGCCGTGCCGGGCGAGGCGGGCGACCGCCTCCACCTCAAGATCTACCGCACCGGCGGGCTGGTGCCGCTGTCCGACGTGGTGCCGGTGCTGGAGGATTTCGGCTTCGTCGTGCTGGAGGAGGTGCCGACGGCGCTCGCCAGCGGCCTCGGCCATATCCACGAATTCCTGCTCGACGCGCCGGAGGGCTGCGGTGCCGACGTACTCGCCCGCGCCGGGATCGCCGAAGCCGCGATCGCGGAAGTGCTCAAGGGCCGCGCCGAGAACGACACCTTCAACAAGCTGATCGTCAGCATCGGGCTGGAGCCGCGCGCCGTCGTGCTGCTGCGCGCCTGGTTCCGCTACCTGCGCCAGACGGGCATGACCTACGGCCTCGCCACCACCGCCGATGCGCTCGCCCGCGCGCCCGAGGTGGCCAGGGGCTTCGTCGCCCTGTTCGATGCGCGGCACGATCCGAAACATGCTTCCAAGGCCAAGGCCGAGGCGGCACGGGCTGCGATCGACGAGGGGCTCGTCGCCGTCGCCGCGATCGATGACGATCGCATCCTGCGCCGGATGCGCGGCCTGATCGAGGCGATCCTGCGCACCAACGCTTTCGCCCCCGCCGCACAGGAAGCGCTCGCCTTCAAGCTGGACAGCGCCAAGGTGCCGGACCTGCCGGCGCCGCGCCCGTGGCGTGAAATCTGGGTGTACAGCCCGCGCGTCGAGGGCATCCACCTGCGCGGCGGTCCGATCGCGCGCGGCGGCCTGCGCTGGTCCGACCGGCGCGACGATTTCCGCACCG
>Ga0207695_10010561_pt1 | contig 11290 bp, 10 predicted proteins | sample KBSC54metaG_FD_184354 | JGI IMG/M metagenome (GOLD analysis project Ga0207695, IMG submission 184354) | Corn rhizosphere microbial communities from Kellogg Biological Station, Michigan, USA - KBS C5-4 metaG (SPAdes) (version 2) | ecosystem: Host-associated > Plants > Roots > Rhizosphere > Soil... | reverse complement strand
AATTTACTGGTGGCGGAGCCACTCCCACGATGGCTCAATAAATTTCTCTTATCTCCTCCATAAATTAATGTTTTTAAAAGTATTTGTGATAGGGGCGAAAAGAATTATGCATTGGACTCTCACAGCCGCAGGGCGGTACTGTGCACCACGCTGGTTACGGGGATGTGCCGTGGTTCACACCACACATGACTAGGGGAGAAAGAGAGTCGTCTAGATGAATGGTGCCTTCCGTTGGAGGGTTTTGGTTTTCGCTGTAAGTATGGGGATTATTTGCGGCTCCGCAAATCGAACTTGGGCTCAGGCTGAGCCGGCGCCTGACCTGGCCAGCCGTATCGACTCTTTGGAAAAACAACTGGCGGAACTGCGCAGTCAGATGGAGGCACAGAAAGCTGCTGCGGCTGCTCCCGCACCGGCCCAGGCCATGGTCGCCACCCCCGCGCCGGCTGCCAGTCCCGCACCCACTGGACTCGCCGGCCTGCTGGGGCCAACCACGCTGAGCGGGTTCGTCGATGTGTACTACGGCTACAACTCCAACCAGCCCATAGGCCGCACCACGGCTTTTCGCAACTTTGATATCAACTCCGGCCAGTTCGGACTGAACATGATCGAACTGGTGGCCGACAAAGCGCCGGATGCGACGGCCAGCCGCCTGGGTTATCACGTCGCTCTGGGCTTCGGACAGGCGATGAACATCGTCAATTCGACTGAGCCCGGCCAATTCCCCACCGAATCAAACTTCGATCAATACCTGAAGGAGGGATACCTGGAGTATCTGGCGCCCATCGGCAAGGGCCTGCAGATTAACGTCGGCAAGTTCGTGACCCCGGCTGGCGCTGAGGTGATCGAGACCAAGGACAACTGGAACTACTCGCGCGGCCTGCTGTTCGCGTTGGCCATTCCCTACTTTCATTTTGGCACCAGCGCCAAGTATGCGTTTAATTCAAAGTTCGCGTTGACCGGATACCTGGTGAACGGCTGGAACAACAGCATCGACAACAACAGCGGCAAGACCACCGGCTTCAGCGCGGCCTGGACTCCGAACAGCAAGTTCAGCCTGATCCAGAATTATCTGGTGGGTCCGGAACAGTTCAACGACAACTCAAACTTCAGGCACCTTTCGGACACGGTGGTGTCATTTTCGCCAAACAGCAAGCTTTCCTTCCTGGCGAACTATGACTACGGTCACGACCACCTTACCGGGGCGCCGTTTTCCGTGCATTGGAGCGGCATTGCGGGATACATCAAGTACGCGCCTAACGACAAGTGGGCATTCGCCGGCCGCGGCGAATATTTCAGCGACAACGGCGGCACGCAGAGCGGAACGCCGCAGAAGTTGAGCGAATTCACACTCACCCTGCAGCGCATGCTGGCCAGCAAACTCATGACTCGCCTGGAATTCCGGCGTGACATGTCGGACCAGAATGTTTTCCCGGACCACGCCTCGGGGCTCAAGGATTCGCAGAACACAGTGACCCTGGGCATGGTCTATGCCTTTAGCAGCGCGGACGCCAAGTAGCGGGAGGCAATCGGTTTGGAACAACTGCGGCTTCGGCTGATCGTCTGAAAGTAACTGCGGTTTGCAGGCAGAACGATTTTCACCCAGCGGCAGCGATGCCGCTGATACGTGGGATCACGGCTTGGGTTCAACTCAAACCACCCCTAGTACCAGCACTCAGGCCGTGCCCGCGCCAAGGTTGAGTTCGGCGAGAGCAAGCGGGTTCTACAGGAGGCGAAGTTGCCTTTTATCGATGCAGACAACGGACGGGGCCGCAAGCTTGCCCCGGTTCAAATACTCGATGTAAGGAGCAAAGCAATGGGCGCGAACGCAAAGCAGGGATTGTATCTGGGCACTACTTTAGTCGGCTTCACTTCCTTTGTGGCGGGTTTGCACAGCGGGGGCGGGCTGGGCATCGTCTTTGCCGTCGTAGGGGCGGGTTTGCTGTTTGCCTCCGCGGCCGGCTTTTACAAGATCAAAGCGGTGTAGATCAACAAAGAGGGAGATCACATGAAGCTAGTCGGAGTTTTGCTGGCAGTTTTCGGATGGTTGCTTCCGGTTGTCGCGCTCAACATGACATCGTCCACCGGGATGAGGATGTTCCTGTGCATCCTGGGGATCGGCATCACGCTGGTCGCGATTCTGGGTGTGCTGAACAAGGCCCATCAGAAAGAAGCTGTCTGGAAACAGTAGAGAGCAGAGAGACAGTGCGGCCCGGCGGAATACTTTAAGACATCGAGGGCGCGGCGAACCATCACGATCGCGTTCAACCTCACGAGGAGATACGGAATGAAACGTTGCACTTGGTTGAAACCATATCTGTGGGCGGCGATAGTCGCGCTGCTCGTATGTGGTCTGCCGGCCTGGGCCCAGGGGCAAGCGGCTGCGCCCAGCGCCCCCGCGGCTACCCCCGCACCTCCACCGCTTGCTGTGGACGCACCACTAAATGTCAGTGGACCTTCCACCGACGATCAGGCCGCAGGCGATCCCAGCGGCACCAAGACCGGAACCGCGAATGATGTGGTCCACGCCGATCCAACCAAACCGCTCACCCTCGTGGACCTAGTGAACCAGGCGGGCCAGAATCGCATCGCGATCAATTTTGTCTGGACCCTGGTCACCGGCTTTCTGGTCATGTTCATGCAGGCCGGTTTCGCCATCGTTGAAACCGGATTGTGCCGCGCCAAGAATGGCAACCACACCATGATGATGAACTTCATGGTCTATGGTTTCGGTCTGTTCGCCTACTGGGTTTGCGGATACGCCATCCAGATGGGCGGAGCTGCCGGTACGGCCATGCTGGGTGGCATCAACCCGCTTAACCATGAGTTCACTATTCACCTGCTGGGACACGATTGGGGCCTTTGGGGAACCAAGGGATTCTTCCTCTCCGGCGCGACCTATGACGTCGGGGTGATGGTTCTGTTCCTGTTTCAAATGGTCTTCATGGATACCGCGCTGACGATCGTGACAGGCGCAGCGGCCGAACGCTGGAAGTATGTGGCCTTTTGCGTCTCCTCTATTTTCCTGGGCGCAATCACTTACCCGATGTTCGCGAACTGGGCCTGGGGCGGCGGATGGCTTTCGAAGCTGGGAGCCAATTACGGGCTGGGCGCCGGCTACGCCGACTTTGCCGGCTCCGGTGTGGTGCATGCGGTGGGTGGCATCACGGCACTGGCTTTATCTCTCATCGTGGGTCCTCGCATCGGCAAGTACAACCGCGATGGATCGTCAAACGCCATGCCCGGACATGACATGGTGATTGTTCTGACCGGCTGTTTCATCCTGGCCTTCGGCTGGTTCGGATTTAACCCCGGCAGCACGCTCGGCGCTTCCGGGGCGTTGCGCATCGGTACCATCGCCGTTGACACCATGCTCGCAGGATGTACTGGCTCATTTGGCGCGCTCCTCTACATGTGGATCAAGTACGGTAAACCCGACGCCTCCATGGCCGGCAACGGCCTGTTAGCGGGCCTGGTGGCGATTACCGCTCCCAGCGGCTACGTCAACACCCTGGGAGCCGTCATCATTGGGTTCGTCGCGGGCTTGCTGGTTTGCGTCAGCGTCGAATTCGTTGACCGTGTTCTGCGAGTGGATGATCCAGTCGGCGCCATCTCGGTCCACGGCACCAACGGGCTTTGGGGAGTCATCTCGGTCGGTCTGTTTGCCGATGGCACTAACGGCGTCAAGGGATTGTTTTACGGAGATCCTACCCAACTGGTGGCTCAGTTGATCGGCGTGGCGACCTTGCTGGGCTTTGTCTTCTCGCTTTCTTATACCGCGAACATGGTGATTCACTTCATCATCGGTCAGCGGTCCGCGGCGGCCGATGAACTCGAAGGCCTGGACATCCCGGAAATGGGAGCCTTATGCTATCCCGAGTTTGTCCTGAAGCCGGACACGACGCACGCGGGCGCAGCGGCCAGCGACTTCAAAGCTGGCTTGCAGGTTGCGCGGGAGACCGCATGATGACCAACGCATTCCCGGTGAACGGCGAGCTAGCGGGGCATTCCCTCACCTGGCAATGTCCCGCGGCACTGGACTTGCCTCGCGAAGCCGTCGAGTGCTTCCAGCGGGGAGTGGAACTGCTGCAACTGGGTGACTCGGGAGGGGCGCTGGTTGTGCTCTCCCGGAGCACCGAACTGGCTCCAGCGTTTAGCGAGGCCCACGTTTTTTTGGGCCTCGCCAATGCCTTGAGCAACAAAATCTATCCGGCAATTGATCATCTCGAACTTGCCGCGCAACTCCAGCCCGACAGTTTCGCGGCCCACTACACGCTGGCGCAGCTCAACTTCAAACTACGCATTCCGCAGAAAGGCTATGCCGCTGCAGAACAGGCCTTGCGCTGCGTGAGCACCCTGGAGCAACGCAAGATGCTGGCCCAGTTGCTTAAGGAAGAACGGGCCCGGGAGCGTAATGGAATCGCGCGGCCCTGGTTTAACAAACCGTACAGTAAACCTGGATTGTTTCTCGCAGGCAGTGGCGTGGCGGCAGCCGTCGGAGCTCTTCTGTTGCATGTTCGGTGGTAAACGGGAGGAGGCACACATGTTTGACACGGTGCTCGAAATCCTGAAGAAACAGCGAATGGCCTGGTCTTGGGCTGTGATCGTTGGGCTTTTCCTCATACTCCTGGGGCATGCCCCTGTCCTTCCTGTGATTGCTGGTTGTGCGCTGGCCATCGCGATTTCAATGTTGCGCTCTGTCCCCAGAAGTCAGGTACGGCCTGTCCGGGCTCGTGGAGGCCGATGAGCACTTCGCTCCAGATACTCTTGTTCATCGCCCTGCTGATCGCGGCGGCGAAGACTGCCGGTTCTCTCGCGTCTCGCCTTGGGCTGCCCGCGGTACTGGGCGAACTACTGGCAGGAGTGATCCTGGGTCCCAGCGCGCTCAACATTTGGCACATGCACTGGCTGGCGACTCCGGGGGAAGGTGGTGCCTCGGTAGGCGGCGTCTTCAAGGTTCTGGCTCAGCTTGGAGTAGTGGTACTCATGTTCGTGGCTGGCCTGGAAACCGACATCCAGATGGCCAAGCGCGCCGTGAAACCGGCTTTCTGGGCGGCTTCCGGCGGAGTGGTGCTGCCCATGGCGAGCGGTTACCTGCTCTCTCGATGGTTCGGGTTCAGCTGGCGAGAGGCGTTATTCATCGGGACAATTCTGACGGCTACCAGTGTCACCATCACGGCGCAGACGCTGATGAATCTCAGCCAGATTCGATCCCGGGCTGGTTCCACGATTCTGGGTGCAGCGGTTATTGACGATGTGTTGGGACTGATTGTGCTTTCCCTGGTCATCGCCGTGAGTGCGCATTCAGGAGGTGGTGGCGTGGGCAACTGGAAGGCCCTCGTCATGCCGGTAAGTTCCATGACTGGTTGTCTGGTAGCAATGTTTGCCGCCGGCCCGTTTCTCACACGCGGGCTGATGAAACAGGCGTCTCGTATGCATGGCCACCACATGGAGGTTGCAGCCGCCCTTTCGATTGCGTTCCTGATGGCCTTCACCGCCGAATCGCTGGGCAAGATGGCGGCAATCACAGGCGCGTACCTGGCCGGGCTTTTCGTGGCTTCCACCCCATCTCACGAGCGTGTCATTGAAGAACTGCGAGCCATGACCAACTCTTTTTTTGGGCCGATCTTTCTGGTTTCGATCGGGCTTGATGTGAATGCGTGGCAGGCGGGCGGGCATCTGGCGTTCTTCAATCTCCTCCTGGTGATCGCGATTGTGGGAAAGATTGTGGGTTGCGGCATGGGTGCCAGCTTTGCCGGATTCGGCAGGCGCGACTCTTTCATTGTGGGAATCGGAATGATTCCGCGCGGCGAGGTCGGATTGATTACGGCCAGCATTGGCTTTGCGGCCGGCCTGGTCGCACGGGACATTTATTCGCAAACCGTAGTACTTGTGTTGATCACCACGTTGATCACGCCACCGCTGTTGCGTTATGCCTTTCCCAAGGAGCGCTTGCAGGCTTCGGTATCGGAAACTGCGGCGGTGGAGATTTCTCTGTAACCTGCTCTTGCCGTCGCAGGGAGTAAGTCAGGACGGGAAACTTCAGAAAGATTTTAGGACTGGAATCCGCCAGTACGAGGATAAACACAATGACGAAACTTGAAGCGATTATTCAGCCGTCCAGATTTGAGGCCGTCAAAGAAGTTCTGGCGGAACTGGGGGTTGAGGGCATGACAATCTCTGACGTGCGCGGGCACGGCAGGCAGAAGGGTCACACCGAGGTTTATCGTGGCCGGGAATACACCGTCGATCTCGTGCCCAAGATCAAGATCGAAATGGTGCTGGCCGACAACCTGGTGAACGCCGCCGTCGATGCCATCGTGCAAAGCGCGGCGACGGGAAAGATTGGCGATGGAAAGATCTTTCTCTCCAAGGTGGACGAAGCCATACGGATTCGGAACCACGAGCGCGGAGTGGCGGCACTTTAACGGACCATCACGTCAGGTCACCGGAGTGGGATGCCGAATCATGCCCTGGCAATTTTGCTTTTTAGGGAGCGACTCTTGCACTTGAGGTTCACATCTCGAGGAAGGGTGCTCCTTTCACTTGCTCTGGTAGTCGGTTTGCTTTGTGGCTTGGCGGAGCCGCTCTCCTCTGATTTCCAGGATCAGTCCCGGCTCTCACATGGCCGGCGCGACGTGCTTGCGATCCGCACGCTTGGCGCCATTTCGGTTTCGCGTCCGGCCAAGCTACGGTCTGGCCGGGGGCTCCGCAAAAACCGTTCACAGGCGGTGGTTACAAACCTCTCCGCAGTACCCATCTTGCGGGCTTCCAGGGCTCCTTCTGTTACCCTCGACGCGCATCTCGCCGCCGGCAATATTTTCGCCGGATCCGTGCGTTCCCCTCCCTGTCTGACGATTAAGGAGCTCTCGGAAATCAGATTTCCGGCTAAGGCACAGGCCAGTCGAGTGCCGGGCTGCTCCTGATTTCCTCACAGCACCACATGGCGCGTACGACGTGCAGGACAGCCTCCGTGCGGGCCGATCAGACCGATTGAGGAGGGTGAGATGGCCATTGAGAAATCGTCCGTCTTTGTGTTTGCTGCCCGAACGGTTCGAACTCGGGAAGCACGCACGCTTACCGGAACATTCCTGAAGGCCGGCTTATTGGTCTTCCTGTTGTCCCCAGCTTTGGCACAAACGACGGACCTGGATTCACTAAACGCTGCCGTTAAGTCGGCGCAAAGTGCGGGCGATAACGCGTGGATGCTGACGAGTGCCGCCCTGGTCCTGATGATGACCGGCCCCGGCCTTGCACTTTTCTACGGCGGACTGGTGCGCAAGAAGAATGTGCTCGGGACCATGATGCAGAGTTTCGTATTAATGGCGATCATTACAGTATTGTGGGCGCTCGTGGGCTACAGCCTGGCATTCGGAACTGGCACATCTTTTGTTGGAGGCTTTCAATACATCTTCCTGCATGGTGTGGACAGCAGCCCCAACCCCGACTACGCTGCCACCATCCCGCACCAGACTTTCATGGTGTATCAGCTCATGTTCGCGATCATCACACCCGCCTTGATTACAGGGGCTTTTGCGGAGCGGATGAAATTCAGCGCCATGGCCTTGTTCACTGTACTGTGGGCCCTGTTTGTATATTTTCCCATGGCCCACATGGTGTGGGGCAAAGGAGGTTTGCTGAATGCCTTCCTGGGGGGAAGCATTCCTTGTTTTGATTTCGCCGGAGGCACCGTGGTGCATATTACCTCGGGCGTTTCCGCACTGGTTTGCGCCCTCTATCTGGGAAAGCGTGTGGGGTATCCCACAGGTATGAAGCCCCACAGCCTGGTTCTCAGTTTCATTGGAGCGTGCCTGTTGTGGGTGGGATGGTTTGGCTTCAATGCCGGCAGCGCCCTCTCCGCATCCGGGCTGGCCTCAAGCGCGTTCGTGGCCACCCATTTCGCGGCGGCCACCGCAGCTCTGGGCTGGATGCTTGCGGAGTGGGTCAAACAGGGCAAGCCGAGCGCCCTGGGCGGCATTTCCGGCGCTGTTGCCGGCCTGGTGGCAATTACACCTGCGTCTGGATTTGTTAGGCCGATGCCGGCCTTGCTGATTGGCTTCGCCGCGGGACTGGTCTGCTTTTTCATGGTAACCAAGGTCAAGCAGAAATTTGGCTATGACGATTCTCTGGACGCCTTTGGCGTGCACGGAGCCGGTGGGACTCTGGGCGCCATTCTAACCGGGGTGTTCGCCACTAACGCCGTGAACAATGCGCTAAAGGACACCGCCGGCAAGCCGCTTCCCTTGGGATGGGTCGATGGCAACGCGGGGCAAATCCTCAACCAGGTCATCGGCAGCGCGATCGCGTGGGTGCTGGCGATTGTGGGCACCCTGGTCATTCTTAAGATCTGCGACGTAGTCGTTGGTTTGCGCGTGAGTGCAGAGCAAGAAACCCAAGGGCTCGATTTAAGCATGCACGGGGAGGAAGGTTACATACTGGAATCGTAACCGGTCCATAAGTGTTTTGAATCCTGGCCATAAAAACATTGGATTAGCGATCACAGGCCGCACACAGGATAATCACGCGTTGTACGAGTGGCACTTTAACGGACCATCATGTCAGGTCACCGGAGCGGGATGCCAGTGCTGGCGAACAGCGCGATATCACAGGACGCATATCAGGCCGAGTCGGAAAAGATACGCGGGAGATTCGAGGGCTCACATGACGGACAAGCTGCCATCCGCGAGCGCTCGGATCTAACTGATTCCCTCCTGGCGGAGCTGTGGAATCAATTCTCCCCAGGTTCACCCGACCGGATTTGCGTTGCTGCCCTGGGCGGTTACGGCCGTCGTGCGTTGTTTCCCTGTTCCGACGTTGACGTTCTCTTCCTGCACGAATCGGCCCTGAGCGAAGACGCGCAGAAGCGCGTCATCCCACGCGTTTCCCAGGCCCTGTGGGACCTGCATCTCCGCGTCAGTCCCACAACCCGCTCCCTGGCGGAGTGCGGCAAGCTGCACCGGGACAATCTCGAGTTCAACATTTCCCTGCTGGATTGCCGCTACCTCTGCGGCGATGCAGACCTGTTTGAAAAACTGCGCTTGCAGGTGATTCCCAAGATGGTGGCGCGAGAGGCCCTGGAGTTGCAGCAGCGGCTGATCGACCTGACATCGGCGCGCCACGTCAAATACGGCCACACCATCTTTCATCTCGAACCCAATATCAAGGACTGCCCCGGCGGACTGCGGGATTACCAGGTGGCCTGCTGGCTCAGCCTGATTTCGGAACTCGAGAAGACCGGTGCGTGGCCCGCGCCCGAGAATTTGCTGCCCAGCGCCATGCGCGCAGAGTGTGAGGCGGCGTTGGATTTTCTGTCCGCGGTGCGATGTTTCCTGCACTATCGCCAGGGCCGGGACCTGAATAATCTGACCTATGAACTTCAGTCGGAGGCGGCTGCGGCGGGAATCGGGCTGCCCGGGGGTGTTGCGGTCACAGCTGCAGCCTGGATGCGAACTTACTTCCGGCATGTTCGCTCGATTTACCGGCTGACCGTACTCTTCGATGAAGTTCCGCCGGGACGTTCCGGTCTGTACCGGCTCTTCGAAAATCGCAAGTCGCGCTTGTCGAACGCCGATTTCTCGGTGGTGGAAGGCCGCGTCTTTTTGCGCCAGCTCTCCTCAGTCAAGGACCCCTCCATCCTGCTCGGCCTTTTCGAATTTGTCGGCCGCCATGGCTTGAAGTTGACTGCCGAGACTGAGAGATGCGTCGAGGCAGCACTGCCCAGTGTGCGGGAATGGGCCCTTGATTCTGCGGAGGTGTGGCCATACTTCAGGCGGATCCTGGTGTCGCCTCATGCCGGCGCCGCTCTGCGCGCCATGCACCGGCTGGGGGTGCTGGTTCTGTTGTTTCCGGAATTTCAGGCGGTCGATTCCCTGGTGATTCGCGATTATTACCACCGCTACACGGTCGATGAACATTCCCTGGTTGCGATCGAGAACATTCACGCGCTGCGAACCCCCGACAGCGAAATCGAACGCCGCTTCCGCGACATCCTGGACGGACTCGAACGTCCCGATCTGCTTTTTCTGGCGCTTCTGTTTCACGATGTCGGCAAGGGCATGCCCTCGCATGACCATGTGGCGGCAAGCCTGCAAGCCTCAGCCAGCGTGCTGGAGCGGCTGCGGCTGGATCCGGCGGAGCGTGAGACTGTGGTCTTTCTGATTGCGAACCACTTGCGCATGTCGGCCACGACCCGTCGCCAGGACATTTTCGATGTCAACGTGGTGGCGGAGTTCAGTGAGTGCGTGGGCACCACCGAGCGGCTGAAGATGCTGACGCTGCTTACCTACACCGACGTTAAGTCCGTCAACCCGGAGGCTCTGACTCCGTGGAAGGCTGAGATGCTGTGGCAGCTCTATGCGGCTGCCTTCAACCACCTCAGCCGGAGCGTGGACGATCAGCGCCTGACCTCGAGCGCGACCAACAGCGAACGCATCAAGGAAGTTGTTGCTGCCGCGGGCGAGCCAGACTCGAAGCACATCATTTCTTTTCTGGAAGGCTTTCCCAAACGCTATCTGCTGATGCATACGCCCGGCGAGATCGTCACTCACTGCCGAATGTACGATCGCCTCAAGATGAAAGATGAGGAGCCGCAGATTGAAATACTCCCTCGCGACGGCTACTTTGAACTTGTGTTGTTGACGCTGGACTGCCCTGGCCTGTTTTCCCACGTGGTGGGCACGCTTTCATCCTGGGGAATGAATATCCTGAAGGCCGAAGCCTTTGCCAACAAGGCGGGCGTGGTGCTCGATACCTTCCGCTTCTCTGACCGGTTTCGGACGCTCGAGCTCAATCCTTCCGAAATCAACCGCCTCAAACGGAAGCTTGCCGAGGCGGTTTCGGGAGAAATTAACGTGGTCGATCTCATGGAGACCAAGTTCAAGCCGGGAGTGCAGAACCCGAAAGTGAAGATCGAGACCAGCGTCCAGACCGACAACAGCTGTTCGCAGCACAGCACCCTGATCGAGATCATTGCCCAGGACCGTCCCGGACTGTTGTACGACATCAGCTCGACCATGGCCGAACTGGGATGCAATATCGAAGTCGCGATCATCGACACGCAAGGCCAGACTGCCACTGACGTGTTCCACGTGACCTGCGCCGGCGCGAAACTGGATCCGAGACATCAGGAAAAAGTGCGGACGGCGCTCCTGGCACAGCTGTAAACCAAGTAGCGACGGATGCCCTCATCCGTCCGGTCGAGCAAGGCTCGACTTGTCACATTCCCGATGAAAAACGGTCGAGCTGCGCTCGACTGGACAGATGAGGACATCCCTACGTGCGCTGCAGCAGGTAT
>Ga0207695_10010554_pt1 | contig 11295 bp, 6 predicted proteins | sample KBSC54metaG_FD_184354 | JGI IMG/M metagenome (GOLD analysis project Ga0207695, IMG submission 184354) | Corn rhizosphere microbial communities from Kellogg Biological Station, Michigan, USA - KBS C5-4 metaG (SPAdes) (version 2) | ecosystem: Host-associated > Plants > Roots > Rhizosphere > Soil... | reverse complement strand
AACCAACTGCCCGATCTCGATTCGCTCGACGTCGAGTCGCTCAAAGCGCTCGTGCTCGCCAAGCAGACCGAGATCGAGAACCTGAATCTGCTCGTCCTCAAGCTCAAGCGCATGCACTTCGGACAGCGGTCGGAGAAGATGAACGCCGACATCGAGCAACTCGAGCTCCGGCTGGAAGACCTCGAAACGAATCAAGCCGCAGCCGAGCCGCTTCTCGCGCAGCTGGCGATCATCGCCGTGAAGGAGAAGGCTGCCCGGAAGCCCGCACGCCGTCCGCTTCCCGCCGGACTGCCGCGTGAAGTCGAAACCATTGCGCCGAAGCAGGAAGCTTGCCCCGACTGCGGCGGGAAGCTGCGCCCGCTCGGCGAAGACGTCTCCGAGGTTCTCGAATACGTACCTGCCCGCTTCAAGGTGATCCGCACGGTGCGGCCGAAGCTGAGCTGTGCCTGCTGCTCGCGCGTCGTGCAGGAACCTGCGCCGCATCGGCCCATCGACAAGGGTCTTGCCGGTCCCGGACTGCTGGCGCATGTTCTGGTTGCCAAGTATGCGGATCATCTCCCGCTTTATCGGCAGTCGGAGATCTATGCGCGGGAAGGTGTCGAACTCGACCGTTCGACCATGGCCGATTGGGTGGGCGGCGCAAGCAGAACGCTGCGGCCTCTGGTGGAAGCGCTGAGGAGTTACGTGCTCAGTGCGGAGAAACTGCATGGGGACGACGTCCCGGTTCCAGTGCTCGAACCGGGGAACGGTAAGACGAAGACGGGCCGGCTGTGGACGTACGTTCGAGACGATCGTCCGGCGGGAAGCGACGCGGCATCGGCGGTCTGGTTCGCTTACTCGCCGGATCGCAAGGGCGAACATCCGGCAAGCCATCTGAAGAACTATCGCGGCATCCTGCAGGCCGATGGCTTCGCGGGCTTCAACCGGCTGTACGAGACGGGCGCCATCGTCGAGGCCGCATGCTGGGCTCACGTAAGAAGAAAGTTCTTCGACCTGCACCAGGGGCATGCCTCGCCGGTGGCCAAAGAGGCGCTCGAACGCATCGCACAGTTGTACGGGATCGAGAAAGAGATCAGAAGTCGATCGCCCGGTGAGCGAAGGGAAGTCCGGCAAGCGAGATCGCGGCCATTGCTGGAAGCCATGCATGCGTGGCTGAAGGCGACCATGTCGAAGCTATCGAAGAAGTCGGAACTCGCCCGGGCGATCCACTATTCCCTGGAACGCTGGCCCGCGCTCATGGTGTTTGTCGAGGACGGCCGCGTCGAGATGGACAACAATGCCGCCGAGCGTGCGTTGCGTGCGGTTGCGATCGGCCGCAAGAACTATCTGTTCGCGGGGTCCGACGCCGGGGGAGAACGTGCCGCGTCGATCTACAGCCTGCTGGGATCGGCGAAGCTGAACGGTATCGACCCGGAAGCTTACATCGCCGACGTGCTGCGCCGCATCGCCGATCATCCGATCAAACGGATCGAGGAACTATTGCCCTGGAACCTGTTCCCGGGAGCTCCGGCGAAGGTTGAAGCGGCATGACATTCAAAATCACCTCAATCTCAATCGTGTCCACAATCCCGCAATAGTGGACACGATTCAAAATGGAGGAGGGGCTGCCCGCATGACCTGGCTACCGCTCGAATCCCGGATGCTCTCCTCTCTCGTATACGACGAAAAGAGGCAGATCCTGTACCTGCGCTTCCGCAACACCGGCGACGCCTATCGCTACTTCGAATTCCCGATCACCGAGTATCAGGCGTTCCTCGACGCCGAGTCCAGGGGCCGTTTCTTCCTCGCTCACATCCGCGGCCGATTCCGCTACGAGCGCATGGCGAAACTCAGCCCTGCCTGATCAGGCCTAAACGGCCTTGGCCGGACGCTTACCGATCTTTTGCGTACCCAGAATGTTAAATACTTTCACACCCTGGAGGGAACCACTCGTGGAGTCTTTGCTCACCAACCTCGCCAACGAACTCCTCGTCCAAACATCACCGAACCGAGCTCCGTCCTCGCCGTCTTATCCGATCACGATCTCCAAACCGCCTACGATCGCATCCTCGAACATTTCGCGCCGGAGCTTCTGATCGGCGGCTGCCAAGAACTCGGACTCGTCGAACGGCAAGCTAGTCATCGACGCCAGCGACGGCCCGATTCATTTGCTCGAAGCCGCCTTCTACGTTGTGCGGCTCGAAGTGCAGCGACGGGCGGTGTGGCTATTGCGCGTTAACCGATGGATTCTGTTTCGTCCTCACCCAATCAACCCACCGAACTACATCCGACAAAGTTTCAAGCCGCTCATCCCACTCTGGCAAATCCCCGCTATGTGGCATCTCGAAACGGAGGCGCTGAAGTAATCGTTGTATGTCAAACAGGTTTGTGAACGTCTCCATCGGTCGTCGTCTCCTGTTCTCGTCTCGACAACGAGATCATCCGAAAGACAACCGGTGCTTTCACAATTTCAAATAGTTTTGGCTAGCTTTATCATGTCTGCGTCGCGCAGCCCACCAAACCAGGGCTGCGGCAAAGATCGAAATTGGCAGAGCGATACAACTGTCAAAAGTAAGGAATTTCCATTCAGAGAAAAAGATACCCCCAATTCTGGTATCGAAAATGTCGATGCCCCCTGGCCCCAGAAGCAGAGATCCCGAGAACAGCAATGCAAATGATACGATCCCGGTCAGAAGGCCTTGCGTTATTGCAACCATTCTTGAAAACAAAACGAAGATACAAGAGGCACTCGCCACAACGATTCCGACGAGCACCGCGAGAAGCACGTAAGACAGTAGTGTCATTCCGGATCCATACGTGAAATTACCAAAATAGACCGACCAAGGATACACAGCGAAAAGCAAACCGAGGCAAATGACCGCGGTAACGGAACCTAGTAGCGCACCATGCATGAGTCTCATTTATCTGATTTCCGGTGAAACTATCTTGTCCCAGGTCCCTGGGCTCTCCCACAGATCACTGTGCCCAGATGCAGTTGAAGTAGCGTCGATATTTTGTACTCCTGGTTGATTAACCTGTCTCCCCGCGGGTATCTCCGCTGGCACAGATCCATAAGGGGTCGGGACAGAAATCATCTGTCCGCCAGCTCTCTGAACATCATCGTTATTTGAATAAACATTCAGATGCTGGCCGATTGTCGATTCATTAAAGGCGTAGTCGAAACGTACGGGAAGGCCGAGAGTCACAAGCGTGTCAACTTTGTGAGATAAGCCTTCCTGCGTCGCTTCGGCAACAACGTTTCCGCCGTGGCTATGGGAGACAATGTTTAGCTTCTCTCCGGGCGCAAAATCATGACCCGCTATCAATTTCTCCAGTGTCTTTGCTGCGACCGCTCTGGCCTGTTTGGAGTTGCCCATATTGCCATTGTTCAGAACGACTGCTTCCTCTCCAAACTGCTTTGATACCCGCGCCCTGAATCCAGAGTTGTCCCAATCTTTGTGCTTATTCCAGGTCCCCGGTACGATGATCGTTAAGTGGCCGTCAGCATCGAAACGCGCGAGAGGGTTATTTCCGAAATAGGCATACAGATTGAGGCTCTGCGGATCGCCCAGCTTTGCGTAGGGCACCGGCTCGACCTTCACACTCCAATCCGGCGACACGAATCGGCCCGTGCTGGAAGCGTAGTACCTCGCCCCGAAGTAGTCGTTCCCCGTCTCCGAATCCCGCTCCTTCCCCGTAAACTTCTGCGACACGCCATCGTTCGCCTGATACCCCAGCGCTCCCGTGCGGCTCGCGGTAAGCAGTTCCTCTCCCCAGGGAAAATAATCATGCCGCGCCTTCACGGCCCCGCTTTCGTCCATCACCATCCGCGTGCTCCCCAGGTGGTCCACCGCCAGAAAACACGTATTGCATAGCGGCGTCTGCGCCTGGGTGCTGTATTCGGCGGCCAGTTCGCCGGCCCCGCTGTAAATGTACAGTGTGGTGTTGCCCCCGGTAGTCTTCGTCACCCGGTGCCCGTCTCCATCATAGCTATACGTCGTTGCGGCTCCCGTCCCCGTGTTGGTCACCGACACCTGCCGGTTTTCCCCATCATAGGCGATCCGCCAGGGGCTCACCAGCGTCTGGTTGCCTGAGGCATCGTATTGGAACAGGCTCGATGTCAGTTGGTTCGTCGCGGCGTTGTAGCCCGCCTGCGCCTGGGGCGTCAGCGGGGAAAGCGCCAGGCTGGAAGACGAAACCCAGCGGTTGCCGAACGCATCGTAGTCAAAATGCTGCGACCAGCTTGAGCCCTCCGAAACCGAAGCCAACCGGTTCGCTCCGTCATAGCCGAAAGTCTGGCTCCAGGAAGCCCCCGGTATCGTGAGCGTCTGGCCTCCGACGTTGCCGTTATTCTGCGTGCCGCTGTACGTGTTCGTCAACGACCACAGAGAACTTCCGTTCAGCGAGATCTGCATCAGGGAGGGTTGAAGCCTCGCGTTGTAGCTGGTCTGTTCCACCAGTCCCGAGGCCGCCGTGCTCAGATTGAGCTGCTGAATCGCATTGTTCGCCGCATAGGTCGCTCCATTGACGTAGACTCGCTGCACGCCGCCCTGCGTGCCGGTCAGAGAAGCCGGTCTTCCGGCCGTGTCGAAGCCGGTCTGGACCACCCGCCCCGATGGGTAGGTGACGGACATAAGCTGATCCGCCAGATTGTAGGTGTAGCTGGGAAACGAAAACGCGCCAGGCTGCCCGCTGATCTGCACTGAACTGGAAGTAACCCGGCCTAGTGCGTCATACCCGAAACTCTCACCGTTGCCGTTGAAGACGTTGGTGAGCCGCCCGTAAGAGCAGCACCCAGTGGCCGTACCGTACGTGTACGTAACCCAGGACGTCGCCATCCATCCGGCCGGAGCAGGGGACACCGGCGAATAATCGTTGTATTGTTTGTTCGTAACTCGATTCAGCGCATCATAATAGTAGGTGACCGTAAAGGGCAGCGGAGGAGAGGTGAGCGCCACAATCCTCGGATCGATGCGGCGTTTCAGATTTCCGTTAGGCTCATATTCGTACCGGATCGCCGCCTGCTGCGTTTCCGGGCCTTTTGCCGACGTCAAAAGGCTGAGCGAGTCGTAGCTGAAAGTTCGTGTCTGCCCGGACTGGTTCACGCCGACGAGGTTGTTCGATACGTCGTAAGCATACGTCGTCGTGGCGCCCACGCCGCTTTCCACTACTTTGACCAGCCTCCCAAGACCGTCCACGGTGTTCGAACTGGCGACATTGGCCTGATCCGTAACGGTTGTCACCTCCGACTGATACTGCGTCGTCACAGTGCCCGAGGAACTGGAATTCGCGCCCCAGGGCCCGGGCGCCGCAGCGCCGTTGATGCTCTGCCGCGCCACCTCCCGCCCATCCCGGTCATAACTGCTGAGCGTCCAGCCCATAGTCGATTCCCCGGAAGCGCCCGCTGAAGACGCCGCGCGGAAAGGATTCGATACCAGGCGGTAGCTCTGAGCCCCATTGTAGAGGTAGCGCGTTTGCACTTTTATGCCTGTCGTGTCGTCGTCTATGCCTTGACTCGCGGCATTTTCCAGTTGCCGCGTAAGGCGTACCCGATTCAATTGATCGTAATCGGTCACCGTAACCAGCTTTCCGTCACCCAGGCTGTTCAGATCCCGCTTGACCACCACGCGCCGGTTGGCGTCTTCGTATATCGTTTGAGTCAGCCGCATTCCCGCCTCTTGCATGGACGTCTGGCGGCCGAGGGCGTCATACCCATAGGTGGTGGTCACGCCATTGCCTTCATCTTTAACGCTGGTGAAAAGCCCTGTCGCATGATCTGCGGTAAAGGTGAATTTGCGAGCAATCGTTGTTGCATTCGCGGCCTGAATCATCTCGTGAAGATACAGGTTCTCAGAATCATGATTGTACTGGGTAACGTTTCCATTCGGGTCGGTGATCTGCGTGAGGTTCCCTCCATCGAAGACGCGCCGTGTAATTACGGAATTGGATGAATCCAGACTCGCCGGCTGGCTTGCCGCCATCTTCGAATCCCACCGGCGATCTTCAACCCTATCGCCGGTCGCGTTATACAGATATTCCGACACCACGCCAGGACCGGCGCCCGTGAGGACGTGTCTCTTCAGGAGAGACCGCAATGCCGGAGAGGCAGGATTCCAATAAGCATTCGGATCGTCGTTGATTGTCTCTGTTCCGGTGCCGGCGTTGGACGTGGTTACACTGTAGGTGTCGTTGGTGGTCGCCAGAAGGGCCGCTCCCGTAAAACCGCTGATCGCACCGTTTCCGTCGTGTTGAACGGACGAATACGGAATAAAATCGTATTCCAAAACGCCCGTCTGATTACCATTCTTATCATAAGTATATGTACTAACAGAGGCCTTTGTCGCCGCCCCCGACGTCGCAACGCTCTTAACCTCCGCTGCAATATAGGCGTTAGCCTCATCGGTATTTGAAGCGGAGGAACCAAACGGTCGATTCTGGTACCACTGACGTTCAATCGTTCCGCCGCTTGGCCGCTTTTCCTGAAACACTAAACCGGCAAGCGGACTGGGGACACGAGGATCGTAGTAGTTTGTTGTAAAACTGCCGCCATCTGGATTCGTCGTCACAGTGGTTTGGCATCCGGAGCAAGATGGGGCGGTGCCAATGTAGCTGTAACCATAGGTCGTAACTTCATGTCGAGCCGCCGCGCCCCCGTCCGATTCATCCGTCCAATCAACCGCCTTCTTTACCACGGGGTTGTTCAAAAGATTAAAACGGTCGGGACCGCGTTGCGCCGGGCCCGTGCCGTTCTCGTAGGCATAATCGTACGTGACTTTAGCGCCCGAGGGGAGTTGGACGCTTCTGAGCTCCCCCCATCCCCCAACCGAACTGTCATTGTAGGTCATGGAATATGTGAGCGGACCTGCCCCGGGAGACGGAACCTGGATGGACGCTACACCCGAGCTGGAGCTGACGGTGCACTGCGTCTGGCTGGTGCTACAAAAATAGGTCGCATTCAGCGGAATCGACATATAGTTCACCGTCCAGGTGAGCTGAGAACCTGCCGGACCCGCCTGAGTGATCGTATTCGTTCCACTCGAATACGTCATCGTGATTGTATGCTGAAAGTCATCCGAAAGGACGACCGTCGGTGTGGACCACGCCGTAAGCTTTGCTACGTGGACCGTGTTTCCGTGGCGGTCCGTAATGGAGTTGTTGTCGGTTCCAATGCCCGAAGCGCTTGTGCCGTCCGCAAAGTAGGCTGTCCAGGCGCTATTAAGCCAGTTGGCTCCGCCGGCCACGGGGAAGACAAGCTTAATATAAGAATTATCCGCCGTATAATACGTTAACGGCCCGGCGATAGGTGTCTGATTTGCGAGGCATCCGCTCGCTCTTCCGCCCGGGTCGTACTGATAAAAGCTATCGCCGTGGTTGTCTCCACGGCCGTATAGCTTGAGCGCGTGTTTGGAACCGTCCGGGGTAATGATGCTCAATTTAAAAGCATAGGCTCCCGGATCGGTGGAGCAGGAGACCGGCGGAGGCGGCGTTTCCAACACCAGGGAATATTCATATCCGTATCGCCAACCGCCCCACTGGCTCGCCGTCAGTTGCGTCAGCGTGATGTTTGAGCCGGGCGGATCGCCGCTCGGGATCGACGTATAAGCCAAATCCCAGATCTGCGAATTGTAAATCAAATCGAGGGGGACGGAAAAACCGCCTCTGCCCGGTGGGAGAGCGGTGATCGGGAAGCGATACGTGATGTTACCGTTCACCTTGTTTATGGCTTCCAGTTTGTCAACGGAGTAGTACCCGTTTGGATACACGCCGCGTTTGGGCATCGCGTCCGGTGTCTGCCCGAACAACGAAAGCGTGAAAACGGCCGCAATAGCGCCCAATACGGGCGGACGAAACAAAAGGGCTTTCATGGAATATCCTTGAAGCGTAGTGGGTTCACTGCCGCGCGGTAAACAGGCCGTCCGCCGCGGACGTGGCTGACGCTACAGACGTCACTCGAATAGAGAAGACCTGCCGTCCGTTTTCGGTTCGGCTAATCGTGCCCGGCACGGGCCGTCCGTCTACCTTTGTCCAGTTGTCATAGGAGACCTCAACTTGGACCGCGGTTCCGTCCAGTCTCACAGCCGAATAGCGGCTGTTGGCAAACAACTGAGTGAGGCTGTCGAAAAACACCAGCTTTTCGCGAAGTGGCTTCCCTGGAAGCGCGGAAACTCGGCTGACGCGCCAGTATAGATCGTAAAAAGGGCCGCTGTAATCCGGCGTGGTGCCATCGTCGGTGCGGAAGCGGCCACCGATGCGGCGATAGGAAGCACCATCGACGACGCCATAGATAAAGCTTTCGGGGCTGTCGTCAGTCAAAGTCTCCATGATCGCGTCCTCCGTCTCGGATGCCCCGGTCGTAACAGAAGGATCCCCGAGGAGCCCGGACGCGACGACAGCGGCTGGTTTTGTCCCGCCAATATCCATTCGGGCGTTTTGGTCCAACTCTCGTGTGAACGTGAAGGGTACCGTGCCGTCGGGCGTCGTAAGAGTCCCGGTTAGGACCGTGCGCTCGCTCCCTGGGCGGAGTTCGTTGCCTAGCGCGCGGTAGTAGTCTTGAAGAGAACCGGGAAGTCCGCTGAACGAGAAATAGTGTTGTTGTTTAGCGGCGCTATCGGCGGTCGCCACGGTCCCCTGAGCGTCCGCGCGGGGCAGCGGCGCAACAAGTAGACCGGCGATCAAGACAGCAGTTGGGATACCCTGCCGCGTTGCGGCCCGCACGGCGCGCGCGTTGTCGGTGGCTGCGCCCATCAGTTCGTCCCCACGATCTGAAGCACGATCGGCCCCGGAGTTACCGGCGCTCCCGCTGTCCCGTCGGACGCCGGTTGCTTTGCCGATGCGGTTGGTATCGGGACCGAACTCGCCGTGAGGGCGCTGCCGCTCTGGTCCGCGAGCTTATAGAAGCTGCTGTACACCGAAATCGGCCCGGAGCAGCCCGTCGGCAGAACAATAGTTAGCTCCCTGGCGACGTCTCCCTTGGCGCTCACCGCGGCCGAGTTGAACGGCGCATTGCCAACCCCGACACCCACAATCAATTCTGCTCCCGGCGTGACTCCCTGGTTCTTGGCGAGCAGTTTCTGCGGGTCGGAGATGTGAATCACCTGTTGATACCCCGTTTGCATCGTGGCCGCGACGCCCGTCGTTGGCTGGCCGCCCGCCACCGCCGCCGTAGGCGGCGTGGCGCTCCACAAACACGGATTCAAATATAAAGTGGCTGGCGCCGATGGGCAGACCTGGTAAGTCCCGTCAGGCAGCCCGGTGGCCGAAAAGCTTCCATCCTGGCCGGTAAGGGCGCTGGTGTTGACAGGCGTGAAAGCATCCAAAGCCGACGGCGGCTGCAGAGTGAGCATCACCCACGCCCCCTGCACGGGCGTGCCGTCCGCTGCCGTCACTGTGCCGGAAATACTCCCCGTCGCCTTCGCGCTGGAATCCTGTGCCCGGGCGTTCGCGCTTGCTGCCGCGAGAAATAGCAGAAAAGCGATTGCATAAAATTTCATAGAATTCTCCTACTGAACTTTCCAGGTTCCAAAATACGCCCAGCCCTTTGTGTTGTTACTGACATCGGTGGCCGAATCATAGACATACAGAGTCTTATTCAAAAACGAGCCAAGAAATGTCATGTCCAGGGTGAGATTGATTGTCGATCCGCTCTTGCTCGCCGACGAGGTCGGCAGGTTTACCTTGCAATAGTCGTTGGATAGTGTGCCCGAGCCGCCCAAAAGCCCCGTTGTGTATACGCCCGTGGCGTTGTCGTTGTCTACCGACAACTGATTGGTGACGTTGTTGTACCAAAAATGGCAGCTTGTTGCGGTCGCCAAAGGGAACGTCGAACTGAAGAACCCTTGGATATGATCGACCTTGCTGTAGCCGGCTCCGTCAAGCACAGTAAAAACGAAGTTTTGGCTGACGCCGTGGGCGGTTGGCAGCCCTACAGGTGAGATGGGTCCCAGTTGCAGCGGCAAAGAAGCCGGAACGCTCCACCACGCCTCATACACCCACGGCGTGACATTCCCCTGGTTGTCGGTCGCCGACACGCTATCGTAGATTGCCTTGCCCGCAAACCCCTGCAAAAATGTCATCGCAAGGTTAATCGTTAGCATGTTCCCCACGGCCGTGACAGAGGATTGCGCCGTATCCACGGCGCACTGCGAGTTCGCGAGAACGGATCCATTTGCCCCAATCGCCGAAGCTCCCACCCAGTTGTAAGTTCCCGCATTGCCATCGAGAAAGAGCGTATTCGACGCTCGCACATAGTCCATGTGGCAGGCGTTCGTGATCGTAACCGGGTTGGCCGTGATGCTAAAATATGGCTGGACTTCTTTTATGTTGGTCGCTCCGGCTACGTCACTTACTGTGAATGTTACTGTGCCCGACATTCCCGCCCCACTTCCCGGCGTGACCGCGCCAATTGTGGGCGGCGGAGGCGGCGCCAGGCTCACCTGCGCTGTGCCGCTCGAGGATGGGGCGGCTACGCTCGTTGCCCGCACGGTAACCACTTGAGAGGAGGAAACAGGGTTCGGAGCGGTGTAAAGCCCCGAAGAGCTGATTGTGCCCACAGACGGGCTGATGCTCCAGGTCACCGCGGTATTCGTGGTTCCGGAAACGGACGCAGCGAATGTTTGCGTTTGTCCAGTGGTCAGGCTCGCCGTCGCCGGCGATACCGACACGGTAACCGCCGGAGTTCCTACCGTGACGGACGTGTTCGTCGTGGCGCCGAACCACTGGTAGCCCTCGTGTAGCATCCTCCAGGAGAACGGGTAAGTCCCCGGCGTCGTTGGCGCGGTGCACTGGAAAGTGAAGGTGACCGAACCGGAATGCGTTACCTGGGAGAGCGGCATAGTCGAACGGGCGGGGCCCCAAACACTATTGTCCTGAGGGTTTTGCGAGCCCAGTCGATAGGCATACGTTGGATCGATAGCCTCGGAGATCCAGGTACTGGTCCCGGTATTGGTCATGGTGACCGTCGCCGTAAATACCTGCCCTGGCGAGACCGTCGTGGGGACGCTCTGAACGCCGGTCGCGTCGTCGGTGCCGGTTGGCTGCACCACCAACGCAATGCTACCGGAAGTTGCCGTATGGGAGCCGGAATCCGTGACTTTCACGGTAATGCTCGCGGTCCCGGCAGTCGTTGGCCTTCCGCTGATCGCTCCCGCGGAGCTGAGACTAAGTCCGGCCGGCAAGGTTCCGGACGCAAGAGCCCATGTATAAGCGCCGGTCCCTCCGCTGGCGGTCAGAGACTGCGAATACGGCCACGTCACGGTGCCTGATGGCAAGGATGACGTGGTAATCGTGAGAAAGGAGGCGGGAGTTTCAGTCGCGATA
>Ga0207695_10010551_pt1 | contig 11296 bp, 12 predicted proteins | sample KBSC54metaG_FD_184354 | JGI IMG/M metagenome (GOLD analysis project Ga0207695, IMG submission 184354) | Corn rhizosphere microbial communities from Kellogg Biological Station, Michigan, USA - KBS C5-4 metaG (SPAdes) (version 2) | ecosystem: Host-associated > Plants > Roots > Rhizosphere > Soil... | reverse complement strand
AACCGCCGTCACCACGGTCTATTGCTACGACGCCCGCGGCAACGTGGTACAGAAGCGCCAGACCCAGGGCACCAACGTCGACACGGTCAGCTACAGCTACACCCTGGCCGACCGCCTCGCCAGCACCCGGACTCCGGACGGCACGGCGATCCGGTACAGCCGCGACGGCGCCGGTCGCATCAACGGCATCACCGCGCAGCCTCCGGGCAGCAGCAATGCCGGCAACGTGGTCACCAACGTCAGCTACCTCCCCTTCGGCCCCATCGCCAGCTATACCTTGGGCAATGGCCAGACCCTGACCCGCACCTACGATGCCAACTACGCGGTAACGGACGTCGTGAGCCCGGCGCTGAACCTGCACTTTGCCCGCGACGCGATGGGCAGCATCACGGCCTTGGGTAACGCCGCGGGTGCCAATCCGGCTATCGAGACCTACAGCTATGACCCGCTGTATCGATTGACGGGCCTAAAGGATGCCCAGGGACAAGCGATCGAAGCCTACACCTACAACAAGACCGGCGACCGCCTCAGCAAGACGAGCAACGGGCTGGCCACAGGCACCTACGGCTATCAGGCCGGCACCCACTGGCTGACGAGCATCGGCAGCAGTGCACGGACGTATGATGCCAACGGCAACACCACGGGCAATGCCACTGGTAGCGACTCATTTGGCTACGGTTACAACGACCGCAATCGCATGACGGTGGTGCAGCGTAATGGCCAGACTGTCGGGAGCTACACCTACAACGCGATGGGGCAGCGCGTTGCCAAGGCCGCAGTGGCGAATCAGCGCTTTGCCTACGACGAGGGCAGTCAGCTCATCAGCGAGTACGGTACGACAAGCCGTAGCTACGTCTGGCTCGATAGCTTGCCTGTGGCGGTAGTGGATACGAGCAGCACTGCTAGTGCTGTGAGCTATGTGCATGCCGATGGAATTAACACCCCAAGAGTGATTACAGATGGGGCAGGAACAGTCATTTGGCAGTGGGGCTATCAGGCGAACCCGTATGGAGAGAAGCAGCCAACCATCACCGCCAGCTTTACCTACAATCCGCGCTCTACGGGCGAGTACTACGATTCCGACGTTGGCTTGAGCTACAACATCATCAGGACGCGCGAACCTGCCGCTGGTCGATTCTTGCAAAGTGATCCAAGGGGCTTGATCGCTGGAATGAGCACATATGCAGCGGTCAGCAACAATCCGCTGAGCCGAATCGATCCTCTCGGTTTGGACGATACGCAATGCATGTATGCGCCGGAGGTCTGTGGGATGAGCTTCTCTTCCGGCCGCGGGGGGAATATTCAGGTCGGCGTCAATGAGACAGCGGTCGCGGGAGTTATTGGAGAACAGGGTGAGGCCGGGTTCGCGGTTGATACGAATCTGAATATGTGCCTATACGGAAAAGTATGCGGTAATGCCCCTCCTCTAGGAGGCGGTGTCGATGCTGAAGCTTCCGTTGTCGCAGCTGGCGGTACGGGAACCTTGCAAAGCGGAGAGGTAATCACAACGCAGATTGCATTCGGTGGCGGTGATCTAGTCCATGCGAGTGGCGCAGTAGAGTTCGACATGGATGGAAACGTCTCAGCCGGGCGAGCCCTCCTTGGAGCAGGTGGAGGTATGCACGCTACAGGATGGGTTTGCAAGACTCAGTTCTACTGTGCATTCGATCCGCCGCCTCCCCCCAAACAGCCCTGCCCTTAGGTGAGTTATGAGCAATGAAGGCCTTGATCTAAAGCTAATTTTTATAGACCCGCGATTTCTTGGTGTCCGCATCGGATTGTTGGGGTTCGTGGTTGCTGCTATAGGTTTTCTGCTAGCTCTCTTCTTGTGGAGAACCCTCGGAGCGCTCGTAGTTCTGATGGGGTGGTTGATCGTAATCACCGGCTTATTCGTGCATTTTGGCCGTAGGGCAAAAGGAGGGGGGTGACGTTCACTGGTGGGAGGGGCCTGTTACATGACGAGCTATTAGGGGCACGCTTGCTCTAGTGTCAAAAAGATGATGGATATCATCAGTGATGCGGGCGCTTCGACCGCAACGCCGCTAATGGGGACGCGCTAATGGGGACGGGTGCTGTTAATTGGAGAGCTACTAGGGACGGCCTTGGGGCAGCGTCGAGCAAGGGTGATTAGCATGATCAGCGATGCGGATGCTTCGACTTCGACGCTACACCTACTGGTGTGGCAAGCGCTGAAGACTTACACGATCGATGCGCTTCTACCTCTGCTGGACGATGGAGATCCCGTTGTCAGGACGGCAGTTGCGCGGGAGCTGCATGTGAGAGGAGGTAGGCGCGTGTTCGAGGCCATGCTCGCTCGGTGTGACGATGATGGAGCGGACTCCAGGGAGATCGCGGCATTTACCCTCGGGCAGCTCGGGTTGCCGAGTTTTCCTTTTCGCTCGGAATCTATTTCGCGATTAATCGATCTGACTGCGTCTGAGTGTGAGCCTTCATCCGATGTGCGAGCGGCGGCCGTGGCTGCCTTGGGCCACTTGCATGCGGTTGAAGCCAAGGAGGCTCTGTTTAAGGCGGCGCATGATGTGAGTGTCGATGTTCGCGCCAATGCGGCCGTATCACTCGGTAGATTGGGAGCGGCACCTGACATCTTGCATGCACTACAGATCCTGCTTCGCGATGAGTCGAGCGAAGTGAGGGAATGGGCTGAGCTGGGTCACGATATCGCGAACGAGATGGATGGCCTTAGCTAGGCTATTACTTGGCGTTAACACCACCTTGCTACCCTCGGTAAACCAAAGCCAAGGAGTTAGTCGCATGCAAAGGATTCATCGCGCCACCCTGCTTATCCTCGCCGTTATGACCACGCCCGCCTTCGCCCAATCGGACCGCGAAGTCGTCGAAGACATGGTCACCCGTTCCGCCAATGTCTGCCCCGGCCACAGCGCCGATCGCACGACGCCGACCGTAAAGGCCGTCCCCGTCGGCGCGTTGCGCGTCATGCTGGAGCGCGGCTTGGTGATGTGTCCCGATCGTCGCCTCGATGCCGATGCGCCTGCGGCGTTCTACGGCAGCGTCGGTGTTTTCACATGGAACCCCGAGGTCAAGGAAGGCTCGGCCGTGATCGTGAAGCAGATCGATGCGATGACGCGCAAGGATGAGTATCCGCAGGACACGCTGGTTTGGAATGCGAAGGGTGACCCGCTCAAGCAGCGCACCGTGCCGTCCTTCGAAGCGAAGCCCGGTGCGGCAGTGCTTTACCACGTCAGATAAGTCGCCATCTCTGATCAAGGCACGCCGCGACGCGGCGTGCCTTGGGACTCCATCGATTGCATCGAATCGTAGGCCTGGCTGAAGCTCAGCGACTCAGCGTCATGGCTCGGAAGAAAGGTTGCTAAGAAGATGCCTGCAGCGCAGCTGGGTGGCAGCGGTTATTCGCCGTTGGCCTCAGATGGCATGTCAGTTTGCCGCTCGCGGAAGGTCTCGATGTTGCCGACATCGCCATGTCGATGCCCGCGAGGCGGGCAAGGGAGAGGTAGTGCATCGCAGGAAGGCTGGCCGCAGGATTGCAGGTATCTCTCTGTTGGCGATCTTGAGCCTGATGCTCTGGCGGTATGCGTATCCAGCGGCTATTGCTGCCTGGATTGCGCCCTCTGAATCCTGGGCCATGAGCTCGTCGGCTAAGACGCGAGCTGACGTATACGCCATGCTTGGTAAGCCCAATGAAAATGTCTGCGACAAGGACTACGAGAGCTGGCTTGTTCCGCATTGGTGGGGGATGGAGCAGTTGAAGGTCGTTGCGCCGGATTGTGCGCTTGATGCGCCGTTGAGCTCCATTCATTACATCCTGCACGTCGATGGCTTCTATGAGCCGGCTGCCAACCGCAGGCTCAAATAAACTGCTCGTTGACTTACTTCGGGCGGGTAAAGACAGAAGAGGGCCGGAGTGGAAATCAGTGTCGTTGCATCTTTTCCTGGTAGGCAGGAAAGCCTGTCCACTCTGGGCGACTCATTCAGAGTGGCGCCCTGGCAGGATCGTTCGGGGATATCGATTGAGCTGATGGATGGATCATCCAGCGGACTCATTGATCAGGCGATTGTGCAGTTCGTCAGCGCCCTGCGTACCGCCATCACTGAAGTGCCGGCCAACGGCGCATTGCGCGTGGCCGTTTACTTCAGTCCGCAAGAGGTCGCGGGTTTGGTGATCTCCCTTCCGGAAGCGGTCCTTAGGCTGCTCACTGATACGGGGCTGTCTCTGGAAGTGGCCTGCTTCCCTTGTTCAAGTTGAGCGAGGACGCGGCGGAGTTTCTGGCGGAGATGTTTTGGCGTCCATCCATTGCGAGCCGGTGCCGCAATCCGGTGGATTTGCTTTTCTCGAACAAGGATGCCCGCATGACGGATTTTTACACGGTGGAGTTGCGTATCTCCGGAAAGGAGTTTTTGCCCTCGGAGCTCACCCAAGTCTTAGAGATCCAGCCGACGCATGTTCGACACGTGGGTGAGCGTCGAAGCGTATCGAGTACCTTCGATCAAGCGGTCTGGTCATATGCCGGCATGGCTGGCGATGAGTGGGCTTCGCTGGAGGAAGGGCTAGCCAGCCTGATGCAGGAGCTTCTTCCAAAGCGAGAGCTCATCTCCACCTATGCGAAGCGCTTCGATGCCTGTTGGTGGTGTGGGCATTTTCAGAGCTCTTTCGGCGGAGGTCCGCTGCTCTCGCCGGATACGCTTCGCGATCTGGCGGACTTTGGCATCCCGCTCGCTTTGAGCAGCTACCGGTCGGCGCATTCGTGATGTCGCATTTGTAGGATGCGCTTAGGTCCGAGGTATCGCGTCCATAAGGGCCTGCACGCTGTGGTCGACACGCAGCATTACGAAAGCTTCATTGCCGCCGCTTGCTGCTGCGCCTGGCTCTGCGCCACGCTCTGCTGCTGGTCTTGCCCCTGAGCCTGCACCTGCTGCCCTTGCTCGGCGGCCTGATTCCACGCGGTGGCGCTCTGCTGAGCGGGGGTATTGAGCGCGTCCACGGTGGACATGCCGGCCGTCTGCCGATCCATGCCGACGCCCTTGAGATCTCCCTGCACGGCGAAGGCTTTACTGCCATCAGGACTCAACAGCACATGATCGACACGATCCAGCCCTTGCGCCTTGGCCTGCACGGCTAGCGCTGCGGCAAAGTCCTTGTCCCTATCGGACGGCGGGACGTTGTGCTGCGCATTGAGTCTGGTCACACCGGCATAGGCCTGCCGATACATGTCATGCCCAGGGTGAGTCGGATCCTCCATCCCTTTGTCGCTCAGCATCCACTGCAGCGGGCCGCGATGCGGCATCGGATTGGTGTGTTCCTTGTTGAGCTGGCTGCCGGGCACCGGGTTCTGGATGCTCTTCACGTCGTCCACGTTCTGCGCCGGCCTGAATGCGCTCTTGCCATCGCTGTGGCCGGGCAGGGGGATGCGTATGCTCGGGCCGGCCGTGGTGGTGCCTATGCCATGCGCAGAGACCTCGACGTGATTCTGGCGCTGGATGCCTGCGTGATTGAGTCCGGCCCAAGTGAAGTCGACGCAGTTGTTACGCACGTCCTTGTACTTGAGATCGAACCCGTGCTCCTGCGGGTGCTCGCCGAATTCCTTCAGCTTCTCGTACTGCTCCTTGGATATCTCCATGGTGCGCGAGTACAAGGGGTTCTTGTAGTTCTCCACGTCATCGCGCGGAACAAAGCCTGGGCCGTTGATGCTGCCGTGCTCGACGGGGGCGAAGCCGAAACTCTGCGGCTTTCCGACGCCATCACTGATCGTATAGAACATGTGTCCTGGCGTGGACGTCGCTCCGGGCTCCTCTTTGGCCAGCGGTGTGCCCGGTGCTGCCACATAGACCGTGACTGAGTATTTCTGCGGATCGGACATCGAGTGCTCCTTCACTCACCGGTGTTGTAGAACGGTGCCACCTTCAAGGTTGTCTGGATGCCCGTGAAGATGGGCAGATCCACGACCGTCTTCACTTTGGCGTAGTAGTGGCCCGATCTGCTCGGCCGAAACCCGGTTATCAGTACGTTGGAAGTCTGGCCGTTGGTGCCATACAGATGCAGATGGGCGACTTCCGCGCTCTGCTGTTTGCCAGAGGCGGATTGGAGGATGGCCTGGTTGTCTTGCGTCGGCACAGCGATGGACTCGCCATGGCTGAGCAGAAAGACTTCGACCTGTATTGGGAAGTCATTCTGCTGAATGGCATCCTCGACCTTGCCTTGCCCGGTCTGCGGGAAGTCCAAGGCGACCATCAGGCGCCGCTTGCCTTTGACCTGCTCGGGGCTGACCTGGAAGTCGATGCGTGCGGTCGCGCCGGCCTTGTCCATCGCGAATGGCGCGCTGACGGGAGGTGCGGGCGGTTCAGGCGTGGTGGCGGGTGATGCGTGCAAGGCTCCCCCGATCGTCGTGGCTGTCCATAGCACGGCCCATCGCAGTACTCGTTTCATGCCTGACTTCCTATCGGCCTTGTTGATGGCGGGAGCGTATCAGGACAGCTGGTTTCCGTTGTTGAGCCAAGCCTGAATTCAGTCCTGTCTCAAATGTCGCCGTGCAGCGCCTGCAGTGCCGCCAACGCAGCCAGCCCCGCTGTTTCCGTGCGCAGGATGCGCGGCCCCAGCCGCAGGCCGCGAAACGCCGCTGCTTCCAGTGCCGTTACGTCGCGCTCGCCAAGACCGCCTTCCGGTCCGACCACCAGCACGCCGCCGCTTGCGGGGAAACTCAATTCACGCGCCTGCACGGTGCCCTCCGGCAACAACGCCAACCGCAGCGCCCCATCATCCGCCGGCAGATCACGCAACCACGCTTCCAGCGACAACGCCGGCACGATCTCCGGCACCACCGCGCGGCCGCTTTGCTCGCACGCGCTCTCCGCCACCGCACGCCAATGCGCCAACCGCTTCTCCGCACGGGCCGCATCGAGCTTCACTTCGGAGCGCTCGGTATGCAGCGGCACGATACGCGCCACGCCCAACTCAGTGGCCTTCTGCACGATCAGATCCATCTTCTCGCCACGCGCGATGCCTTGAGCGAGCGTCAGGCGCAGCGGCGACTCATTGTCGATGCGCGTGCTGGACTCCACACGAACGCTTACCTCCCGCTTGCCCACCGCCACGATGGTCGACGCATAGTCATGCCCATCCCCATTGAACAGCACCACCGCATCGCCCACCCCCATGCGCAACACGCGTGCGACATGTTCGCCAGCCTGCGCGGGCAGGGTGAATTCGGTGCCGGAGGCGAGGGGCTGGTCGACGTGGATGCGGATGGTGCGCATGGCTTCAGGCTGCTGGGAAAGCGCCATTTTAGCCATCCCGGCGCAGCTGAACGATGGTGCGGAGGATGCTTGCTCCGTGCCGCCGGCGGGCGCAGCATCGATCCACCCACGGCTGCATGAGGGCCGAACCATGTCGAAATCCCCGGTTCTTTTCATCACCTTGCTGGCGGTAGTGGCGAGCTCAGCCGCCGCGCAGAACGCCACGCCCCCCACCCAGGACGCCCGCACCAGGCGCATCGAAGGCCTGGACACCATGCCGTATACGCCGCCGGCCAGCGCCAAAGGCAAGCCGCAGCCCGGCACCGACCACAATTGCCTGCGCCAGACCGGCAGCCATATCCCGCCCAAGGACGGCAAATGCATCGCCGCACCGGGTCGGACCTACGACAAGCAGGATATCGACCGGACCGGCGAGCAGCGGCTCGGGCCGGCGCTGCGGAAGCTGGACCCGAGTGTCGGCGGGCGCTAAGACGTCGTAGCCGCGAGCTTCAGTCGACGATGGCCCGCTCGATCCCCGCGATGGCCACATCGACCAGCTGATCCAGCTCGTCCGTGCTCACCACGTACGGTGGCATGAAGTAGACGACGTTGCCCAGCGGCCGCAGCAGCGCGCCGTGGTCGAGGCCATGCAGATACACGCGCAGGCCACGGCGCTCTTCGGACGGATAAGGCGCACGCGTCGCCTTGTCCCGCACCAGCTCCACCGCCGCGATCATGCCCGTCTGCCGCACATCGGCCACCTGCGGATGCTCGCGCAGCGGCGCCAGTCGCCGCGCCAGATGCGCCGCCAACTCGCGGTTGCGCTCCAGCACCGGCTCATCCCGGAAGATATCCAGCGTTGCCAAGGCGGCGCGGCAGGCCAGCGGATTGCCGGTATAGCTGTGCGAATGCAGAAAGGCCTTGCCGGCGTTGTATTCGGCGTAGAACGCCTCGTACACGGGATTCGTGGTGAGCACGGCCGATAACGGCAGGAAGCCGCCAGTCAGCCCCTTCGACAGGCACATGAAATCGGGTGACACACCGGCCTGCTCGCAAGCGAACAGCGTGCCCGTCCGTCCAAAGCCAACCGCGATTTCGTCGGCGATAAAGTGCACGCCAAATTCATCGCACAGCGCACGCAGGCCGGTGAGATAAGAGGGGTGATACATGCGCATGCCACCCGCGCATTGCACCAGCGGTTCGACGATCACGGCGCAAGTTTCGTGTGCGTGTTGCTCAAGCAAGCTGCGCAACTCGCTCAACCGGCGAGCCGCACACGCCTCAGCGCTTTCACCTGGCAGCGCCTCGTAAGCATCCGGCGACGGCGCCAGAATCGGCGTCAACAACAGCGGCGCATACGTCTTCCGATACAGCGCCACATCGCTGACCGACAGCGCCCCCAGCGTCTCCCCGTGATAACTGCCGCTGAGCGCAATAAACCGCGTCTTCTGCCCGGCGCCCTGGTTGAGCCAGTAGTGGAAGCTCATCTTCAACGCCACTTCGATCGCGGCGGACCCGTTATCGGCCAGAAACACCCGCTCCAGCCCGGCCGGCGTGATCGCCGCCAGCCGCTCGGCCAGCTCGATCGCCGGCTCGTGGGTGAATCCGGCAAAAATCACATGCTCCAGCGTGTCCAGCTGCTGCTTCAGCGCCGCGCCGATGCGCGGATTGGCATGTCCGAACAGATTCGTCCACCAGGAACTGATCCCATCCAGATAGCGCCGCCCGTCCGCATCCACCAGCCACGGCCCTTCGCCGCGGACGATGGGCAGCAGCGGCACGGTGCCGGCGTGGTCGTGCATCTGGGTGCAGGGGTGCCAGAGATGGCGCAGGTCGCGCGCGGCGAGGGCTTGGTTGCGGCTTTCGTTCGGGCTCATCCGGGTATGATCGGGGTTCGGCGCCGGCTGCCTCAAGCCCGCCTGTCCGTTGGAGCTCCCTTTTTTGATCCGGTTGCGCACCGTTCTGCTGTTCCTGTTGCTGGTTTCCGGCCTGGCCTGGCTGGTGGCGTACCTGCCGGCCAGCTGGGTGCGCCCGCAGCTGGAGGCGCGCCTGCACGGCCTGCGTCTGGAAGGCCTGAGCGGCACCCTGTGGGATGGCCATGCCGAGCACGTGCTGGCCCCCAAAGGCGGCGATCTGGGCCAGTTCGACTGGCAGCTCTCGCGCCGCGCCCTGCTGGGCGATACGCAGCTGGGCGTGGCTTTCCGTGGCGACTGGGGCCGCCTCAGCGGCCAGCTGCGCCAGCTGGAAGGCAAGCGCGATGAGTGGACCCAGGTCCATTTCGATGGTGACCTCGCCGAGCTTTCCGCGCGTCTGGCGCCGCAGGCCGAGCGCCTGGACGGCCGCCTCAGCATCGACAACGCCCGCGTGGTGATGCAGGGCCGCTGGCCGCTGGAACTGGATGCGGTAGCGCAGTGGGATGGCGCGCGCCTGCACGGCGCCCAGCGCGACCTGGCCTTCGGCAATCTGCAGTTGCGCGCCGGCGGCAGCGCGGGCGTGGTCAACGCCACGCTGCAGGACGATGGCAACGGCCCGCTGCAGCTCACCGGCCATCTGGCGCTGAGCCCGCTGGGTTGGAAATACGACATCAAGGCCAAACCGCGCGAGCCCGATCCGGCACTACGCGACTGGCTGGCCGGCTTCGGTCGCCTCGCGGCCGACGGCAGCATGCATCTGCAACGCAGCGGCGGACTGGCCGCGATGATGGGCAAAGGAAATCAAAGCGTGGGAAATCCATGAGCGCACCCGATCTGGCGCGGGCTCTGTCCGCCGCACGCGAAGCCGCCGAAGCGGCGGCCGAAGTGATCCGCCACTACTGGCGGCGCGGCGTGGAGGTGGAGATCAAGAGCGACGCCACGCCGGTGACGATCGCCGACCGCGAGGCGGAGCTGGCGATCCGCAAGGTATTGCAGGCGGCGCTGCCGGAGGCGGCGATCTACGGCGAGGAATTCGGCCTCGACGACAGCGCGGGCGAGCTGCTGTGGCTGGTCGATCCACTCGATGGCACCAAGAGCTTCGTGCGCCGCACGCCGTTCTTCTCCACCCAGATCGCGCTGATGCACCAGGGCGAACTGGTGCTTGGCGTATCCAGCGCGCCGGTCTACGGCGAAACGCTGTGGGCCAGCGCCGGCGGCGGCAGCTGGTTCGAAGGCGAGCGCGTGCGCGTGGCCGCCACCGATACGATGCTGCAGGCCTCGATCTCCACCGGCAACGTCAAGACGCTTACCGCGGATGCGCGCTGGGCCGAGCTCGGCGCGATGATCCGCGACAGCAACCGCATCCGCGGCTATGGCGATTTCTGCCACTACCACCTGCTGGCGCGCGGCAGCCTGGATCTGGTGATCGAGTCGGATGTGAACATCCTCGACGTGGCCGCGCTGGCGGTGATCGTGCGCGAAGCCGGCGGCGTGTTCACCGATCTGGACGGCCAGCCGCTGACGCTGGACACGCGCAGCGTGCTGGCGGGCACGCCGGCCCTGCATGCGCAGGCGCTGGCGCGGTTTCGTGCAACCTTAGAGCGCTAGAATCGAACGATGCCCAAGCCTCCCATCATCCATGCCACCCGCGACGTCCGAGACAGCCATTTCCTGCGCGTGGAGCAGCTGGATCTCGAATTCTCCAACGGCGAGCGCCGCACCTACGAGCGCCTCAAGGGCAGCGGCCTGGGCGCGGTGATCATCGTGCCGATGCAGGATGACGACACCGTGCTGCTGGTGCGCGAATACGGCGCCGGCGTCGGCCGCTACGAGCTGAGCCTGCCCAAGGGCCGGCTGGACCAGGATGAAACGGTGGAGCAGGGTGCGGACCGCGAGCTGAAGGAGGAAGTCGGCTTCGGCGCGCGCAAGCTGAAGATCCTGCACAACCTGTCGCTGTCGCCGTCGTACATGACGCATATGGCGCACGTGGTGCTGGCGCAGGATCTGTATCCGGAGCGCCTCGAAGGCGACGAGCCGGAAGAGTTGGAAGTGGTGCCGTGGAAACTGTCCAACCTGCATGAGCTGATCGCTCGCGACGACGTCACCGAAGGCCGCTCGATCGCCGCGCTGCTCATGGCCCGCGAGTATCTCGCCGG
>Ga0207695_10010549_pt1 | contig 11297 bp, 12 predicted proteins | sample KBSC54metaG_FD_184354 | JGI IMG/M metagenome (GOLD analysis project Ga0207695, IMG submission 184354) | Corn rhizosphere microbial communities from Kellogg Biological Station, Michigan, USA - KBS C5-4 metaG (SPAdes) (version 2) | ecosystem: Host-associated > Plants > Roots > Rhizosphere > Soil... | reverse complement strand
CGCCGAGGGTGCGGCGCAGCCGGGAGACCAGCGATTGCAGCGCGTTCGCCGCGCCGTCGGGCGGCTCCAGGGCCCACAGCGCGTCGATGAGCGCCGGGATCGACACGGTGCGGGGCGCCTCGACGGCCAGTCTGGTGAGCAGCGCGCGCAGCCGGGCACCCCCGACCGGGACCGGGACGCCGTCGGCGCGTACCTCCAGCGGGCCCAGGATCAACACGTCGAGCTGCACGGCATCCAGTGTGTCGCATCGGCGTCCGGCGTCCGGCGGCCGGCCGTATGGCGAAGGCGCGGCGGGAATGCTCCCGCCGCGCCCAGCCGTGATGTGTCAGCTCCCGCCGTCAGGGGAGTCGCCGTCAGAGGAATCGGCGCCGGGGGAGCCTGTGCCGGGGGTGTCGCCGTCGGGGGAGTCGGCGCCGGCGGCGCCCTGCTGCAGCATCGCCAGCGTCAGCACGTGATCGCCGATCCCCCATCCGCCGTCGGGAACCTCCTCGACCAGGACCAGGGTGGTGGCGCGGGCTCGTTCGCCGTAGATCTCCACGTACAGCTCGGTGGCGCGGTGGACGATCTTCTCCTTCTGCTGGGCGTCCAGGGTGCCGGCGGGGACTTTGAAATTCGCGAATGGCATGGCTTTCTCGGGCCTTTCTCAGCGGTTTGCGTTGGTCGGGAGCAGGTCGGCGATGCCGATGCGGTGGTAGAACTCGGCGCGGACGCGGTCATAGACGGTGGAGACGACGTCGCTGCCGTCCAGGCTCGGGTCGACGTGGACCCGGAACGGACGCTGCCCGGCCGGCAGGGCCACGGCCGCCACGATCGCCTCGGCGACCTCATCGACGGTGCGGCCGGCGGGGAACAGCTCGGCCAGGCGGCCGGCCATCTGCTCGCGCAGCTCGCCGTAGGCGGCGCTGTACTGCTCGGCACGCTCGGTGTCGGCGGGGGTGCCGGCGTGGGCGAAGTGGTTGGTGCCCGAGGGGTAGGCGCCGGGGACCACGATGACGGTGTCGATGCCGTACCGGATCACCTCGGCGGCGTAGCTCTCGGCCAGGGCGTCCATGCCGGCCTTGGCCGCGAAGTACGGCGCCAGGAACGGCGGATGCCCGCCGCGCGTGGAGGAGCTGCCCACCCACAGCAGCAGCCCGCAGCCGGCGGCACGCATCAACGGCAGCACCGCACGGTTCACCCGCTGCGTGCTCAGCACGTTGACGTCATACAGCGCGGCCAGCTGCTCGGGGGTGAAAGCCTCCACCGGCCCCAGCACCATGTGCCCGGCGTTGTGCACCACCACGTCCAGCCGCCCCTGTTCGGCGGCGATCTGCGCGATCGCGGCGTCCACAGAGCCCTGATCCTGCACGTCCATCTCGATGCCGCGCACATCCAGCCCGTCGGAGGCCGCCAGCTGCGCCAGCTCCGCGACCCGATCGGCGTTGCGGCCCTTGGTTTGGCGCATCCCGGCATAGACGGTGTGTCCGGCGCGCGCCAGTGCCCGCGCGGCCAGGTTCCCGAATCCGGAGGAGGCGCCGGTGACGACGATGACGTCGCCCTTGGCGGTGCCGCCGGTGCCGCCGGTGCCCCCGCTGCCTGAATCGTTCTCGCTCATGATCATCGCCTGCCTTCAGACCATTCCGCCGTTGGCGCGCAGCACCTGCCCGTTGACCCAGTGACCCTCGGCGCCGGCCAGGAAGGCCACGACCCGGGCGATGTCCTCGGGCTGCCCGAGCCGCTCCAGCGGGTTCTGCGCGGCCAGGTTCGCGATCAGCGCCTCGTCCTTGCCGTCCAGGAACATGTCGGTGGCTGTCGGCCCGGGTGCGACGGCGTTGACCGTCACGTCCCGGCCGCGCAGTTCCCGGGCCAGAATCAGCGTCATCGCCTCCACGGCGCCCTTGCTGGCGGTGTAGCCGGCGTAGGTGGGGAACTTGGTGCCCATCACCGAGGTGGAGAACAGCACGATCGATCCGCCGGGGCGAAGCCGGCGCGCCGCCTGCTGCGCCACCACGAAAGCGCCCCGGATGTTGGTGCGGTGCATGGCATCCAGCTCGGCCAGATCCAGATCCACCACCGTGGACAGCTTCATCTGCCCGGCGGCGTTCACCACCGCGTCGATCCCGCCGAAGTGCTCCTCGGCGGCGTCGAACATCGCCGCGACGGCCTTTTCATCGGCCACATCGGCCTGCACCGCCAAGGCGTGCCCGCCGGCGGCTTCGATGTCGGCGAGCGCCTGCTCGGCCAGGTCTGAGCGCCCGGCGTACCCCAGCACCACGGCGTAGCCGTCGGCGGCCAGCCGCAGCGCCGCGGCACGGCCGATTCCGCGTGAGGCTCCGGTGACGATCGCCACCCGGGCGGTGTCGGCGGCCGTGTTCTGTTCAGTCATGATCTGCTCCGTTCCTTGGTCTGACGTCTCAACGGTGCGCCGGCTCGCAGGCGGTAACCAGTTGCCGTTTACCCAGGGGTCGGCACCCCCTGGCTCGGCCGCGGCACGTGATCCACACTGGGGGGTGTGGATCTGTCTGAGCTCGGAGGCTTCCTGAAATCCCGGCGCGACCGGATACGCCCGCGCGACGTGGGCCTGCCCACCGGTCCGCGCCGGCGCGTGCCGGGGCTGCGCCGCGATGAGGTGGCGCAGCTGGCCGGGGCCTCGGTCGACTACTACATCGAGCTGGAACGCGGCACCGCCCAGCCCTCGGAGCAGATGCTGGCCTGTCTGGCCCGGGCGCTGCGCCTGACCCGGGATGAGCGCGACCACCTGTATCAGCTGGCCGGGCGGCCCTGCCCGCCGGCCGGAGGCGCCGCGGCCCACGTCAGCCCGGGCATGCTGGATTTGATGGACCGCCTGGTGGGCACCCCGGCGCGCGTCATCACCGACCTGCACGTCGTCCTGGTGCAGAACCCCCTGGCCGAGGCGCTGCTGGGGCCCGCACCTGCCGGGACCGGGCCGCGGGCCGGGTTCGTGTACCGCTGGTTCACCGACCCGGCGGCGCGGGCGCTGTATCCGGCCGAGGACCACGCCCGGCACGCCGAAACGTTCGTCGCGGACCTGCGGGCGGCCATGGCCCGGCGCGGCAAGGGCGACGAGGAGGCCAACGGCATGATCACCGAGCTGCTGGGGCGCAGCGGCGAATTCGCCGAGCTGTGGAGCCGCCACGACGTGGCGGTGCGCCGCATGGACACCAAACGCATCGTGCACCCCGCGCTCGGGGTGATCGACGTCAACTGCCTGAATCTGCTCACCGAGGACGCCACCCAGCGGCTGCTGTGGTTCAGTCCCGTGCCCGGCACCGATGCGGTGGAGAAGCTGGAACTGCTCTCGGTGCTCGGAACCCAGGATCTGGAATCGGAAGATCGAAGAGCAGGAGATCTAAGGGGTGGAGATCTGGAAGCACGAGATCTGACAGTCCATGATCTCGCTACTCAAGATCTCGGCGCCGACCCGGGTCAAAGTCCGCCGCGGTGATACACAATTGAGCGCGGTGTGGCGTCCGGCCCCGCCGGCGTCCTCACCGGAGGTGTGAATGTCGTCAGGGTCCTGGGTCGAACACCGCACGTCGGCGCTGATGGGCTGGCTGCGCGCCCATGACCCGGCGCTGGCCGCGACCCGCCGTGCCGCCCGCACCGCCGTGGTCATGCCGACGCTGTTCGCGCTGTGCACGAAGGTGCTGCACAACCCGGCGATGGCCAGTTTCGCGGCGTTCGGATCGTTCTCGATGCTGCTGCTCGTCGACTACAGCGGCACCCTCATCCAGCGGCTGCGCGCCCAGTTCGCCCTGGCCGTGGCCTGGGCCGCGCTGATCTGCGTCGGGACGCTGGTGGCCCGGGTGACGTGGCTGTCGGTCGTGGCGACCGTGGCTGTGGCGTTCACCGTGCTGTTCGCAGGGGTCGTCAGCTCGGTGCTGGCTGGCAGCGCCACCGCGCTGCTGCTGGCGTTCGTGCTGCCGGTGGCCACGCCGGTGCCGTTGTCGGCGCTGACCGACCGGCTGGCCGGTGCCGGGCTCGCCGCCGCGGTGGCGCTGCCGGCGGTCACGCTGCTGTGGCCGAGGCCCGCCGCCGACCCGCTTTCGGGCCCGGCCGCGCGGGTGTGCCGGGCCGCGGCCGCGCTGCTGCGTGCCGATGCCCGCGCCACCGGCGGGCACCGCGGCTTCAACGTCGGCGCCTGCCAGATCGCCGCGCAGGAGACCACCGCGGCGAACACCGCGCTTCGCCGCATGTTCGACGCCACCCCGTACCGGCCCACGGGCCTGTCGACGTCTTCGCGGACGCTGGTGCGGCTCGTCGACGAGCTCACCTGGCTGGTCGCGATCGTCACCGACCGGCCCGACTACGACGAGCAGCCGCCGGCGTGCGACCCCGAGGCGCGCGCCGCACGGCTGGCCGCCGCCGACGTCCTGGACCACGCGGCGGCGCTGCTCACCGACTTCGCAGGCGACGTCACGCCGCTGCGTGCCGGCATGGAGCAGCTGCAGAAGACTTTGGCCGCGATGGAGTCGAGCTCTACGGCGCGCCTGCCTGTCGACCAGCCGGTCGGCGAGAGCCCGGATGAGGTTTTCACCTTCATCTCCACCCTCGACTTCTCTTTTCGCGCACTCGAGCTGGGTTTCGCTGTGGCGCAGATCGCCGGGAACGTCGAGCTCGCCGCGCAGGCCTACCAGCGCAGCTGGCCCGACCGGCTGCTGGGCCGCGAACCCGGTGCGCTGACCAAGCCGTTCGCCTCTGCGCGGGAGCGTGCCTCGGCGCATCTGGGATGGAATTCGGTGTGGCTGCACAACAGTGTGCGCGGCGCCATGGGGCTGGCGATCGCTGTGCTGCTGGCTGATGTCACCGAAGTCCAACGCTCGTTCTGGGTGCTGCTCGGCACTTTGTCGGTGCTGCGCTCCAATGCGCTGAACACGGGGCAGAACGCGGCGCGCGCCATCATGGGCACGGTGTTGGGTTCCATCATCGGTGCGGCGCTGCTGCAGGTGATCGGGCATCACGGCAACGTGCTGTGGGTGCTGCTGCCCATTGCGATCCTCATCGCCGGTATCGCCCCGGCGGCGATCTCCTTCGCTGCCGGGCAGGCCGCGTTCACCGTCACCCTGGTGATCTTGTTCAACATCGGGCAGAACCCCGACTGGCACATCGTGCTGCTGCGGATCCAGGACATCGCGCTGGGCTGCGCCGTCAGCATCGTGGTGGCGTTGTTCTTCTGGCCGCGCGGTGCCGCCGCCGCTGTCGACAAGGCGCTGGCGGCTGCGTATAAGGACGCGGCACGGTACCTGTCGGGGTCGGTCGCCTACGCCCTCGGGCACTGCGACAACACCAGCAGCGCCGAGCCCTCGCCGGAGCCGGTGGCGGCGCAGAGCAGGGAAGCGGCGGCCTCGGCTCGGCGGCTGGATGACGCCTACCGCACCTACCTGGCCGAACGCGGCGCCAAACCGCTGTCGCTGGCCGACACCACGACCCTGGTCACCGGCGTCGTCGGGCTGCGCCTGGCCGCCGATTCGGTGGTGGCGCTGTGGCAGCACGCCGGCAAATGCGTGTCCAAGGCCGACCAGAGCGCCGCGCACAACGCGATCCTGGAATCCACCGACAGCGTCACCGGCTGGTACCGGGGCCTGGCCGAGAGCCTCGGCAGCCGCGGACCCATCCCGAACCCGGTGGAGCTGCGGCCCGAATCCGCGGCCCGGCTGGTCGACTCGGTGCGCACCGACCTGGTCGGCGCCGACGGCCTGGCCACCGCCACCGCCGTGCGCGTCATCTGGACCGGCGACCATGTGGACGTCGCGCGCCGGCTTCAGCCGGGGCTGGCGGCGGCGGCGAAGGTCGCGGTGTTGAACTAAAAGGGCCTACCAGATGGGGAGTTCGGTTCCGCGTTCTGATTCCGGGCGCGGGCCGAAGATGCGGCGCTCGGCCTCGGTGATGGGACGGTCGTTGATGGAGGCTTCGCGGCGGCTCATCAGGCCTGTCTCGGTGAACTCCCACAGCTCGTTGCCGTAGCTGCGCCACCACTGGCCCGCGGTGTCGTGCCACTCGTACTGGAAGCGGACGGCCATGCGGTTGCCGCGCAAGCCCCACAGGGCTTTGCGCAGCGCGTAGTCCTTCTCGCGTTCCCACTTGGCGGTCAGGAACTGCACGATCTGCTCCCGGCCGACGATGTGAAGGTCGCGGTTGCGCCAGATCGAGTCCGGTGTGTAGGCCAGGGACACTTTGTGCGGCTCGCGGGTGTTCCAAGCGTCCTCGGCGGCCTGCACTTTCTGCAGTGCCGAGTCCATGTCGAACGGCGGGAACGGGGGCCGGGATTCTGTGTCGGACATGGCAGGGTCCTCCTACACGCGTGTCTCACGGAACTTCGAGGTTTCTTCCGTGACAAGGCTAACCGGAGGTATCTCACGGATGCAAGAGCGATCATCCGTGATAACCTCAGGGCATGGAGGAGCGGATCGCAGCCGTCGGGGAGCGGGAATGGATGCTGCCGCAGGAGGCCACGCCGATCCGGCTGATGGCCACGATCTGGGCCGATGTGGCCGGCATCCATGACGATCTCGGCACTGCCGCGGACCTGACCGCGTGGCTTCAGGCCGCCGGGGTCGAGCACGGCGGGCAGCGGGCCACGGTCCATGAACTGGAGCTGGCACGAAGGCTGCGCGACGCGCTTCGGCGGCTGGCGGCGCAGGTCACCGGTGATGAGCGGGAGGCCGCGCGGTCGGCGACGCCCGAGGTCCGGCAGGCGGTGTCGGACCTGAACGAGGTGGTCGCCCACCTGCCGGGGCCGCGGATCACCTTCGTCGACGGGGTGCTGCGCGAGACGTCATCCAGCGGCGCCTCGGCGCTGACCGCGGGGCTGGCGCGTATCGCGCACGAGTCGATCGAGCTGCTGACCGGGCCGGAGGCCGACAAGCTGCGTGCCTGCTACGCGCCGGGATGCGTGCTGTATTTCGCCAAGACGCATCCCAGGCGCGAATGGTGCTCGGTGACGTGCGGGAACCGGGTGCGCGCCGCGCGGCACTACGACAAGGTGCGCTCGACGCGGGGGATCTGATCCACGCTGGTGTAGACGGGGATGCCGCGCTGGCGGGCGATCGCGACGTCCTGGTCGGCGCCGGTGGACTCCCCGGGCAGTCGGAGCACTGCGTCGCAGTGCTGGAGCAGGCGCTGCGCGGTCGGGTACATCACCTGCTCGGCCAGGGGATCGTTCGGGCCCGAGGCGCCTGCGCTGTCCAGCACCGGCAGCGCCACCCACTCGCCGATCATCGGCACATGGCCCGCGGCGAAGATCGGCCACGCCGCCTCCTGCAGACGCTTCAAGTTGCGCCGCATCAGCGCCTCGTCGCCGTTCGTGCCGGACTTGTAGGGGCCCGCGATCAGGATCATCAACGGTTTCGTCATGCGCGTAGGATACGGCAAGAACGTGCAACAACGTGAAGGAGTCGGCATGCTGGCCGCTGCACGCAAAGAACTGCTCCTGGACCGGCTGCGGCGCGACGGCCGCATCGAGGCCAAACAACTCGCCGCCGAACTGGGGATCTCCCCAGATAGCATCCGCCGCGATCTGCGGGAACTGGACGCCGCAGGTCTCGCGGTGCGCGTCTACGGAGGGGCGCTGCCCGCCTCGCCGGCCGTCGTCGCCTACGGGGCCCGCGATGCCCTCTCCCCCCAGAGCAAGCACCGGGTCGCGGCCGCAGCCGTCACGCTCATCCGGCCGGGCTCGACCGTGATCCTGGACGGAGGGACCACCACGCGCGCCGTCGTCGACGCGCTGCCGAAGACGTTGCCGTGCACGGTGATCACGCACTCGCCGACAATCGCCGCAGCGCTGCTGGAGCACGAGGCCGAGGTGTTCATGCTCGGCGGCAGGCTGTTCAAGCACTCGGCGGTGACCTGCGGCGCCGCAGCAGCCGAGGCAGCCTCGCGCATCAGCGCCGACCTGTTCCTGCTCGGCGTCACCGGCGTCCACGCCACCGCCGGACTGACCACGGCCGACGCCGACGAGGCGGCGATGAAGCGGGCCCTGGCCGGCCGCGCCGCCGAGACGTACGTGCTGGCCAGCGCGGAGAAGGTCGGGGCGGCGTCGCGGTATGCGGTACTGCCGCTGGAGGAGGTCAGCGGTGTGGTCACCGACGTGGATGCCGGTGACCACACGATCGCAGAGCTTGTACGGCAGGGGGTTGAGGTGGTGTTCGCTGCTTAGCTCCAGCTCTAGCTCGTCTGACCGGTCGGCATGATCGTGACCTGCTGCAGATTCACCCGCGGCGGCAGAGCGGCCAGGAAGCCGATGGTGCGGGCGACATCCTCGGGGGCGAGGAACTCCATCTGCTGCGCCGCGCCCTCCAGCCACTGCTGGGCGCCGGGGTCGGTGACGTGGGACTGCAGCTCGGTGCCGACGATGCCCGGTTCGATCGCCGATACGCGCACGTTCTTCGGGCCGAGCTCTGCGCGCAGCTGCTTGGACATGTGCGTGACGTAGGCCTTGGTGCCGCAGTAGACGGCGAAGCCGGGGAAGATGTTCTGCGCCGCGATCGAGGAGGTGTTGATCAGGTCTGCGACGCCCTTGGCGGCCGCGGCGGCGATCAGCTGCGGTGTGAAGGCGGCGATCACGTTCATCACGCCGGTGATGTTCAGGTCGATCTGGTGCTGCCACTGCCCGACGGCCAGCTGCTCGATCGGCGCCGGCAGCATCACCCCGGCGTTGTTGAACACCAGGTCGGCGCCGCCGAAGTCAGCCTGCACCCGGTCCGCGGCGGCCCGCAGCGCCGCGGGGTCGGTGACGTCGGCGGTGATCGCGACGGCGGTTCCGCCGTCCTTCTCGATACGAGCCACCAGGTCGGTGAGGCGGTCGGCGCGGCGCGCCAGGGCCACGACGGTCGCGCCGAGCGCGGCCAGCTCGGAGGCGGCAGCCTCGCCGAGGCCGCTGGAGGCTCCGGTGACGACGGCGACGCGGCCGGCCAGGGGAGCAGCCGGGGTTGCGGTCGGAGTGTCGGCGCTCGATGCGGGGTTCGTGGCCCCGGCAGCGGCAGTGGCAGTGGCCGTCGAGTTCGATACGGCGCTCGCGGCAGTCGCGGTGTTCGCGGTGTTCGTAGTGTCAGGGGTGTTCGTGGACATGATCGCGTGCCCTTCCAGCGGCAGGTGAGCGGTGGTGCTCCTCCGGGCCCGTCCGGTTCGGGGCCCGTATCCAGCACACCAGCGCACCGGACGTCCCGGGCCGCCATAACTGGCCCTGCTCAGGCAGGTACTGCCAGGGCCACTTTGCGGCGGCACAGCATCGGCGGCGTGGACGACACTGGAGACATGGACCGTGCCAAAGAAATCGCCGGGTTCCTGCGCTCACGGCGTGCCGGCATCACCCCGGAGCAGGTCGGGCTGCCGTTCGACGGACGCGTGCGGCGCGTGCCGGGGCTGCGGCGCGACGAGGTGGCGCGGCTGGCCGGCGTGAGCAGCGAGTACTACACGCGGCTGGAGCAGGGGCGGGCTCAGAACCCGTCGGCGGAGGTGGTCGCCGCGGTCGCCCAGGCGCTGCGGCTGGACGACACCGAGCGTGAGCACCTGTCAGACCTGCTGGCCTCAGGATCGAGAGCGGGGTCGGGTGCTGGATCCGGTGCTTTCGCCGGAGCCAGCACTGGTTCGGGCTCCGGCGGCGGCGCAGCGGGAGCCCGGCGCGCGCCGTCGCGGGTGCAGCGGGTCCGGCCCGGGCTGTATCTGATGCTGGACACCCTCGACCATGTGCCGGCGTTCATCCTCGGCCGCCGCACCGACGTCCTCGCGGCGAACCGCCTGGCCCGCGCCATCATCACCGACTTCGACGCACTGCCGGCGACCCGCCGCAACATGGCCCGCTACTACCTGCTGGACCCGCAGGCCCGCGAGCGCGTCGGCGACTGGGAGCAGCTCGCCGCCGAGACCGTCGCGATGCTGCGCTTCGAAGCCGGCCGCTACCCGCACGACAAGCAGCTCGCGGACCTGGTGGGCGAGCTGATGCTGACCTGCCCGGAGTTCACCGGCTGGTGGAACGACCACCGCGTCCTGCGCCGCACCCACGGCGCCAAAAGCTACCGCCACCCCCTGGTCGGCGACCTGCACTTCCACTACGAGTCCTTCCAGGCCCCCGGCGACCCCGAGCAGACACTGTGCGTGTACACGGTCGAGCCGGGCTCGCCCAGCGCCGAGGCGCTGCGGGTGCTGGACAGCTGGACGGCGCCGGAACCGGTGCGGGGCCCGGGTGCCAGCAGCGAAGTTCCCGGCGATGTTCCGGGCGGGCTGCGCGACGATGTTCCCGATGGTGTGCCGGGCCGTGGCCTCAGCTAGCTGATGCCGCTAGTGCGGGTCTGAGACGAGCACCGGAATAGCGGACTGCGGATACTGGCCGCACTCCCGCATCGCCTCGACGATCGCCGGATCGATGAGGATGACGACTCCGTCGTTTCCGCCGGCGTTCATGACGTGCGCGCGGATCGCGCTACCCGCGTCGGCGAGCAGAGTGTTGACCACTGCCAGGGGGCGTAGGGTCGCAGCCAGCCACGGGTTCCACGGCGGCTCCGCATCGTCGTCCCACTCGGCGCCCTGCCAGATCTGGCAGCGCACACCGTTGATCATCAGGATGTAGTCGCCCTGATGGGGCAGACGCTCCTCGCCGCGCGAGCTCGCGACCGTTTCCACGGTGAGCGCGAGGCCGTAGTGCTCCAGAGCAGATGCCATGCACGCGAGCCACTCCTGAACGAACTCCTCGGCCAGGTCCTCACCGTCCGCGGCGAACATGATCCGGCCGTGCGGCAGGTAGGCGTCGAACCAGCTCACCACATCCCAGGCTGCGACGGCTTCGCTGCTCGGCCCGGTGGGCGGCAGATCGTAGTCCTCGCCGCCGAACCGCCGGATCGCCTCCACGACGTCGGCAAGGTCGTCATGGGGCTCGGGCCGCTCAGGCGCGGCGAGCGCCGCAGGTGCGGTCGCGGCCGGCCGGGGCGACTTGCGCGACGTGCGGTAATGCCTGGCGGCAGCCCGGACGGCGTGCCTGAAGACACGCCACCGTGCCCGGTCGATCACCATGGCGCAGACGCTACTGAACCGGTCCGACATCCACCCGGACCGGCCGTGCCGCACCGCCGTTGCACCGCGGCGCTGCGCAGGCGGTGACCGCGACGAACAGGTCCCGTTCGGCGGCGAAGACCGTGCCCCTGAGGCGCAGCGTGCCGCCCATGTCGAAGGTGCGGCCGTTGCTCGACCCATCGTGCACGTCGTCGGCGGCCACGGCGAACAAATCGCCGCTCTGCCCGCCCTCGACGTCCACGACCCGCAGCAGCTGACCGGCCTGAAGACGCAGGCCGGTCAGCTGCTGCGGG
>Ga0207695_10010548_pt1 | contig 11297 bp, 9 predicted proteins | sample KBSC54metaG_FD_184354 | JGI IMG/M metagenome (GOLD analysis project Ga0207695, IMG submission 184354) | Corn rhizosphere microbial communities from Kellogg Biological Station, Michigan, USA - KBS C5-4 metaG (SPAdes) (version 2) | ecosystem: Host-associated > Plants > Roots > Rhizosphere > Soil... | reverse complement strand
CTAAAATCTCTCCACCCGCCATCTACCGTGATTTCGTGACGGAGGTGCCCGGCTGTGCTCGTGCGCTAAATTCTGTTTATGCCAGAATTCAAGATTTTAGAGGTAAGGGATTGCCCTGCGCGGGTGCGGTTGGACACTTGGGCGCAAATACAAAGATCCGAAGGCCGTTGAACAGGAGTACGCGGAACTCATTTACCTTGCAAGCAGGGCTCTTTTCCACCCGCATACTTTGAACGTGTCGGGAAATGGGAAGGATTCCGCGAAGACCGACGGGCGTTGGAAACCAAACGTGGCATCTGTTGCATACCTCATTTGGCTCCAGGCCGAGGGTGAACAACCTCGTTGTCCCACAGAAGCGGGGATTGTGACCTTTTTGGAGAACTGGTCTAAGAGAGCGTACACGGACGTCTTCACCTCCAAGCAAGTCAAGAAAGAGTTCGGTTCGCGGGCAACTACTCTGCTCCATTTCCTGAGCGGAGGGAAGTTCCCAATCTACGATCGCAGATCATCGTGACCTGCCCCGTTTTTCTCAGCCGTTTATAGCTGGAGTTTCTCGATTCAGGTTTGTGGGCGAGTATATCTCGCCGCCGTCGTAGTCGGGGCTGTGGGGATGTGGGAAGCGCTGTTTGCTTTCCACATCTCCATAGCCCAGGGCTCTGCTGAACTCAGCAGGTGTTCTGTATGCAAGCGAGCTGTGCGGCCGCTCGCAGTTGTATTCCTGACGCCAGTGGTCGAGGGTTCGGCGCACATCACTCAGTGTGCGGAACCAGTTCGCATTCAGGCATTCATCGCGTAGACGTCCGTGGAAGCTTTCGACGTGTCCGTTCTGCATGGGCCTTCCCGGCTGGATGTGGATCAGGCTGATGCCCAGCCCAGCATGCGCCGAGATGTGAACTCTGGTCCATTGTCGGAGCGCACGCTTTCCGGCAGCCCGCGGTGCTCGATCAGATGGTCCAGCTCCCGCGTCACTCGACCGCTACCCAGGCTGGTATCAGCCTCCAGCACCAGGCACTCGCGAGTGAACGCGTCGACCACACTGAGGATCCGAATCATGCGGCCGTTCGCCAGTCCATCCACGATGAAGTCCATCGCCCACTCCTGGTTCGCACGGATCAGACGTGGCTCGATCACTTGCTCGCGCACCAGCCGTTTGCGCCGCCGCCGCCGCACCGCCAAGCCCTGCTCAACATACAGCCGATAGACTCGCTTCACGTTCACTGCCCGTCCGCGACGCTCCAGCACCGCATGCAATCTCCGATCCATAGCGCGGCTTCTGTCTGGCCAGCTTCACCAGTTCCTCGCGCAACTCCGCGTTCCGATCTGGCCTCGGCTCGTACCGATAGCTGGCTCGATCCACGCCCAGCAGCTTGCAGGCCCTGCGCTCGCTCAGATGGAATCCAGCCGAGACGAACGCAATGTCCTCTCTCAGACCGGCAAGCTCCAGCCGTTTTTTCGGATGACCGCCTTCAGCGCTTCCTTGTCCAGACTGAGACCGGCAACCAGCGCCTTCAATCGCCGGTTCTCATCTTCCATCTGCCGCAGACGCTGCGCCTCGCTCACATCGAGACCGCCGTACTTCGCCTTCCAGTTATAGAACGTAGCGTCGCTGATCCCGTGCTCCCGGCAAAGATCTGCCGTCTTCACTCGGGCCTCATGCTGCTTCAGGATCGCAATGATCTGCTCTTCCGGGTACCGGCTCTTTTTCATCCCAGTCCTCCCGTTCAGATTACGAGAGAACTCGGGTATTCCCTGGCTGAGTTTTTCGGGGGCAGGTCATTGGAAGTGTAATCGGGCGTCTTCCTGCTGTTTAGCTTTACTTAGCCAGAACATCCGCGAAGATCACCGAGCCGAACCCTTTTATCGGGATTGATCCGAATGGGCGGGATCCCTTTACAACAGCTTCCGATATTCTTTCCGTGCCGACACTAGGATTGGCAGATCGCGGTCGGCCTCCTTCCAAAGCTCGAAGAAGGCCTCGTAGGCTCGCCGACTGTCGGCTTTTCTGCCCTGCAACACGTAGCAACGCGCCAAACCTAATTGAGCGAGAGGGTAGAGCGTAGTCACCGCATCCACTGGATGATGATCAAGAATCTTTTGAAACTCCCCCTCAGCCTCCTTCGCCGAACGGATCTGCAGAAAAGATTCCCCGCGCACATAGATTGGCAACAGGTCCGCGACCCCGCCCAGCTCGTAAGGAAGCGCTGGTTCCAACAGATTGGTAACTTCAGCGGCAGAACCTCCGTGTGATACCGCCCACGTCGCCCGAGCCATCGGGGCGTAAAGTCCCATATTGAATGTTGAAAGTGGATAATCGTGGTCGAGTTCGTTGAGAAACTCGCGCGATTTTTTCTCATTTCCTGCCGGGCTCGCTATCAGAGCTCCGAGACCAAGCACGATTTGACTCTTCCCGAGCCTTGTGGCCTCCTCAAGCTCCCTTTGGGCCACGGCATCTCTCCCCATCTCGGAATTGATCTCCGCAGAAGCCGCCATTGTATTGGCAGCTGATTCCGAATCGCCAGTGGCAGCGCCTTGTTTCGCTACTTCCTCGAAGAGCTCCGTGCTTTGCGCAATCTTCCCAGTCGCCGCATCCGCTTGGGCCACGGCGTAGCGCATCGCTCCGTTGTCTGGATGCTTTTGAGCCCACTCGTATTCATGGCTTAGCGCCTGCCCATCGTGTCGAAGAGTCGCTATAGCAAAGAGGTTGAGATGGATAAATGTGTCATCATGCCCTCGCCCGATGAGCTGCTCACAGACCGACTTTGCTTCATCGAGGCGATTCAATGCAATAAGTCCGGAAAGGAGATTGATATACCCAAAGTTGTGATTGGGTTCGAGACGGACCGTTTGTTTAGAAGCGTCTACAACCGTGTCATACCGCCCCAGCAGGTTGGCGTCGTTCGCGAGCGCGTTGTAAGCACGCCACTCATCGGGATACAGTTCAGTCCATAATTTGTAGGTCTCGGATCCTTTTTCGAGTTCGCCGGTCACGATGTCGAAGTAACGACCGACAATATAGAGGCGTTCCGGTTCCGTTGCGTGGGCACGGAGTTCAAAAGCCTGCCGGAAATACTTCTTGCCCTGTTGCGATTCGCCTTCGTTGGAGTAAGAGGACCCGAGTTGTGCGTAAGCAATGGCAAAGCTGGGGTCCAAAGCAATGGCTGTCTTGAATGCGGGTCTGGCTTCGAGGTTCTTGGAGTGGGCGCGCAGTTCTAACCCCAGCTGATACGCTTTCAGAGCTTCCAAAGAACTGGTGGTTGCCTGTTCAACTGGGACGTCGAACTTCTGGAGAGAGGCTCGGGACTCACCGAGACTCCGGCGGAGATCGTCAATCATGGATCCCAGGCGGGGCAAAACCGCTTTCTGATTGGCGACGGTTACGGTCTCGTGGGCCAAAGAACGCCCGTCGGCACAGCGGCTGGCTTCCAATGCCAGCAGATAGGCGCCGCCGGTCGGCTGAATGGATCCAACGATCAGTGCGGAACCCTTTCCTCGTTGGCAAACTTCGAGCGCCAACGCGGGAGTCAGCTTGTCATCAGGCGAGCTCCAAGGTCCTGGAGAACCTCTCCCAGCTTGCTGTCAGACAAGATGTTGAGATAGGGGGACTGCGCGAACTGAATGACCACCGCACGACGGAGCGAGCCGTCAAACAAAGGATCACCGGTACTGTTGGCGAAATCGCCGACGACCACCGAGGCGCGCTCCGGAATGCGAGCTCGCGTTTGACTCCACCAAAACCAGCCCGTCAGGACAAGCGCTCCTGCCATCGCCATCGCAACCAGAATCATCCTGCCCCGGTGCGAACCGTGATGTCTCTCAACGGAAGCAGATACTGGTGTTTCGATCGAGGGAGCCGGCATCACCGGTTCACCGTTAGAACCGGCGCGATGAAGCGGTATCCGCGGCGGGGGTTGGTCTCGACGTAGTGGGGAATGTCGGCATCATCGCCGAGAGACTCTCTCACCTTTCGGATAGCTACGCCGAGGCTGTTGTCGAACTCAACAAAGGTGTTTTCCGGCCAAAGGCGCTGCCGCACTTCTTCCCGGGTGACCACCTCTCCAGCCCGCTCCACGAGCATGACCAGCAGCCGGCAAGGAAGGTCTTGTAGTTTCACGCGGCTGCCGTTGCGAGAGAGGCTGCCCTCGCGTGGATCGAGTTCGAAGCGACCGAAGCGGTATTTGGCTGCCGTTGAGCCGGGGATTGGCATTTGATTTCGTCACGAAGAGCAGGCGTGGAGGAAATGCTAGCACGCATCTGAGACAACAATTCAGTTAAGACACGCTCGTAACCCGCTGTGCCCCGGGGATTTTCCAGTTAAAGCGCGTTTAAGGGGATGTTTTGTTGACTCCTCTTGCCGCTTCGCCGACATTGTGCTCGCGATCATTAGCCCACGTCCGGAAATCCTTGGTTGTCCTTGGAACCGATCACAATGGTTGACGATTCAACGACAAATCGGAATATCCGAAACGGCAGGTTCTATCTCTCGATTGCGGTCGCATCGACATTGCTTGTCTTCGCGGGGTTCGCAAGAACGTACTACTTGAGGCGCGTATTCGGATTCCCGGCCCTACCCGGGTTTTTACACTTGCACGGCCTTGTCATGTCGCTGTGGTTTGTCCTGTTTTTTTGTGCAGGTCTGGCTCATCACGGTTCAGCAAACGAGGTTGCATCGTCAATTGGGTGTCTTCGGAGTTGGGCTCGCCGCGTTGATGGTGGCGATGACGGGGACGGTGGTGATCAGGGCGGCTCGTCGCGGCTTTACCGCGTTTCCAGAAACCGTGAAGTGGCCCGGGTTCCTCTTGCTGAGTCTCGGCATTGTCCTGACTTTCGCGGTTTTGTTCTTTGCCGCAGTGTTGGCCCCGAGGCAAGGCGCCATTCACAAACGATTGATGGTACTCGCGTCCCTCAGTATCTGGGGGCCCGCTATCTCTCGCCTTCCCCTGCACTTCATCGAAGCGGAGCCGACTGTACGAAGAAATTTTCGCCGCCCAGGAGCATCCACGATCCCGATGAGGAGATGTTCCGTGTCGATTGATCTGTTCTCGATTTTGCGTGCTTCCTTATACGCAATGAAGACCGCCAGCCGAGCAAGTTCGGAGTAGCGTTCAAACATACTGTCTCCAATTGTTCAATAGGTTTCGATGATTGCTTCGAGCGTCGGATCAATACTACTCGGAGAACTCAGGTTGTATTGTTCCGGGTGGTTTGTCGGCCATAAGGACACTGGTCAAGAAAATGGCCCCAACTTCTCAGTTGGCGGTTAACCGCCCGCAATCTCCGAAAATGCGTTCCAATCCGCTCGGTGCTTGACTCGGCGATGATGCGACAAGCTGAACACAAGGCGGTCAACTTGATCGTGAACTATTCGGTGCGCAGATACAGACCACCAGCATCGCGGCAATCGCGAGAGCAAAGCTAACAGGATCCAAGCGGGAACAGTTGTTAAAGCAACGATTGCAGACGACGTGCTTCGTCAAGCACGGTTCGTTCAAGATTTCTTCATGCGCCGGGCTATCTCCGTCCAAGTTAGAAGGGCTCTATCACGAAACGATGTCCTGACTTGTAAACGACAAAGTTGCCTGCTACGGCACCCACTCCGGTGCTTGTGAAGGGGTTCACGGAAATTGGGTGAGTCGCCGTCCAGACAGACTGCCCTGTAGTAAGGGAGTAGATGGTATTGCGCGATGCATCGTATATCTTATCCGCAGTAATAGGCTGGAAACTCGTTAATTCAGGAAGGAGTGGAGACGCGAGCGGAACTCCCGCATCGCTGTAGATGGAGCAACCAAGGTAATGCTGCCCATAGTCGTCGGAATACCTATTAATGAGAAGTCTATTGTTGTCGATCCATCCGGCCGCAAAGCCCGGAACACTAGCAAGGCCACCAACAGAGTCCTTCAGGATGCTCGTGATGGAGGCTTGAGACTTCCTCGGGCCCAGGGTTGCGGCGATCAACGTCCCATCGGGCGAGAGCAAGGGAGAAGCTATGTAGTGCGGATCGCTATTGTAGGGCGAAGGAGTATCCGACCAAATCATTGCTCTACCAATGTCAGATACCTGCCTTGCAAACAGCCAACTTGGCCCTGCCGCGGACTTCTGCAGAACTCCACTGACTCGTCCCATCGTTGTTCCAGATGTCGAAAGACTGAAGTCAAAGAGTTCCGGGCTCGAGCCGTCAGCGGAATATGGGAAGCTGCTGGTGATTGTCCCAGAAGGCAGCGAGTAGAAGTTGAGAGTCTGATCCGGAAAGATACCAGAGCTAGAATTGCCGAAATAAGCTGATGCACCCAATAATCGTCCGTCGCCAGAGAGAGCCACTTTTCCGGCTGAGAAGTCAATCGCCTGTTGGAGGATCTGCGAGTAAGGGTCGATGATCAAGATCTTGCCATTTGCAGTGCTGATAGCTGCTTTACCAAGGCTGCCTGCGATACTCCAGGCGTCGCCAAAGCCGAAGTACCGAGGAGTGTTTGATAGACTCGCCCCGTCTAGAATGACCCCATTCCCATTTCCTGCTATCCACTGCGATGACGAGCTGGCAGCGTACCATGAAGCGTCTGCCTGAGCAGGGTATTCAACGGGAAGGAGAAAATCGGTCTTCATGGGATTGGGACCAGATAGATCGACAACATTGAACTTGAAGTTGTGACAACACACATAGTGTCCGGGCGAAGTTTCGAGTTTTTCAGATGAAACAAAGCCCAAAGTCGATGCTGAGGGCACGATCGAGGACGACACCCCGACTGGGTAGTCCAGACTCAGTGCCGGTGTCTCAGAGCCAATCGGGTAGATCTTAAAGCCGCTACCTAGCGAGCCACCGTCAGTCCAAATCCAGTTCCCTTCTCCTCCGAGACCTGCGAGAGTAGGCAAGCTGACCGCGGCCTGCTGCTGACCGGTGTTGGAGTATACGAAGACAGTGTTTGAGTCATGGGTCAGAAACCGTGCGCCGTCTGCGAACCAGGAATGGAACGAGCTAAAAAGTGGTGGGCTCTTCGTGGATGTTCCGTCGGATATGGAGATTGACTCAATAACGTTGGCTCCTGCAGGCCCCTTTGCAACATGCACAGCATCGGGAGCCGAAAAAGTCGAGACTGATGGGTAGTCGTAAGCCAATGCGTAGTCTCCAGGCTTGGAGAGAATCAGCTGTCCCTTAGGCGAGTAGAGAAACAGGCCAGACTCTGAGCCGATAGATATGTAGCTGCCGTCCGATGCCAACTGCCACCAATTAACGATCCTATCGTTAGTTGACCCATCGAAAGCAAGAGCATACAGATTCAGACCTTCAAAGACGATTAAGGAGATGAGATGTCCGTCTGACTGCGCATGAACCTCCAGGCCGTTCGCAACCGCCACTACAAAGATCTGACCTGCCATATCGATCACATTCGAAGTGGGCACGGAGCTTGGACAAAATGCCGGCCATTGTGCCCAGACACAGTTATTGAAGAGTGGCATTACATCTCCGCTAGCAAGAAGCGCACCTGAGGAGTAATCCCATAAAGCCCAGTGTGCAGACGAGTCTGCGCTGAGCACGTGACCGCCCACCAATCGGAGCGTCTGTATCGCCTGGGCATGACCCAATTCGAGCAGCGTGTTGTTAGCTTGTGCGACACTGATGGTCACAGTGGTGTCGGTGCTACCGTTTGAATTTATTGCGGTGACAACGTAGTCAGCCTGGGATGTGACAGCCGTAGGTGTTCCCGAGATGGTTCCAGTCGCACTGTTCAGGATCAAGCCAGCAGGTAATGCTGGCACAATGCTAAATGCATCCACAGGCCCAGTAACTGAGGGAATGTCGGATGGGATGGCTTCCCCAGCCGTGGCATTGATCGTCGCCAGGGGATAAGCAAAGTTGGATGGTGTACCGGCTCTTACGACGATGCTAAGCGTCGTACTCGTCGATCCGGTGCTGTTGGAAGCAGTCACTGTATAAACAGTTTCCGGCGAAGCTGCTTTTGGTGTTCCGCAGATATACCCCGAGGCGTATCGTACTGATCTGCAAGGGGCCCCGTTTAAGATATTTAAGTTCTCTGGTAAATATGGACTGACGCTGAAGTGCTCCACTACTCCGACCCACCAAGGCGCGACTTGGACGAATTCTCCCACGTTTGCAATGATTTTCTTTGGGTAGACCAGGTTAGAGGGGGCGGGGTTTTTTATGGTCAGGATGACGCTGCCATTCTTCGATACATCCTGCTTCGAATATGCGGTTACAATCGCTGTCCCTACCGATTTTGGGGTAAAGACCCCGGAATCGCTCATACTCCCGATTTCATGGGGCTCGACGAACCAACTAATTGAAGAGTCGAAGCTCCCCGTTCCCTTGACTGTCGGGGCGCAAGTTGAGGTCTGATTTGTGAGGAATACCGTCGGGGTGCAGGTTACAGTCACGGATGTGATCGTAGGTCCGGCCGACGAACCGCTGTCACCGGTACCCTTGCCACCGGAGCCCCCACAACCGGAGAAGATAACCAACAATCCAAGGATCACTGCTGCTATTTGGGCAGGCCTTCTCATGCATTCCTCCGTGGAGAATTCCACGCTGTGTTCTTCGGTCACTTTTGGAAAGCCGTGCTGCCGAGTTACTCTCAACAGCCAAAAGAATCTAACCTCGCCCTGGTAACGCAGCTATCGGTCCCCCGTTCATTGCGGGGTTGTCATGGCGGTCGTATAAGCTCATCTCAGTTGATGGTCAGTGAGGGTGATCACGAAGCCGTGTGACGACTCTTTGCGATCTGCTCCCAGGACGTCGCGGCTGCGCTTCCCAACTGCCCGGAAGCAGGCAGCGTCTTTGAATTACTAAGTGTTTTTGTCAGAGATACAGCGCTGACACGCGGGCAATATAGCTTGGATCATTGGGACAGATCATACAGGCGTCCCTCAATTGGTGTATCGTCGGCCACTCGAAATTTACGGATGGTTAAATAGGCGTAAGGGTGGATGGCTCGGGAGCGTGGCGCTGCGACTCATTTCAAAAGCCGGCTGAGGTTCCGAGTCTCCCAGGTGCCCAAAGGCGAGGCAGGTGGGGCACCCATCGTTTATGGATCCATCGTTTGTGGATGAACTGATTTCAAAAACCCGGTACCCGGGCCACCCGCCCTTCATGACCGCGCCATCCAGTCCCTGATTGAACCCATCCGCTGGCTCGCCGGCAGCGACTTCACCCGCAATGGAATCCCGGCGGCGCACCAAGCCCGGCAACTGACCGCCTACCCGGCTAGTTCGGCGCATCTGCAGCAGATCCCGTTACGGTAACGGACACATCATGGCAATCGATCCGGCGCTGGCTGAGAGCTGCCGGATCGATTGCGCTAAGTATTGCTGTGCTTACAGAGGCTGAACGCCGCGAACTGTCAATTCACATTGCACATAAATCCGGTGATCGTGACGTTGAATCGCCCGAAGGGGGGCGGCCCCATCGCAAAAAAATCGCCCCTGATATTGAAATTGCCGCTCGCACCTGAGAATCGGCCGGTGCCAGTTAAAGCGTCGATAGGCCCCTGGCCATGGAAGGTTCCAGTCTTCGCGATGTTGGAAGGCTTGGGAAGGAACGGGTAAACGGAGTTGTCGGTCAGGACAGTGAAAGTGCCGTCCGCACCGAAGTCAAACACGAAGCGGCCGCCTTCGCTCTGGTGGGCAGCGGGATCGTTATCTTTCTTCGTCCCATCGTTTTCCAGCACTGTGCCCAGTAGGACTGCGTCGTCACCAAGGATCAGCTGAACGGGGCCAGACCATGGGTATCCCGGGTGGTGCGAATCCGCCAATACCTCCTGGGCCAGTCCACGTACTGCAACGCAGTTGTTCTGTGCGATTGCCGAGTCAGCAAACACCAACGCAAATGCAAATAGCAGAAGCAGCGATCTCCACATATTTCCTCCACGGATTGGGTCTGCGAGAGTCTGGAATGTCCGTCTAACGGAGAGCATTGACAGCCATTCAGAATCAGTTGATACCGATTCCCGCTAAGTTCTCGCTTTGCAGAGCTCGGGGAACCTCTTGTGCGCCGGCGAAGATCGCGGATTCAAGACACGGGAAGCAAACAGAGTGCGTATCAGCGGATCGTCTGCGCTGCCTAGTTCTACTGCCAATCCAGTCGGAAAAACATGATGGCAGTCACCTAGTCACGTGACAGCACTGCGTCGGCAGAGCGTCCGTGACACAGGGTCTGTGCCTCATTCAACGACATTTTCATAGGAATCGAATTCGGGAGGCGCACCGAGGGCCGTCGACTAAACCGCAATGAAGGTGACTTTGATGCCTTACTTCCGAGAGTGCCCGATCGTCAGATTCTGAAACCGCCGAGTTCTCAGCCATAGGTCACGACAGCCGGCCGCAAATCAATCGCGAAGGTTCGTCAAAGGTCCGAGTAGCCGGTCACTCGCTTCGTAGAGAAGCAAGGAGACACTTTCAAGGTCAGCTTTGCGGGATTTGCGTGGACAGTTTTTCCGATGGAGCTTCTGTAAGGTTTTCAAAACAATGTCGTTCCTGCAATACTCCAGGCGTCTCATGACCGGCACTGTTCTCTTGAGCCGAGCAACCCATACGGTACCCATTTCCTCCAAGCTGTGTACCTTCAATGCACGAGGCACCTCGAGATTCGAATCTGCAGGTACATGGAGTCGTAACTCATGCGGCCATTAGTGTCTTACGCCCGCTTGGCGGTGATTCTTGCTCTTCCCGCCTCAGCCTTCCCAGCCACCCCTTCCTTCCAGAACCACACACAAGCTAATAGTCCAGGCTTTGGCGGCGGCGCCCCGCAATATGTTCACGCTGACCTGAACGGCGATGGGCATGAAGACCTGATCTTCGCCTATCACCCTGAGATGGGCGACCAGGATACTTTCGCCATCCAGCTTTCCAATGGAAGCGGTGGGTATCTCGCCGCAGTCAGCTACAAACTGCCGTCCACCGAAGAATTCGTGAATGGGATTGCGCTGGGCGATTTTACTGGTGATGGCGCTATCGACATCGTTGCCTTCGGCTCCGGCGATATCTTCGTCTACGCGAATAACGGCAAGGGCGTCTTCACGCTCAAAAGCACCACCCTTTTGGTGAGGTCGGTATCCCAAATTACGCCGTGGGCGTGGCAGGCGACTTCAACCATGACAACGTGACCGATCTGGCCTTCGTGGTGAGTGGACAGTTATTCGTATGGTTCGGCACAGGCAATGGCTACTTCACCTTTCATCCCCCTATGAGCGTCCTCGGCACGAATCCTCTCCTGGGCGATTTCGACGGCGATGGAAAGCCTGACTTGCTTTTGAAAGACACCGTGAACTACAACACTGCCTACGTGCTGTATG
>Ga0207695_10010545_pt1 | contig 11299 bp, 9 predicted proteins | sample KBSC54metaG_FD_184354 | JGI IMG/M metagenome (GOLD analysis project Ga0207695, IMG submission 184354) | Corn rhizosphere microbial communities from Kellogg Biological Station, Michigan, USA - KBS C5-4 metaG (SPAdes) (version 2) | ecosystem: Host-associated > Plants > Roots > Rhizosphere > Soil... | reverse complement strand
AAAGGCAAAACCGGCGAAAGCCGGCGACGCAAAGCTTCGAGGCTACAGCGCGAGTCCAGCGCCAGGCCAGTCGAGCCGCCGAACGGACCCTCTTTCCCCTCGTGCCATGCAGCATCCTATCGGCCGACTTGCGTCGGTGCGTCGCCTTGTATGGGCCGCGCTCGCGGCTCCCGCCATTCTCTCTCTCGCCATCGCCTGCAACGACTCGCCGCTCGACCCCTCGGCCCCCAGTGCCATTGACGCGACCCCAAGTGCGTCGCTCACGGGCGCCCTGACCGGGGCGACGGTTTCGCTTTCGCCGCAGCTCATTTCCAGCAAGTGCATGGCGGTGAACACCAACCCCTTCAAGGCCGGCGCGGCAATCGTCCTGAGAACCTGCGCCAGCACCGCAACTCAGCAGTTCGTCTGGACTACGGATGGGCACCTCAAGGTGGGAGGCCTGTGTGTCGTGGACGGCACCGGCAGAGGTCGCGATCTCGATCCAGCGGTCCTCTGGACCTGCTCGAACGAGGCGTATCAGAAGTGGCAGCCCACGTCGAGCGGCGAGATCAAGGGAATCAATGGCAAGTGCCTGGATGTCACCGGATCGCGCACCGCGGATGGAACACCCCTGATTCTTTACGCGTGCCATGGGGGATCGAACCAGATATGGAACACCAGGTCTGCCGGTACTACAACCTCCACGTCGTCCACAACTCCGCCTCCGTCCACGACAACTCCGCCACCGACCACGACGGCGCCGTCATCCGGCTCGACGGGTCCCTCGTCCTCTCTCAATCCGACGAGCGGCGTGGTCATCCTGCCTGGGCAGAGCATCCAGGCCGCGGTCAATGCCCACCCCGAAGGCACGACGTTCTGGCTCAAGGCGGGCACCTGGCACCAGCAGAACATCGCGCCCAAGAACGGGCAGTCGTTCATTGGGGAAGTGGGCGCCATTCTCGACGGGGACAACGTGACGGGGCAGGCGTTCTTCAGCCGGGCCAGCAATGTCACCATCCGGAACCTCATCGTACAGCACTACGCGCCGCCCGTGCAGGACGGGGCCATCCGCGGCGACTGGAATTCCTCGAGCCACTGGACGGTCGATCACAATGAAGTCCGGAGCAACAGCGGGGGCGCCGGCATCTACGTCGTGGACTCCAGCACCTACACGGCCAACTACGTCCACGACAACGGGCAATTCGGGCTGATGGGCCGGGGGAGTGGCTCCGTCGTGAGCAACAACGAGATCGCGCACAACAACACGGGCGGGAACGATCCCAATTGGGCGGCCGGCGGCGTCAAGTTCTTCTACACGATCGGGATGCGGTTCACGGGCAACTACGTGCATGACAACATTGGCCCGGGCATCTGGTTCGACACGAACAACCTGAACAATCTGATCGATGGGAACCGCGTGGTGAACAACGTCTACGCCGGGATCTTCTACGAGGTGAGTTACGGTGCGATCATCCGCAACAACACCGTGACCGGCAACGGGGGGACGGGGAGCATTGCCCGCTCGGGCATCCTCATTTCCGCCTCGCCGAACGTGGAGGTCTACGGCAACACCCTGAGCGGGAACTCCAACGGCATCGTGGGACTGCAGGCGGACCGGAGCTCCGTGCCCGCCAGCTACGGCGCGCACCTCGTACAGAATCTGTGGGTGCATGACAATACCGTGACGATGACGCAGGGCGTGACCGGTCTGGTGGATCAGGTGGGGGATGGCGGGATCTTCGATCGCAACAACAAGTACGATCGCAACACGTACTATCAGTCAACGCTTACCAGGCCCTTCTACGGCCGCGGCGGCTCCCTGACCACCTCCCAGTGGCAGGCCGCCGGCTTCGACCTCAACGGAATATTTCACTAACCGCCAACCAGTGCCGGGCCGCGCCGCCTTCAGCCATTATGGGAGGCGGCGCAGCTCCGGTAGATGTTCATGAGCAGTTCGTAGTTCGCACCCGCGGTATATCTGGCCTCGAATTCTGCCCGTGCTTCCTGCCGCATCCTGGCGTAATCAATCTGATCGCCGGCCATGCGTTGCACCTGGGCCGCAAGTTCTGCGCTATCGCCGGGTCGGAAGTACAGCCCCGTGTGTTCGTGCTGAATGAAATCGGCGAGTGAGCCAAGGCGCGAAGCGACGATTGGAGTGCCCCTCGAGAGCGCTTCCAGCACGACGCGTGGGAGCCCCCCCTCGTACCACTCCGATGGGCAGACCAGGCACCGCGCCGCCCCAACCAACTCGAGAACCTCCGCGAGCGGCCGTCGTCCCAGATAGCTGATGGCGGGAATCCGATCCTGAGCCTCTCTCACCTGTCCGGCCAGCGGGCCATCCCCCACGATCTTCAGAGGCACTCCATCGCCCAGACGCTGCCAGGCGTCGAGAAGTGTCTGCACTCCCTTTTCCGGAGACAGTCGCCCGACAAAGAGTGCATACCCGCCTGCGCCGGTTCCCACGCCAAGATCGGGATGCACGAAATTCGGCTTCACCACCACGCGGTCCGCAGGCAGGCCCCCAGCCAGACACTTCTGTCGCGCGAATTCCGTGAGGGCGATGTAGCGATCCACGCGATGCGTCCAGGTTCCAAGTGCCCGATGCACGCCGACCATCGTGGCAACGGTGGCGCTCGCCGCGCGACTGGATCGGTAACAGGCATGCTGCACGCCGTGCCAGGCGAGCGCGAGGCCGAGACAGTCCTCGCACGGCCGGCCATCCCGGAAGAACTGGGCATTCACACAGAAGAGCCGGAAGTTGTGAATCGTCTGCACCACCGGCACGCCTTCCGCATGGGCCGCGTAGTAGACGGACGGCGAGAGCAGCGGGAACGTATTGTGAAAGTGGACGACCGCCGGCCGCACGCGGCGCATGATGCTCCGCAGCTCCCGATGCGCCGGCCCGTTCCACACGGTCTGGATGGCCACGTGTGCCGTACGCCGGGTGGCGATCGCATCGTTATGCACGGTGTGACGGACAACGGTGTTGCCGTGCGCCTCGAGCAACTGTGCTTCGGCCGCGAGAACCTCGTCCTCGCCGCCCGGCTGCTGATAGTAATTGTGGACCTGGAGAACCGTGAGCGTCATGTGCAGCTCATCTCATGGCTCGTGCGCCAGCAGCGACAACAGATACTGGCTGTAGCTGTTCCCCGGCACCTCGGCCGCAAGCGCGGCAAGCCTGTCGGCTCCGATGTAGCCCAGCCGCCAGGCCACCTCTTCAGGGCAGGCCACCTTGAGTCCCTGCCGCTTCTCTATCATCTCGACGAACAGCGACGCCTGGGCCATTGACTCGTGAGTGCCGGTATCCAGCCAGGCAATACCTCGTCCCAGGATTTCCATGCGGAGCCGTCCCCGGCGCAGATACTCCCGATTCACGTCGGTAATCTCGTACTCGCCGCGCGCGGACGGGGTCAGCGTCGCCGCAATCGTCGCACCCTCTGCATCATAAAAGTACAGCCCGGTGACGACGTACGGCGACCGTGGCTTCGCTGGCTTCTCCTCGATGCTCACCACCCCGCCCGTGTCATCGAGCTCCGCCACGCCGTATCGCTCGGGATCCGATACGTGGCAGCCAAACAGAGTCGCGCCATCCGTGCGACTCACGGCACGCCGCAGCGCCGCTACCAGTCCCTGCCCGTAGAAAACGTTGTCGCCCAGAATGAGGCCCACCGATTCACCTGCCAGGAACTCCCTGCCAATCACGAGCGCCTGCGCGACGCCTTCGGGTGCCTGCTGCGTGGCGTACGAAAGACAGATTCCCCACTGGGATCCGTCGCCGAGCAATCGCTGGAAGAGCGGCAGATCCGCGGGCGTGGAAATGACCAGCAGGTCCCGGAGGCCGGCCAGCATGAGCGTCGTGAGCGGATAGTATATGAGCGGCTTGTCGTAGATGGGCAGAAGCTGCTTGCAGACGACGCGGGTCGCCGGATACAAGCGCGTTCCGGATCCACCCGCGAGGACAATCCCCTTCACGCGATGCCTCCGAGTTCCAGTCGCGGTCCCCGGCGCGCGCCGATTTGCACGCGCCTCGTCCAGTCACGGTGCGCCAGGTACCACATGACGGTCTTTCGCGTTCCCGACTCGAACGTCTCGCGTGGGAACCAGCCCAACTCGTCCCGGATCCTGCGCGGGTCCAGCGCATACCGGAAATCATGGCCCGGCCGGTCCGGAACGAACTCGATGAGCGTCGAGCGCGTCCCCAGTCGTGGATCCGGCGCGAGCTCATCCAGCAACTCGCAGATGGATCGCGTCACGTCGATATTCCGCCGTTCGGACTGCGCGCTGATGCAGTACATCTGGCCGGGCGTACCCAACTCGAGGACCATCAGCAGGGCGCGCACGTGGTCGTTCACGTACAGCCAGTCCCGGATATGCTCTCCTGTGCCGTACACGGGAACAGCCTGACCGGCAAGTGCGCGCTCGATGGTGAGGGGAATCAGTTTCTCCGGATACTGGTATGGCCCGTAATTGTTGCAGCAGTTGGTCGTGAGCAGTGGCAGCCCGTACGTGTGATGCCAGGCGCGCACGAGATGATCGGCAGCCGCCTTGCTGGCTGCGTACGGCGAATTGGGCTGGTACGCGCTGCGCTCGGTGAACACCCCGTCAGCCGCGAGTGCACCGAACACCTCATCGGTGGAGACGTGCACCACACGAAACCGCCGCCGTGCGTGCGGTGCGAGAGCGTCCCAGTAGCGGCGTACTTCCTGAAGCAGCGTGAACGTTCCGCCGATGTTGGTCCGAATGAAATCGGCCGGCTCGTCGATGGACCGGTCCACATGGGACTCGGCCGCCAGGTGCAGCACCGCGTCCGGCGTGTACTGCGCGAGGACTCGCCGCAGGGCGCTGCCATCGCAGACATCCACGTGTTCAAACGCGTACCGCGACTGTCCGATGCACTCGGAGAGCGAATCGAGATGCCCCGCGTAGGTCAGCTTGTCCACATTGACTACGCGCAGCGATGTCTCGCGGAGAATGTGGCGCACGAGCGCCGAGCCAATGAATCCAGCTCCGCCGGTCACGAGCACGGTGCCAGTCAGTCGCTCCGGGGCCGGCGTCGCGCGTTCAGGCATCGAGGGTCAGCCGGTGGGCGGTACGCCGGTGCATGTGTCGCACGATGATCTGCTCGACGTCCGCCGCGACCACGTCAGGGGGCCGGGCTGCATCGACCACGTATGCGTTGAACAGCCGCGTCGCGAGCGCAACGTACGCATCCTGCTGCCGCGCGGTCTCGGCGAGGGCGACCTCCTGCTTCCGCTTGTGCACGACATCCGCTGGCGCCGTGAGCACGATAGTGAGATCCGGACGCGGGATGAAGTGTGCGGTGAACCTGGCCAGCGCGGCCGGTGCCCCGTATCGATATCGAACGGGGTCCACGAGGACGTCGTGGTAGTAGCGGTCGAACAGCACGAGGCTGGAGCGCACGAGGTCCGGGAAAACCCTGAAGGCGTAGCCTATCGTGTACTCGGTGCACCACCAGGCGAGCTTCACCATGGACGCCGGCAGTCCGCGGTGCGACTGCGCGTGCGGCTGGACGACGGGGCCGCTCGTCCTGTCGGAGTGCAGGAGACGTGGGCGCAAGTGGTATTGACGCACGCGAGGGAACATTGGTGCCAGGTCCGCTGCCACACGCGCGATAGTCGTGCTCTTCCCGGTGCCATCGGAGCCGAGCACTGCCAACATGAGCCCGGTGGGCTGCCGGATGCGCTGCAGCTTGTGGAACTGCTCGAGGAGCCATGTGGCCGGCGTGAAATGCCGGTTCCGGCGAAGCTGCAGCCGCAATTCCGCCATGGCTGCCCGCACAGGCGACCACTGATTTGTCGCTGCCGCCCGTGCAACCAGGCCGACACTGGACGGCGGCAGGAATCGGCCCAGCATGCGCCGTACTGTCGCGTCGTCCTTTTGCCATTCAGTGCTGAGATAGTCCCCCTGCCGATCATTCAGCTCTCCCTTGTCGACCTTTTTCAGCAGATAATAGAGAAAGGCTGGCGCGGGGGCAGGGACGTGCATGCCTGAGGAGATCGCCGGCACGGTAACCCGGCCCGTGAGCAGCTCCTGCGCGCAGAGAAACAACCTGCCCATGTGGATGAAGTCGCTGCACACGTCGACTTGCAGAAATCGGGAGTTCCCCCGGTCGCCAGACCACGCGCAGATGAACGTGATGGCAGTCCGCTCGTGCGGGATGACCTGAACCAGTTGGGCCTGATGGTTCCCGAGAAAGCTGTTCAACCGCGCTGGAATGGACGCAAGGACATTCGGGGCCACGACGATATCCACGTCGCTGCTGATCCGGTCGGCGTAATCACGAACATCGCCCGCGACTACATACGGCACGCCATTCGCATTAAGGTAGTCAAACAGCGCGTGAGCGAGTTGCAGCGCGGTCGGTGCCGTCGTCAACAAGGTGCGATCAGGAAGGCGCATCGGCCAAGATACATATGGAAGCAGCTGGAACATGGCAAGACGGAATGGCCAGGCCGCACATTGCGGCGCCCGGTGGCTGCTCATAGCTTGCCCGCACCACGGGGCACCCACGTGACGCATCAGACATGATCGAGACAGCAGAGCGCCCATGAGGGCAGTGCATGCCGATACCACTGGTGAATGGGATCCTGCAGAGTCGATTCCATGGCTCAGCATCATCCTGCTCGCAGTGTTCATCTTCCTCGCCGATCACAACCTGCAGGCGCCGATCGAGTTTCGGTCCGCGACGGACACTACCATGGCAGCGATCGCGCTCATCCGCGAAGGGAGCACGAAGCGGCAGATCACGTACACGTGTCTCGGGCTTTTCGGTGCCATTGCCTTTCTGTTCCGGCCACGTTGGCGATTGAGCATCCGTGGCCTGTTTCCCTGGGTCGTTCTCGTCTTCCTCGGGTTGGCATTCCTCAGTGTCGCGTGGTCGGATGATCGCGGACTGACCATTCGCCGGTTAGGAGTCCTCGCATTCATCTGCGTCGGCGTGTGCGGAGTGCTTCGGCACTTTTCCCGCCTGCAGATCGTCATGCTGATCACTTTCGCGAACGTGGCCTATCTGATCGTCGGCTTCGGCAACGAGCTGTTTCTCGGCACGTTCAGACCGTTCGCCGCCGGGTACAGGTTCGCCGGCACGGTGCATCCGGTCGTGCAGTCCATCGACTGCGCGATCCTCCTGCTGGGTGCACTCTGTCTGGTTGATCGCATGCGGGAGCACCGCCGTTTGCTGTTTGGCTGCCTGGCGTTCGGTGCACTATTTCTGTTTTTCACGAGATCAAGAACCGGCACGGCAGCAGCGCTGGTCGCTGCCTTCGTCTACTGGTATCTGACGGCGGATCGCTATCGGCTCCGCGCCATGACGACGGTGCTGCTCCTTGGCGCCGCACTGCTCATTGCGTTGATGCTCATTCTGAACCAGGTCATACCCATGCCCTGGGATGTTGTGCTCATGGGCCGAGGTACGACCAATGCGGCATCGCTGACTGGACGAATTCCGTTGTGGGACCTGTTGTTCAGCAGTGCCATGCAGCGGCCGATGCTGGGCTACGGCTTCGACAGCTTCATGTCGCCCAGACACGCGGCGCAAGTTGCCGCGATTCTCGCGTTCGGGCTCAATTCAGCGCACTCGGTGTACCTTGACGTGTTGTTGGGGGTGGGCTTCATCGGACTGGCGCTGTTCCTCGCGGTGATGGGGCTCAGCATTGTGCGCGCGGTTCGTTCCTACCGCATCGTTCGCGATCCCGTCCTTGCATTTTTCGCGGCGCTGATCGTTTTTGAGCTGTTCAGCGGAACGCTGGACTCAACGCTCATTTTTCCCAATCCGAGATTCTGGACGTTGCTGGTGATTGGATACCTGGCATTCCGCGATCCGCTCGAAGAGAGCCATGAATACCGTATCGAGCCCACGCAGGGCGCACGCGGTGATCCCATGACAGAGTGGATGCCGGCGGAGCAGGGGGCCTATCCGGCGCTTCGCTAATGGCAGGAGAGCAGATGAGCGGGCAGTACAAGCGATTCCCACCCGGGCGTGGCGCCGTAATGGTTCCCATGTCTTCGCGTGCGGATGCGCTGGCCGCACTGGCGATGTACAGCGCAGTCCGCCCCAGGGCGGCGTTGGCGCAGATGGTGGCTCGTATGGGAATCGCGCTGTTTGGTGCGCGCATTCTCCCGGGGAAGGCGTCGCCCTGGCTGCGTCCCATGGACGACGCGACGTGGGCCGCGCTGGATCAGGCGTGGCGGAAGGATCTGGGCGAGTACGACGCGATTGCCATCTATGAGCGTGGCCACGTGAACCGGCCGGGTTCCGCAATCCTCCTGCTTCGCGGCGGCGAGCCGCTGGCCTTTGTGAAAGTGAGATGCACGGACACCGCCAGCCTGCAGAACGAAGGTCAGGCACTGGAGGAAGTGTGGCGTGCCCGGCCCCGATCGTTCTCCGTGGCCCAACCGCTCGGCAGCGGTGCCGTTGCCGGATGGTACTATCTGGCAATGGCTCCAATGGCGCCACATCAGCACCGGGTGCCGAGCGTGGCACCCTTGCACGCCATTCTGGAAGAACTGCGAGCGGCGCTTTGCGCGCACCCGAAGCCCGAGGGCATGCCGTCACACTGGGAGCCGATGCACGGAGATTTCACACCGTGGAATCTGCGCGAGATGCCCTCCGGCAAACTCATGCTGGTGGACTGGGAGTATGCCGGCTGGGGTCCGCCCGGCGCTGACGAGATGCTCTACCGGGCAAGCCACGCCGCAGTGACCGGTCGTGATCCCGGGCCTGCCGACAGGCACGAGGCAATCCAGTTCTGGTCGGACCGAATGCGCGCCTGGCCGGTTACCGTGGACCGCGATGGTCGGCTCGTTCAAGCCGTGCTGCAGGCGTTCGCGCGCATGGACGCTGCGGGCCGGTGAACGTCGAAATGCAGGCCAGCAGATTGAATGTCCTGATATCCGCCTATGCCTGCAGCCCGTCCAGGGGCTCGGAGCCGGGGCAGGGCTGGAATGTCGCGCTGGAGATGGCCAGATATCACGACGTCTGGCTGCTGACCCGGGCGAATAACCGACCCGCGATCGAGGCGGCCCTCGCGCAACAGCACGCCTGCTCGGTCCAGTGTGTCTATTACGATCTGCCTCGGTGGGCTCGCTGGTGGAAGCGTGGTGGCCGTGGAATCCGGTTGTATTATTACTTGTGGCAGCTCGGGGCCTGGGCCGTGGCTCGGCGCCTCAATCGCACCATCGCGTTCGACGTGGTGCATCATGTGACCTTTGGCCGGTACTGGGCTCCGAGCTTCGTGTCGTTGCTGTCGGCGCCGTTTGTCTGGGGCCCCGTTGGCGGCGGCGAATCCACGCCGCGTGCCTTCCTGCAGGGCATGGGAGCGCGTGGCAGGGCCTACGAAGCGGTGCGGAGCGCGGCACAATGGGTTGCGGAGCTGGATCCGTTCCTCCGCCTTACGGCCCGGCGAAGCTGCCGGGCGCTGGCCACCACCCCGGAAACGGCAATGCAACTGCGGCGGCTTGGGTGCCGCGCGGTTGATGTGCTCGGGGCCGTTGGGGTGACTGAGCAGGATGCCGCAGAGTTGCAGCGCCAACCCGGTGTCAACCACGACGCGCTTCGATTCCTGAGCATTGGGCGATTGCTCCCATGGAAGGGGTTTCATCTGGGGCTGCAGGCCTTTGCCCGTGCGGAGATGTCTGGCGCGGAATTCTGGATCATTGGTGATGGTCCGGATCGGCGGCGTCTGGAAGCTCTGGTGCAGCAGCTGGGCGTCGCCGCGCAGGTGCGATTCCTCGGTGTACTCCCGCGCACCGAGACCCTGGCGAGACTGGGCGAGTGCCGCGCGTTGGTGCATCCCAGCCTGCATGATTCAGGCGGGTGGGTGTGCCTCGAAGCGATGCTGGCGGAGTTGCCGGTACTCTGCCTTGATCACGGTGGGCCAGCCACGCTGGTCACGCGCGATACCGGGTTCCTGGCGAATGCACAGTCACCGGATCTGGCTGTTCGCGATCTGGCAGCGGCCATGGCGGAACTGGCTCACAGGCCGGATCGGGCGCGAGCGATGGGGAAGGCGGCGCGTGCGCGAATGCTCACGGAGTACCCATGGAGCTACAAGGGGGAGCAGCTGGATGCCGTTTATCGGGACGTTGTAGCTTCGGCCAACGCGGCTCACCATGTCCCTTCACAGAACTGACCTGAACGCGGAACTTTGCTGAAGGTTCGGGTCCCCACGGACCGCTGGCCCGGCTATCCTACCGCTCACCCGGTTCTTTTCATGCTTCTGTCGATCATTACCGCCACGCTGAATGCCGCCCAGTTCCTGCCCGACTGCATTGAATCGGTGCGGAGCCAGTCGGGCGAGGGCTTCACGATTGAACATGTCATCGCGGATGGCGGCAGCAGCGATGCAACCGTGGAAATTGCGTCATCGCACGATTGCATCGTATTGCAGGGTAAGGATCGCGGGCTCTTCGATGCGCTCAACAAGGGGACGAAGGCATCCAGGGGAGTCGTGGTGGGCTGCCTGGGAGCCGATGACATGCTCATGCCCGGAGCCGCGCAGGCAGTGGCGCAGTGGTACGGACGTCGCACGTCAGAGTGGGCGGCAGGCCGGCAGCTCTGGGTGGACGGTAGCGGTCGCCCGCTGGGCACGACGAGCCCACCGCCCGGATGGATGACACCGGCGATGTACGCCTCGCTCCGATGGAGCTGCTTCGACCATCAGGCGACCTTCATGACCCGCGAATTCTTTGATCGCCTGGGTGGCTTCGATCCGGACTTTCGCTATGCGGGCGACTATCGGCTCTTTGCCCACGCACTCGCGCAGTCGCCATTCGATCGTATCGACTACACACTGTCGCGATTTCGGCAGCACGGAGGAAATGCGAGCACGTCAGGGACTGCGCGGCACGTGGAGGAGAACGAGATCATAGCGCGAGAGTTCGCGCCGCGATCGAAGGCTCTGCGGGCGATTTACAGACAGAGTCTCCGGGTGTGGGTCAATGCACGGAACCCACACTGGTTTCTGGGGAAGCGGTTGCACCCCGAGGCATACGGGAAGACATGATCCGAATGCGCCACGTGCCGGTGCACGTACACGACGCGCCGCTGCATGACTGTGCAGCGGCGCGTCGTGTCCTGTTTGCGAGCCGCGTGACGGCGTCGCAACTGTCCTAGTGGAAGGTTCCGTTGAGGTCGAAGCCGGCGGCCTGCCACTGGGAGGTGGTCAGGGAGCCGCCGCGAGCGTAGAAGGGCCTGGTAAGCGTTGACTGATAGTACGTGTCGCGATCGTACTTGTTGTTGCGATTGAAGATCCCGCCATCCCCCACCTGATCCACCAGACCGGTCACGCCGCGGGAGGCA
>Ga0207695_10010542_pt1 | contig 11301 bp, 12 predicted proteins | sample KBSC54metaG_FD_184354 | JGI IMG/M metagenome (GOLD analysis project Ga0207695, IMG submission 184354) | Corn rhizosphere microbial communities from Kellogg Biological Station, Michigan, USA - KBS C5-4 metaG (SPAdes) (version 2) | ecosystem: Host-associated > Plants > Roots > Rhizosphere > Soil... | reverse complement strand
CACTGACTTCCTGCGCAATGCGCCCCAGCACCGCTCCATCCTGCTGGGCCACTTCCCGGTGGTCGGTTGCCAGATGTCCACCGGCACGTCGCTCACCGGTGTCCCCCGGAACATGCTCAGCTTCGTCAAGCTGGGTCTCCTGGGCCACGTCCACCTGCCGCAGCAGATCGACGACCTCCATTACATTGGATCGCCCTTCCAGCAGCACTGGGGCGAGGCTGGCGAGCACAAGCGCGTGGCCGTCCTCGATATTAGCGAGCAGGGGATATTCAAGCTCGGCTGGCAGCTTATTCAAGGCATGCCCCTTTACCGCCAGGTCAACTTTGAGGAATGGCAGCGCCTGGTGAAGCCCGACTCGGAGGACCGCTACAAGGTGGTTCTGACCAGCCTGGAGGAGACGGAGGCGTTTTACGCCCATCCGCTGGCCAACCGCGTGGACGAGCCGATCCACGATTACGCCCAGACCGTCAAGACCCAATCTACGAATGGAGGCTCGATCTCCAACAGCAAGGAAGACCTCATGAAGCGTTACATGGCCGAGAACCCTCCGGGCGAGCGCCATATCGAGATGGACGACGCCACCATGCTGGCCTTCGGCGAAGAAATATCCCAACCATCCCAATGAGAAAACTTGCTTGCTTGTTTGCTTGTTTGCTTGCTGGCTGCGTCCCAATTCACCACGGGGACAAGGACTATCAAGTTATCCTCGGCTTCGGCATCGTCGGAGTTGAGCGCACCAATCTCGCCACCGTCGTCCGCACCCACTCCCTGCGCATCCACGCTGGAGACGGAAGAGTCAACCTGGGCCTCTCCAGCGTCATGACCACCAGTATCCCAACCAACAGCAACGTCATCATCGAGATCAAGAAGTAGCTAAATCATGAAAAAACTGTCTCTAATCCTTATTGGGGCAGCCGCAATTATTGGGCTGTCAGGCTGCAAGGGCCTCCACTCCGTCGTCACCACAACCCAGACCGGCCTGGGGGTGAGCGTCTCGGAAAACCCCAGCACGCAGCTCTATGAGGCGCGCCTGGGCTACTTCCGGAACGAATTTGCCTTCGTGCCCGGCGACACCAACCACCCTGGAACCGTCCCTGACGTGCTGATGGAGATCCGCCTGGAGAACATCTTCAAAGGCGGTCTCGTCTATCAGCGCCTGGCCGTGGGCAGGAACGCCGTCACTCAGCCAGGAGCCTCGCTGCTCTTTGCCAAGGACGCGCAGGGCAACATCAGCAGTAACGCCTTGAACGCCGTCACCACCAACATCAAACAGATCCCATCACTGCCATGACTCGCGTTTACCGACTCGACATGACGCTGCCCGATCTCGACAAGACGATTGTAGCTTCGTCGGACAAGCAGCTCCAGGAGGGCTTCAAGCTGATCTCCACCTTCGTTGTTGGCACCGATCTGGTCCTGATCTACCAAAACGTAGACAAAATTGATTCAACTAAGCCCACTACAACGTAACCAGGTTAGGCACGCACGCTTCACCGCGTGTGGTTAGCGGTGAATACGCGCCCCAGAAAGGGGTGCCCATCGAAAAACTATGAATCAAGCATCCCTGGTCCCGTTTGGGACCGACGCAACAAGGCTGTCAGGCTACGCCATGACGGCTAACGAGCGATTGGGCGCGGTTGACTTCGTGTTCGAGAACACGGGTAACGTTGCCGCCTACATCGTGGTGAAACAGTATGTCGCACCGACGACCACCCCTTCCGGTTACGCCAACGTAACCCCGCTGGGCGCAGTCGGCGCAGCGTTCACCGTCGCGGCCAAGGGCGTGCTGACCAAGAGCTACAACCTGGTCTCCAAGCAGATCGGTTTCTTCGGCTCCGGTGTCGCCGCCACGGTCAACGGTGTCACGGTCAAGAGCACCACCGTCAACATCAGCGCGGTTCTCCGGAACCCGGCTGACCTGCGCGGCGCTCAGATCGACATCCAACAGGTCGGTCGTTCTAGCTGGGGCCTTGACCCGGCGTTCAATGGTCCGAACCTCACCAAGCACTGGGGTTCTGTTGACCCGGTTACTGGCCAACTGGATCTTACTGATCCGAACTACAATCAACCCGCCGACAGTTAAGCGAATTTCGGGGGTCATACGCACGGGACCGGGCAATCGCCCGGTCCTTTTTCGTTCTATAAGGTGGTATGAACGAGATCACCAAATACGAGGGCAAAAACCTCCAGCCGCCTCCAAACGCCTCCAAACCGGCGCTGACCAAGCATCAACGCGCCACGCTGTATTTCAAAGCCGTCCGGATGATCCACACGCTCTTGAGCGAGATCGGATTCCAGGACGCTATCCTGCCCAGCCACACCGCATGGTCCATGGACTTCCACGGGTTCAACCTGGAGGTCGTGGTCTCAGAGTGTCCGCGAATGGCCCGCGTCACGAGCTATCCCGGCTACCAATACGATCCGGAGAAGATCACCGCCAAGGTCGAGAACATCATGCCGGTTGAGCCCGGCGAATATGTGATCCGGATCACGGGCGTTGAAGAAACAGGCTGGAGCACGGTTCCGCTCTTTGTGGTAGTCCGCAAGGACTCAGACGACCCCGTGCGCGAAGCTTTCGTCAGCGTTCTTCACTCGATCCACGACATGCTCCGAACGCGGCCCAATATCATGGCCAAGATCAAAGAGGCCATGCGACACCGCGATGTCCAAAAGGAGTTTGACCGCTTAAACGTCGAGAACGCTGTAGGCCAGACCTGGACAGGTGCCACCAAAGCCGTAGGTGGTTCCTCCGATCACTCTGGTCAGCGGTCGATAGGTTCCGGCAACGACAAGACGATCACCATTTGAGGAGACGTAAGCGACCGGATACTCGTAAAAGCTGGGCGGATCGTTCGTCACCCGCAAGCTGTTCCGCGTCACGTCCCCGATAGGGCCGCTTCTCCTGGGTGGATCGCCGGGCTTCACCAGGGTCTTCCAATCGCTCACCTTGAAGGCACCGGGGAAGGTGCCCGCCGTATTGATCCACACGTCCATCTCTCCGGCCAGGCCGGTTTCTTTGCGCCCACCGTAGAGGCTGAACACAAGCGGCCCTGCCAGCGTGCTGGTGCCGTCATACCAGACCGAATGCAGAGGCAGCGCTGCTGGAGCATCCGACATCGCCTGAGCCCGGATAAGCACATATTCGGTGCCCTGGGCAGTCACGGTCAAGATGTTGTCCGGGTTGACCTCGGCCAGCGTCACATCAGCGGGCAGGGTGCCGTAAAACTGGTAAGGGCTCCGCGTCGTCAGGCCCGTGAACCCAATGGATCGAATCGCCGTGGTGCCGGAGAGGGTGCCAGTCTGAAAGAGCCTCGGATAATCGACAAAAGGCTTCCAGCTCACGCTGAAATGGACCTTCTTGCTGCTGTAAAGGCGCAAGGTAACGATGTCCCCCGGAATGACGCTGATCACGGCTGCTTCCACGCCTGCCGCCAGGTCAAAGATCATGGGGCTGCCTCCGCGATAGCTGATGAGCTGCTTGGTGTGGCCAGAGGGCCGGATCGTGAAGAGCAGCTCTCCGGTGCCGGGTGACACCAGGATCATCTCCTCGGTCTGCTTGTGCGCGGAGAAAGAGACAGAGCCCGTCGTGAGCCCGCCGTCTCCTTTATCATAGGTCTGAGGGGTCACCGCGAAGTGCGGCACGCCGTTGTCCAGGTGATTAAACCAGATGTCCGCGTCCCGGTTGGTCTCGTGATCGCGGTAGCGCACAATCATCCCGTTGGGATCTGAGCCTGTGCAGGTCACGTCCTGGCAATCGAACACCGGAGCCACGGAACCGCGTGCCACCAGCACGTAGCCTGTTGTGTCACTCAGGATGCCCTGGTTACCCCAGCAGGTGCCGCCATAGCTGATCACGTCGGGCGGGGTCGTTGCGTCCGGGTAGGGCACCACCAGAGGCGTCCCGGTGCCGCTGCAAGGTGTGAAGGCCCAGGCCACACCACAATAGGTGTTGTCCTGGTAGGCGACGAACGGTGGGTAGGACGGAAGCGTTCCAATCCAGGCCGTCACGATACAGGGGTTGCAGAAGCAATGCGTCACCTGGCTGGCAGGCGCGATGAACGGCGCTGGAGAGTAAAGCGGCTGCGGCACCGTCATGCTGTTTGTGCCTTGGCTGTCGCCATAGCAGAACATCCCGGCTGGCCCGCAGGCGGGGTCAAAGCAGGCCACCACATCGGTCAGCGGGAAAGCGGTGCCGGTCGGTGAGATTCCAGTGCCCATAAGCACCGTAGCGAGTCCATTATTGTAATAGCAGGCTCCATCGAGGCGACCGTAAGGCGCGGTGCTGGCAGAGTAAATCGGGTCACCCAGTGTGCCCGCATCCGGATAGATCGTGCCAGCGGGCCAGCTACCGACCTGGGAGGCACTTTCGTTGACAGACACGAACCCGACCAGACCGTTGTCGATAAACTCGGCATCGGTGATGTTGACCGTGGCCTCGCCGATCTTAACGTAGGTGCTCAGATCCGGGCTCGTCACGCTCGCTGTCACGTTAACGGCCACGGTCTCAGAGCTGAAACCACCCGCCTTCAAAACGTTGACCGAGACCACGGTGCCAGCGTTCAGGTAACCGTTGGCCATGTAAACGGCCACCTTGCCCGTCAACCGGCGCAAGCGCTGAATGATGGTCGGGTAGGCGGGCATCATGTAAGAGACCACGAACGGCTTAGTCTCCTCCAGGGCATAGCTGGAATGGGCATCCACTTCAAAGAGGCCGAAGTCAGCCGGATCGTAGGCCGTTACCCAATTCTGGTCCGTGTAGTAGAGCCTGCTCGACAGGGAGCTTGAATCCGGCTGGCCGTCCACCGTGAGCGGAATCGGGAGCACGGTCGGAAGATCCGTTTTATAGCGCCGGAGCGTGTTGGGCACGATGCCAACGCGCATCAACGTGGTGTCCGCGTCAGGGATCAGGTCCACGTCACTAAAGAGAACAGTGAAGCGCCGGGCGCGCTGGCCACTGCCACCCAGTGTCACGGGCTGATCACAGGGCTTAAACTCGAAGACCTGCTTGGTGCCATAAAAGCACTTGAGACGGAGCCGAAAGTTGAACGGGTTCACTGTCCCCACTGCCGAGGCGAATGTCTCGGTCGAGATCCGCAGGTGAAAATCGGCAGGCGCAGGGATGTAATGGGTGTTGTCCAGAAACTCGTAAGGCAGGGTGATCGACCCTGGAGCCAAGCCCTTCACGCACCAGTTACCGGTGGGTGTCCTGGCCACAACCTGGGCCGGGGCATCCGCCTGGCTATCCTCCAGCTCGATCTGGAAATGGGTCGTGCCAGGGATCAGGTAAATCTCCTCGAACAAGGCCGAGACCGGCATGGCCACAGCCGTCGATAGTGTGCCCACGCCCCTTTGCTCACCCGTATAAACTGTGCCCAAAAACTGCATTGTGGTCGCCGGGTCCGGCTTGAGCGCGGACTGGATCTCGAAGTCGCCGGTGATAACCACTGCGCTGTCGCCGGTGATGGTGTTGCCTGCGAAATCGACGACGCTGCAGGTCAGGCGGTAAACGCCATGGTCAGCGTTGGGGTAGAAGATCCTGCTGTCGGAGCCGGACGCTTGAAGGATGCTGTTCCGGTAAAGGTTCCAGGAGAGCGAAGTGTAGCCAAGCCCACGCGGATCGCGCAGCACGATCTTAGCGTGCAGATCCTCGCCGCGATTGTAGCGCAGCTCGCTCCAGATGATCCAGACTTCGACCGGGACAGTCTGTGGGGCGATGGCCTGAGCCGTGAAGCTGGCCGTCTCGACCAGACCGTTTTTCTTAACGACGAAAACGTTGATGTAAGTCGTCGCAGCATCGACAGGCCGAAACTCGATGGTCGGCCCGGTGCCCACGGCAAACGGGCTGGTTGTCCAAACGGACCACTCCGCTTGCAGGGGCACTTCCCCGTCCACGAAAATCGACAAGGCGTAGCCCACGCCTGTCGTTAGGATCGTTGGCAGGGGATCAGCCCCCGATTTCAGCGTAATCACGCCCTAACTACCGGAGGGAAAGCGCGCCGCAGATGAAGGACTGATCAATGAACACCATGTCGCGATTGTCGATGGTGATCCGGTTTCCAGCCCCGCGATCTGGGAAGACTTCTTGCCCAATGTCATAGGCCGCGTCCACGTCGGCACCCTTCTGGAGCACGCTGTAATGGGTGATCTCGTCCTTGGTCTCCTGCTGAAACTCCTGGGGCAGAATGATCAGCTTGCTCGGCTCGCGAATCGTTTCCTGGAGGAGAACGAACTTACCGAGGATCTTGAAAGCGTCATACTCGATCACGTCGCCACTGAGCCTGCCGATGATGTCGCCAATGTGGAGGAATGCCATAAGGGTCCCTTTGATCTGGAAGGACACCCTGGCAACCATGGCCTGTGGCACCTGAAAAAGCACCATCTCGCCCGGCGTGAAAACCTCTTTGGTGCGCTCTTTGCGCTCGTTGCCGTAACCCTCCAGCGCGCCGACTTCGATGACCTCACCGATTTCGTAGAGCTTGTGGCGGCTGGGCGGCAATTGGATGGCCCCTTTGAGTTTAACTTCCCGCTTCTTAACGACGATGCGGCCTGGGCTAACTTTCAATTTCATACCTGGGGAGAACCAGGTAGAAAAAGTTTACATTTATTCCGCCGTGGGTCGTGGCAGCGCCAGGAGCGATTTTGGCTTGCTCATGGCCTTAACCAGCTTGGGATTGAACTTCGGAGACGGACGCTTGCGGTTGCAGATGGCTTCCAGAGCTGCGTCCACGTCGTCATTGGCATCGTTGGTTTTTCGGATTGAGCCGTCCGGGTTAACGCCCATTGGCATCTCCGCATAGGTGCAGTTCATAGCCGCTGCGGAGTTGATCACGGTGTTGATAGCGCCGTGGGTGGAATCCGAATCAAAGAGGATACACCACTCTTTCACGTGCTTGTAGCGGTAAAGCTTGAGCATCTGCGGCTTGCTCAGCTCGTGAGTGAAAATGCAGAGCGGAGCGATGTTGGTCACGTCCAGCTCGCGCAACCGGCGCTTGAGGGAGAGCCTGTTCAGGATCGACTCGACCAGGACGACCAGCTCGATCTTCGTGTCCTCCAGGTCGTCCAGGCCGTAGATCCAGTAATTGGCTCCGTAGGGGACATCGTTTTTGCTGGGGAATTTCTTCGTCGTCTCGAAGCCCTCGTCGTAGTAGGTGCGCCCCTGGTAATAGACCGTGCGTGGCCCTTCATACACCGGGAAGATACAAAACGGCTCCCAAATGCCCTCGCGGGTGAATCCGGCTCCGGTCGCCTCCAGGTCTTCGATGCTCAGGTGCTTGCGCTCAGCCATGTCGCGGCAGAACCGCCAGTAACAGCTCTTGCGATTCTCGCTGAGCAGCTCAAAGCCAGAGGGCAGCTTTACCTCCTGGACCGGCGTCAGCGCCTTCTTCTGGTGCCTGGGCGCTTTGAGCAGCGCGGCAAACTCTTCGGGCTCCAGGGCGTGCTCATCCTCAAAGTCGTGGCCAACGGCCTTGAAGAGCGTCTTGACGTGGCCGGGCTGTTTCTCGTCGCGGCCAGAGCACCGAAAACAGTGGGTGAAAAGGGTCTTGAGATTGATGGAACGGTTGCCCGTTTCATCGCCGCAGCCAGGCACAGGACAGAGGATCACCAACTCGTCCCTGGTCGAACGCTCATTGACGATCTTGAAGACTGCGGCTATCTCATGTCTTAATCGCTCCGGACTCATCCGTAGTTAATAACGTGGAACTGAATCAATACATCGACCTGGCGCAGCAGTTCAAATCGTCGCCCAGCAAGCAGACCAGCATGCAACAGGACAACGCCAATAAGGCCGCGTTCGCCCTCAACATGATTGCTCGGCAACCCTCTGAACCTGTGAAGGAAGAGCCGCCCAAGATTCCCTCTCTTGGCGCATTGGCTATCCCGAACTAGCCCGCTTGCGCAGCTCACGCCACAAGTCCAGAAGTCCCTCTGGACATGGCCCGTCTTCGGCATGAACCAGCTTCATGTCGATGTGAGACCAGTCAATTTTGTAGCCCAGCAGGCTCTCGATTTTAGCGTGGCCGTGCCCTGACCCTCCGACAATGGTGTGATAATCGAAGTAGTGAAACGTGCCGTCGTCGTTGGCCAGGACGTGCTCGTAATTGTTCCTCCAGATCGCTTCCAGCTCCTTCGGGTCCTCCGAGATCATCGGAAAGTCTGCACGCAGGCGCAGAGCACTTTTTACAAAGTCCGAAGGATTTCGGAATAAGACCAGCGCAATGGACGGCTGGACCAGGTAAGGCTTCCACGCCCGGTAGGTGTAGGCAAAGCGTGGGTCTTTGATCGCGTAAGGCCCCATCCAGAAGTAGGGCCATGGCTTGGCCGCGACCGGCAGGTTGACGTAGAGGTAATCCCGATTGACCGGCGTAATGAACAGGCCACGATAGCCTGGATCACTCATCTGGATCACTTTGTCGTTCCACTCGTTGATCCACTTATCCTCGAAGTAACCACTAGGCTGCTGCGGCGTAGGCCCCAGGATATGGAAACCGGTGAAGACGCCGGTGTGCGCCAGTGCCCCCGCCAAAGCGGACGTAGCGCAGCGCCCGGACCCGAAGATCAGGCAATTGGTAATTTGTGCCATTTGGGGGACCAGCCTTCGCTGATGATGTTCCTGAACGCCAGTGTGAGCATTTCGCGGCTGACCGCTGTGCCCCAGAAATGGCACATCCACGCCTCCTGCCAGAACCAGGAGTCACGGTTGTTGATGAGCCACTCTGGGAGGAAAGCGATCTTGCGCCGGAACGCTGGGAAATGGTCCATGAGCGCTTTGAACGTGGCCTGTTCCCATTTGTTCTTCCCATAGGTGCCGCTCTCCTCCTCACCCAGCTCGATCCAGGCGTTGAGCATGACCAAGCTCCAGGCGCAGTTCTGGATCGCGAACACGCCACAGCAGACACCCCACTTATCGAGGGAAACGAGCATCGAGCGGCCCCAAGAGAAGCGCTCGATGACGCTCTGGGGTGAGATGTCGTCCCGGATGATCAGCGCGTCGGCATCGAGCCAGAGCACCCAATCGGCGTAAGGGAGGTTCAAGGTCACGGCCAGGAGCTTGTTCCAGGACGGGTTCAGATCCTGGCAGAGCGCGTGGCGGTAACACACGAAATCGCAGCCCCACTTGAGCGCGTAAGCGCGGGCCACCGACTCACTGATGCGCCCCGCCTCGGCGTAGGAGTCGTCGTAAAGCATGACGATGCGGACCTTCATCAGTAATAGAGCCACTTCGGATAGCGGTCCTGCGGCTTGTGGGTTTTCTTGGCCACGATGATCAAACACTCTTCCCGGTTGGTTTCCGGGAACCAATTTTTCTTCATGAACTCGATCAGCTTCAAATCCGTCTCGTTGAACGGCTCCACGTAATTGCAGCCAATAAGCTGGACGAGGCCAAAGCCGGAGACGTGGATCAGATCCTTTAGCTCGTGCGCCGCATACTCCCGCGTCAGGCGAGGATCACCGCTGATCACGTAATGCGGGAAGGTGCCGGGATGAAAACCGTTTAGCACCTTCCAGACGGCCTTAATCGAGTTGGGGTTTGGTGAGGTCAAAACCAGGGTGCCGTCCATCTTGGTGATGCGGTTGATCTCATACATCATCCACATCGGATCAAACTGCATGAATGGCAGAACCTCTGAGCAGAGCACGGTGTCGAAAAACTCGTTTTCGTATGGAAATGGCTCCCTTTCGGCATCGAAGTTGTCCACACCGCAGCGAAACTCTTTGCCGTCCCGGCTATAAACCACGGCGCTGCGCCTGCCCTTACCCTTGATACAGGCCAGGACTTCGCCGTAGCCCAGGTGGAACTGGCAAACCGGAGCCATCTGCAGATAGCTGCCCATATCGAGCAGGCGCATCTTCGGATCTCCGGGCGGCACCGCTTCCAGGGTCTTTACGATCTGCTCCCGGTGAGCGCGGACGTGATTCTCCTGGTCCTCGGTCAGCGTCCAGTTGATGACATCATCAACCGTGATCATGGCTTGACCAAGCGCCAGTTGGCTTCATCAAGGACAAAGCCCTCAGCCTGTCGTCCTCGGATCGGGCTGTCCTTAGCCATTTGCTGAACTGCCTGGACCACTTTTGGATCAGGCCAGGGCATCACACTTTTCTTCTTTCGTCTTTTCATACAGGTTTTAAGTCGATGATCGCATCGTCAAAGAACGCCATCCGGCAGCGGCAATCGTTATCGCCGAAAGTGACGAGCCAGCCTTGGGGTATCCGCATCGCGCCGCACGGGAACACGACGTAATGCTGGCTGGGACGGTCGTGCTGGTGCTGCTCCTCTTCTCCGGCCAGGAGCGGCTTTTTGGAGATGAGCACAGGCCGGAAAGGCGGCTTGGCTTCAAAGGCGTAAACGCCCAGGAGATACTGGCGGATGGGTCCGTAGGACTCTTCCCGAATATTGATCGAGCTGTGGAAGAATGACCAATACAGGCCGTTGTGAAGCACCGGCGAAGACCCGCCGCGCAACTCTCCCCAGCCCCATTCCGGGTCCCACTTGGATTCGTAGACAAATTTACTCTGAGGGCCTTCAACCTCCACGATCCGGTGTGGCACAAGGTTGTAAACGGCCAGCATCCGCTCTTCGGCCTCGAAGAAGGTCCAGTTCTTCTCCGGCCTACCGTGCTGCCAGGGACGCTCCAGGTAAAAGCTCTGAGCCGTGGTGAGGTCATCGTTGAGTTTGGCCAGGGCAACTTCATGCGCGTCGGTGTAGCAGAGCCACAACTCGTTTTTGTAGACAAAAAATCTTGGATCTTCAACGCAATAATTTCCGAACTTGGAAGTCAGGTCCGGAACCACCGTGCTTTCCAGGATCGGCTGCCAGTCCTGGTCGAGCTTGGTGATCGCGATCATGGAGAGACGAAACCAGGGCACGCACTCGCAGCGGTAAGCCAGAAGGGTGCTTCCTTTCCACTGGATCAGGCTGGGATTGAACCAGGCTTCCACCTTGCCCTTCCGGCCCAGGGTCCACTGAATCACGTTGCGGCGCATCGGGAGCGGCATCGGGATCGCCTGGAGCATGCGGTTCACGTCGAACAGGTGGGTCGTGGCGATATTGACGCTGCGGGTCATGCTTTCGACCCTGGCGCTCACGTTGTCAGAAACGTATACTTTTCTGAACACCTTTGGTTTCTCGACCACGGTTAAGGTCGGGATCGGCTCAATCCTCCTAAAGAAACGGCGCTTGGCCCGCTGACGGCGCGGATTGTCTGGCCAAGCGTCGAATCCAGGAATGTATACAAATTTGTCCCGGCCATAGACCGCGTTGGGCCGGTGGAACATGCAATTGGGGAGTTGGGGCGATGTCTC
>Ga0207695_10010539_pt1 | contig 11302 bp, 8 predicted proteins | sample KBSC54metaG_FD_184354 | JGI IMG/M metagenome (GOLD analysis project Ga0207695, IMG submission 184354) | Corn rhizosphere microbial communities from Kellogg Biological Station, Michigan, USA - KBS C5-4 metaG (SPAdes) (version 2) | ecosystem: Host-associated > Plants > Roots > Rhizosphere > Soil... | reverse complement strand
GCGCGGTGGCGGCGGTGGCGTAACGGGCGAGCGGATCTTCGCCAGCGTGCGAGAGGCCCGGCAGTTGCATCAGGCATAGCGCGGCCAGCAACTGGCCGCATAAAACGGTGCGCGTCGGAAGCATGTGGATTCCTTGTGAACCGCAACGGGGGGATGGCGCGGCGGGATGCCCGCCGCGGGGCGCTATGGAGCCCGAGCCCGCGCGGCCGTGCTGTCGATGCGCTCACACATCCATGCAGCGCCGGATCGGCGTGCGCCCATCGCGAACCGCGTCACTCCCGACTTCATGCGCGCGCGCCCGCCAGCATCAGCCTCAAGCCCAACCCGGCGAAGCCGAGCGCGAAAATCCGCCGCAGCCACGCGATCACCCGCGGCCGCCCCAGCACGCGCGTGCGCATGAACGCCGCGCACGCGCCATAGATCGCGAACACCACCATCGTCATCAGCATGAACACCGCGCCCAGCATCAGCAGGCGCGCGATCGGCGACGGATCGTCGCGTGCGATGAACTGCGGCAGGAAGGCCAGGAAGAAGATCGGCAACTTCGGGTTGAGCAGGTTCAGCAGGATCGCCGAGGTGACGATCCGCAAGGGCGAATGGGCGGCCACCGCGGCATCCGGATCGAGCGCGCTGCGATCGCGCCAGGTGCGCCAGGCCATGTACAGCAGATAGGCCGCACCGGCGTACTTGAGCGCATCGAAGGCCAGGCTGCTGGCGCGAAACACCGCCGCCAGGCCGAGCACCGCCGCCGCCATATGCGGCACGATGCCCAGCGTGCAGCCCAGCGCCGCCAGCACGCTGGCCCGGGTGCCGCGCGACAGGCCGGTCGATACGGTGTAGAGCACGCCGGTGCCGGGCGATGCCACCACCAGCAGGGATGTAAGCAGGAATGCGATGCTCATGCGGCCTCTCCTTGACTGAGTAGGCGCAACGATCGCCGGGCGCCCGCTGGGCGTCTTGAAGAAAATTGCGCGGCTCAGCCCACGGCGGCCCGGTAACGCCCCGGCGTGATGCCGAACTGGCGCACGAAGGCGCGCGTCAGATGGCTCTGGTCGGCGAAACCGGCAAGCAGCGCGGCTTCGGCGACGGCGTGGCCCTGGCGCAGATAGCGCCGAGCCAGCCGCACCCGCAGCTGGATGCGATAGGCATGCGGCGTGGTGCCGACCTCGCGCAGAAAGCCGCGGATCAGCTGGAAGCGGCTGGCGTCGCAGGAGGCCGCCAGCTCCGCCAGCGGCACTTCGGCGGCCGGCGCCGTTTCGATCCACTCCAGTGCGCGCGCCACCGATGGCGATGCGGCGGACCAGCGCGGGCCGCTCAAGCGATGCCCCTTCATGACGCGCGCCAGGCAGGCCAGCAGGAGTTCTTCGGTGTCGTTGCCGGTTGCGCTGAACTGCAAGGCTTCCAGCAGCTTGCCCACCGCAGCGGCCAGGGCCCGATCGCGCGCAACCGGCTGGAACACCGCATCGCCGCTGCCGAACTCCATCGCCAACTCGCGCGTGACCAGCTCGGGCTCCAGATAGACGATCCGCCATCCGCGCGGACCGCCGATCGGCGTACCGTCATGCACCTCGCCCGGATTGACCATGATCACGTCGCCCACCGCGGATTCCACCGCGCCTACTCCGCTCCAGGACGTCTGCGCGCCGGCGGTGATCACGCCGATGCCGAACTGGTCGTGCGCATGGCGCGGGAAGGCATGCTCGCTGAGCAGCGACAACACTTCCGTGCCGGGCAGGCCGGAGCGGAGTTGCGCTACCTGGTGGAGCTTGCGGGCCAAGGGGTTCGTCCAACACCGACCGGCGAAGATGGACGCCCAGCATACGCCGGCCTCCCGCTGGCTGTCGCGCGCCGCTCAGCGCGACAGCGCCTCGGCCAGCGCCGTACTCAACGGCTTCAGGTAATAGCTGCCCGGCGGCACCGCATGCACGGAGATACCGTGCCGCGCGAGCGCATCGGCCACCACCGGGCCGACCGCGGCAACCACGGTGTGCGACAGCGCTTCTTTCAGCGCATCGGCCCCTGCCACCCGAGACAGCCGCTCCACCTGCTGGATGCTGGTGAAGGCGATGGCGTCGACCTCGCCCCGGCGCATGCCTTCGATCAAGGCCAGCACGTCGGCATCGTCAGCTGCATCCGCGTAGCGATACGGCGCCACCGGCAAGGCCTGCGCACCCGCCTCGGCGAGAAAGGCCATCAGCGGCGCATTGGCTTCGCTGCCGTACAACTGCACGCCGACATGGCGTCCGCGCAGATCGAGTTCGCGCAGGCAGCCGATCATGCCGGGTGTCGTCGCCGGCTCGGCCACCAGGGCCGGGCGCAGGCCCAGCTCGCGCAGCACGCGGCCGGGCTTCGGGCCGCGCGCGATGATGCGCACCGCGGCAAGCCGCGCGACGAAGCGCTCACGCTGTTCCGGCGCATGCCGCTCCAGCGCGCCCAGCAGGCGCTGCAGCCCCTCGCCGGTAAACAGCAGCAGATCGTCGCAGCTGCCTTCGATAAAGCGCTGCAGCCAATCGAGCACCGGCACGGGATCCGGCGCATCGCGGATATCCACCAGCGGACAGCGCAGCACGATCGCGCCGCGGCGCTCCAGCAATGCCGCGAACACATCCAGCTCGCGGGATTCCGGCACGGCGATCCGGCGACCCGACAGGCCCGACTCCGGCACCGCCATCAAGCCACCTCCGCGCACGGCAGCTCCGGTAAGGCCATCGGCTGATCCGCCACCAAGGTGCCAAACCAAGCGTGCTCGCGCGCAAACGCCGCCACCTCGCCCACGATCAGCAACGCTGGCGTGCCCACCGCATGCACGCTCGCCAACCTGGGCAGCTCACCGAGCACGCCAGCCACCACGCGTTGCCGTGGCAGGCTGCCGTTCTCGATCAGCGCCACCGGCGTCGCCGGATCACGGCCATGTGCGAGCAGGCGTGCCGTCAGCATGGCGATCCGCTCCACACCCATATAGACAGCCAGGGTCTGGCGCGGCTGCGCGAGCATCGCATCGCTCAAGGTTTCCGCGGCGTCCTTGCCGTGCGCCGTGACCAGGCACACCGACTGTGCATGTTCGCGATGGGTCAGCGGAATGCCCGCATAGGCTGCACAAGCCACAGCGGCCGTGATGCCCGGCACGATCGCGCAATCGATGCCATGCCCGCGCAGAAAAGCCAGCTCCTCGCCGCCGCGGCCGAACACGAACGGATCGCCGCCCTTCAGCCGCACCACGCGGCGCCCGGCCAGCGCGTGCGCAAGCATCAGTTCATGCGTCCGCTCCTGCGGCACATGGCGTCCACCGCAGCGCTTGCCCACATCGATGCGCTCCGCATCGCGGCGCGCCATGGCCAGAATCTCCTCGCCGATCAGCTGATCGTGCAGGATCACATCGGCCTGGCTCAGCGCGCGCAGCGCCGCCAGGGTCAGCAGGCCGGGATCGCCGGGACCGGCGCCGACCAGCGTGACGGAACCTTTGCGCGGCATCTCCGCTCCGGCATCCAGGGCATCGAGCAGAACCCGCTCCGCTTCCTCGGGACGAGCGCGCCGCAGCAGCTTCAGTACCGGGCCATCGTGCAGCCAGCCATAGAAACCGCGGCGCTGCGCCAGGTCCGGGAAGCGTCCGGCGATACCGGCACGATGGCGCTGCGCCAGTGCGATCAGCGGACCGAGCGCATGGTCCAGCACGCGCTCCAGCGCTTCGCGCACGCGGCTCGCCAGGGCTGGCGCGGCACCGGCGGTGGAAATGGCCACGGTCAGCGGCGCGCGGTCGATCACCGCCGGCACCTGGAAGCGCGACAGCTGCGCATCGTCCACCACATTGGCCAGGATGCGCCGCTCGCCGGCTTCGGCGGCGATACGCGCATTGACTTCGCGCTCACCGGTGGCGGCGATCACCAGCCACATGCCATCCAGCCAGGCCGGGACATATTCGCCCGGCAGCCATGCCAGTTCGCCATCCTCGACGAGGTTGGCCAGCTCGGTATCGAGCCTTGGCGCACCGACGCGCACCAGCGCGCCGGCTTCGCGCAGGGCCGCCACCTTGCGCCTGGCGACGCTGCCGCCGCCGACCACCAGCACCGGCAAGCCCCGCAGATCAGCGAACAATGGATAAAGCTTCATCGCTGCATGGCCCTCCCATCACCGTCATGCCGTGGATGTCGCGCGTGCTTCGGCGATCAGCCGCCGCAGCTCGGGAATGCAGGAGCCGCAGTTGCCGCCCGCGCGCAGCTCGGCGGTGATCTGCGCCGGCAGGTCCAGATCGTTGGCGCGAATGACGCCGAGAATGGTGTTGCGCCCCACGCCGAAGCAGGAGCACACCACCGGCCCCGGATCGCCGGCGCCGCCCGGTGGCTCGCCCGACAACAGGGCCAGCCGGTCCGCTTCGTCCAGCTGCTCGCGCGCGAACAGCGACGACAGCCATTGGCGCGAGGGCAGATGCGCCTGCGTGGCGAGGAACAGGCAGGCCTCGATGCGGCCATCGCGCAGCAGCGCGGCGCGATAGGTGCCGGTGTCGCGGTCCTCGTACTCGACCCAGTCCGCAGCCTCGTCAACCGCGCCGAGCCAGCCCCTCGCCCACGCTCCGCAATCGCCCGGCCGCTCACGATGCGCCAGCTCGTAACGCAGAAAGCGATCGCCGCCGATCAAGGTCCAGTAACTCAGCGCCGACGCCGGCAACGGCTGCCGGGCCAGCGCAAAGCCGTACCAGCGCACCGCGAACGGCTCGACCCGCACCGGCGTGTGCTTGAACTCCGGCTCGCCGGAAACCGGATCCACCGCCGGATTCACCACGCCGCCGACGCGCGCGTCCGAAGCGAACTGGTCGCTCCAGTGGATCGGTACGAACACCTGGCCGGCCAGGATGCCGCCGCCATGGCGCACCCGCCCCACCATCGAGCCCCAGCGCGAACTGACCCGGGCCAGCGTGCCCTCGCGCACTCCGCAGCGCAGCGCGTCATGCGGATGCATATCGATGAAGGGCTCGCCGATATGGTTGTTGAGGCGCGGCGAGCGCGCGGTGCGCGTCATGGTGTGCCACTGATCGCGGATCCGGCCGGTGTTGAGCGCCAGCGGATACTCGCGATCAACGGCATGCGCCGGCGGCCGAGATGCGGTGCTGACGAAACGCGCACGACCATCGGGGTGACTGAACTGCCCATCCGCGAACAAGCGGGCCGTGCCAACGCCCTGCTCCGTCACCGGCCACTGCACCGGCATCAACCCGTCGTATCCGTGCCGATCCAGCGTCGCCAGTGCGCCCAGATGCAGGCGCCGCCGCGCCGACGGCACGCCATCGGCCGCCGGCTCGCGGTTGCGGAACGCGGTGAGCTGGGCATGCTCGACGAAGATCTCCTGCGGATGGGCGAAGTCGAAGCCGCGTTCGAAGCCCATCCGCCGCGCCACTTCGCACACCACACGCCAATCCGCGCGCGCCTCGCCCGGCGCCGGCAGAAACGGCCGCTGCCGCGAGACGCGCCGCTCGGAGCTGGTCACCGTGCCGTCCTTCTCGCCCCAGCCCAGCGCCGGCAACAGCACGTGGGCATAGGCATTGGTGTCGGTGCGCTCGACGATGTCCGAACACACCACCAGCTCGCAGCCGGCCAGCGCGGCGCGCACCTTGTCGGCATCGGGCAGGCTCACCGCCGGATTGGTCGCCATGATCCACAGCGCCTTGATGCGGCCTTCGCCCACCGCGTCAAACAGCTCTACTGCCTTCAAGCCCGGTTTGTCCGCGATGCGCGGCGACTGCCAGAACGCCTGCACGATGTCCCGATGCGCCGGCTCGCCCAGCTCCATATGCGCCGCCAGCATGTTCGCCAGGCCGCCCACCTCGCGTCCGCCCATCGCATTGGGCTGGCCGGTGAGCGAGAACGGCCCCATGCCGGGCTTGCCGATGCGCGCGGTGGCCAGATGGCAGTTGAGAATGGCGTTGACCTTGTCGGTGCCGCTGGTGGACTGGTTGACGCCTTGCGAGAACAGGGTGACGACTTTCTCGTGCCGCGCGAACAGGCGATAGAACGCCACCACATCGGCCGCCTGCAATCCGCACTCGCGCGCCACCGCAGCCGGATCGCCGGCCTCGGCTTCCGCCGCGGCCAGCGCCTGATCGAAGTCCGCGGTATGCGCATCGATAAAATCCGGATCGATCACGCCGTGCCGGAACAGAAAGGACAGCAGCCCGTTGAACAGCCGCACATCGGTGCCGGGCCGGATCGGCAGATGCAGATCCGCGCCTTCGCAGGTGGCGGTGAAGCGCGGATCGATCACCACCACGCGCGGACTGTCGCGGCCGTCGCGTGCACCGGTCACGCGCTGGAACAGCACCGGGTGGCACCAGGCCGTATTGGAGCCGACCAGCACGACCAGCTCGGCCTGCTCCAGATCCTCGTAGCAGCCGGGCACCACATCCTCGCCGAACGCGCGCTTGTGGCCCGCCACCGCGGAGGACATGCACAGGCGCGAATTGGTATCGATATTGGCGGTACCGAGATAACCCTTGGCCAGCTTGTTGACGACGTAGTAGTCCTCGGTCAGCAGCTGCCCGGACACATAGAACGCCACCGCATCGGGGCCATGCTGCGCGACGACACGCGCAAAGCCATCGGCCACACGCTGCATCGCCTCGTCCCATTCCACGCGACGGGCCACGCCATCCGCACCGCGCAGCATCGGGTGCAACAGGCGCCCTTCCAGGCCGACCGTGTCGCCCAGAGCCGAGCCTTTGACGCACAGCCGCCCATGATTGGACGGATGCGCCGTATCGCCCGCCACCCGCACGCCACCGGCGTCCGCACTGGCCACTACGCCGCAACCGACGCCGCAATACGGGCAGGTCGTGCGGACGGCTGCGGTCATGCGTCGCGAGGCCCCACCTGCACGCGGCCGTCCTGTTGCCGCACCGGCCAGATGCGCACCGCCTTCTGCGGCGCTTCGAGGCATTCCCCGCTGCGCAGATCGAAATGCTGCTTGTAGATGGGCGAGGCCACCACCACGCGCTCACCCAGGTTGCCGACCAGTCCGCGCGACAGCACGGCCGCGCCGGAACACGGGTCGAGATTGTCGATCGCATACAGCGCGTCGCCGATGCGGAACACCGCCACCTGTTCGCCCTGTACCAGGGCGCAGACGCCGGTGTCCGGGACGATGTCGCTCAAGGCGCAGATCGAAGTCCAGCTGTCGTCGTTCATCGCCTCACTCCGTCTCGACCACCACGGGGATGCCGCGGAACGCCTGCTTTTCCTGCGCCGTCGCCGGCCGGATCTGCCCGCGCTCGGGCACGAACGCCACCTGCTCGTCGCCGGCGTCGCTGTTGACGAAGTGGCGGAAGCGGGCGCGCACCTTGGGATCGGTGACGGCGCGCTTCCACTCGCATTCGTAGGTATCGACCACCGATGCCATCTCCGCTTCCAGCTCGGCGGCAATGCCCAGCTTGTCGTGGAGCACCACCTCGCGCAGATAGTCCATGCCGCCCTCGAGGCCGTCGCGCCACACACTGGTCCGCTGCAGACGATCGGCGGTGCGGATGTAGAACATCAGGAAGCGGTCGATGGTGCGGATCAGGGTCGGTGTATCCAGGTCGCCGGCCAGCAGTTCCGCATGCCGCGGCTTCATGCCGCCGTTGCCGCAGACGTAGAGGTTCCAGCCCTGCTCGGTGGCGATCACGCCGACGTCCTTGCTCTGCGCCTCGGCGCATTCGCGCGCGCAGCCGGATACGGCGAACTTCAGCTTGTGCGGCGAGCGCAGCCCCTTGTAGCGGTTCTCCAGATCGATCGCGGTGCCGACCGAATCCTGCACGCCGTAGCGGCACCAGGTCGAACCCACGCAGGATTTCACCGTGCGCACCGATTTGCCGTAGGCGTGGCCTGATTCGAAACCGGCCGCGATCAGCTCCTCCCAGATCAGCGGCAGCTGCTCCAGCCGCGCACCGAACAAGTCCACGCGCTGGCCACCGGTGAGCTTGGTGTACAGGCCGTAAGACTTGGCGATGCGCCCGACCGCGATCAGCTCATCCGGCGTCACTTCGCCACCGGGCATGCGCGGCACCACCGAGTAGGTGCCGTCCTTCTGGATATTGGCGAGGAAGTAGTCGTTGGAATCCTGCAGCGCGGCGTGCTCCTGCTGCAGCACGAACTCGTTCCAGCACGAGGCCAGGATGCTCGCCGCCACCGGCTTGCAGATATCGCAACCCAGCCCCTGGCCGTGACGCGCCAGCAGCTCGTCGAAGCGACGGATACGGCCGACCCGCACCAGGTGATACAGCTCCTGGCGCGAATGGGCGAAGTGCTCGCATAGATGGTTGGTCACCGCCAACCCTTGGCGCGCCATCTCCGCCTTCATGATCTGGGTGACCAGCGGCACGCAGCCGCCGCAGGTGGTGCCGGCGCGGGTGGCGTCCTTGAGCGCGCCGATCGACGTGGCGCCCTCGGTCACGGCCATGCACAACTGCCCCTTGGACACGTTGTTGCACGAACACACCTGGGCAGAGGCCGGCAGCGCATCGATCGCCAGGCCCGGCCTGGCCTTGCCGTCCGCAGCGGGCAGGATCAGCGATTCCGGCGACTCCGGCAGCTCCATGCCGTTGAGCATCATCTGCAGCAAGGTGCCGTATTCGGTGGCATCGCCCACCAGCACGCCGCCGAGCAGGCGCTTGCCGTCCTCCGACACCACCAGCCGCTTGTAGACCTGGCGGCGCTCGTCGCTGAACTGGTAACTGCGGCTGCCCGGCGTCGCGCCGTGCGCATCGCCGAGGCTGGCCACGTCCACGCCCATCAGCTTGAGCTTGGTCGACATGTCGGCGCCGGCGAATTCCGGCAGATCGCGTGCTTCCTCGCGCGTGGACAAGGCATGCAGATGCCGCGCGACCACCCGCGCCATCTCATAGCCCGGCGCCACCAGGCCGTACACCTTGCCGCCCCATTGCGCGCACTCGCCGATCGCGTAGACGTCGCGGTCGCGCGTACGGCAGAAGTTGTCGACCATGATGCCGCCGCGCTGGCCCACGCCCAGCTCGCATTGCCGCGCCAGCTCGTCGCGCGGACGGATGCCGGCGGAGAACACGATCAGGTCGGTCTCCAGCGTGCTGCCGTCGGCGAACTTCATGGCGTGGCGCGCGCTGCTGCCGTCGACGATCTCCTGCGTGCTCTTGCCGGTGTGCACCACCAGGCCGAGCTCCTCGATGGTCCGGTGCAGGATGCGCCCGCCGCCGTCGTCGACCTGCACCGCCATCAGCCGCGGCGCGAATTCGACCACGTGCGTTTCCAGTCCCATGTCGCGCAGTGCCTTGGCGCATTCCAGCCCGAGCAGGCCGCCGCCGACCACCACGCCACGTTTCGATTGCGCACCCCACTCGGCCAGCGCCGCCAGATCGTCCAGCGTGCGATAGGTGAGGCAACCGCGCCGGTCGTTGCCGGGGATCGGCGGCACGAAGGGCGTGGAGCCGGTGGCGAACACCAGCTTGTCGTAGTGAATGACTTCGCCATCCGCCGTGATGACGCGCTTGAAGGCGCGGTCGATGCGCGCGGCGCGGGTGGCCAGGCGCAGCTGCAGGCCGGGCTGCTCGAAGAAGCCCGGCGTCACCAGCGAAAGCTCATCCGCGCCGCGGCCGGCGAAGTATTCGGACAGATGCACGCGGTCGTAGGCGGGCCGGCTTTCCTCGCACAGCACCGTCAATTCCAAGCCGGGCGTGCCCAGCGCGACCAGCTCCTCCAGCAGCTTGTGGCCGACCATGCCGTTGCCGATCACCACCACTCTCGTCGTCATGCGCGTCGCCTCAGTCAATGGCCAGGGCCGGCGCCGGCGCATCGCTCCGGCCCAGCCGCAGGGTGCGTTCCTCGGTCACGTGCTCGTGGCTGAAGCGCACGGCCAGCGCGCACAGCGAGCCGGCCAGCACGAAGCCGCCCAGGTACATGAAAGTGAGCTGCACCGAGCCGAGCGACTTCTGCAGAAAGCCCGCCGCCACCGCACCGACATTGCCGCCGGCGCCGACGATGCCGGCCACGCCACCCAGCGCCTTGCGATCGATAAACGGCACCAGCGCATAGGTGGCGCCGCAGGCCATATGAGTGAACAGGCCGAAGGCGAGCATCGCGGCGACGGCCACGCCTGCGCTGTGCGCACTGGAGAACCACAACAGGCCCAGGCCTTCGAAGAACATCAGCAGGCACAGCAGCCGCGCCCTCGCCGGCAATCCATGCCGGCGCACCAGCCGATCGGAGGCGATGCCGCCCAGCGCACGCGCGAACAAGGCCAGCAGGCCGAAGCCGCCGACCGCCAGTCCCGCATCGCCGAGGCTCAAGGAGAATCGATCGACGTAATAGCTCGCCGCCACGCCATGCACGAACAGCTCGATGCCGAAGCAGCCGGCATAGGTGACGAACAGCAGCCACACGCGATAGTTGCGCGCCGCCGCGCGGAACACCGCCCAGCCACCGGGTTTGCCGCCATCGATGGCAATGCCGCGGGCGCGCAGCTCGCGGTAATTGCCTTGCGGACTGTCCTGCGTGCAACGCCAGTACAGGATGCCGACGAGGACCATCAGCAGGCCGGGCAACAGCATCGCCATGCGCCATCCCAGCCCCTGCCCCACGCCCAGCGCGAGCACGCCGGCCAGCACCCATGGCATCGCCGCCTGCGCCGCGCCGCCGCCGGCATTGCCCCAGCCGGCGGCCGCCGCATTGGCGGTGCCGACCACCTGCGGCGCGAACATCACCGAGGTGTGGTACTGCGTGATCACGAAGCTCGCGCCGATCATGCCGATGGCCAGGCGCATCAGCAGCAGCGATTCGTAGCTGTGCACCAGCAGCATGCCGAACACCGGCAGCGAGCCGAGCAGCAGCAGGCCGGTATAGACGCGCCGCGGCCCCAGGCTGTCGCACAAGGGCCCGACCAGCAGCCGCCCGAAAATGGTGACCGCCACCGCGGCGATATTGATATTGGCGATCTGATCGGCGCTCAGATGCAGTTCGCCGCGGATCAGCGGCATCAGCGGCGCCACCGAAAACCAGGCGAAGAAACACACGAAGAACGCCAGCCAGCTGAGATGGAACGCGCGCATCTGCGGCGTCCGCCATTGCAGCAGCTCGATCCGAGTCGCCTTGCCCGACATGCGCTTCTCCCCGCAGAGAACGAATCGGTCCCGCACGAATGACGGCGGGAGCACATGTGTTGCTATGCAACACATGTGCCATGGGAGAAAAGCACTTAAACCAAGGTATTTGAGGGAAGAGGCCGTGTTTCAGCCGATCCGGTGCGCACCAAGATCAAACATGCATGGAAAGCTTGCACCAGTGCAGTGCACCAATATCGCCATCAGCCAGAA
>Ga0207695_10010537_pt1 | contig 11304 bp, 9 predicted proteins | sample KBSC54metaG_FD_184354 | JGI IMG/M metagenome (GOLD analysis project Ga0207695, IMG submission 184354) | Corn rhizosphere microbial communities from Kellogg Biological Station, Michigan, USA - KBS C5-4 metaG (SPAdes) (version 2) | ecosystem: Host-associated > Plants > Roots > Rhizosphere > Soil... | reverse complement strand
ATCGCGTTTCACTATTGCTATATCTTTAGCTGCAGCAAGTTTAACTTTCTCTGTGGCCAGCACTTTATAGCTTATGCTATTGGTGTCAATTATATTATGTAGTTGTGTTTGTATGGTGCTTATAGCCGTGGTGTTTTTTGAAATGCTTTCATTTTCGGCATATACATAACTTTTGTTTAGCCAAAAGCCAACGACAATACCGGCTATCAAAGCGATAATAATATATAAGGTAAGGCGATTGCCTTTCTTCGGTGAAGTGTCTGTCATCAGATATATTAAAGCTGTAAAATACTAAAATGGATTTAGTAAGAAAGAAAGTCCTGCACAGATGAATTGCCCTGCAGGCCCCCGGTATGTATGCATAATATTCTTGCGTAGTCAGGGAAATGTCTCCCTAATAGCAGCTCATCAAGGCCATACATCATTTTAGATGTATAGATTATGTCCAGAGGGATATTATTGATGCGATAAAAATTATTCATAAATGCCAGTAGCTTATTATTCCACTTACCGAAGCCGCCAATATGCCATTCATCAAAAAGCTGCCAATTTTCCTTTACCCGCAGATATGGCTCTATCTCATCTTTTATATAGCTACCCTCCTTCATTGGCACGAAACCAAGTATCTTTTGGGCAGCAGGTAATGCATTCCTTAAGCCTATAAGTGTAGTACCGGTACCTGCAGATACACAAACGTGACTATAGGTTTCCGGTATCAGTTTAGCAATATCTTCTGCTCCTCTTCTCCCGGCTTCATTAGCGCCACCCTCCGGTATTACATATGGCGTATCAAATTCGGCCACGAGGTCTTTTAGCCAGGCATCATCTGTTTTCCTCGCATATTCTTCCCATCCCACAAACAATAATCGCATACCTAATGCCCTGCATTCATCAAGTGTAGATGTAGGATTGTTTTTTGCATAGTTGCCCCTAATAATGCCGATTGAGCCAACTCCATATTCTTTTGCTACTGCTGCAGTGGCTACAAGATGATTAGAATAAGCTCCGCCAAAAGTTAATATATTTTTATACCCTTCCGCCAGAACGGTTTCAAGGTTATACTTTAGTTTAAACCATTTATTGCCGGAGATAACGGGATGTATCAGATCCAGCCGAAGCATGTCCATTTGCGGCACGCAGGGTTGGTACCATATAGGGTTTAATGGTTGAATGATGGCCTTATGTTCATTAATTATAGCCATACTCGCGTAAATAATTTTCGTTGTCGCGCCACTTCGGCCTTACTTTTACAAATAGTTCAAGATGTACTTTTTTCTGTAAAAACTCTTCAATCTTTTTCCTCGCATTTATGCCCAGTTGCTTTATCATGCTCCCACCTTTGCCTAACAGAATAATTTTTTGTGTCTCCCTACTCACAATAATTTCTGCTTTTATAACATCAAGCGTTGTTTTTTCTTCAAAAGACTGTATGATGACAGCAGCGTGATAAGGTATTTCTTCGTGATAAAGGTTATATATCTGCTCACGTATCAATTCAGTTACAAAGAACCGCTCTGTTCTATCAGATATGTGATCTTCAGGATAATAAGGCGCCCCCTCAGGCAGGTGGCGTAACAAGATAGGAATAATCTTATCTACATTTGTTTTCTTTTGGGCTGATACCGTCAGAATTTCGTATTTGGGAAATTTTTCTTTGTATAGTGCTACCGTAGCCTCAATGCTTTTTTTATCCTTTACCAGATCTATTTTGTTGAGCAGTAAAAGCGTCGGCGTTTTAAGCTTTAAAGATTGGGTTATGGTTTCCAGATCCTCAATAGGCGCGGCAATATCATGTATCAGTATAGCTACATCTGTATCTTCCAATGCATTCTTTACCTGCTGCATCATTTTCTGGTGCAGTTTATATTTAGGATCTATGATACCCGGTGTATCTGAAAATACTATCTGGTAGTGTTCATCATTCAAAATACCTATAATACGATGCCGCGTAGTCTGTACTTTGGGAGATGTTATCACCAATTGCTCGCCCAGCAGGGCATTCAGCAGTGTAGATTTGCCGGCATTAGGCTGGCCGAAGATATTTACGAAACCCGATTGAAATGTATCGCTCATTGATGCATAAAAATACTACGATACTGCCAAATAGAAATCTTTAACAAAAATAAATCGGTTTCGTTTGTTTATTCATTTTGTTCAACGTATCTTTGCACCCTCATCGCGAGGTAGAGCAGCGGTAGCTCGTCGGGCTCATAACCCGAAGGTCATAGGTTCGATCCCTGTCCTCGCTACTAAAGGAAACAACAATTACTGTTGTTTCCTTTTTTTTACAAATAGATTTCTGTATTCCAATCTGTTGCACTTAGGTCATTTTCAGTTTGATTTGGGAAAATCAAATCGGTACTAATTATTACTTTGCGTGAATTCTTCAGCTTTCGAAATCGTATACTATTGATAATTATAGTTTCAAATTCTTGCTGCGCTTCCTGCAATGACTTTCCAACCACCATCTTCATATGCCCAAACCCTGATATATTGAAAGTTTTCATCGAGGGTATGTTCCATATATTTCCCTTTCAATTTTATTTTCACAACAACTACTGCCGTATCATTAATCAAACTAACGTGCTGGTCGGATGACTCTATTGTTTCAATCGCAATTTGACCGGACTTGTAATTATCCATATCCATGCTTTTTGTTAATATCTGGCCCAAAGGATTTAAAAATCTCAGATCCTCGTGTAGCAGGATATCCAGCTGTTTTACATCATTTTCTTTGATCGCACTTAATAGAAGGGCTTCGCAGTTTTCGATTTGAACAATTTTCTCCATTTTTTATTTTTTTAATTTAGGCGTTCAGTTATGCAGTTTTTATCTGCAGATGCAATACAAGAAGCCTATTTATTGTTTTCGAAGGTTGAAATGATTGCTATTTAAATTGCGACCAGACACTGCCGGTATCCAGATACTGCCTCATGAGATATATTTTCCCTTCAGCATTAAGGTGCCAAATGAAGCATTGAGCAACTTTATATTTTTGTCCAATAAGCGTGTTTGGGTCTTTTGGCCAGGGCCATTTTTGTTGGTTGCCAAATGTGACCAGTTTGTCGGTGACGGTGCCAATATTCCAGTATTCAAAGGCCCCCCAGCTTTTCGCATTCAAGTCGTTGATCACAACTGGCTCTTTACGGGAAGTAGAACCCGCTTTAAGCCATTTCATAACTTCAGCTTTCCCTTTTACGATATCGCCGGTCGGCATCATATGCCATTCAATGTCGTCAGCAAGCTGTGCCTCAGCCGTGGCCATATCTTCAGCAGCGACTGCTGATATCAAAATAGAGAATTTGGTAGGAGTGGCATTCTCTTTTAATTCTTCGGATCCTTGATCCATCATTGGTTCATTTTTCATGACTTTATTTGTTTATTTGATAAATTAGATTTAGAGCATTTAGAGAATGATTACCGGTTAGGCTAAGGCCTTTTGAGCCGGAAAATTTCCTTCTCAAAAACGTTCATTACATCCTGCATCATTGCGGTCATTCGCATTAACTCAGCGTCGCTGTAACCGGAGCAAATTGCATGAACTTCCTTTGCTATTGATTCCTGCATGGCAAGAAGTTTTGCAGGGAGCTTCTTTGGTTTGATTATCACCTTTCTCCTGTCGTTGGCGTCACTTTCACGCATTGCGAAGCCGGCGCGCTCCAACCGGTCGATGGCGATGGTCATAGCGCCAGTTGTAATGCCCATTACTTTTGCAAGCTCACCGGCGGTCATTGGCCCGTTCTCGGCGAGATAGCTTCCCGCAATAAGGTCGGTAGAATTTACACCGAGCGATTCTGCGGCGACAGTGACCCACTCTGCGCTAAGACGCATGGATTTGCGCATCATTTGCATATATGCGGAGGCTGAGTCAGGTTTATGTGTGGATTTTAATGGCATAAATTATTATCTTTACAACAAAGATAACTATAAAGATATTATATCATCAAGATAAATTATAAAAATTGGAGCGTTTTTAATCTAAGGAGATGGCTTCTGTTATTTTTTGGAAAAACAGCGCTAGCCTTGAATTCGTAGGATTTTTTGTTGAACGGATAACACTATTGAGATTTGGATACAATGTGTACTCCCGAATAATTTTTATCTTTGCAAACCACATAAAACAGACAAAATACTATGCCACAACCCGTTCCTTGCCCACTTTGTAAATCGACATATACTTATGAAATGGATCACCTGCTTGCGTGTCCTGAATGTGGTCATGAATGGGATCCAAATGAAACGATTAATAGCGAGAATATTATTGTTGTAAAAGACAGTAATGGGACTATTCTTCAAAATGGAGATACTGTAGTAACCATAAAAAATCTTCCTGTAAAAGGAGCGTCACAAAGCATTAAAGCTGGAACCAAAGTTAAAAATATACGTTTGGTTGATAGCGATCACAATATCGATTGTAGAATTGATGGCTTTGGCGCAATGGCTCTCAAATCAGAATTTGTGAAAAAAGTATAAAAAGTAGCTTTAAATCTTTTAAGAACAAGTCAAATACTGTCCATTAAGCTCTAAATAATAAAAACCACTACAGAAGTGGTTTTTATTATTTAGTACATTCTTCCGATCAGTATGCCTTTGGGCAAGGCTGCAATAGCATGTCTTAATTTATTCTTTGTTTCGCATGTCGGTTTGTTTCTTGCGTACGTCTCTTATTTTTTTCAGGCCATAACCTGCGCCTGCAGCTATAAGCAAGCTTATGCCACCATCAATAGGTGTATCTTGTGTATCTCCGCCAAAGCCCGGTCCCTGGGCTTTTAATGCAAATGGCAATACAGTAAAAATTGCAATGAGTATATATAGGTTCGATCTATTTTTCATGTCTATATTTCCCTGAAGTATGTTTAAGATGTTTAATTTTTTATCAGTTTTTTAGACTCGATGGTATTTCCGCAACGAAGTTTTACAACGTACATACCCGGCACAATGCCTTGCATTGGTATAGTAATATTTCCTTTCTGCATATTACCAAGGTTCATTTTTAGCACTTCTTTTCCAGTCATAGTTACCAGTTGCAAGGTTGTAACACCAACGCTGGTTGCAGAAAAACTCAGTATAGCTATATCATTAGCCGGGTTAGGGCTAATGCTTAAATTCAGCGGCGAACTTTCTGCGACGATATTTGTCGGTAATTGTATCATATTTAGTTCAAACCTTTTGTCGCCTTGTGTATTAGTATCTGATGTTACCGAAAATGCATATTCAGCACCCGCAGTCAAAGTTTGAACAGTGCCTGTATATTTATCATGCAGTTTCAGTGTAGCGCCCGGCGGCAAATTCAATTCTTCTGCTTTTATCACATAGTTTTTCAGTGGTGCATACTTAATACCCAGGGGTATCACTTTGCCGTCTTCCATCGGCCGCACATCCAATGCCATACGTTTATTATCAGCAGAGAAAGAATAGAAACTCATATCAGGGTTAAACATTTTAATACCATCGTACCAGTCAGAGTCTGCTTTACCCTTTGTATCAAAATAAAATAAAAGCCTGTCCCATTGCAATGAGTCATTATTACTCAAAACCTTTAGCATTACCCTATTCTGCAAGAGCCCGCCGGTTGTTTTGAATAAAGAGGAAGAAGATGCAGCGGAAGATTTATCCGATTCGTGGAAGGTAATAGAAGCATTACTGCTGAGGCTCACAAAGAAACCTGCATTAGCTGGCAGTATATAAGAGCTGCTCCATGGATTGGTTTCGTACGCGCCATAGGTGCCTGTAGAAGGGTTCCATACATAAAAGCTACCATTCACGCCGCTGCCCAATGTTGCTAAATTCAGATCTATCTGGCAAGGATAAGGATTTCCAATAAACACAAATGGTGTATTGCTACCCTTAGTCATATTTACCGTATGGGTGCCCTGGTTCACCGGGCCATTCATATCTATAGTCACAGCATTAGGTGTATAAGTACCTCCTGTCAGGCTCCCTGTTTGTCCCTTAGAACCCCTAACCAGTGCCCTTATACCCTCATCTACATTCCAGGCATTACTGCCTGCACCATTAGTACTGGTAAAAGCGGTCCATCCTATATCAGTTGTGGCAGTAGCTCCGTCACCTACACTTTGATCATACCAGAAAGAAGAAGGGCTATTCTTAATTGTAGTGGTAAATCCGTTAGATGCCCCACCTGTGCCGGTTATATCAATATTATCCTCCAGTTGATCCAGGCTGATAGCGGAAGAGAACGGATGTGCAAAAAAGCGCATAGCCCTATGTCCACCAGGTATGTACTGTTGCACTGTTACATTGCCGCTTATATAGCCACCTGAAGAAGAACCCTGGCCAATGGTAGCAGTGCTGCCTGAAGCAGAGAGTAGCGTAAGATTGCCATTAGTAGTAAGGATGCCCGAAGTAGGCTTATAATTTGAGCTGATGCTGGTAGTGCCTGATGCAATAGTAGCGCCACTGCTATTATTCAGTTCCATATTGCTGATAGTGCCTGTACCATTGATGCCCTGTGCACTAGTACCATTAAGTGATAAAGTACCAGAACCTGAAACAGTAGCATTGTTCACCAGGCTACCCGCCACAGACAATGTTTTGCCGCTGCTTATGGTTAGAGTACGGCCACTACTTATCGTTAGTGCGTTTATTGAGCTATTAGCGCCAACATTGGGCTCATTCGTCACACCGGTCGACGGTATCAATGCATTGTCTGTGCTGGTTGGTACATTACCACCTACCCAGTTGCTACCGGTATTCCAGTCGGTGCTGGTAGCCCCATTCCAGCTAATTGCATCCTGGTAATTAGCCAGGAACATAGATTGTATTAATCCGTTTTGGGCACTGGTATTTGTAGTTGTGCTGCTGCCCGGCTGTAAAGAGATAGCGCCGGTATACGCACCTACGAGGGCTATCCTGCCGTCACCATAAAAAATGCTGTTTGACTGGTCAGAACTTGTACCGCCCACCGTAAAAGCCCATTTATAAAAAGCTGTATCGCTCGGGGTTAGCGTATCATTATATTTGGCTACGAAAATATCTACAGAGCTTGTGCTTGTCGCACCTGTTACATTATGTGTATTACTACTTGGGTCGGCATCTATAGTAGTGCTGGTGGTACCGGTAATTGTACTTGCTATATATAGGTTTTCACTTCCATCCAGTGTCATACTATTTACCTGGTCCGCGCCGGCACTGCCACCCACCACAAAAGCCCATTTGTAAAAAGAAGTGCTGGATGGTGCTACCGTGGCATCGTATTTAGCAATGAACATATCGGTGGTATTGCTGCTGGTAGCACCAGTTACATTATTTGTATTAGTGCTAGGGTCGGCATCTATCGTAGTGCTGGTACTGCCGGTTATATTGCCCCCTACATATAGATTACCACTGCCGTCCAGCAGCAACTTGTTCACGATGTCTGTACCTGAGTTGCCCATACCAAAGGCCCATTGATAAAAAGAAGTATTGGATGGTGTAAGGGTGCCATCATACTTACCTATGAACATTTCATTGGTGCCTGAGCTGCTAAAAGGACCAACAGTATTGGTATTGCTGCTTGGGTCGGCATCCATGCTAAAGCCGGTAGCACATATGTATGTTCCACCCACATACACCATACCACTGCCATCCACAGCTATGCTATTCACCACGTCTGTTGAACCACCGGAGCTCACACCTATTACAAAAGCCCATTTATAAAAGCTGGCACTGCTTGGCGTCAATGTGCCATCATATTTAGCTACAAACAGATCTGCACTGCTTGAGCTGCCAGCACCTGATACATTATTCGTATTGCTACTGGGATCTGCATCAAAAGTAGTGCTGGTAGTTCCTGTTACCTGTCCACCCACATATACATTACCACTGCCATCCACCGCTAAGTCATTCACCTGGTCGGCACCTGTACCACCTACCACAAAAGCCCATTTATAAAAAGAGGTGCTGGCAGGCGTTAACGTACCGTCATATTTAGCTACGAATATGTCGCTACTGCTTGATGTAGTAGCGCCCGTTACATTATTCGTATTGCTGCTCGGGTCAGCATCAAAACTTGTAGTGGTAGTTCCTGTAAAGAGCCCTCCAACATATATATTACCGCTGTTATCTATTGTTAAAGCCCTCAGCAGTTCTGTACCTGTGCCCCCCAGGCTAAAGGCCCACAGTATGCTACCTGCAGCATTATACTTAGCCACATAACCATCCTGGCTACCGTTATTCGAAGTAAGTGTAACTGTATTACTACCGCTGCCAAGTACTATGACACCTGCAAAAGTGCCAGTCACGTATGTATTGCCCGATGCATCCATTACAGCAACCTTGGCCGTGTTACTGGTTGAAGTAGCATAGCCCAGCGAAAAGGCCGATTTATAAAAGCTGGTAGAGCTGGGCGGCACCGTATTATCATAGATCATAACACCTGCTACCGTGCTGCTGCTATTACCTGTGACGGTATTGGTATTGCTGCTCGGGTCTGCATCAAAACTGGCGCCTGATGTAGTATTACCCACATTGCCTACGGTATATATTTTACTGCTGCTTACAGCCAGACCGGTTAATGCATCAGTGCCTGCGGCACCCATAACGAATGCCCATTGGTAAAAAGAGGTATCAGAGAGGGTTTTAGTTCCATCGTATTTAGCCAGGAACATATCCTGGCTGTTGGTAGTAGTGCTTCCAAACACGGAGTCCGTATTGCTGGTAGGATTGGCATCGAATCCGGTACTGCTTGTCAATATTGCTTCTCCGGACACGTACACCATACCGCTTGTATCTACATCCATGCCCTGTACCTGGTCGGTACCGGTTTGTCCCATCACAAAGCCCCACTTGTAAAAAGAGGTACTGCTTGGTGTCAGTGTACCATCATATTTAGCGACGAACATATCTTGGCTGTTGGTAGTAGTGGCTCCCGATATTGTATTGGTATTGCTGCTGGGATCCATGTCTATATTAGTACTGGTAGTACCGGTTATAAATCCGCCTACGTACACGTTACCACTGGCATCCACTTTTATGCTGGTTGCCTGGTCACTACCCACCCCGCCAAGGGTAAACGCCCATTTGTAAAAAGAAGTGTCTGTCAGGGTTTTAGTAGCATCATATTTGGCTATAAAAATATCTGCATTATTGGTGGTGGTAGCACCTGTTACATTATTCGTATTGCTCGTAGGGTTCGCATCTATAATTGTGCTGGTCGTGCCTGATATAGCTCCACTCACATACAGGTAGCCGCTAGCATCCAGTGCCAGATTCAGCGCCAGATCGCTGCCTGTGCCGCCTACCCTGAAGGCCCATTTATAAAAAGAGGTGCTACTTGGGGTTAGCGTACCGTCGTATTTAGCAATAAACATATCATTGCCACCTGCCCCGGTCAGGGTATTACTGTTACTACTGGGGTCAACATCTATGGCAGTAGTACCCACAATCGCTCCCGCAACATATATATTGCCGCTGCCATCTGCAACTATTTTGTAGGGCAGGTCGGTGCCGGTACCACCTGTTGTAAAAGCCCATTTATAAAAAGAGCTGTTGGAAGGTGTGGTATTACCATCATACTTCGCAACAAAGACATCTACACTCGAGGAACTGGTAGCTCCAGTTATATTATTGGTATTGCTGCTGGGGTCAGCATCAATATTGGTACTGGTACTACCTGTTATAGTTCCCGCTACATATATATAACCACTGGCATCCACAGCTATACTTCGTATCACATCACCATTCGTGCCGCCTACATTAAAGGCCCATATCAGGCTGCCCGTAGCGCTGTACTTGGCTACAAACATATCTATATTGCCATTGCTTACCAGCTTGTAGGTAGAGGTTGCACCTGTAGCGTCAGCATTCATTTCACCGGTAAAAGAACCAGCCACGTACATATTGCCCGAGGCATCATATGCCACCGCTAATGCATTAGTAGAGCCGCCGGCACCATCATTGGTAGCTGTATAGGCAGCCGCCGGGTAATTAGTAGTTTGCGCACGGCTATTTAATACCGGCAATAACAATAATGCAAATACAGTGGCAATGCATTGTAAGTATTTCATGATGTAAGGATGTGAATATTTATGGGATTGAAGCTCAATTGCGGCGAAAGATACATACAATTGTAAATACCTGTTACCGTATTTTACACGTGTATAAAAAATATAGGTAATTTCTCTTTACTTATTTAATCCTACCGCCATTTTATAGGCTAATGCAGCGTCGGGAAGTGGTGTCATAGAGTCTAACAAAATATTGTAGGTCCCTTGTTCTGATAGTTCGTTGGCAACTTTTTTAATTAAGGCTAAAGTAGCTTTCATCAAGCTTGAACCCAGGCTTAAGCGCGCCACGCCTAAATCCTGCAGTTCGTGTACAGATGGGGGTAATCCATCACCAATTGCAGGGTTTGAAAGAATATTAATTGGGGCATTAATTTCCTTCACCAATGTTGCAATCGTTTCCTTTTCCCATACAGGCTGTACAAATATGCAGTCTGCACCTGCCTCCCGGTACTTGTTACCACGCCTTATTGATTCCGCTAATTTTTCCTTTTGCGAACCTGATGAGGTATAAAATGCATCAGTCCTGGCATTAATGACCAAATGAAAGCCCAGCGAATCTGACAATGAACGAATAGCAGATATTCGTTCACAGAATTCCATCTCGTCAATTAATACCGGGCTTAAATTGATGCTGTCTTCAATATTTATTCCAACAATCCCTGTAGCAATTACCTTTTTAACCGAATCAATTATTTCATCTAAATTGTTTCCGTAGCCCGCTTCTATATCCACAGTTACCGGAGCTTGTACTGCTTTTACTATCCCTGTTATTACCCGAATCATTTCTGACAATTGTATTACCTGGCAATCAGGATAACCTAAAGACGCCGCTATCCCCATGCTTGTTGTTGCAATAGCTTTATAGCCGCTTGCCTCTATTAATTTAGAACTTCCTATATCCCAAGAATTTAGCAAAACTAAAATCTCTTCATCACGATGATATTTCAGGAATTTTTCAGCTTTTTCTTTTTGAATATTTGAAACCATAACCTCATGTTTTTATATACAAGAATCAGACTTCTTATTTCAGCTAACGTTCTAAGTACAGTAAGTTAAAATGTTTATTATTATTTTAGAAATATTGTTGGTATCGATAAATTACCTGGCAGGTGCATTATTATAGTTGGCAAAAATGGCTATGCATAGTTGTCAGTTGCAATTCCGATGGATCACTCCTCAGTTATCTGTTTTACATACCATATTTTAATGTCAAGGATAATTGCCCTGCATGATAAGCGGTATGTGAAATGATCCTGCCAATAGCTTCGGATTTAGTCTTAGTACCAAATTCTTTAGT
>Ga0207695_10010529_pt1 | contig 11309 bp, 12 predicted proteins | sample KBSC54metaG_FD_184354 | JGI IMG/M metagenome (GOLD analysis project Ga0207695, IMG submission 184354) | Corn rhizosphere microbial communities from Kellogg Biological Station, Michigan, USA - KBS C5-4 metaG (SPAdes) (version 2) | ecosystem: Host-associated > Plants > Roots > Rhizosphere > Soil... | reverse complement strand
CATTCGACTGTTAATCGAATGGTCCTTGGTTCGATCCCAAGTCGAGGAGCCACTCTCCTTCAAAATTTCTCAAACAATTAGGACGTCTTGCGGTTTGACGAGGCGGGCCTACATGCTGCAATGTTGCGGCATCCAAGGACCTCTCCATGCAAATCCGCCAGAACGTCATCGAAGCCATCGGCAATACGCCTCTCATCAAGTTGAAGAAGGCGTCTGCCGTCACCGGCTGTACGATTCTGGGCAAGGCGGAATTCATGAATCCTGGCCAGTCGGTGAAAGACCGCGCGGCCCTCTTCATCATTCGTGCGGCAGAAAAAGCCGGCACGCTGAAACCCGGCGGCACCATCGTCGAAGGCACCGCTGGCAATACCGGCATCGGGCTTTCGGTGGTGGCCAATGCGCTGGGCTACAAGACGGTGATCGTCATCCCTGAAACACAGTCGCAGGAAAAGAAAGACGCACTGCGTCAGCTCGGCGCCGAGCTCGTTGAGGTTCCTGCCGTCCCTTACAAAAACCCCAACAACTATGTGAAATATTCCGGCCGCCTCGCACAAAAGATGGGGGCACTCTGGGCCAACCAGTTCGACAACACCGCCAACCGCGATGCGCATATCGAAGGAACAGCCCCTGAAATCTGGGCACAGACGGACGGCAAGGTGGATGGCTTTGTGTCCGCCGTTGGTTCCGGCGGCACGCTGGCTGGCGTCTCGATGGGCCTGAAGGCAAAGAACAAGAATGTGCGCATCGCACTTGCCGACCCGATGGGGGCCGCCCTCTTCTCCTATTACAAGACGGGCGAGTTGAAATCCGAAGGCTCGTCGATCACCGAAGGCATCGGCCAGGGCCGCATCACCGCCAATCTGGAAGGCGCGGTCGTGGATGACGCGTTCCAGATTCACGATGATGAAGCCGTGCAGATCTGCTTCGACCTGCTGCGCCATGAAGGCCTGTGTATGGGTGGCTCCACCGGCGTGAATGTCGCCGGCGCCATCCGCCTCGGCAAGGAAATGGGCCCGGGCCATACCATCGTGACCATCCTCTGCGACTACGGCACGCGCTACGCCTCGAAGCTGTTCAACCCGGATTTCCTGCGCTCGAAGAACCTGCCGGTCCCCACCTGGCTCGAAGGCAAGGCCATGGTGCCAAGCGTGTTCGAAGACGTGCCGAAGTGACACGACTGGTCTTCCGCGAAGATCCCTATCAGCAGGAAGCTGATGCGGTGGTCACCGCGATCAATGAGCGTGGCGGAATCATTCTCGACAGTACGAATTTCTATGCCACCGCTGGCGGACAGCCCGGCGATGCCGGCGTGATGGAAACCGCGAACGGCCCCATCACCATCGCCACCACGATTTACGACGAGAGCAAAACTCCGGTTCACGTGCCAGCAGAGGGCCAGCCACTTCCCACCGTTGGTGACAAGGTGAAGCTCAAACTCGATTGGGCCTCGCGTTACCGCAATATGCGCGCCCACACGCTGATGCATCTTCTGTGCTGTTCGGTGCCGTTCCCGGTCACCGGCAGCGCCATCAGCGCCGATGGCGGCCGCATCGATTTCGACATTCCCGAAGGCCATATCCCGGTGAAGGAAGAACTCAGCGCCCGCATCAATGCGCTGATCACCGAGAATCATCCCATCACCATTTCCTCGATGACCGAAGAAGAACTCGACGCGCGGCCCGAACTGGTGCGCACGATGTTCGTCAAGCCGCCGCGCGGAAGTGGAATCATTCGTCTCGTGCTGATCGGCGAAGGTGGCAAGATCGATCTGCAGCCCTGTGGCGGCACGCATGTGAAGGCCACCGGCGAGATCGGCCCCGTCGCCGTCACAAAGATCGAGAACAAGGGCAAGATCAACCGCCGGATCAGGATCGCATTCGCATGAGCAATCTCGTTTCCACCGACTGGCTGGCCGCGCATCTGGGCGATGCCAATCTGGTCATCCTCGATGCCAGCTGGCACCTGCCGACGGCCAAGCGTGATGCGCGCGGCGAGTTTGCCGCCGCGCATATCCCCGGCGCGCGCTTTTTCGATCTCGACAAGACGTCGGACCAGAACACGTCCCTGCCCCACATGCTGCCTAAGGCGGAAGAGTTCGCCAAGGCCATGGGCGCGCTGGGCATCGGCAATGACACGCATGTCGTGGCCTATGACTCGGTGGGCCTGTTCTCCGCCGCGCGCTGCTGGTGGATGTTCCGCGTCTTCGGCCATGACAAGGTCTCGGTGCTGGATGGCGGCCTGAAGAAATGGCAGGCCGAAGGCCACGCCACCGGAAGCGGCGAACCGAAATTCGTGCCCGCCACTTTCACCGCCAAGCTCAACGCCTCGATGGTGCGCTCGCTTGAGCAGGTCGCGGGCACGAGCGCGCAGATCGCCGATGCCCGTTCCGGCACCCGCTTCCGCGGCGAGGAGCAGGAACCACGTCCCGGCGTGAAACCGGGCCACATGCCAGGTGCCAAGAACGTTCATTACTCAGGCCTGATCGCCGAGAACGGAACGTTGCGCGATGCCGCGCATCTGCGCGCCAAGTTCGCCGACAATGGCATCGATCTCGCCAAGCCGATCATCACCTCCTGCGGCTCCGGCGTCACCGCCGCGATCCTCACTTTGGCGCTCACCGAGCTCGGCGTGAAAGACCACGCGCTCTATGACGGCTCATGGGCAGAATGGGGCGCCAGCGATCAGAAAATCGTCACAGGCCCATAAGCTCGTCGACACTGGCGACGGTTCTCACCTTCGGCTTTTCCGGCCGCTGCACCATGATCACCGGCAGGCCCAGCTCACGCGCCGCATCCAGCTTGGCGACGCGCGCGCCGCCGGCATTCTTGCTGACCACGATATCGATTTTGTAGTCCCGCAAAAGCTCAAGCTCTTGCTTAAGTGTGAAGGGCGGACGCTCTAGTAGCAAGGTCCAGTAGGCCGGCACGGCCACACCCGGTGCGCTGATCATCCGGGCCACGCCGGAGACGTCGCCCCGGGTGAAGAACGGCGCAATCTCCTTCCGGCCCACCGTCACCGCTGCCCGCGCGCCACTATCCAGCGCGCTCACGGCATTGAGGATCGAGCCGACCTCGAACCAGTCATCGCCCTTCTGCCGCTTCCAGGCTGGCGCTTCGAGACGAACCAATTCCAAGCCTGTAGCCCCACACGCTTCAGCCGCGTGAGATGAAATCTGTGCCGCAAAAGGATGCGTGGCATCGACCACCAGATCGAAATGCGACGCCTTCAGAAAGTCAGCCAACCCGGCCGCCCCACCGAAGCCGCCGATGCGCAATCCACCCGCCGGTTTCTGCGGCGCTTCGGTCACCCCTGCCAGCGAGGTTAGTACACGGTCGCCCCGCGCATGCAACGCCTCAGCCGCTGCCCGCGCCAGCGATGTGCCGCCAAGGATCAGAACATGTCGCTGCTGCTTTTCACTTTGCATCGCCGCAGTGTATAAGGCCCGCATGGCTGTTGAAACCACCAAATCCGCCACCTGGCACAATGGCAGTGACCAGGGCTTTGCGCGCCTCGATGCCGAGGCCTTTCCCACCTTTGAAAAAGGCTGGGTCTGGCTGGTCGGCGCTGGCCCCGGCGCGCCAGGATTGATGTCGCTGCTCTGCTATCACGCGATGCAGAATTGCGATGTGGTAGTCTATGACGCGCTGGTCAATCCGGACATCCTGCGCTGGGTGCGCACCGGTGCGGAACTCGAATATGCGGGCAAGCGCGGCGGCAAGCCGTCGCCCACCCAGCGCGATATTTCGCTGCGGCTCATCGAACTCGCCCAGCAAGGCAAGCGCGTGCTGCGCCTCAAGGGTGGTGACCCCTTCATGTTCGGCCGCGGCGGCGAGGAAAGCCAGATGCTGGCGAAAGCCGCCGTGCCCTTCCGCATCGTGCCAGGCATCACCGCGGGGGTCGGCGGCCTCGCCTATGCTGGCATTCCGGCCACGCACCGCGATACCAATCATTCAGTCATCTTCCTCACCGGCCATGACGCCACCGGCAAGATGCCGGTCAATGTGAACTGGCAGGCCATCGCCTTGGCCTCGCCGGTGATCGTCATGTACATGGCCGTCAAGAATATCGGCGAGATCGCATCCGCGCTGATGGCTGGCGGCCGCAAGGCCGAGGATCCGGTAACCATCATTTCCAATGCCTCGCTGCCGCAGCAGCAGGTGATGAGCACCACGCTTGCCACTTGCGCTGAAGATGTGGCGAAGAACGAACCGCCGACACCCGCCATCGTGGTGGTCGGCCACGCCTCCGATTGGCGCGCCATGCTGGACTGGTATTCGCCGGCGCTGAAGGCCAATCCGATTGGCTAAGGGACTGGTGATCGCCGCGCCCCATTCCGGCAGCGGCAAGACCTTGCTCACTTTGGGCCTGCTCCGCGCCCTCAGGAACCGTGGCATGAAAGTCGCCTCCGCCAAGATCGGCCCGGACTATATCGACCCCGGCTTCCATGCCGCCGCCACCGGGCGTCCCTGCGTCAATCTCGATCTCTGGGCTATGGGCGAAACAGCTGTTCGTGCGCTCGCATCGCGGCAGGCCGCCGATGCCGATGTGCTGGTGATCGAAGGCGTCATGGGCCTCTTCGATGGCCCGCAGGGCGCCAAGGGATCGACCGCCGATGTGGCCGCTGTGCTGGGCCTGCCCGTGCTGCTGGTCATCGATGCGGCCCGCCAGAGCGGCTCCATCGCCGCCGTGGCCCACGGCTTCCGCACGCTGCGCAAGGATGTGAATGTGGCCGGGGTGATCCTGAATCGCGTCGCCTCCGACCGGCACGAGGCGATGCTGCGCGAGGCGCTGGACGCGATCCACATGCCGGTACTGGGCGCGGTGCGTCAGATTGACTCCCTCGAGCTGCCTTCCCGGCATCTTGGATTGGTGCAAGCCCAAGAGAATCAGGAGCTTGAGGCCTTCATTGAAAGCGCTGCCTCAGGAGTCGCACGTGAAACATTGCTTGACAGGATTTTCGAATCAGCCGCCCCGCTGGGCCAAGCCGATTCTAGCGCCTCCGTGCTGCCGCCACTGGCGCAATCCATCGCCATTGCCCGCGATGTGGCATTCAGTTTCATCTACGAACATGTTCTCGACAGCTGGCGAAAGGCGGGTGCTGAGCTGAGTTTCTTCTCACCGCTGGCCGATGAAGCACCAGATGCCAGCGCCAAGGCCGTCTTCCTGCCCGGTGGCTATCCCGAACTCCACGCTGGCCAGCTGGCCGGCAATAGCCGCTTCCTGGAGGGCCTCAGAAGCCACCAGGGCGTTATCTATGGCGAATGTGGGGGCTACATGGTGTTAGGCGATGGCTTGATCGACAAGGACGGCCAGCGCCACGCCATGGCCGGCCTGCTGCCGGTGACCACCAGCTTCGCCAGGCGCAAATTGCATCTCGGCTACCGCCAGCTCGGCTCCTGGAACGGGCCGTGGCCGCAGAAACTGCATGCGCATGAATTCCACTATTCGACGCTGGAATTCGAAGGCGATGCGCCTGCTTTGTTCGAGGCCAAGGATGCCGCCGGCAACGGTCTCGGCGTGATGGGCCACAAGCTGGGTAATGCGATGGGCTCCTATGCCCATGTGATCAGCGTGGCCCAATGACCAAGGCCATCATGTTCATGGGCACCGGCTCGGATGTGGGCAAAAGTCTGATCGTGGCCGGGCTTGCACGGGCGTTTGTGAAGCGCGGCCTGAAAGTGGCGCCGTTCAAGCCGCAGAACATGAGCAATAACGCGGCCATTGCCATTGAGGGCGGTGAAATCGGTCGCGCCCAGCATCTTCAGGCCCGTGCGGCGAAGATTGCGCCCTCGGTTCACATGAACCCTATCCTCTTAAAACCCGAAAGCGATATCGGCGCGCAGGTCATCGTTCAGGGCAAGCGCAAGGCCACGATGAAGGCGCGCGATTTCTTCCGCGAACGCATGCAATTCATGCCGGCGATTCTGGAGAGTTTTCAGACCCTCGCCAAGAACTACGATCTGATCTTGGTCGAGGGCGCGGGCAGTCCAGCCGAGGTAAATCTGCGTAATGGCGATCTGGCCAATATGGGATTTGCCGCAGCGGCGGATATTCCGGCCATCCTGATCGGCGATATCCATCGCGGTGGCGTGATTGCGTCGCTGATCGGCACAAAGGCCGTGCTGGATGACGCCGACGCGGCTCGCGTTAAAGGCTTCCTGATCAATAAGTTCCATGGTAATCCTGAACTCTTTTCTGAAGGCCGGGACATGATCGCGGCCAAGACCGGATGGCCCTGTTTCGGTGTCGTGCCTCACTTCCCGGCGGCGCGAAAGCTTCCGGCCGAAGATGCAGTGACCTTGGAAGAATCCACGGCAAGCAATTCAAAAGGGTTGAAAATCTGTGTCCTGCAATTGCCGCGCATTGCCAATTTCGATGATATGGATCCGCTCCGCCAGCAACCTGGCGTGTCGCTGAGCTTCCTGAAACCGGGCGAACCCATTCCGGGCGACACTAAACTGGTGATTATACCGGGCAGCAAATCGACGATAGCCGACCTGGATAGTGTGCGCATACATGGCTGGGATGTCGACATACATGCACATATCAGGCGGGGTGGATACGTGCTCGGCCTGTGCGGCGGCTACCAGATGCTCGGCCGCACCATTGCCGATCCCGAAGGCATCGAGGGCAAGCCGCAGACGGTCGACGGGCTCGGTCTGCTCGACGTCGATACGGTGATGACGCGGGAGAAAACCACCACGCTCACCGAGGCCACCCATATCGCCTCGTGCGAAAAAATCTCCGCTTACGAAATTCACATTGGCTCGACCGATGGACCCGACCGCGCTCGGCCCTTCTCGCGCACAGCAGCAGGCAATGAAGGCGCCATCTCGGCCAATGGCCGGGTGATGGGCACCTATCTGCATGGATGCTTCTCGGCCGACAAATTCCGCGAGAGCTTCCTCACGTCACTTGGCTCCAGCGTGGGTCCCTTCGCTTACGAGGATGAGATCGAAGCTACGCTCGATGCGCTGTCCGCGCATCTCGAAACCCATCTTGATCTTGACGCCATCTTGAAAGCTGCCAAACAAATTTCATGAACCAGCTTTGGATGGCGACTCTTGCTCTGCTCGTGGAAGGCTTCATCGGCTATCCGCGCGCGCTTCAATCCACCATCGGCCATCCGGTGCAGTGGATGGGCAAGCTGATCGCGTTCCTCGATGAAGGCCTCAACGATCCGGATGCGGAGCCGTCAAGCAACAAGCTAAATGGCGTGATCGCTCTCGTCATCCTGATCTTCTGCGCCGCCCTGCCCGCCGCGATCATCGCCTGGGGCCTCGCGCGCATTCCCTATGGCTGGGTGATCAATGTCGCTGTAGCCACCACGCTGATTGCGCAAAAGTCGTTGGCCGATCATGTCGGCGATGTCGAACATGCGCTCAGCCAGTCCATCACAGCGGCGCGCGAAGCGGTGGGCAAGATTGTGGGACGCGACCCGGACACGCTGGATGAAAAGGGCATCGCCAAGGGCGCTCTCGAAAGCCTCGCCGAGAATGCCTCCGACGGCGTGGTCGCACCCGCCTTCTGGTATGCCCTGCTCGGCCTGCCGGGACTCGCCGCCTACAAGGCGATCAACACTGCCGACTCGATGATCGGCCACAAATCGGATCAGTATTTGAATTTCGGATGGGCCTCGGCGCGGCTCGATGATCTCGTCAACCTGCCCGGTTCGCGCCTGACCGGATTGCTCTTCGCCGGTGCCGCGCGCCTCAAGGGCACCGCGGCGATGAAGGCTTCGTGGCAAGCGATGTGGCGCGATGCGTCCAAGCACCAATCACCCAATGCCGGCTGGCCGGAATCGGCCATGGCCGGAGCACTCGGCTTCAGCTTCGGCGGCCCGCGCACCTATCATGGCGAACTGGTGGATCTGCCCACGATGGGCAATGGCCGCCCACCGGAAAACGCCACTGACATAGCCGAGGGTCTTTCCCTGTTCCGCAATGCCATAGTGCTGCTGATGCTTATTGGAGCGGTTCTGGCCTTTGTCCTTTGAGGACTTGCGGCAGGCCGGCGACCACGAACATCACAGTGTCCGCCACTTCGGCGACACTCTGGTTCATCACCCCATGCAATTCGCGGAAGCGCCGCGTGAGGCCATGTTCCGGCACCACGCCGAGGCCGAGCTCGTTGGAGACGATCACCACCCTGGCCCTCATGCCGCGCAGATGATCCATCAGCGCCGACATTTCTGCCGCGATGTCTTTCTCGGCCATCACCAGATTGGTGAGCCACAGTGTCAGGCAATCGAGCAGGATGGTGCCGGCCTGGGCTTCGGCTTTCTTCAGCGCGCCGATCAGATCGAGCGGTTCTTCAACCGTGATCCAGCCCTCGCCGCGTTGCCATTTGTGCTTGGCGATTTTGCCATGCATCTCATCGTCAAAGGCCTGGGCCGTGGCCACATAGACGCGCGGGGACGCACAGAGACTCTCGGCATATTTGCTCTTGCCCGACGCGGCTCCTCCCAGAACCAGAATGATGCTCATGATTTGCTATCCTTCTGCGGTGGCATGCGCGCAATTAAATGCCCGCGCATCGCCTGCGGCCACTGCCGGAATGGAACCACTCCATCCGGCGTCTCGCCATGCGCATCGAACCACGCCAATATGGCCTCAGCTTGTTCTTCGGTGGGAAGGTTTTTGCCCGTCACATAGGAGAAGCGCTCATCATCCTGGATGACGACACTGCACGGCTTGTCACAATTCCATAGGCAGGATTGCTGGACCACCGTCACATCGCTGCGGCCAAGGCGTGCGAGAACGGCCTGCATCGCATCATGCAGCAGCTCGCCGCCGGTGCGGCCATCGGGCCCCGTTTTGCTTTCGGGTGAGAATTTGCAGGTCGAACAAATGACGAGGCGGCGCATCGGGGCTGTGGACAAAATGTGGGCAATCACTGATAGTCTTCTGATTAGCCGAAGTCAGCGCATCACAACATGAAATTCCAACGCTTCCTTTTTCTCGCTTCTGACGCGCCGCAGGCCAAGCGCGCGCTCAAACGGCTGACCAAGCGTTATGGCAATGCCACGCCGGACAAGGCCGATGTAGTGGTGGCCTTGGGTGGCGACGGGCTGATGCTGCAGGCATTGCATGAATGCCTGAAATCGGGCCTGCCGGTTTACGGCATGAATTGCGGCTCGGTCGGCTTCCTGATGCATGATTTCAAGGAGCCGGAACTGGAAGAGCGGCTGAATGCGGCGCATGAAACGCTGATCCGCCCGCTCTGCATGATTGCCACCACCCATGACGACAAGAAGCATGAGCGGCTGGCTTTCAATGAAGTGTCCCTGCTCCGCCAGCGCTCGCAGGCGGCGAAGCTGAGGATCAAGATCGATGGCCAGACGAGGCTCGATGAGATGAGTGCTGACGGCATCATCGTTGCAACCCCGGTAGGATCTACGGCTTATAATTTGTCAGCCCACGGACCAATTCTGCCGATTGGCGCACCACTGCTGGCGCTGACGCCGCTCAGCGTGTTCCGCCCGCGCCGCTGGCGTGGTGCGATTTTGCCAAATGATGCGAAAGTGCGGATCGAAATCCTCGAAAGCGACAAGCGCCCGGTGGCAGCGGTGGCCGACCATGACGAAGTCCGCAACATCACCTGCGTGGATGTGGCGGTCGATGCCACACGCGGCGTGCGCATGCTGTTCGAGAACGGCCACGGGCTCGCCGAGCGGGTGCTCAGCGAGCAATTCAAATCGTAAAGCAGTTGCTTAAGTGATTTAAGCGGCGCGCAGGAAGTCCACTTTCACGCGTTTGGCCACTTTGCGGATCTTGTCCTCGCCGAAACGGCCCAGATATTCAATCTGCTTGGCGCGTTCGGTCATCGGCATCCCCTCGTACCGGGTCATCAAAGCTTCCAGTACCCGGCCGCCGAATTCGGTGGACGAGATATCGAGGCCCTCTTCCTGGATTTCGATCACCACATCGCAGGCGGCGCGCAGGAAGCCGAAGCAGCCCTGCGGCAGGCCGGAGCGGCGGAACAGCGTTTTGAAGCCGGCGCCCTGATGCGCATACATTTGCATAGCGGCATCGCGGCCCTTGATGCCGGCGAGATGCGCAAGTGCCGCTTCCACCACGGTCATCTGGCCGGTGGCGGCGGCACGTACGATGAAGGCCGGGGTGAGAAGATTCTTCGCGACGAGGAATGACATGGCCTTGGCGCGGTCATCGGCATGTACTTCCGACAGCACCTGCATGACCGCATTGTCTTCCGCTTCGGCGCAAATTTCGCGCGCGTCATTGGCCGGCACCCAGCCCTTGGCGGCCATCATCTGGCGCAGGCGGCTGGCCTGGCGGCGGGCCTGCAGGATGCGGATGTCAAACGGCAGATCAGGACGCGCCAGCATGCGCTCGGCCATTTCGGCAGCACCGCCGAGGCGCGCATAGAGCGCGTGATAGTGTTCGGACGTGAGCTTCGCCGTCTCATTGTCGAGCAGCGCAATGGCTGCGGCGAGCGAACCTTCCGCCGCGATCTGCTTGATCGTTTCGGCATCAAGCCCTTCACGCGTCGCCAGCGTTTTCTGGCGCAGCTCTTCGCCCACTTTCAGAATCACCGCGCATTCATGGGCGCGGATCGATTTGGCGCTGAGCAGGAAAGGCAGAGCGATGCTGTCGTCATCGGCGACAATCGCAAAAATCAGATCGGCAGGAAGCTTGGTGGCCGGCGCCAATTCCTCGGCCATCACGGCGCGCACGCTATCGTCTTCATCCTTGGCCAGCATGTGCAGGACCGGGATCAGCTGCTGCTGTTCCACTTCGGGCGTCTTGGCATCGGCATAAAGCTTCGAAAGCTGGCGCGACAGTTCAAGGCGCGCTTTCACATCGGGGCCCTCAAGGACGGTCTTGAAAATCGACACATCGAGGCCGGGAACTACTTCAGACTGACTGGCTAACACACTCATCTCAACCCCATACTCAACTCGGGAATGGGCTAACGTTACAGGCGAAGCCTTAATAAGGCGTTCACCACAAAAGGTTGGAGTTTGTTAACTTTTTAAAGTGGCGCATGGCCGGACGCAAAACCGGGCATCCAGTTTTGCTGGCCATGCGCTAGGCAGCGGAACGGTGCAGCAAACCAGCCTGTTCGATCTTGAAGCGCAGCAGTTCGGCATCGAAAGGCTTGGCCAGGAAATGAGCGACGCCAGCGACGACGGCAAGGCCGACATCCTCAAGGCTCGGCTTTTCCGCATAGAGGATGACGACGGGTGCTGATCCCGTTTCGCTGCGATACTGCACGAGGCGCAAAAGTTCGCGGCTGCCGGCGTCATCTCGGGCTTCCATGAGGATGAGGTCCGGCGCGTTTTCCAT
>Ga0207695_10010523_pt1 | contig 11314 bp, 11 predicted proteins | sample KBSC54metaG_FD_184354 | JGI IMG/M metagenome (GOLD analysis project Ga0207695, IMG submission 184354) | Corn rhizosphere microbial communities from Kellogg Biological Station, Michigan, USA - KBS C5-4 metaG (SPAdes) (version 2) | ecosystem: Host-associated > Plants > Roots > Rhizosphere > Soil... | reverse complement strand
CAGCGGTCCGAACACCGGAGGTAAAACCGTCACGCTCAAGACTGCCGGTCTGCTGGCTCTCATGGCTCACGCCGGCTTGCCTGTGCCCGCCGCCGACGCCGAGTTCCCGTTGTTCGACGAAGTGCTGGCGGACATCGGCGATCACCAGTCGATTCAAGAGAGCCTCAGTACTTTTTCCGCCCACATCGTTTCGATCCGCTCAATGCTGGAACGCGCCACACCAGCTTCACTAGTACTCATTGACGAACTTGGCCGCGCGACCGACCCGGAGGAAGGCGGAGCGCTTGGAGTCGCGGTGCTCGATGCCTTCCGTTCAAGGGGTGCGTTTACCGTGGCGTCCACGCACCTGCTGGCGCTCAAACTTTACGGCGCTTCGACGGCGGGAGTGCGCAACGGCTCCATGGGCTTCGACGATGCCACACTCGAGCCCACTTATGTTTTGCGCCTCGGAGCGCCCGGAAAATCCGCCGGTCTCGACATCGCCAGCCGTTTGGGCCTGGACCCCGCCCTGATCCAGGACGCCCGCGCCCGCATGACCACTACCGAACGCGACATCGCGCACTTCTTGAGCGAGATGCACCAGCGCCTGGATGCACTTGAACGAGACCGCGCCGCGGTTGCCGAGAAGGAGCGGACGCTTTCCCTCCGCGAGGAGTCCCTGGAACAAAACTGGGAGAAGAAATACGCGGCTAAAATTCGGGACTTGGAACACCGCGCCTCCGAGCTTTCCGCGCAATTCGAAAAGCAGGCCCAGGAGACCATCGGCGATCTGAGCCAAAAAGCCCGCGTGAAGATCGCCAAGACGCGCCGCGAGTTCCAGGAGGCCGTCGAAACCGCGATTGAAAGCGCAGGGCCGCCGGCAAGACACGCGGCTGCTGCCCCGCCGAAACTGAAGCTGACAGAAGGCGCTCGCGTTCGCCTCAAGAATATTCGCCAGCCTGCCACGGTGCGCCGCATTCTCGCGAACGGGTTCTTGGAGGTGGACGCCGGTTTTCTGCGGATGCAAGTGGCGGCGGCGGATGTGGAGGAAGTGCTACCGCCTGCCGGCGCTTCCGCCGCTCCCCCGCCGGTTTCCTTCCGTCAAGGACCGAGTTTTGACGGCTCCTTCCGCGAGATCAATCTCATCGGGCAGCGCGCCGAGGAAGCCTGCCAGCAGGTGGATAAGCTACTGGATAGCGCCGCCCTCGCCGAAGTCGACCGCATTCGTATCGTCCACGGCCACGGCATGGGGATCCTGAAGCGCGCGATTGCCGAGCTTCTGGCGCGCCATCCGCATGTCGAAAAGTTTTACATTGCCTCGCCGGAGGAGGGCGGCTCGGGCGCGACGATTGTGGAGTTGAAAACGTGAATCGCGAATGGGTGCGGAAATGCTGCATGTCGCTGCCGAACGTTACCGAACAGGTCCAGTGGAAAATCGATTTGGTGTTTAAGATCGGCGGCAAAATGTTCGCGATAACGGTGTTGGAACCGCACGCTATTTGCCTGGCATTCAAATGCTCGCCCGAAGTTTTCGAGGAATTGATCGAGCGCCCGGGGATCATTCCCGCGCCCTACGTCGCGCGAGCGAAATGGGTCGCGCTCGAATCTTTCGACGCGATGCCGCGCAAAGAACTGGCACTTCGCCTGAAGCAAGCTTATGAATTGATCTTCGCGAAGCTCCCGAAAAAGACACAGCGCGAATTGATTTAGCGAGGGGAGTTAGGCAGCTTTTGCGGGCGAAGATGCTTCCACCAGCGCCTGCTGCCGCTGCCACGCCAGCTTGCCCTGATATTCTTCCCACAACGTGCTGAATCCCGCCCAATAGTAGCCGCCCACGAACAGTAACTGGAACGGCACGGCCAGGTAATTGTAGGATTCAATCGCAAAAGCAGTCATTCCCAGAAAGTAGGTGCCGACTGCAAGCTCCGCGTAGGGCAGCCAGCCGCTGCGGCGGCGATATTGGATGTTCTCCAGCTTCACTTTTTGCGTGCCGCCAATCGCGTACTTGGGAGTGCGCGCAAAACTCGTCTCGTACCCGAAGATCGCCTCCAGCACGGAACGCGAATTGATAATGGTGAGAGCCACGCCCGCCGCCATCAACGCTGGCAAGAACAGGAACGCGCGCTTCCAGGTCTTGGGAAATATTTCCCGGTGCGCAACCACATAGAATGCAGAAATTGACCAGAACGAAGCAATGATCAGCGGCAGGTCAATGGTTAGCATCTGAAACCAGCCCATGTAAAAGCGCACGATCATCACCGGCAGCATGAGCGCGCTCACAATAATCATCAGTGGATAGGAGATGTTCGGCGTCAGGTGGAAAAACGCCTCCAGTTTGACCTTCCGGGGCGCGTCGGATCTTAGGATGGTGGGCAGTAGTTTGATGGCCACCTGCGTCAGCCCTTTGGCCCAGCGCGATTGCTGCACCTGGAAGCCGTAAGTTTCGACCGGCAGCTCCGACAGGCACTCAATCGAAGGCACGTACACGAACTTCCAACCCTTCAACTGTGCCCGATAGCTGAGATCGGAATCCTCGGTCAGTGTGTCATGCTGCCACCCGCCCGCGTCGTCGATCATGGCGCGTCGCAGAATGCCCGCCGTCCCGTTGAAGTTGAAGAAGCGTCCGCCGCCCGACCGCGCCACGTGCTCCAGGACGAAATGTCCGTCGAGCAGCATCGCCTGCACTTCAGTCAGCAGGTTATAGTGCCGGTTCAGATAGCCCCAACGCGTCTGCACCATGCCGACCTTGGGATCGGCGAAGTAATCTACCGTGCGCCTCAGGAAATCCACCGGCGGGATGAAATCGGCGTCGAAAATAGCCACGATCTCGCCAGTGGCGGTTTTCAAGCCATTTTGCAGCGCACCGGCTTTGTATCCGTGGCGATGAGTTCGATGGATATACTCGATTGGCAACCCAGCCGCCTGATATTCCGCCACCAGAGCGCTCGTGAAAGGATCCGTCGAGTCAGTGGAGTCGTCCAGAACCTGAATCTGCAACAACTCTCGCGGATAATCCATCTTGCTGGTTTCCTCGAGAAGCCGCTCGACTACATATTGTTCGTTGTAAAGCGGAAGTTGAATCGTCACCCGCGGCAATTGTTGAAACTTTTGCGGGGCTTCCACCGGCATCTGCTTGCGATACTTCATGTACCCGCGGATCATGTGGTACCGGTGCAGGCCGTAGAACGAAAGCACGATCAGTACTGCGAAATACGGCACCAGGATAGCGTAATCGAAGGGCTGCAGCCGGTAGATGTCCGTAAAGGTGTTGTCAAACAGCGAGTCGACCAGCTTGCCGGCGCCCGAGAAAATACTGCTGGCCAGCAGGAATGCGGGAGTCGTAAAAAAGATCGGCATGAGACGCGGCGGCTAACTCTTATCTTAGCAATTTTAGGGCCTCCGCGAGGCTCCTAAAAGGCATACCGGCCGTTCTATAAAAACTTCAATTACTCTGAGGAAACGAAGAAGACCTGTGTTGGGAATCCAAGGTCTTACAATTAAAGTTATGGAGGCGCGGATCGGAGTCGAACCGACGAATAAAGGTTTTGCAGAGCTTTTCACAAAGCACCAGAATACCGAAAACATTGGAGTCGATGATGGCTGTCCAGTTTTCCGTCCAGTTCTTGCAGGCCAGCTAACGGCCCACGACCCTCAATTTTTTTCGATTTCTTGCGGCCTCAAACCGATCCATCCCTCGCTTCATGTGTTCCTGTTGGACGTTCGGAGCGTTGCTGGGCTTCCACTAGGGATAGTACACCATGCCTCACATGGCCCGTTGTAGGATAACCAGTGGATGACCATTCGGATTAGGGCCGTCGTTGTTCTTTGCCTAGCCGTGTTCCCCGGCGCTGCCTTCGGACAGGCGAAAGGTGATTCTCCCTCCAAACTATTGCTAGGGTCATGGGTAGTGGCTCGTGTACTCAGCGGCGGGCCAGTGGCCGCTTTAACGTCTGGAGAAGCTAGTAGACTCATAGGCCGGAAAATTACATACCGGGAATCGGAGTTCATAGTTGATGGCGCAACCTTCCCCATCTCTGAGTATCAAAGGCGAATAGTCACACAGGAAGAATTCTTGATCGAAAACAAATTTCCCGCTACGAAGATTAATATTGGATCTGCTCACATCGTTGAAGTGTCTGCCCAGAGCACCCATGAGTATCTGGCGGATAAGTTCGGGGCTTCGATATGGTTCATCGGCAAAGACACGCTTGTAGCGCCATATATGGGTGTGCCCTTTGAGCTAAAGAGATCAAACAAGTGAGACGAATTCGGAGGCCAAGGAAACCAACCCTGCTGCGAATCAGGTAGCGCCGATGATATTTGCGATCTCACGAGATGTGCCCGAGACGCCAATCGACATTGGGTTCTGGGTGTCGCAATCCCCGAAACCAACTCTCTAACTTAAGCCGGTCCAGTTTTTCGTCCAGTTTGCGGTCCAGTTTTATCGTCTAGTTTCGTCTGTCGTTCGCCATTTGGGGAAGGATGGTCCGTTCTCATCATGCAAGAAACGGCCTAATTTTGCTTAAGTTATGGAGGCGCGGATCGGAGTCGAACCGACGAATAAAGGTTTTGCAGACCTTCGATCCACGCCCACAAGTTCTTTAGCATCATCACACAATCCACAGCCATGCGGGTTCCGTCCGGTTTCCGTCCGGTCGGCTGTCTCGGGTGGCCAAATTCCGCTATTCGGGAGCAGGTCCGTACCGCCTTCGCTCCGCACTTCTGATCGCGCGCCACTGGCAGCGGCCACCGATCCGGTCAGCTCGCACCTTGCGGCGGCTGAGATCACCAGCAGCGGCAGGCGCGCCTCGCAGAAAGCTGCTATTGTCTCCTGGCTTCGCGGGCAGAGCCACCCGCTCACATCCATGGAGATCGCGCATGCCGCGGGCCTGGACCGTCACCTTGTCGCCCGAAGATTGCCAGATCTTGAACGTGATGGCATGGTGGAACGCTGCGCGCTGCGCGAGTGCAGTGCGAGCAATCGACCTGCGATTACCTGGAGGGCCCGGTGAAGATCGGCGAACCCTTCAACCCTCACCGGCGCTTCAATGGCGTATTTGTGCCGCTGGGCCTCTTGCGCTGCCGAGACATCGGCGATGGCGCCAAGCTTCTCTACGGGAGGCTGTGCCTGTTCGCCGGCAAGGATGGTGAATGTTTCGCGGACCGCACCGAACTCGCCAAAGAAATGGGCCTCAGTGTGGCGTCCATCGGGCGGCAGCTCGAGGAATTGGTCGAAGCCAAATTCATCCGCCGCGTGAGACGCGGGCGGGGTCAAACGGCCCTCTGCCGGTTCCTCTGGCATCCCGCTTTGGAGTGCTGCGAACGAGTCACTTCTGACAGCGCAAAAGTGCGCCGTCAGGAACCCTCTGAAGGCGCAAAAGTGAGCCATCAGGAAGAAATCCAGATAGCGCAAGAATGCGCGCCTGATAGCGCAATATTGCGCCATGCTATTAAGGAAGAAAAGATTCCCTTAAAAGATTCCCTTACCCCTGCGGCGGAAGTGAATCAAGAACCCGAGCCAGAGCCGCAACCAAAACCCAAGGCCAAGATGGCAGGCGTGAGGGTGTTGACTTCGCTCGAGGGCAAGATCGCCAACGTCGCACGCGAAATCCACGATCGGCATCCTGCTGTTCGGAGATGCGGCCCGGCTGAAGTACGCAAACTGCTTAAGTCGATCGCCGGGCGCGCACGCTCGCCAGATCGGCTTGCACTCCTGGACACCGTCAACGAAAACCATCGGCTGTGGTGCGCCAGCTACCAGTGGACGAAAGACGGCGGGGAATTTGCGAAGGGGTTGGATAACTGGCTGGCGCCGACGATGGAGCGGTATTTGACGCAACCTGGGCAGGCCAGCGCGGCCTTGACGCCGGCGACGGAGTATCAGAGCGCGGAAGAGTATTTACGGAGAGTGGAAAACGAATGAAATCAGGTGATTTAGTGTTCGAAAAAGGTCTCCCGGCGGCGCCGGAGGCGGAAAAGTTCGTGTTGGGCTCTGTGCTGGTGGGTCATCCCATCGAGAACATCACGAGCGTGCTGCGGGCGAGCGATTTCAGTCTCGAAAAGCACCGGCGCATCTTCGCGGCCATGGTGCATCTCGAAGCTTCCGGCTCGAAGGTGGACCGTGTCACGCTCGCGCATGAGATCCGGCGCCGCGGTCAACTTGAATCGGTTGACGGGATGTCGTACCTCGCCTCCCTCGACGAAGGCATGCCGCTGCTGGCAAATATCGACGCCTACGTGTCGATTGTCCGCGACAAGGCCCTCTTGCGCCAGGCGATAACTGCCCATCAGGCAGCCATCGAGGAGTGTCTTGCCGCTGCCGATCCGACGCCGGAGATTCTCGCACGGGCGGAACGCACTATCGCCGCGCTTTCGACCGAAACACGCTCAGCGAGCTTCCGCACGCCGATGGAAGTGATCACCCGGGCCGGTGGCATCACGGCGTTTGTGAGTGGGGAAAACCGGCGCGGCGTAGAAACTCCGTGGCCGCTGCTCAACCGCATGCTGGTGGGGCGGGGTTTCATGCCCGGGCAGATGGTTGTGATCGGGGCCCGGCCGTCCATGGGCAAAACTGCGCTCGCCTGCCAGATTGCGGACCGGGCGGCCGCGAACGGAACCGGTGTTGCGTTCTTCACACTCGAAATGCCCGATCAGGCGATTCTGCTCCGGATGGCCGCGGCGCGCGCCCAGGTCGACACCTTGAAAGTCTCGCAAGGCCATGCGTCAAAGTTCGACGTTCAACAGCTTAGCGAAGCCTTCGCTGATCTGGCGGATACGGACGGCTGCAAGCTGTGGATCGATGACACGACAGGCTGCACGGTTCCCGCGATGCGCGCTGCACTGCGGCGCCTCTCCGCGAAACACTCGATCGGGCTGGTGGTAATCGACTACCTGCAGCTTGTCGAAACGAGTGGCGGATCCGAACGGCGATATGAGCAAGTGAGCGAGATTTCGCGCGGAATCAAACGCCTGGCGCGCGAGTTCAACGCCCCGGTGGTGGTGCTTGCCCAGCTCAACCGGGAAATGGAGAAGGACGCCCGCAAGCCGCGCCCCAGCGATCTTCGCGACTCCGGCAGCATCGAGCAGGACGCAGACATTGTCCTCATGCCGGCCAAACAGGGCGACCAAGACGAGCACGCGGACACGCTCATGATCGATCTGATCATCGCCAAGCAGCGAAACGGGCCATTAGGCCGAGTCCCGCTGAAGTTTCTGAAACGCTACGCCAAATTCATCGAGCCGACAGCGGCGGAAGGAGCGCGCGTTGCCTAAAACAACCAGCAAGCTCAAAAGACTTCGAGCGCACAGTCCAGAAATACCCTCGCTAGCGGTGCACCGGGGCGCGCAAGTGTCTGCGCCTGAACCAGCGCCGAAGGGCGGGATTAAAAAAACCGAGTCGGGAAAGGTGGAAGTAACTGCGACACATTCCCTGGGTGATCTGCTGGCGAACTTGTGTGCACTGACTGGCACCAGCCGCAACGAAGTGGCAATCCGGATCGCGGGCCAGGTCGTGGACGCTATCCAAGTTTCCAAAAACACTGACGCCGATTCGATTTTCATCCAAGCGATTAGCATGATCGCGGAATTGGCTCCGCAGAACGCGACGGAATCGATGTTGGCGGCCCAGATGATCGCGACGCATGAGAAGGCGCTCTTCTTCCTCCAAGCGGCAACCGGCGCAAACCAAACCATCGATGGACAGCAGGCGGCTATGCTTTTCGCAACCCGGTTGATGCGCCTACATCTCGACCAAATCGAGGCCATGCAAAAACTCAAGGGGAAGGCCGGCCAGCAAAAAGTAGTCGTCGAACACGTTCATGTTCACGTCAACGAGGGCGGCCAGGCGATCGTGGGCGCGGTTGGTTCGGAGAGGGAGGGGGGTGGGGGTCAATGATAAAAGGCAGGAAGAACCCCATGCGTCGCGGCTGGCTGAAGAACGGCAACCCGCCGGGCGATTTCTCGACGGCGCCACGCTGCGGAGCCCGAACGCGCCGCTCTACAACATGCCAGAATGCCGCCATGAAGAACGGTCGCTGCAGGATGCACGGAGGAATGAGCACCGGCCCAAGGACCGCGGAGGGACTCGAAAGAAGCCGCCGGGCTAACCTGCGGCACGGCAATTATTCCGCGGCGGCCGAGCGCAGACGCCGCGAAATGCGCGAACTGATCCGATCATCGCGGGCGTTGCTCGCTGAATTGTGGGCGTGAAGATCCAATGGCCAGACGGCGAAAACACGTCGATGTGGTGGAGGTCCTGCGGTTTCGCTTGGCCGGCGAGAGTTGGCCAGCGATCGCGCGTAAAACGAGCCTTGGACTCGGGACGGTATATCGGGCCTACCGCCAGGCGATTGATGCGCTCAAGCCTTTCCAAAACCCCAAGCCATCGAAAATAATGTACAGGGCTGCAGGCGATTCTTCTGTTAGCGTTTCTTCTTCCGGCTGATCTTCTGTTCGAGCGCATCGTCCCGCGCGACGCTTCTCTTTAACCGATCGGCCAGTTCTCGGTAACGCGAGTCCTCCCGTTGCGCGGCCCGCGTGTAGGCATATAGATGTTCGAGCGCCTCGACCACCAGGTTCAATTCGTCGTCGTCCAGGTCGACCTTCATAGCTTCCATGATCGGGCTACGCTGAAGACGTGCGCTCTACTGGCACCCTTCCCGCACTCCAGGTCCCAATCAGCAGGATAACCTTCAACCCGCAGACGCGCTGTTACGGCTTCGCCGTCAACTTCCCAGGTCGCCCCGTCCATCACCGTATCGATATTTTCGACACGCTCGAATGGGCGAAGCAAAATTTACTTTGATATCATTCACAAAACATGCCAATTCTCGAAGATGCTTCATCAAAAGACCTTAAGCGCCTACTCGAATTATTTCCGATTGCGAATATTCGACAAGCGTGGCCAGATATTAAAGGCACAAAAGAAGAAGCGTGCTACACGATCGCGGAGCAGGCGGACCTTGAAAAGTTCAAGTTATTCATCAATGAGAATCTTGGGTGCTGTAAGCAGCATGTCTACATCTTCGAGAAACCAGTAGATGCAATGACCCCGGGCACTATGCCTGGAGGGAGCATGGTGCTTGATCTCGGAAACGCTGGGGCATTGTACGTCGTACGATCAACCTACACTGTGGTGCTCCGGGATCCGTTAGATGAGACGACACTAGATTTCCTCTGGCCGATCCGCATAGATTTTACCGACGATCATTTAATCTTGCGGATTGTGGTTTTGGAAAAGACGGTGTCAGCTTACTTCGATCGTCCGTGTTACGTTGCCGATAGGAGTATCGACGAAAAAATGATCTTATCAGCCGTCGAGGCCCTCGCGCTAAAACGAACCGATCTGCATAAGGGGATTAAAAAGCTGTGGGAAGATGGGTTTATGGATTCGCCCCGAGCAAAGTACAAGAAGGCAATCTCATCAGCGTCGGAATCCATGGACGAAGAGCTCGGTATACGCGAACACAACCCTGAACTTTTCGAGACGTTGCTCGGATCCACACTTCTGAACACTCTGTTCGTAATTCCGACCGACAAGAACAGCACCGTTTCAAGCCTCTCGGCTGACCCTTCTAGCGGGTATCTGGCTTTCACTAGCTACTCAACGGAGAAAGGGGATACGGATTTTGTCATTCACGAAATTCTTAGACACAATAACTAGCTTCATCCCCGGCGCCCCAAATTCCGGGATTGAAGACGCGATCACCCATCTCGACCCACACAAAATCTACTTGGAGAACGTTCGAAGCGTGTTGGGTGTTTCGTCAGAGGCGGCTCGTAGGATCTGCGAATCGGCGGTCAGGCGGGGCGTCTTTAGCAGGAGGATAGAAGTCGTTTGCCCCGATGGCTCAGTTGCTGCTTCGGCTGATGCCGAATCTGATTTGCCTGCAACGGTACGATGCTGGAGCGAAGAGGACGGCGCATTTGTGCCTGCCGAATTGGCGGTCACTGCCCTCGGAAAGACCATCTTTTATTCCCTGAATGAGTAAGCCAGACCATACCATAACGCCAGCGCAGCTCAAAGTCTACGATGCTCTTCAGAAAATAAAAATGGCTTGGGTGGCGTTATGGGCCGTGTTGGGCCTGTTTACGATCGTGCTGATAGCTTTCCTTTATGCTCTGTTTTTTATCAAAGGAGAGGAAGCCTCCAAAGTCATAATGGGCGGCACGGATGCGACTCTCGGATGGGCATTGCGCACGGTCTATGCATATCTGTTCCCAGCCCCCAAAACCGATTCCGTCGCCACCAAGCAATTAACTGCAGGCAAATAGCAGAATGACTTGGTAGCCACCTCTAACTAGATCTTTTTCTGAGTTCCGATAACCGGACGTTATCACGACCTAGAAGGGATACCAGACCGATCTAACGGCCTTCACCGGTTTCGAGAGGAGATTCCGGCTCGGGAGGAGGTGGACCCTCTTTGTACCGGAAGCGGAACACCCGGAAGAGCCAACGCATAAAGGGCTCCAGTACCCCCCTCTTTATTTGCTCCGAGAATAGGAGCATTAATGTTACCCCGATCCATTTGAGCGGGCCCCATCCGCTGGCAGTGGCGACGAACGCACAGAATCGGTTGCGGAGGGCGGGGCTCAGTACTTCTAGGCGCAAACCTCCCTCCTCCGACGTTGTGAATCCAGTAACCGGCACTGTGATTTGCTCACGGTCTTGGCCCAGGATCTCTTCCCGAGCACTCGATGTTGGATAGGTCCGGGCAACGAAGTGCGGGGGAACATCCACAATCGCATCTGAACCAGCAGCGGGCCGGAGCGGAAACCCCTGTCCACAATTGGGCTGGGGTAAGTCGATAACAGATACAGAATATGCAGGCCACCATTGATTGAGCGTCGCCACCTTTCGTAGTCGTCCGAATTGTGAAATCCCATCGACAGTCCAGGTGCGGTGCCATCCACAGGTGAGGAGAAGGGGGGCGCTTTCGTTAGCCACCTGCGCACCTTCTAAGGTCACTTCCTCCTCGATATTCCAAAGATTGGGGGCGTATGTGACCCGCGCGTGATAGTCAACAGGGAACCCTTGGAAAACATTCTTGGCCAGCCTGGGGACTGAAATGATTGCAAGGAACACAACAATGACCAACGTCAGTAGGATTTCAGTCTTGCTTATCCCCCAAGGTTGTTCGTGGCCCTCGGATGTCGGCCTCGCGTGTTTGTTGCTGTAGCGACCCCAAACGATACGAATAAGCCAGCCGAGCGCAAACCCACCCAGCATGTACGCCAAAAGAATGGGACGCAAGAACAGAAGCGCCGCCATTGTCGCGAGAATCAGGCATGCCGCCATCATGGGGCAAGGCTATCAGAAAAACCGACTGGGCTGTAG
>Ga0207695_10010521_pt1 | contig 11315 bp, 11 predicted proteins | sample KBSC54metaG_FD_184354 | JGI IMG/M metagenome (GOLD analysis project Ga0207695, IMG submission 184354) | Corn rhizosphere microbial communities from Kellogg Biological Station, Michigan, USA - KBS C5-4 metaG (SPAdes) (version 2) | ecosystem: Host-associated > Plants > Roots > Rhizosphere > Soil... | reverse complement strand
CGTGACCCAGCATCATGCCAACCAGGATGATCACATCGCCGTCCACGCGATGGTCGGTCTCGGTCAGGTCGAAGTCGCCGGAATAGGTCAGCTCGTGGGAGCGCACCGCCGCCGTATAGGTGCGCTTGTCGTAAAGCGTCCCATCGCTGTTTATGTAGATGAACTTCTCGTCGAGAATCCGGTCCATGGCGTCCGCGTCGTTCTTGCGGATCGCGATACGGCGGACCTGTTCCAGTTGCCGAACTGCATCGAGCGCGATCCGCTCGCCATCGTTTTCTGACATTTGTCTGCACCCGTTCTCAGCGAAGTCGCCTCGCTCAATCGGGAGGAACGCTCATGGCGCCGCACGTACGGATTCGGCGGGCTGAGCCCTGGCCGTTGAAGGCGCGGACGCGACGCACATCGGAGGTCCGGGTCGACCACGGAGGTTCCTGGCAAAGCGCCTCCCGGCTGCGCCGGAGACGTAGGGCCGGAGACGTAGGGATGCAACCCGCCAAATCCTCTCGCGTTCCGATATATTTTCATGAGCCCGCCGCGGAACCGGATTCCCCGCCGATCACTTCAGACCATGGGCTCTGGCGCGCCTGGATTCTGGCGCACCTGGATCTCGATCCAATGTCGATGGCGCATCCAGGGATGTCGCGGCGACATCATTTTGGGCGATGCCGATGAGCAGCCAAATCGCCGCAGCAAATGTGAAGCTCAAGCGCGCCTATGAGCCCGCGGCGGAGAATGACGGCCCGCGGATATTGGTTGATCGACTGTGGCCGCGTGGCGTCTCCAAGGCCGAGGCGGCCCTGGACCGCTGGGAGAAGGACATCTCCCCCAGCACCACCTTGCGGAAGTGGTTCGGGCACGATCCGGCCCGCTGGGAGGAATTCCGCAGACGCTACGCCGCGGAGCTCCGCCAGCATCCCGAACTGTTGAGCAGTTTGCGCGCCTTGGCGCGAAAGCACCCGATCACCCTCGTCTATTCCGCCCATGACGAGGTCCACAATGACGCCGTCGTCCTGAGGGACCTCCTGCTGGGTCGCCCCCTGAAGCGCACATCCTCAGCTCACCGGTCTGGTTGATCGCCTACCCTCATTCCCGCCCACGGAGCGCCGCTCGACGCCCTCGAGGATCACCCCAGGAGCCGCCCAAATGGCTATTCGCCTTCAACAGATGCATCCCGCCATCGTCCATCTTCCTATCGCGCTGTTGCCGCTGGCGGTCGGCGCGGACGTTCTCGGACGCGCGGCCGGCAACCGGGGGCTTCTCTCGTTCGGGCAGAAGGCGATCTGCGTCGCGGCGGTCGGCGCGCTGGGCGCGCTCGCCAGCGGTCTCATCGCCGGGGAGGAGGTCAATGTCGAGGGCGAGTCTCGCGAGATGTTGATGACCCATCGCAACCTGAACCTGGCCGCGACCCTCGCGGCCACGGGGATGGCGATCTGGCGCGCCATGAATCGGCGGCCCAGCGCCGTCTACCTTGGCGTCGGCGTGGCCGGGATCGGGATCGTGGCTTACACCGCCTATCTTGGCGGCAAGCTCGTCTATGACACCGGCGTCGGGGTCGAGCCGGCTCACGGTGTCTATCGGGCCGATGCGCCGGCGCTGCGGGCCGGCCAGGCGCGCGCCTTCGTCAAGACGGCGGCGACGGATCTCGTGCATGGCGTGCAACACATGGCGCAGGAGGTGGGGAAAGGTCAGATCGTCCCGACCCTCGTGGCCGCCTACCGCAAGCGTCATGTCCCTGTGCAGTTAGCCGAGCCGGCCACGCCGGAGCCGTCGCACTCGCCTTCCACCACATACCCGAGTTGAAATCCGATCGCGGCCGTGGCGCGTGCGGCAGCTTCAATCGCCAAGATCGACTCGATGACCATCAGGGGGGCCATCCGGGCGCTTCCTGTCGGCGCCGGGTCGACGTCATCGACGCGTCGGGCCCTCCCCGTCCGTATCAAGTGCAACGCCGTGACGCCGATGTTCCTGCGGCCGCGCGAATGGCGCTGACGCAGTGATCCGCATCGTTTCAATCCACAAGGCTATCCTCGCCGGCGCGGCGGGGGCGATCGCGTGGGAAATCGTGCTGCGGCTGCTGCTTTTCGCCGGCCTGCCGTTGGTCGACATCGTCCGGGCCCTGGGCTCGGTCGTGGTTCCTGACGGGCCCACCTGGGCGTGGTGGACAGCCGGACTGCTCCTGCACACGCTGGTCGGGGTGATCTGGGCGGTGTTCTATGCCTACTTCTTCTGGTCCGTACTGGCCTGGCGACCGGTGTGGCAGGGGCTCGTCTTCGCGCTCATTCCGGCGGCGCTGGCGATACTCGTCGTCTATCCGCAGCTCCAGGCGATGCACGGCTCCGCGAGAGTCCTGCACATCCGCCCTTGGCAGTTGGTGGCCGAGACAAGCTGGCGTCAGCGAGGCGGTCTGCTGCTCGGCCACCTCGTCTTCGGTGCGGTCATGGGCGCCCTCTACACCCGCCCCGTCGGCTATCCCGCCGACCGGCCAAGACCCCCTACGCCCGCGCGAAAGAGGAGGCGAGCGCCCCCACGTAAAGTGCCGTCGCGGCCAGAGAGCGCCTTCATCTTCGCCACCGGCATCGAGTGCAGCTACCCGACCATCGAGGGCGGTCGCTGGCGCCGCGACCAGATGGCGGCGACAGGCCACTATCGGCGCTGGCAGACCGACTTTCAGCTATGCGTGGAACTGGGGCTCAGTCACCTGCGCTACGGGCCGCCCCTGCACCTGACCTTTCAGGGTCCAGGGCGCTACGACTGGTCCTTCACCGACCAGGTCATGGCGGCGATGCGCGAACTGGGGATCACGCCGATCATCGATCTATGCCATTTCGGCCTGCCGAACTGGTTGGGAAATTTCCAGAACCCCGAGGCGCCTGGCGCGCTCTGCGCCTACGCCGCCGCCTTCGCCAAGCGATATCCCTGGGTCCGCTTCTACACACCGGTCAACGAGATGTATGTCTGCGCCAAGCTCAGCGCGCTGAATGGCGCCTGGAATGAGCAGCGACAGGATGAGCGGTCCTTCCTGACTGCGGTGCGCCACCTGGCGAAGAGCAATATCCTGATGATGCAGGCGATCTTGCGGGAGCGCCCCGATGCGGTGTTCGCGAACAGCGAGAGCGGTGAATTCTACCAGGCCGCCTCGCCCGAGCCCGAGATCGTTCGGATTGCAAACTTCGAAAACCAGCGGCGCTTCCTGACGCTCGATCTGCTTTACGCACATCCGGTCGACGAGACCATGCGCCGCTATTTGCGCGATCAAGGGATGCCGGACGACGAGTACCACTGGTTCATGGCCCAGGAGACGCCGCGGCGCGCCATACTGGGCATCGACTACTATCTCTGGAATGAGCAACTCATCGATACGGAAGGGCGCCCGCAAGCGCTCGGCGAGCTCTTCGGTTGGTACGTGGTCGCGGGTCAATATTGGGAACGCTACCGGCGCCCGATGATGCACACCGAGACCAACGTGATGGACGCGCGTGCGGCGCCGAGCTGGTTATGGCGTCAATGGTACAACATTCGCCTGATCCAGGCCGCCGGCGTGCCGGTCGTGGGTTTCACCTGGTACAGCCTCACGGACCAGGTCGACTGGGATATCGGCCTTACCAAGGCGCTCGGCAACGTGAACCCCGTCGGCCTGTTCGATCTCAATCGTGACCCGAGATCGGTTGCGCAGGCCTACAAGCATCTGATCGACACCTTTGGCGAGGAGCCGGCGATTCGGGAGTGCCCCGCGCTGAAGGAGCTCCTGCGATGATCAGCTTCGTGCGCGCCCACGGCTACGACCCCGGTCCGACGCAGCGCCCCATGCTGGCGGGCGCGATCACCGGCCTGCTGGCGAGCGTTCCCGGCGGCCTGGTGTTCGTGGGCTTCGGCTCGTTCCGCGTGCTCGTCGACGACGTCTTTCGAACGTCGAGGTCATGGACCGCGGTGCTCATGCTCGCGGCCTGCATCCTCGCCGGGCTGTTGTACGGCGCGGTCTTCCAACGGGCTGCGAACGACCGGCGCGCCGGCTGGCTCATAGGACTCGCCTACGGCTTCATCCTTTGGATCGCCGCGCCGGTCGTCACCCTTCCCCTGATCCAGAGGTCGGCGATGGCGGGGGGCGACGCCGCGGTCGGGTTTCTGGTCGCCTTCCTGACCTGGGGCCTTGTCGCCGGCCTGCTGTTTCCCTACGTGCACCGGCCGCTGCACGCCAACCTCGAGACGGTCAAGGGCGGCTCTTCCCAGCGCCTCGGTCCGGAGGCCGACATGTTGAAGCAGCCTCCAGCCCCGCAGCCCGTGTAAGACCCGGCGCCGTTAGCAGCCTACCCTCGCCGCGATGCCGCCACCGATGGAACATCTTCGATCCGTCTGCTGTTCCTCGCAGGCGAAGCTCCGAATCCGAAATGAGCGTGGAGCTTCGGCAAACGGATATCCAACCAGTCAGAGAACAACCTCGCCTGCGCAAGCCGCCGAAGCTCTGCCGCATGGAAGAGACAGACCAATGACTTCGCTTCATCCCAAGAGCACCGCGGTCATTGGGGGGCATCCCATCCACCCGATGCTGGTGAATTTCCCGATTACGTTCTTCACTGCAGCCCTGGCCACGGACATCGCCTACTGGCGAACCGCTGCGACGATTTGGGCGGTCGCCTCAACGTGGCTTCTCGGCGCCGGACTGGTCATGGCGGCGTTGGCTGCGATCGCCGGCCTGACGGACTTCCTGGGCAGTCGACAAATCCGGACGCTCAAGGCGGCCTGGCATCATATGATCGGGAATGTCTCGGCAGTTGTCTTGTCGCTGGTCAATTTCGTGCTCCACCTCCGAGGGGGCGACGCAGCGGTGCTGCCGACCGGGCTGGTCTTGTCGGCGATCGTGGTCGCCATCCTGCTGTTCACGGGATGGCTGGGCGGCGAAATGGTCTTTCGCCACGGAGTAGCGGTCGCGGACGACGCCGATCGCGGCCAATGAGCCGTCCTTGAGGCCTCCGGCCGGCGCAGCGCGAATTGTCTGCAATCCGCCAGGAGCGGTGCTACGCTCCGTCCCACGGACCGGACATTCAGCACATGGCGACGTCGCCTCGCCGCGCGGTTGACCGACACGGGGACCTTCCATGAACCCGTGGCAGCTCCTCGTGCTCGCGCTCGAATCCGCTGTCCAGACCGTCGGCGTCCGCGCGGGCGTTGAGCAGCCGGAATATCGCACGCTTCAGAAGGCCGGCCCGCTGGAGCTGCGCGAATACCCGCCCCGCATCGTCGCCGAGACCACAGTCATGGGGAACGCAGAGGCGGCGCGAAACGCGGGATTCCGTAGGGTCGCCGCCTACATCTTCGGCGCCAATCGCGGCCATCAGGAGGTCGCCATGACCTCGCCGGTCGTCCAGCGCGGGGGCGAGCAGATCGCCATGACATCGCCGGTGGTCCAGGCCCCGAGCGGGAAGGCATGGAAAATCCAGTTTGTCATGCCTGCCAGGTACACATTGGACACCCTGCCTCAGCCCGCCGACCCCGAAGTGCGCGTGCGCCAGGAGCCCGCCGCCCGTTACGCCGTCCTCCGCTTCACCGGCAGCCGCTCGGCGGCCGCCGTCGAATCCCGGACCCGGATCCTGTTGCAGCAGGCCGCGGCCCACGGCTGGCGGACCAAGGGCGCCCCCGTCGGCTGGTTCTACGATCCCCCTTGGACGCTCCCGCCGCTGCGCCGCAACGAAGTGGCCGTCGAACTGGACTAGCGGCCGCGGCCGCCGCTCACGGGCCGCATTCCGGATTTGCCGCAGGCGGCCAAATCTCTAAAGTGAAGCCCTTCCATGTAGACCTGCGCACCCGTAAAAGACGCTCAACAGCAGAGTTCAGCACAGGAACCTCACGATGCCCCGCAAGCCGATCAGGTTCGCCCACGTCGTCTATCGCACCCGCCGCTTCGAAGAGATGATCGGATGGTATGAGACGGTGTTCGGCGCCAAGGTGCAGCATGAGAATCCCGTCATGGCCTTCCTGACCTATGATGACGAGCATCACAGGTTCGCCTTTATCAACCTGGCGGTGATTGATCCGAATGGAACGCCTGACACCGACAGACGCGGGAAGGTCGGTGTCGACCACGTCGCCTACACCGACGCATCGATTACGGATCTGCTGGAGAACTACTCCGAGCTGAAGGCGAGGGGCATCGCGCCTTATTGGTGCGTACACCATGGCCTCACGGCTTCGATGTACTACGCCGACCCGGACGGCAATCAGATGGAGTTCCAGGTCGACGCGTTTTCCAGCGACGCGTGCAACGCATTCATCCGCAGCGAGCAGATGGGTCTCAATCCGGTCGGGGTGGAGTTCGATCCGGAGGACTGGCTCGCCCGACTGCGCGGCGGCGCGCCGGAGTCCGACCTGCTCGTGCGCAAGATCCACGAGCCGATCTCGCCCATCCGCGGATTTGCCGCGTCCGCGTAAAGCTGCCGGGCCGGGCTCGGCGAGAGCGATGGTCGTGGCCGACGAAGGACCGCCTATCCACCCTTAGCTGGGCGGCCGCCGCACTCACGCCCGCCGAGCGGAACAGCCGTTCCAGCGGCCGGACAGCCCAGCCGACGGGGCTTGCAACCCGGAGCTCAGGCGCTGGCCTGATGCTCCGCCGCCTGCGCCATGACGCGGCGAAGGGCGCGGGGCGCGTACCAGAAGGTCCAGGCGGTGAGCAGGGCGATCGCGCCATAGCTGATTGGGCCGCTCACCAGCAGGAAGAGCTTGATCGAGATGAGGAAGACGAGCGTGCAGTTGATGGCGCTCGTAGCGATCAACCCGAACGCCCAAGCCAGGGTCATCACCGTCATGGCGCGGCGGTAGGCGGGGTCTGCGCTGATCGCCTCGATCGCCGCGGGGTCCTTCGCCCGGCGGCGCGCGCCGGCGCGGGCCAGAAAGTACATCAGCGGCCGGCCGATCGCGGCCGAGCCCAGGAATACCAGGCCGACAACAGCGCTCACGAGGTTCTCACGCAGCTGCAGGACCTTGACGCCCCCGCCGCCGGCGAAGGCCAGCAAGGACAGGGCGATGCCCGCCAGCACGAGGAGGGCGATGGCGTCGACCTTGCGCGCCCGCACGAACTCCGCGATCGACCAGATGAGTGGCGGGACCGAGGCGGCCATCAGCGCCCGAACATCGCCCAGGTCGTCGCGGGTCAGGCTGTAGATGGCGAACGGCAGGGCGAAGTTGGCGACGATCTCCAAGGCGGCCCTGGCGCCGTGGGCGCGGAGGTAGGCGGCGGCTCGCGCGCGCCGCGAAGGCGTGGTTGGCATCACGGGGCTCCCAAGGCGCGGCGCTCGGCGCCGCCGTCCACGAACACGACCTGAGCGGTCATCACCGAATTCTCGGCCCCTACGCACCAGGCGAGCGCTGCAGCGGCCTGGTCCGGGCGGCCGGGGAAGACGCCCGCCAGCGGGACCATCGCGGCCGCCTGGGCGCGCAGGTCCGGGTCGGCGAAGATCGGCGCCGCGGCCGGCGTGTCGAAAAAGCCCATGGCCACGACGTTCAGCGGAATGCCCGCCCCGGCCCACGGCGGCTCGATCGCGGTGCGCCGGCACCAGCTGTTCAGCGCGAGCTTGGCGGCGCCGTAGAGCGCCAGCGGGTCGTCCAGCCTGAACGCCTCGCGGCCGGCCGCGACGGCCGCGGGCTCGTCCATCGCCAGGCACGCCTCCAGAACCGTGGGGTCGGGCGTGCGCAGGCACGCGATCGAGGAGGTGGCGACGGCGCGCGGCGCCGGGCTTTGCCACAACAGCGGGCGAAGGCCCTCGAGCGTGGCGACAGCGCCGAAGAAGTTGAGCGCCAGGTGGATGTCCGGCATGCCGCCGCCGGCGTTGGCGACCACGCCGTCGAGCCGCCCGCCGCAGAGCCGGCCGACCTCTTCCACCAGGGCCGCTCGGCCCTCCGGCGTGGCGAGGTCAGCGGTCACGTCGGCGTCGTGGAGGTCGCAGGCGATCACCCGGCCCCCACCCTCGCGCAGGCGCCGCGCCGTTGCCGCCCCGATGCCGGAGGCGGCGCCGGTGACCGCATAGGTCCGGTCTTGATGCATGGCCGATCTCACCCGCTTTCGTACCGAACCGTACCGTTCGGTACGGCTTGATAACCCGGCTGCATCTGATAGGCAAGGGCCGGAACAGAGCCTCTGGCATCAAGCGCGGAGCGAGACCGGATGGGTGGCGCGGCGGGCGAGACCACGGCCAAGGAGGCGCGGCGGCGGGAGATCCTCGACGCCGCCTTCGCGGAATTCGCGGCCAAGGGCTATGGCGGGGCCAGCATGGCCGCCATCGCCCAGCGCGCGCGGGCCTCCAAGGAGACGCTCTACGCCTGGTTCGGCGACAAGGAGCGGCTGTTCACCACCCTGCTGGAGAGCCGGCTTGGGGGGATGAAGACCCGCACCGCCCTGGTCGCCACGGAAGAGCCCTCCGCCAGCCATGTCCTGCCGGTGCTCGCCGAGGACATCCTGCGCTTCATGCTGGAGATGGCCCCGCTCAGCGAGGCGATGGCGGCCGGTGCGGCCGGCGACCGCGCCCTGGAGCTGGCCGGCCAGGCGATTCGCCAGGAGCGGGGGCGTTTTGTCGACTACCTGCTGCGCTGCCGCGAGCGCGGGGAGATCGCCTTCGACGACGATCCGTTCGAGCTCGCCTCCCTGTTCGTGGCCATGGCCGAGGGCGAATGGAGCCTGCGGCTCAGCACCGGCATGACGCCGGCGCTGACCGACGAGATCATCGCCGAGCACGCCCGGCGCGTGACGCGGATCTTCCTGAAGGGCTTGGCCCCATAGAGCATCGCGCGGAATGGGTCGATTTTCCCCGCTGGCTCCGCGCCAGGAATAGGAGGTTCGAGGCTCCGCTGCGGATCCGCATCGCAAGCAGACCTCTCAACGAAAGAGACGCGTGACGAGCCGATGTGACCCCTACCCATAGTTCAGCACCGGCCCGAGCCAGCGCTCGGCCTCGGCGAGCGTCCAGCCCTTCCGGCGGGCGTAGTCCTCCACCTGGTCCTTCTCGATCCGGCCGACGCCGAAATAGAAGCTCTCCGGGTGCGAGAAGTAGAGGCCCGAGACCGCCGCGGGCGGGGTCATGGCCAGGCCCTCGGTGAGTTCGATGCCGGCGGCGGCGGTGGCGTCAAGCAGGCGGAACAAGGTCAGCTTCTCGGTGTGGTCGGGCTGGGCGGGGTAGCCGGGGGCGGGGCGGATGCCGCGATATTTCTCGGCGATCAGGGCCTCGACGTCGAACGGCTCGTCGGGGGCGTAGCCCCAGAGCTCGGTGCGCACGCGCCGGTGCAGGGCCTCGGCGAAGGCCTCGGCCAGCCGGTCGGCGACGGCGGTGGAGAGGATCGCCGAATAGTCGTCGCCCTTGGCGCGGAACTCGGCGGCCAGCTCCAGCTCGCCGTGGCCGGCGGTGACCGCAAAGCCGCCGATCCAGTCGGGCTTGGTCCCCACCGGCGCCACGAAATCGGCCAGCGCCATGTTCCTCTGCTCGCCCGATTTCAGCATCTGCTGGCGCAGCGTGTGCAGCCGGGCGAGCTCGGCGGTGCGGGTCTCGTCGGTGAAGAGCACGATGTCGTCGCCACAGGCGTTGGCCGGCCAGAAGCCCACGACCCCGCGCGCCTCCAGCAGCCCCTCCTGGATGATCTTCGCCAGCATCGCCTGGCCGTCGCGGAACAGCTCGCGCGCCGCCTCGCCGACCACGTCGTCCTCGAGGATGTCCGGGTAGCGGCCGACCAGCTCCCAGCTCGCGAAGAACGGCGTCCAGTCGATGTGGCGGGCGAGGTCGGCCAGCTCGTAGGGGGCGAAGGTGCGGGTCCCGGTGAACGTCGGCTTCGGCGGATCGTAGGCGGCCCAGTCGGGCGTCCAGGCGTTGGCCCGCGCCTGGGCGAGCGCGGCGCGCGCGCGCGTCCCCTGGCCGCGGGCGAAGGCGGCGCGCACCTTCTCGTAGTCGGCCGCGGTGTCGGCCAGGAACTTCGGCTTCTCGGTCGCCGACAACAGATTCGAGACCACCCCCACGGCGCGGCTGGCGTCCAGCACATAGACGGTGGGGCCGGCCTCGTAGCGGGGCGCGATCTTGACCGCCGTGTGGGTCTTCGAGGTCGTCGCTCCGCCGATCAGCAGCGGGACGGTGAAGCCGCGGCGCTGCATCTCGCCCGCCACGAAGGCCATCTCGTCGAGCGAGGGGGTGATCAGGCCCGAGAGGCCCACCAGGTCGCAGCCCTGCCGCTCGGCCTCGTCGAGGATGCGGTCGGCCGGGACCATCACGCCAAGGTCGATCACCTCGTAGTTGTTGCACTGCAGGACCACGCCCACGATGTTCTTGCCGATGTCGTGGACGTCGCCCTTGACGGTCGCCATGACGATCTTGCCGGCGTGCTCGCGCGGCTTGCCCTCCTTCTCGGCCTCCATGAACGGCAAGAGGTAGGCGACCGCCTGCTTCATCACCCGCGCCGACTTGACCACCTGCGGCAGGAACATCTTGCCCGAGCCGAACAGGTCGCCGACCACGTTCATGCCGTCCATCAGCGGGCCTTCGATGACGTGCAGCGGGCGCTCGGCCTTGGCGCGCGCCTCCTCGGTGTCGGCCTCGATGAAGTCGGTGATCCCGTGCACCAGGGCGTGGGAGAGCCGCGCCTCGACCGGCAGGCTGCGCCAGGCGAGCGCGGGCCCCTTGGCCTCCTGCTTGCCGCCCTTGTACTTGGGCGCGAGCTCCAGGAGCCGCTCGGTCGGATTGGGGGTCTTGGCCGACTTGCGGTTCAGCACCACGTCCTCGACCGCCTCGCGCAGCTCGGCGGGGATGTCGTCGTAGACCGGCAGCTCGCCGGCGTTGACGATGCCCATGTCCATGCCGGCGGCGATCGCGTGGTACAGGAACACCGAGTGGATCGCCCGGCGCACCGGCTCGTTGCCGCGGAAGCTGAACGAGACGTTGGAGACCCCGCCCGAGATCCGCGCGTGGGGGAGCATCTGCTTGATGCGCCGGGTCGCCTCGATGAAGTCGACGGCGTAGTTGTCGTGCTCCTCGATCCCGGTGGCGATGGCGAAGATGTTCGGATCGAAGATGATGTCTTCCGGCGGGAAGCCGACTTCTTCGGTCAGTATCTGGTAGGCGCGCTCGCAGATCTCGACCTTGCGGCTGGCGGTATCCGCCTGTCCCTGTTCATCGAACGCCATGACCACGACCGCCGCGCCGTAGCGCAGGCACTTCTTCGCCTGCTCGACGAACTTCGCCTCGCCTTCCTTCATCGAGATCGAATTCACGATCGCCTTGCCCTGCACGCACTTCAGCCCGGCCTCGATCACGTCCCACTTCGAGCTGTCGATCATCACCGGCACGCGGGCG
>Ga0207695_10010519_pt1 | contig 11315 bp, 9 predicted proteins | sample KBSC54metaG_FD_184354 | JGI IMG/M metagenome (GOLD analysis project Ga0207695, IMG submission 184354) | Corn rhizosphere microbial communities from Kellogg Biological Station, Michigan, USA - KBS C5-4 metaG (SPAdes) (version 2) | ecosystem: Host-associated > Plants > Roots > Rhizosphere > Soil... | reverse complement strand
CCCGCGAGCCGCGGCCTGCAAGGTCGCCGGCCGCTTCGGAACGGCCGGGCGCTGGCCGGCGCGCCGATGAGACTTGGCTGCCCTGGAGCGGTCATGCTTTGCCCCCACAATCCGCGCCATGACATCGAACGCAAGCACCCGGCCCCGAGCCCCCGAACCTGCTCCGCTGGCTCAGGCAGAGCAATTGGCGGCGATCGACATGGGCTCGAACAGCTTCCGGCTCGAGATCGGCCAGTTGCAGCACGGCCGCTACCGGCGCGTCGATTACCTGAAGGAGACCGTGCGCCTGGGTGCCGGCCTCGACGCCAACGGCCTGCTGACCGAAGAGGCGATGTTGCGCGGACTGGCCTGCCTGGCGCGCTTCGCGCAGCGGCTCGAAGGCTTCCCGCCGCTCGTCGTGCGCGCGGTCGCGACGCAGACCTTGCGTGAAGCGCGCAACCGCGACGCCTTTCTGGTGCGCGCCAACACCGCGCTTGGTTTTCCGATCGAAGTCATCTCCGGCCGCGAAGAAGCGCGCCTGATCTACGCCGGCGTGGCACGCCTGCAGCCGTCGACCGCGACCCGCCTGGTGATCGACATCGGCGGCCGCTCCACCGAGATGATCCTCGGCCAGGCCCGCGTGCCGCTGCGCGCCGAGTCTTTCCAGGTCGGCTGTGTCAGCCTGTCGATGAAGTATTTCCCCGGCGGCCGCTACACCGAGGCTGCGTTCCGTGCCGCGCAGGTGGCAGCCGGCGCGGAGCTCGAAGAAGCGCTGGAGCCCTTCGCGGCGCGCCATTGGCAGGAGGCGCTCGGCTCGTCGGGCACCGCCGGCGCGGTCTCCGAGCTGCTTGCGGCCAACGGCATCACCGACGGCACGATCACGCCGGCCGGCCTGCGCTGGTGCATCGAACAGTGCCTGCGCCTCGGCCGCATCGACAAGCTGAACCTGCCCGGGCTGAAGGCCGAGCGCCGGCCGGTGTTCGCCGGCGGCGTCGCGATCCTCTACACGCTCGCCACGCACTTCGGCATCGATGCCCTGCTGCCGGCTCGGGGCGCGCTACGCCAGGGGGTGATCTTCGACCTCGGCGAGCGGCTCGGCGTGGGCGACGGCGAGGACGCACGCCATGACGTGCGCGACGATTCGGTGCACGAGCTGCAGCAGCGCTTCAACCTCGACATGACGCAGGCCAAGCGCGTGCAGATCCTGGCGCTGAAGCTGTACGCGGCGCTGCAGCCCGCGGCTGCCGGCGAAGCGCGGCGCGAGCTGGGCTGGGCCGCCTCGCTGCACGAACTCGGCATGACCGTCTCGCATCATGATCACCACCGCCATAGCGCCTACCTGCTGGCCCACGTCGATGCGGCCGGCTTCTCGCAATCGCAGCAGCGGCGCCTCGCCGCGCTGGTGCTGGGCCAGCGCGGCGGCTTGCGCAAGATCGAGGAGCCCTTGCGCGACGAGGGTTTTGCCTGGCAGGTGCTGAGCCTGCGCCTGGCGGTGCTGCTGTGCCACGCGCGCCAGACGCCGGCCGCCGAAGCGCTCTCGCTGAGCGCGCAAGGCCGCATCGCGACGCTCGCCTGCAGCCCCGGCTGGGCCGCCAGCCATCCGCGCTCGATGTACCTGCTGGCCGAGGAATCGGCGATGTGGGAGCGTGCCGGCGCGGCCTTGCGCCTGATCACCCGGCCCTGATCATGCTGGTGCGCATCGAGATCGACGGCCACGCCGGCCGACACGGCTACAGCGTGACGCACGAGGCCGAGGAGCTCTACGGCGATGCCGGGCTGGAGTCCGTGCTGGACTGCCTGGTGGCCGCCGTCGAAGGCCTGCCGCCGGCGGTGCTGGTCGCCGAGGTCTGGTACCGCGGCATCGTCTCGGGCACCTATCCGCTGCAGGTCATCGGCATGAATGCCGGGCAGATCGCCGAGCACGCGATGCACACCACGGCCGCGGTCGAAGAGGCGCTCGGCCTGGCCTGAGCCAGCGATCCCAAAAGCGGGCGGCGCGCCGAGCCACCGCCGGCCAGCGCACGGCCGCTCCGAAGCGGCCGGCGCCGCGCGTACTCGCGTGGCCGGGGGCCCCACTCACTCAGTCGTCTTTGAACAACCGAAGGTCGATCGAATTGGCCATCGCGCGATAGCCGGCATCATTCGGATGCAGATGATCGCCGACGTCGTAGGCGGGCAGCATGCGCGTCGGGTCCGCCGGGTCGCGCACCACCGCCTCGAAGTCGATCACCGCATCGAATGCCCCGCTGGTGCGGATCCACGCGTTCACCGCTTGCCGCTTGACCTCGCCTTCGGGCTGGTAGTAGCCGGGGAAGATCGTGCCGACATAAGGCGTCAAGGTCGCGCCGTAGACCTTGATGCCGTGCGCCCGCGCGCGCCGGATGATCTGCTTGTAGCCGGCGATCACGTCTTCCGCCGACACCGCCTCCGGCGTGCCCGGCGCGGCGTGGCCGAAGTCGTTGATGCCTTCGAGCAGCACCATGTACTTGACGCCGGACTGCGCCAGCACGTCGCGGTCGAAGCGCGCCAGCGCGTTCGGCCCGAACGCCGGGATCTGCCCGTCGTGCAGCACGCGGTTGCCGCTGATGCCCTGGTCCAGCACCGCAACATCGATGCGGCGCGCCTTCAGCCGCTCGGCCAGGATGTTCGGCCAGCGGCGGTTCGCGTTGACGGTCGAACCGTAGCCGTCGGTGATCGAGTCGCCGAAGGTCACCACCGCGCGGGTCTCGTCGCGCGCCAGCACCTCGATCGCCGTCAGCAGGCTCCAGGACTGGCGCGTGTCCTTCACCGGCAGGCTGGCCGCACCGACGTAATTGCCCTGGGTCGACGCATAGCTGTCCTGCATGCCGAGCGAGTGCTCGGTGATCGGACCGGTGGCGCCCGGCAGATAGACGCTGACCGCCAGATTGCTCAAAGCGCGCACGTCGAGCTCGACCGGATCGCTGACCGCCATTGCACCGGCCGGAATGATCGTGGACGCGCTGCCGCCGAAGCGCAGCGCACGATCCGACTCGGGCTTGATCGACGCGCCCTCGCTCTGCTGCGCGATGTGCGCCTCACCGATCTTCAGCGGCGTCGTGCCGAAGGTGTTCGAGAGGCGCACGCGCACGCGCTGGCCGCCGATGCTGGTGTGCGCGATCAGGCGCAGCGTCTGGTCGTTGAAGCCGTCGGCGAATGGATCGGAGGGGCTGGCCGTCCAGGTGCCCACCCAATGCACGTCATATCGACCCTGGCGGTCTCGCGCCAGCACGTCCGACGTGCCGGCCATCAACACGGCCAAGCCCAGCAAGCCGGCCACGAACCCGGCCGACGCGCGGCCCAGCCAGCCGCGAGCGCCGCGGCGGATGTCGGAGGAATGCATGTCTCTGTCTCCTTGGTCTTCTTGTGCGCCGCGCGAAGGCGCGTGCCCAACCAAGTTAGGCGACGCTATCCCGTGCTGCAAGCAGCCAGCGGTAAGCGTTGTATACAGTGTGGCGCGACCCGGCCGCGGCCGGCTTCTCAGCTGCCGACCAGCCCGTTGCGGATCGCGTAGACCGTGAGCTCCGAGTTGTTCGATAGACCCAGCTTCTCCAGCACCCGCGCGCGATAGACGCTGACGGTCTTCGGGCTCAGTGTCAGCTCGTCGGCGATGTCGGAGAGGCGCTTGCCGGAGGCGATCATCACCAGGGTCTGCAGCTCCCGGTCCGACAGCTTCTCGTGCGCGCTGGTGCTGGCCGGCGTGGTCAGGCTCTCGACCAGCATCTGCGCGATCTCCGGCGTCACGTACTTGCGGCCCTGCGCCACCGTGCGCACCGCGGTGACGATCAGCACCGGATCGCCGCCCTTGTTGACATAGCCGAAGGCGCCGGCGCGCAAGGCGCGGATCGCGTACTGGTCCTCCGGGTACATGCTGACGACGAGCACCCGTACCGACGAGCCTTCGTCCTTCAGCACGTGCAGCACGTCCAGGCCGGTGCGGCCGGGCATGTTGATGTCCAGCACCAGCACGTCGCAGGAATGGTTGCGCATCAGCGTGCGCAGCTCGCCGTAGTCGCCCGCCTCGCCGACGACCTCGATGTCGGGCGCGTCGGTCAAGGTGTCGCGAATGCCGCGGCGTATCAGCGCGTGGTCGTCGCACAGAATCACTTTGATCATGTTTCGTCCCAACGAAGCATTACAGCGTCCCCCACACCGTCGGATCATAGGCCTCGGGCGGTGACGAGACGTTCAGATCGACGGACTCCGACGACTGCAGCGGGATCGAGAGGATCAAGGTGGTGCCGCCCGGCCCGCTGCTGAGCTCGACCCAGCCGCCCACCGTGCCGGCGCGCTCGTGCAGGCCGCGGATGCCGAAGCTGCGCACCTTGGCCAGGTCTTCCTCGCTGAGGCCGCGGCCGTTGTCGTTGACTTCGAGCGAGAGCACGCCGCCGGCCAGCGCCAGGTCCACCCCGACCCGCGTCGCATGGGCGTGCTTGCTGATGTTGGTGAGGGCCTCCTGCGCCGTGCGATAGGCGACCAGCGGCACACCGGCCGGCAGGCTCAGCTGGTCATGGCTGGTGCGGAAAGTGCACAGCGCGCCGGTGCGGCGCTCGAAGCGGCTGGTCATCCACTGCAGCGCGGCGACCAGGCCTTGTTCGAGGATCGCCGGGCGCAGGTTGTGCATCACGCGCTGGCTCGCCTCGATCGCCAGGTTCAGCGTCTCCTGCGCCTGGTGCGCGCGCTCGGCGATATCCGGCGTGTCCGCATGGCGCGCGATCCAGGCGATGTCGAACTTCAGTGCGGTCAGCGAGCCGCCGACATCGTCATGGATCTCGCGCGCGATCGCTGCACGTTCGTTCTCGACGCTGGTCTGCAGATGCTGGGCGAGTTCGCTCAGGCGCCGCTTCGATTCGGCCAGTGCCATGTCGGCCGCGAGCCGGGCGCGCTGCGTATCGCGCGCCTCGATCGCGTGCAGCATCGCCGGCACCAGGCGCGCCAGGTTGCTCTTCAGCAGATAGTCGTTCGCGCCGTTGCGCATCGCGGCGACCGCGGTGTCCTCGCCGATCTCGCCGGAGACGAGGATGAACGGGATCAGCCGGCCGCTCGCCTTCAGCATCTCGAGCGCCGCCAGGCCGGAGAAGCCCGGCAGGTTGTAGTCGGAGAGGATGACGTCCCAGTCTTCCTGCAGCTCCCGGCTGAATTCGCCGGGTGATTCGATGCGCAGGCAGTCGACGTCCATGCCGCCGCGGCGCAGCTGGGTGACCGTCAGCAGATGGTCGAGCTCCGAGTCTTCGATATGCAGAACGCGCAGCGGCGGCAGGGCGGCACTCGTTTCCATGCGCAGCAGTATCGCGCGCGGAAATGATTTCGGCTGCAGCGCCCGAACGTTGAAAAGCGGCGGCTTTTGCCCTGTCATTGGGCTCTAGTTCTGCGCAGCGCTGCCGAAAATCCAGACTTGACGGGGCTGTACGACGGTTCCGATGTCCCTGTCGCGCCCAAGCGAGGATGCAGATGAAGCCAGGCAAACCACACAAAGCGAAACGAGCCGCTTCGCCGACCACGGATGGGCAAGCCGCGCGCGACTCGGGCTGGATCGACCAGCAGATCGCCCACATCGCCTTCCCCGTGGTCTCGGCCGCCGACCTGCAGGACCACCTGATGACGGCGACGAACGACCTGGACCGTCTGCAGACCCTGCTGACCCACGCCTGCGACACCTTGCTCGAAGGTTTCTACGGCGCCAGCGAAGAAATCCGCGCGCTGCGCGAAGCGCACGTCGACAAGTCCGACCTCGTCTTCGACCAGACCCTGAAACACCTCGGCGACGCAGTGACCGCGCTGCAATTCCACGACATGGCGACGCAACTCATTGCCCACACCCACCGGCGCCTGCGCAACTGCGCCGACCGCCTGGCACGCGACGCCTTCGCCGAGGATGAAGACGGCGAAACGATCGTCGAAGAACCGCCGCTGCGCCCGAACCCCGTGACGCAGTCCGAAATGGAAGCCGGCTCGGTCGAGTTGTTCTAAAGATCGCCGCGTCAAGCCCGAAAACCACCCCGAAGTCACACGAGTATTCCCGGAGAAAACTATGCAATCGATCCTCGCGGTGGATGACTCCGCCTCCATGCGCCAGATGGTCTCGTTCACGTTGAAGAACGCCGGCTACAGCGTCACCGAAGCGGTGGACGGCCAGGACGCGCTTGAAAAATCCGGCCAGAAAGACTACGACCTCGTGCTGACCGACCAGAACATGCCGCGCCTCGACGGCATCGGCCTGACCAAGCGGCTGCGCGACAACCCGAAATTCCGCGGCACGCCGATCCTGATCCTGACCACGGAGTCGAGCGACCAGATGAAGCAGGCCGGCCGCGCTGCCGGAGCCACGGGCTGGCTGGTGAAGCCATTCGATCCGGCCAAGCTGATCGAAGTCATCGGCAAGGTCATGCGCTGATCGCCCTGCACTCAGAACGAAGCACACGAGGACGTGATGGCAGAGACCACCCATAGCGACAACGGGGCCGGCGTCGGCATCGACCTGAGCCAGTTCTACCAGGTCTTCTTCGAAGAAGCCGGCGAGAACCTGGACAAGATGGAGCAGCTGCTGCTGACGCTCGATCTCGACACGGCCGACGACGAAGAACTGAACGCCGTGTTCCGCTGCGCACATTCGATCAAGGGCGGCGCGGCGACCTTCGGCTTTGCCGACGTGGCCGAGCTGACGCATCAGATGGAAACCCTGCTGGACAAGCTGCGCCGCCACGAGCTGCAGCCGACGCCGGCGATGGTCGACGTGCTGCTCGCCTCGGGCGACGCGCTGCGCTCGCAGCTCGCGCGCCACCAAGGCGCCGAAGGCGATGCCTACGACACCACCGAGCTGCTGTTCAACATCCGCGCGATGTCGTCCGGCGAAGCCCCGCTGACGCCGGTCGCGGCCTACGTCGCGCCGGCGCCCGCCCCGGCGGTCGCCAAGCCGGAGCCGAAGGTCGAGGCTGCGCCGGAGGTGCGACCGATACCCGCGGCGTCGACGGCGGACACGCCGTTCCGCCCGAAAGCCACGCCGGACGTGCGCCTGATCGAAGTCCAGGTCGGCCCGCTGGCCGACGTGAAGCAGGCCGACAGCCTGGTCGAGCTGTTCCAGGAGATCACCGACCTCGGCACGATCGAGCCGCTCGATGCCGGCCGCGAGGCCGACGGCATGCGCCGCTTCAAGATCCTGACCAACAGCAGCGACGGCGACCTGCTGGACCTGTTCAGCTTCCACGTCGCGCGCGACAAGGTCAAGCTGCTGCCGCTCGGCCCGGGCTACGGCTTCCATGCCGGCGCGCCCGGCGCGCCGCCGCCGGAAGAGCCTTCGAACGACCCCGGCTACGGCTTCTTCGCCGACGCGCCCGGCCTGCCGAGCAACGCCGCACCGGTGCACCATCCGGACGGCCAGATCGTCGGCGGTCCGGCGCCCACCTCCGCTGCCGCAGCGGCGGCCGAGTCGGCCAGCCTGCGCCGCGTCGCCAAACCGACCGCGAAGGCCGACAAGCCGGCCTCCACCGCCGCACTCGAATCCTCCACCTTGCGCGTCTCGGTCGAGAAGGTCGACCAGCTGATCAACCTGGTGGGCGAGCTCGTCATCACGCAGGCCATGCTGGCGCAGAACAGCAATGGCGTCGACATGGCGGTGCACCAGCAGCTCGCGGCCGGCCTGGCGGACCTCGAACGCAACACGCGGGACCTGCAGGAATCGGTGATGTCGATTCGCATGATCCCGATGTCGATGGTGTTCAGCCGCTTCCCGCGCATGCTGCGCGACCTCGCCGCCAAGCTCGGCAAGAAGGTCGAGCTGGTGACGCAGGGCGAAGCCACCGAACTCGACAAGGGCCTGGTCGAGAAGATCACCGACCCGCTGACCCACCTGGTGCGCAACAGCTGCGATCACGGCATCGAAATGCCCGCCGACCGCGTCGCGCGCGGCAAGCCCGAGCAGGGCACGATCACGCTCGTCGCCTCGCACCAGGGCGGCAGCATCATGATCGAAGTGCGCGACGACGGCCGCGGCCTGTCGCGCGAGAAGCTGCTGAAGAAGGCGCGCGAAAAGGGCATCGACGCGCCCGATTCGATGAGCGACTCGGACGTCTGGAACCTGATCTTCGCGCCGGGCTTCTCGACGGCCGAGGAGGTCACCGACGTCTCCGGCCGCGGCGTCGGCATGGACGTGGTGAAGAAGAACATCACCGCGCTCGGCGGCACGGTCGAGATCGATTCGGCCGAAGGCTACGGCATGAAGGTTTCGGTGCGCCTGCCGCTGACCCTCGCGATCATGGACGGCATGTCGATCGGCGTCGGCGACGAGTGCTACATCGTGCCGCTGGCCTCGGTGGTCGAATCGTTCCAGATCCAGCCGGGCATGATCAAGACCATCGGCGGCTCGGGCCGCGTGGTCGAGGTGCGCAAGGAATACATGCCGGTGATCGACCTGGAGCAGGTCTTCCACGTGCCGCGTTTCGACTTCGAGCATCACGGCGGCATCATGGTCGTTGTCGAGGCCGAAGGCGGCCGCGTGGCCCTGCTGGTGGACGAGCTGCTCGGCCAGCAGCAGGTGGTCGTGAAGAACCTCGAGGCCAACTACCGGCGCGTCGAAGACATCTCGGGCGCCACCATCATGGGCGACGGCCGGGTTGCGCTGATCCTCGATGTCGGCAGTCTGGTGCGCCACTCGCGGCACTGAAATCCGATACCCGCAAGATGTACAAGCTGCTGCGGAACCGCTCGATCCGGCAGCGTTTCATCCTGCTGACCGTGGCGATGGGCGTGCTGGTGCTGGTGCTGATCGGCGGTTCGCGCTGGACGCGTGACGATGCCGACCGCGAGTTCGACAAGGCGCTGACCGCGCAGATCGCCGCCACCGCTCAGGTCAACGTGCTGGGCCGCGGGCTGGAGCGCATGCGCCGGCTCGAACTGAGCATGATGGGCAACGCCAGCAACGCGCTCGAAGTCGATCGGCTGAAGGGCGAATGGCTGAGCGACCTGGCCAAGCTGCAACAGGGCTTCAAGGCGCTCGGCAGCGGCGAAGCGGCCGGTTCGCCGCGCGCCCTGCAATCGGCCCGCCTGCTCGACGCGCTCGCCGCTTACCGCAAGATCATCAAGCCGATCGGCCAGCAGCTCGCCGCCGCGACGATGGAAGCCAACGCCGCCTTTGCCTATGCGGCCGCTGCGGCGCCGCAGACGACGGCGATGCAATCCGCCCTCGAAGAATTGCTGAAACAGGCGCAAGCCTCGCTGGAGGAGACACGCAGCGCAGCGAAGGCGCGCGAGGCCACCGTGGGGCTGTTGAGTACGGCCTGCGGCCTCGTGATGCTGCTCGTGCTCGGCGGCGGCATGTGGCTCACCTATCGCTCGATCATCGCGCCGCTGAACCAGGCCAAACGGCTGGCGCAGCGCGTGGCCGGCGGCGACCTGTCAAGCGACCCGGTGGTCAAGGGCCGCGACGAGATGAGCGAGCTGACGCACGCGTTGATCGCGATGCAGGCCGGCCTGCGCACCATCGTCACCGAAGTTCGTTCGTCGACCGAGCGCATCGCCACCGCGAGCAGCGAGATCGCCAGCGGCAACCAGGATCTGAGCCTGCGCACCGAACAGACCGCCAGCAACCTGCAGCAGACAGCTTCGTCGATGGAGCATCTGACGCGCACCGTCACGCACAGCGCCGACGCCGCGCACAACGCCAACCAGCTCGTCGGCAGTGCCAGCGCGGTGGCCGCACGCGGCGGCGCGGTGGTCTCCCAGGTGGTTGCAACGATGAGCGAGATCGATGACCGCTCGAAGAAGATCGCCGACATCATCAGCACGATCGACGGCATCGCCTTCCAGACCAACATCCTGGCGCTGAATGCCGCCGTGGAAGCGGCCCGCGCCGGCGAAGAGGGCCGCGGCTTCGCGGTGGTGGCGGGCGAAGTGCGCGGCCTCGCGCAGCGCAGCGCCGCGGCGGCCAAGGAAATCAAGAGCCTGATCGGCGCCTCGGTCGAGAAGGTCGCGACCGGGACCCAGCTGGTGCACGACGCCGGCGCGACGATGGCCGAGATCGTCGAATCGGTGCGGCGCGTCACGGCCGTCGTCGGAGAGATCACCTCGACCTCGTCGGAGCAGAGCGCGGGCATCGGCGAAATCAACGCCTCGGTGACCCAACTCGACGCGATGACGCAGCAGAACTCGGCGCTGGTCGAACAGAGCGCCGCCGCCGCAGAAAGCCTGAAGGCCCAGGCGGCTCGCCTGGCCGGACTGGTCGCCACCTTTCGCCTCGATGCCCGCACCGAGCCGGCCGCGCTGACAGCGCCGGCCTGATCCGGCGTGCGCAGCGATGGCGCCCCCCGCCGGGGATCCCAAGCAGTACAGGAAAGCTGCCATGCAACTGAACCGACTCAGACTCGGCCCGCGCCTCACGATCGGCTTCGGCGCCGTGCTTGCCCTCACGCTCGCGATGATGGCGATGGCCTATCGAACGCAGATGGAGTCGAAGCAGCGCTTCGAAGCGGTCGCTGAGCTGCAGCGCCGCGCGGCGCTCGCCGACGACTGGATGGGCTTGACCTTGCTCAACATCAGCCGCGGCGTGGCGATCCTCAAGTCGGCGCCGAACACCGATGTCTCGGACTACTTCGATCCGAAGGTCAAGGCCACCAGCGCCGAGATCACCGCGATCCAGAAATCGCTGACCGACGTGGTCAGGAACGAAGAGGCGATCGCGCAGATGGCGCAGATCGCCAAGCTGCGCAAGACCTACGTGGCGACGCGAGAAGAGGCCTTCGCGATGATCAAGCAGCGCAACTACTCCGATCTGCCGCCGCTGATCGACAGCAAGCTGTTGCCGCAGGCGGATGCCTACGTGGCCTCGATCGGCAAGTTTCGCGACGTCGAGAAGAAGCTCGCTGCCGAGACATTGGCTTCGGCCGAAAACGCGGTCGATCACGGCTTGATCGTGCTCGGTGCACTGTGCGCCGTCTGCACCGGCATCGCGATCCTGCTGGCCTGGGCGATCACGCGCTCGGTGACGCGGCCGCTCAGCCGCGCGGTGCTGGCGACGGCCGCGATCGCGCAGGGCGACTTGTCGCGGCCGGTGGTCAGCGAGGGCCGCGACGAGGTGACCGAGTTGCTCGGCAGCGTGGCCTCGATGCAGGACTCGTTGCGCAGCCTGGTGGGCAACGTGCGCAGCTCGACCGACTCGATCGCCACCGCGAGCGGCGAGATCGCGACCGGCAGCAGCGACCTCGCCAACCGCACCGAACAGACGGCGAGCAATCTGCAGCAGACCGCTTCCTCGATGGAGCAGCTGACCAGCACCGTCAGGCAGAGCGCCGATTCGGCGCAGACCGCGAACCAGCTGGCCTCGTCCG
>Ga0207695_10010517_pt1:0-10000 | contig 11316 bp, 5 predicted proteins | sample KBSC54metaG_FD_184354 | JGI IMG/M metagenome (GOLD analysis project Ga0207695, IMG submission 184354) | Corn rhizosphere microbial communities from Kellogg Biological Station, Michigan, USA - KBS C5-4 metaG (SPAdes) (version 2) | ecosystem: Host-associated > Plants > Roots > Rhizosphere... | reverse complement strand
GAGTTGCCCGGTTGACCATCCGTACGTGGTGGTGCCGGCGCTCATGGGTGGAACATCACAGAAGTCACACACTGTTGGGTCCTGAGGAAACAGCGAGCCGGTTCTCTTAACTGAGACCGGCTGTTGTCTTCTTCAGAGCCGGATCGCCTGGCGATCGCATACCGGGTCCTTCGGGATCGTCTGGTGCGTTCACTGGTCCAGGTGGTGAGCCGGTGGGTGTTTGAGATCTGAACAGTGGATGCGAGCATCTTTGTGGCCAAGTTTTTAAGGGCGCACGGTGGATGCCTTGGCACCAGGAGCCGATGAAGGACGTGGTAGACCGCGAAAGGCCTCGGGGAGCTGTCAAACGAGCTGTGATCCGAGGGTGTCCGAATGGGGGAACCCGGCCGTATGTGAGTGCGGTCACCCACGCCTGAATATATAGGGCGTGTGGAGGGAACGACGGGAAGTGAAACATCTCAGTACCGTCAGGAAGAGAAAACAACAGTGATTCCGGGAGTAGTGGCGAGCGAAACCGGATGAGGCTAAACCGTCTGCGTGTGATACCCGGCAGGGGTTGCGCAGGCGGGGTCGTGGGACTTTCTGGTCAGATCTGCCGGTCTGGCACGGAGTAAGAAACCAGTTGTGTAGTCGAAGGCGATGCGAAAGCGCCGGCATAGTGGGTAACACCCCCGTAGACGAAACATTGCTGGCTCCGAGGAAGTATCCCAAGTAGCACGGGGCCCGAGAAATCCCGTGTGAATCTGGCGGGACCACCCGCTAAGCCTGAATACTCCCTGGTGACCGATAGCGGACTAGTACCGTGAGGGAAAGGTGAAAAGTACCCCGGGAGGGGAGTGAAAGAGTACCTGAAACCGTGTGCCTACAAGCCGTGGGAGCTACGCCGTGCTGGATTCATCCAGTCATGGTTGTGACCGCGTGCCTTTTGAAGAATGAGCCTGCGAGTTAGCGTTGTGTGGCGAGGTTAACCCGGGTGGGGTAGCCGTAGCGAAAGCGAGTCCGAATAGGGCGTTTGAGTCGCACGACCTAGACCCGAAGCGTGGTGATCTAGCCATGGGCAGGGTGAAGCGCGGGTAAGACCGCGTGGAGGCCCGAACCCACCAGGGTTGAAAACCTGGGGGATGACCTGTGGTTAGGGGTGAAAGGCCAATCAAACCACGTGATAGCTGGTTCTCCCCGAAATGCATTTAGGTGCAGCGTCGTGTGTTTCTTCCCGGAGGTAGAGCACTGGATGGTCTAGGGGGCCTACAAGCTTACCGAAATCAGCCAAACTCCGAATGCCGGTGAAGTGATAGCGCGGCAGTGAGACGGCGGGGGATAAGCTTCGTCGTCGAGAGGGAAACAGCCCAGAACACCGGCTAAGGCCCCTAAGCGTGTGCTAAGTGGGAAAGGATGTGGAGTCGCATAGACAACCAGGAGGTTGGCTTAGAAGCAGCCACCCTTGAAAGAGTGCGTAATAGCTCACTGGTCAAGTGATTCCGCGCCGACAATGTAGCGGGGCTCAAGTACACCGCCGAAGCCGTGTCATTCATACATGTAGTCTGTCGGGTTAGTAGCCCGGCCAGGCGTATGGATGGGTAGGGGAGCGTCGTGCAGCCAGTGAAGCCTCAGGGTGACCTAGGGGTGGAGGCTGCACGAGTGAGAATGCAGGCATGAGTAGCGAATGCGACGTGAGAAACGTCGCCGCCGGATGACCAAGGGTTCCTGGGCCAGGCTAATCCGCCCAGGGTGAGTCGGGACCTAAGGCGAGGCCGACAGGCGTAGTCGATGGACAACGGGTTGATATTCCCGTACCCGCGAAGGTCCGCCCAATGTTGAATCAGGTGATGCTAAGCCCGTGAAGCCCCCCAGAACCTTCGGGTTCCGGGTGTGGTGGAGCCGGTGGCCCGATCTTGTAGTAGGCAAGCGATGGTGTGACGCAGGAAGGTAGCCCAGCCCGGGCGGTGGTTGTCCCGGGGTAAGGATGTAGGACGGTGTGTAGGCAAATCCGCACGCCATGTGTCTGAGATCTGATGCCGAGCCCGTAGGGGCGAAGTGGGTGATCCTATGCTGTCGAGAAAAGCATCTAGCGAGGACTGAGCGGCCCGTACCCCAAACCGACACAGGTGGTCAGGTAGAGAATACCGAGGCGATCGGGTGAACCGTGGTTAAGGAACTCGGCAAAATACCTCCGTAACTTCGGGAGAAGGAGGGCTCCAACTGGTGATGGCATTTACTGCCTGAGCTGGGGGGAGTCGCAGAGACCAGCGAGAAGCGACTGTTTACTAAAAACACAGGTCCGTGCGAAGTCGCAAGACGATGTATACGGACTGACGCCTGCCCGGTGCTGGAACGTTAAGGGGACCGGTTAGGAAGCAATTCCGAAGCTGAGAACTTAAGCGCCAGTAAACGGCGGTGGTAACTATAACCATCCTAAGGTAGCGAAATTCCTTGTCGGGTAAGTTCCGACCTGCACGAATGGCGTAACGACTTCTCGACTGTCTCAACCACGGACCCGGCGAAATTGCACTACGAGTAAAGATGCTCGTTTCGCGCAGCAGGACGGAAAGACCCCAGGACCTTCACTACAGCTTGATATTGGTGTTCGACTCGGTTTGTGTAGGATAGGTGGGAGGCTGTGAAGCTCGGACGCTAGTTCGGGTGGAGCCGGCGTTGAAATACCACTCTGATCGTGTTGGATGTCTAACCTCGGTCCGTGATCCGGATCAGGGACAGTGTCTGGTGGGTAGTTTAACTGGGGCGGTTGCCTCCTAAAGAGTAACGGAGGCGCCCAAAGGTTCCCTCAGCCTGGTTGGCAATCAGGTGGCGAGTGCAAGTGCACAAGGGGGCTTGACTGTGAGACCGACAGGTCGAGCAGGTGCGAAAGCAGGGACTAGTGATCCGGCCATGGCTTGTGGAAGCGTGGTCGCTCAACGGATAAAAGGTACCCTGGGGATAACAGGCTGATCTTCCCCAAGAGTCCATATCGACGGGATGGTTTGGCACCTCGATGTCGGCTCGTCGCATCCTGGGGCTGGAGTAGGTCCCAAGGGTTGGGCTGTTCGCCCATTAAAGCGGTACGCGAGCTGGGTTTAGAACGTCGTGAGACAGTTCGGTCCCTATCCGCTGCGCGCGCAGGAGACTTGAGAAGGGCTGTCCCTAGTACGAGAGGACCGGGATGGACGGACCTCTGGTGTGCCAGTTGTTCTGCCAAGAGCATGGCTGGTTGGCTACGTTCGGGAAGGATAACCGCTGAAAGCATCTAAGCGGGAAACCTGCTTCAAGATGAGGTCTCCCACCCACTTGATGGGGTAAGGCTCCCGGTAGACCACCGGGTTGATAGGCCGGGCGTGGAAGCATCGTGAGGTGTGGAGCGGACCGGTACTAATAGGCCGAGGGCTTGACCACAAAGCTGACTCTTCTACAGCGTCTACGCTGCTCGCATCCACTGTTTAGATCTGAGACCCCTACCGGTCCAGCGCTGTAGGCGCTGCTGGTTGTCTCGTAGTGTTACGGCCGCCATAGCGGTGGGGAAACGCCCGGTCCCATTCCGAACCCGGAAGCTAAGCCCGCCAGCGCCGATGGTACTGCCAGGGGGACCTGGTGGGAGAGTAGGACGCGGCCGGACTAAAATTCACGAAGCCCCCTCCGGGATCCGGAGGGGGCTTCGTCGCGTTTGGCCCTTTCTTCCCTGGTGCGGGAGGATGGACCCCGACTCATCACAGGAACAGGAGCCGCATCCACATGTCACCCTCACCGGACCGCCGCCCGGGCCGCTCCGACCGGGACCGCGACCGAGCCCAGGGGCCCCGCGGCGGCAGCGACAACAGGCGTCCCGCCGACGACCGCTCGGGCCGGACCAGCGCCGGCGACCGAGGAGGCCGCTCCGGCCCCGGCTACGGTGACCGCACCGGCGACCGCGGCTCGCGCGGTGGCTATGGCGACCGGCCCGGCTCGCGTGACAACCGGGGCGACCGTGACTCCGGTGGCCGTGGGGGCTACGGGGACCGTGACTCCGGCGGCAACCGCGGCGGCTATGGCGACCGCGGTTCTGGTGGCGGCCGGGGTGGTTATGGCGACCGTGACTCCGGTGGCAGCCGTGGCGGTTACGGCGACCGGGATTCCGGTCGTGGTCGCGGTGGCTATGGCGACCGCGATTCTCGGGGCGGGGACCGCGGGCGTGGTGGCTACGGCGACCGCGATTCCCGGGGTGGCTTCGGAGACCGTGACTCGCGCGGCGGGTTCGGTTCGCGCGAGGGCCGGGGTTCCGACTCGCGCGGTGGCTCCGACTCGCGGGGCGGCTACGGGGATCGTGACTCGCGTGGCGGTTCGCGGTATGGCGACCGTGATTCGCGCGGCGGTTCCAGCGGCTCGCGGTACGGGGATCGGGATTCGCGCGGCGGATCCGGTTCGCGCGAGGGCCGCGGTTCTGACTCGCGCGGCGGCTACGGCGACCGGGGTGGTCGCGGTTCCGCCGGTTATGGGGACAGGGATTCGCGCGGTGGCTTCGGCGACCGCGACTCGCGCGGCGGTGGCCGTGGCGACCGGGATTCGCGGGGCGGCTTCGGCTCACGCGAGGGCCGTGGCTCCGACTCGCGCGGTTTCTCGGGGCGCGGCGGGTACAGCGATCGGGATTCCCGGGGCGGTGACCGTGATTCGCGCGGCGGTTCCGGCTATGGCGACCGTGACTCGCGGGGTCGTAGCGACTCCCGGGGTGGCTTCGGTGGTCGTGACTCGGGCGGCGGCTACGCGGCGCGTGGCGACCGTGATGCGCGGGGCGGCTCGCGCCCGTACGGCGGGGATCGGGACTCGCGTGGTGGTGACTCGCGGGGTGGCTTCTCGGGCGACCGCAGCCGTGGCGGCTACGGTGACCGTGATGCGCGCGGCGGCTCCAGCTACGGTGACCGCGGCGGCTCGCGCTCGTTCAGCGGCGACCGTGACTCGCGGGGTGGCTCCGGCAGCCGGGGCGGCGACCGCGATCGTGGCGGTTTCGGCACGCGGGACGGGGAGCGCTCGTCCGGTGGTGGCCGTGGCGGGTATGGCGATCGGGACTCCCGTGGCGGCTTCTCCCGCGACCGCGGCAATGATCGCGACCGTGGGGGCTTCGGCTCTCGGGACAGCGACCGCGACCGTGGCGGCTTCGGCTCCCGTGACAGCGACCGCAGCCGTGGCGGGTATGGCGATCGGGACTCCCGCGGAGGCTTCTCGCGTGATCGCGACCGCCGTGACAACTTCGCCGGCGATCGTGGAGACCGCGGCGATCGTGGAGATCGTGGCGACCGGGCCGGCAGCGAGTTCGGCTCGCCGCGTGGCTTCGGCGACGACAGCTCCGCTCGTGGCTTCGCCGATGAGGACTCGCGCGGTGGCTTCGACCAGCGGGAGGGCGGCGGGGCCGGCTTCGCGGCCGGCGAGGTCCGCGAGGCCGAGGACGTGCTGGAGATCTCGCCCGACGCGACCATCGACAAGCTCGACAAGGACATCCAGGACGAGCTCGCTCAGCTGCTGAGGTCCAAGGCCACGCTGGTCGCGGGCCACCTGGTCATGGCCGGCCAGAACCTCGACGAGGACGCCGAGCTCGCCTACCGGCATGCGCGGACGGCGATGAAGCTCGCGCCGCGTCTGGCCTCGACGCGGGAGGCCGCCGGGCTGGCCGCGTACCTGACCGGGCGGTACTCCGAGGCGCTGGCCGACCTGCGGACCGTGCGGCGGATCACCGGGACCAACGACCACTGGGCCGTCATGGCCGACTGCGAGCGGGGACTGGGACGTCCGGAGCGTGCTCTGGCCATGGCCGCCGCGCCGGAGGCCAAGACGCTCGACAAGGAGACCCAGATCGAGCTGCGCATGGTCGCGGCCGGAGCCCGGCTGGACATGGAGCAGCCCGAGGCGGCCGTGGTGCAGCTGCAGGGCGCCGACCTGACGCCGGCGAAGATCCAGCCCTGGACCGCCCGCCTGCGCTACGCCTACGCCGAGGCGCTGCTCGCCGCCGAGCGTGAGGACGAGGCCCGCGACTGGTTCATGCGCGCCGCCGACGCCGACTCCGAGGGCCTCACCGATGCCGCCGAGCGCGTCGACGAGCTCGACGGCATCGCCTTCGACGAGTACGAGGACGAACTCGACGCGGAGGACGGCGAGGGCACCGAGGACGGCGACGTCGACGGTGCCGACGAGGCCGAGCACCGTGCCGACGACTTCGAGGACGACGAAGACGCCGAAGACGCCGACATCGACGAGGACGAGGACGAGTTCGACAACGAAGACGACGAGGACGAAGAGGACGAGTTCGATGAGGAGGACGCGCACCGCTCCGAGCTGAGCGCCGACTCCGAGGACGACCTCGACGGCTCCGACCTCGACGACCTCGACGACCACCGGGACCCCGGTCGGGACCACCCCGACCACCCCGAGTCCGACACTCACTGACCCCGAACCCACTGACCGGCGGCCGCCCCCCAGGGCGGCCGCCGGTCAGTCGTTTTCCCACTCCGGATCCACCGCACGTCCCAACTCCCTATTGCCCCAGGCCGCTTTGAGGTGAAGGATCGGAACCATCGACGTTACCCGTCGGTAGCGATCGGCCGGACACCCTCCGGAGCAACCAGCTCCGACTCAACCCGCCCCCGACCGAACCACATCCGACCGCGAACCACGTCCGACCCCCGGCCACCGCCGACCAGCACCGCCCCCGACCAGCACCGCCCACCCCTCCCTCCGCACGGAAGAGGCAGTCAGCCATGAGCGATCAGGGTTCAGCTAACGGCGCGGCTGTCGGCGTCCTGGAACCAGGCGCCCCCAGTTTCGTCTCCTACGACCCCGCCGACGGCGGCGAGGTCGCCACCTTCCCCGCCATGACCGCCGACCAGGTGAACGCGGTCGTGGCCGAGGCCCGCCAGGCCTTCGCCTGGTGGTCCGCCCTCCCCTGGGCCGACCGCGAGCGCCGGCTGCGCAAGTGGGCCGGCGTCATCACCCGCGGCTTCGACGAGCTGTGCGAGCTGATGCACCGCGAGAACGGCAAGCCCCGCCAGGACGCCTTCCTGGAGGTCTTCCTCGCCGTCGAGCACATCGGCTGGGCCGCCGGCCACGCGCGCAAGGTCCTGCACCCGCGCCGCGTCGGCACCGGCCTGCTGATGTCCAACCACGCCGCGACGCTGGAGTACCAGCCGCTCGGCGTGGTCGGCGTCATCGGCCCGTGGAACTACCCGGTGTTCACCCCGATGGGGTCGATCGCCTACGCGCTGGCCGCCGGCAACGCCGTGGTGTTCAAGCCCTCGGAGTACACCACGGCGATCGGCAAGTGGATCGTCGACGCCTTCGAGCAGGCCAACCCCGACGCGCCGCACAAGGTGCTGCGGCTGGTCACCGGGACCGGGCCGACCGGGGCCGCGCTGTGCGAGTCGGGCGTGGACAAGATCGCGTTCACCGGCAGCGCGCGGACCGGCCGCAAGGTCATGGCCGCGTGCGCGCCCTCGCTCACGCCGGTGCTCATGGAGTGCGGCGGCAAGGACGCGATGATCGTGGCCGGCGACGCGGACCTGGCCAAGGCCGCCGACGCCGCGCTGTGGGGCGCGATGTCCAACGCCGGGCAGACCTGCGTGGGCATCGAGCGGGTCTACGTCGTGGACTCGGTGAAGGACAAGTTCGTCGCCGAGCTGACCTCGCAGATCCAGAAGCTCGCGCTGACCCCCGGCGAGGGCCCGGACGCCGCCTACGGACCGATGACCATGCCCTCGCAGATCGACATCGTGCGCCGGCACATCGACGACGCGATCGCCAAGGGCGCCACGGCGCTGGTCGGCGGCAGCGGTGCGGTGCAGGCGCCGTACGTCGAGCCGACCGTGCTCCTGGACGCGCCCGAGGACTCCAGCGCGGTGCGCGAGGAGACCTTCGGCCCGACGATCACGGTCAAGGGCGTGCGCGACGTGGAGGAGGCGATCCAGCTCGCCAACGCCACCGACTACGGCCTGGGCGCCTCGGTCTTCGCCCGCCGGGGCGGGGCGGCCATCGCCCGCCGGCTGCGCAGCGGCATGACCTCGGTCAACGCCGTCATCGCCTTCGCCGGCATCCCGGGCCTGCCCTTCGGCGGGGTCGGGGAGTCCGGCTTCGGCCGCATCCACGGCGCCGACGGCCTGCGCGAGTTCGCCCGCCCGAAGGCGATCACCCGCCGCCGGTACTCGACGCCGTTCGAGCCGACGACGTTCGCCCGCAACCCGAAGACGCTCACGATCATGCGGAAGTACGCCGAGACGCGCTACGGCCGCAAGAAGTAGGGCAGCCCGCTGTACTGAAGAACGCCGCGGTGCCGGATACCCTGAGTCCGGTTCCGCGGCGTTCTGCTGTCCTGAGCAGGCATTGAGCAGGTGTGATCAGAGCGGCCACGCGCGCGGCCGGCCGATCAGAAGCCCCGTCCGCGCAGCCGGTCCATGTCCCGCCGGTCCCGCTTCGTCGGCCGCCCGGCCCCGCGATCGCGCACCGCGACCCGGACGAACAGCTCGCGCGGCGGAGGCGGCGGGCTGTTGTCGACGTAGCACTCGGCGGCGGCCGGGGGCCCGACCCGCTTGCTGATCAGCTTGCTGACCACCACGACCCGCTCGCGCTGGTCCTGCCGCACCCGCACCTCGTCGCCGACGCGCAGCTGGTGCGAGGGCTTCACGCTCTCGTTGTTGACCTTCACGTGCCCGCCCCGGCAGGCGTCGGCGGCCATGGAGCGGGACTTGGTCAGCCGCACCGACCAGATCCAGCTGTCCACGCGGACGGTGGCGGCGGTCTCGGAGGTCATGAACGTGACTTTAACCGGCGGCGCTCACGAATGCAGACACAATTCGTTGCCCTCCGGGTCGGCGATGGTGATCCAGCGCGACGGCCCCTGCTCGCCCCGGTAGAGCTCGGTGGCGCCCCGCGCGGTGAGCCGGGCCAGCTCGCTCTCCAGGTTGCCCTCGCCGACCCGCACGTCCAGGTGCAGCCGGTTCTTCACCGTCTTCGGCTCCGGCACGGCCTGGAACAGGATGCGCGAGCCGGGCCCGGCGTCCTTGCCGTCGGGGTGGACGATCGCCTGCCCGAGGGCCCACACCAGCACGCCGTTGTGCGTCTTGGTGTCGGCCTCGGTCGCGTGCCCGGCGGCGACCATCGTGCGGATGAAGTCCTCGTTGGAGGGTTCCAGGTCCCATCCGATCGCCTCGGCCCACCAGTCGGCCAGGGTGTGCGGATCGGCGGAGTCGACGACGACTTGGTAGGTGAAGGCCATGATCCGACGCTACCGGCCGCCTCCGACAAGCGCTCCCTGTGCGACCTCCGGAGCGGGCTCGGAGCTGCTACTTCTTGGTGGCGTAGATCGTCTTCTCGTAGCTGTCGCCGTAGTACTCGGTCAGCTCCTCCAGCGACTCGCGCGTCCACTGCACCGACTTCACGATGGCGGCGTGCGGCGGCAGCTGGTCGGGGTCCCATGTCGCCGGCTTCCAGAGGGAGGAGCGCAGGAACGCCTTCGGGCAGTGGAAGAAGATCTGCTCGATGTCCACCTCCAGCGCCATGATCGGCCGGTGCCCCTTGACGACCATGTCGTCGAAGTACGGAGCGTCGCGCACCAGGCGCGCCCGGCCGTTGACGCGCAGCGTCTCGTTGCGGCCCGGCACGACGAAGATCAGGCCGACGTGCGGATTGCGCAGGATGTTGTGATAGCCGTCGGCGCGCCGGTTGCCGGGGCGCTCGGGGATGGCCAGCCGGGTATCGTCGAGGACCTTCACGAAGCCGGCCGGGTCGCCCTTGGGAGAGACGTCGCAGTTGCCCTGGTCGTCGCTCGTGGACAGGAAGCACAGCGGCGAGGCGGCCAGCCACTGCCGGTCGATCGGCTTGAGCCGGACGCGCTCCTTGTTGATCGCCCGCTCCATCGGCTCGCCGAGCAGGGCACGGAGTTCGGCTTCGGTGGTGATGACGGCTTCGGTCACGGCGGCTTCGCTTACGGCGGCTTCGGTCACGGCGGCCCCTCCCCAGAGGTAATGGCCCGCTTGCTCGACGGGCCCCTACCAGG
>Ga0207695_10010510_pt1 | contig 11321 bp, 8 predicted proteins | sample KBSC54metaG_FD_184354 | JGI IMG/M metagenome (GOLD analysis project Ga0207695, IMG submission 184354) | Corn rhizosphere microbial communities from Kellogg Biological Station, Michigan, USA - KBS C5-4 metaG (SPAdes) (version 2) | ecosystem: Host-associated > Plants > Roots > Rhizosphere > Soil... | reverse complement strand
GCTGCGTTGGCGAGCCTGACAGTTGACTCCTGTCGCACGCTGGCCCTGCCGGGCGTCGTCGTCGCGGATCAGATCGGCGCGCTATTGGCCCTGGCGGTCAGCTCCGAACCCAGTTGCCGCCCACCGGCGAGCCTGTTGGATCAGCTCGTTGCATCACTGCGCGAGCGCTTTCAGGATCCCGATCTGACTGCCGATTCGGTTGCCGCTCAGCTCGGGATTTCCCGCCGCTTGCTGTTCCTGACGTTCAGCCGCGCACGCACGACTTTCATCGATCGGCTCATGGAACTGCGACTCGAGCACGCCCAGCGCATGCTCCTCGACCCGCACTCGCGGGATTTGCCTATCGGCGAGATATCCGCTCGATCCGGGTTTGCCGATCCCAGTCACTTCGCCCGCCGATTTCGGCAACGCTATGGAGCCAGGCCGACGCAGTTGCGCCGGTCCGTGACGGGATAGATCGGCCGGGCTGCCGCCTCGTTTGTGCGTGTCAAAAAGAGCGTCCTATGCGGTCATGCCCCCATCCACGACCAGCGTGCTCCCGGTGATGAAGCTGCTCTGCTCGCTGGCGAGGAACAGCACTGAGCGGGCGATCTCTTCGGGCGCGGCATGCCGGTGCAACGGAATCAGATCGTCGAAGAAGCTGCCCGCGTCACGACCCAAAACGGTGCTCAACTTCTGTTCGATCTGGTTCTGGAACGTGTTGCGGGTCGGTCCCGGGTGGATGGTGTTGACTCTGATGCGGCGTGCGGCCGCCTCCTTGGCGACGCTGCGCATGAGTCCGACCTGCGCGTGCTTGGCGGTGATGTAAGCATACGGGCCGGGATCGCCCCGCAAGCCTACCACGCTGGAGGTGATGATGACGCTGCCTCCATCGTTCATCTGGGGGATGCCGTACTTGCAGGCGAGAAAAGCGCCGCGGACGTGAACTCTCAGGACCTCATCAAACACATCCTCGGGAAATTCCGCCAGCGGGCTGATGCTACCGGCGTTACCCGCATTGCTGAAGATCACATCGATCTTCCCCCACCTCTCGAGCGTGGCGCGGAGGTATCCCTGCGTCTGCGACGCACTGCCCACGTCAGCTACCTGGGTGGCCACACGATCCGCGGCGATACCGTCCGCAATGAGCTTTGCCATGCACCGGTCCAGATTGTCCCGGGCCACGTCCACCAACATGACACGAGCCCCCTCGGCCAGGAATGCCTGGACGGAGGCGAACCCGATGCTCCCGCCCCCGCCGGTCACCACGCAAACGCGATCCTGAAGCTGTCTCATCGGAAAGTCATCCCCGCTCATTCGACCCAGACATCCAGCAGGATCGGCTCCTGGGAGTTGCAGGCCTCGATCAGCCGCGCATTCAGCCGATCAGCGCGGTCTACGCGCGCGGCCCTGCAGCCCTGTCCTTGTGCGAGCGCACAGAAGTCGATACCGGAAAGGTTGGTTCCCACCACACGATCCAACCCGAAGTGCGTGCCAAACTGTTCCAGAGCGGCATAGCGCCGGTTGTTGACGATCACAAAGACGATGGGCAGTCGCAGCTTCACTGCAGACCACAGCCCTTGAATGGCGTACAGGCTCGAGCCGTCGCCCAGTAAAGCGACGACCTTCTTACCGGGCCGACCCAGCGCGACACCCACGGCCGCCGGCAACCCGTGTCCCAGGCCTCCACTTGCACAGGTGTAGAAGGTGTCGCGCTCCAGGATCGGAAGGTCATCGTGTAGGGCACCGCGCGTGCTGGGAGCCTCTTCGACGATAATGCTGTCTCGTGGCCGGGTGGCTGCGAGTTGTTGTAACAGATACCGCTCAGTCAGTGGGGACCCGGCAACCGCGGGACCGCGCTGCAAGCGCTCAGGCGTGGCGCGCGGCGGCGGATTCGGTCCGTTGAGAAGCTCCGCGATGCCTGACTTCAAACCGGTCACGATGGAGATCCCAACAGGCGCCATGGCAGCCTGTGAAGGATCGTCGGTGAGCTGTATCAGCCTTGCCAGAGGCGGAATATGCGGCCCGAACCCCTCGACGTGGTATGTAAACACGGGTGCGCCCAGCGCGACGATCAGATCGCTACCGGCCAGCGCGACGACGATACGCTCCCGGTCCGCCGCGAGAAACCCACCGAAGAGCTCGTGATCCTCAGGAAAGCTGCACCGGGAGGACATCGGGCTCACGAACACTTTCGCTCGATGCCGTTCCGCCAGTGCAATCACCTCGTCCCAGGCGTCGTCCCGCGCGACTCCCGCACCCACCACGAGGACCGGCCGCTCGGCCTGCGACAGTTGCTTCGCTGCGGCAGCCAACATGGCAAGGTCGCCCGTGACTTGCCTGCTCACCTGGCGCCCTGCCATCGGTAGGCAAACACGATCCCAGTCGTCCACCGGTATGGACACCAGCGTGGGTCCTTGCGGAGATTGCATGGCCGTGTAGTAAGCCCGCGCGAGGGCCGCGGGCACGTCCTCGGCGCGTGCCGGCTCGCAGCTCCACTTTACGTACGGCTTGGGTAATTCGGTGGCCTGCACGGAAAAAAGGAAGGGCTCATAGGGCAGAATCGAACGCGCCTGCTGACCGGCGGTAATGACCAGCGGCGTCTGGTTCTTGAAAGCCGTAAAGATATTACCCATCGCATGGCCAACACCCACAGCGGAGTGCAGATTTACGAGGGCGGCATTACGCGTTGCCTGCGCGTAGCCATCGGCCATCCCGACGACGATCGACTCCTGCAGGCCGAGGACGTAACGGAAGTCCTGCGGGAAGTCTCGGAACATCGGGAGTTCCGTAGATCCGGGGTTACCAAACACGGTGGTCATCCCAAATTCGCGCAGGAGCCCGAGAGCCGCTTCCCGTACGGTCACGGTCCCGGCCGTGGGTTCCAGTTGATTCATGGTTCCGTTGCCTCCAGCAAAGCGTTATAGGTTCCGCGCGTTCATTTCCCGCGCGATGTGCTTTGCCTGTCGCAGTGTGAGGGCGACGATCGTCAAGGTTGGATTGGCCGACCCCGGCGTGGTGAGCACGCTGCCGTCCGAGATAAACAGGTTCGGGACATCATGTGCCCTGCCGTAGGCGTTCGTGACGCCATCGCGAGGATCCTTGCTCATCCGAGCCGTGCACAGGTTGTGTGTCGCGGGTGTTTGACGCGAAGTCGTGGTCCGCAACGCACCCACCGACTCGTAGAGCGCCCTCCCCTGGCGCTGTGCGTGAGTCCGCATCGCCATATCGTTAGGATGCTCATCGGAGTGGATGTTGGCTACAGGTAACCCGAATGTGTCCTTCACGTCCTGATTGAGGGTGATCCGATTCGTCGCGCGCGGCAGGTCTTCGCCATTGATGAGCATACCGGCCAAAGACGCGTAGTGATCCATGAAAAAGGCCAGGTCCCGTCCCCACAGCGTGGATGGGAAACCGGCGAGCGGCAGACTCGGGAGGTCCAGGGCGGCCAGCTCGAGGTGGTAGCCTCCGGAGAATCCGCGCGACGGGTCATGTTTGGTTTCGTCCTCGATGAGGCCGGCAAGGGTGGTGCCACGATAAAAGTGGATCGGTTTGTCAAAGGCGCCCCAGATGAAACCGGCCACGTGGTGGCAGAAGTGACGTCCCACCTGGTCGGTGGAGTTAGCGAGACCGTGTGGAAACCGGGCGGACTCCGAGAGGAGCAGCAGGCGTGTCGTTTCGACACTGTTGCACGCTACGCAAACAACCCGAGCCTTCTGACGTTGCTCACGACCCTGCGAATCGCGGTAGACGACCCCCGTAACGCGGCCATCATTGCCGTGCTCGACGCGCACGGCTCGGCTCTGCGCTCGCAGATCCAGGTTGCCGGTGGCTTCGGCCCGCGGGATTTCCGTATACAGCGTGCTCCATTTGGCGCCGGTCTTGCAGCCCTGGATGCAAAAGCCCTGTTGGATACAGAAGCCCCGATCGTCGGCCGGCCGTGAGTTGATAGCCATATAACCGGTGTGGACGTGTTTGTAACCGATCCGCTTCGCCCCGTTGTACATCACTTTGAAGTGGTTCGAAGCGGGTAGGCCCGGATTACCGTGACGTCGGGTCACCACCATTCGCTGTTCTGCGAGCTCGTAGTAGTGCTCGAGCTCCGCGTACTCGATTGGCCAGTCGATGAGTGAGGTGCCGTTCACCTCGCCATACGTGGTGCGGGCGCGCAGTTCCCAGTCGCGCAAGCGCGGCGTGGCGCCTGTCCAGTGCACCGTTGTGCCGCCGACTGTCTTGCAGGTCCAGGAGGGCATCCCGGGGAAGTCCTGAGGAACGGTCCAGGAGCCGGTGGAGGTTCTGCGATCGAGCCAGGTGAGTTGCGCGAAGGCTTCGCCCGGACTCTGCGAGAACGTTGCAAGCGACTGGCGTGCACCGGCCTCGAGCAACACTACCCTGATCCCGCGGCGCGTGAGCTCATGGGCGAGAGTACCGCCTCCCGCGCCTGAGCCGATGATGACGACCGCGTTGGAGTCGTCGTTGGCAATGAGAGCCATGTCAGGTCAATCCGGGTACATACGAGGGCTCGAAGACCATCAGGGTTCCTGGCCTGGCACGGGGCCACTATCCTCCAGCGGTACATCCGGTAACCACGTGAGATCGTTGAAACCTCGCGACAGATAGCCACCTTTGGAGAAGGCTTCGCCCTCATAGCCGAAATGAGAGTAAGCCAGCGCAGAGGAGTACAGGGTTTGCAGGGTGTTGGACCGGAGCAGCCGGAAAAATTCGGAATGCTCCAGGGACTTCAGTGTTCGAACGCGTTGCTGCTCACTGTCCGAGGCAAAGCGCTTCCCAAGGTGGTTCAGCCCTGAATTGAGGGTGGTGTATGTTGGAGCATCTGCGGCGGCCTGGTCGATTGCCGTCACGACGGACCTGTACGCCTGGTCCGGTAGTCCATCGTGGGGTGCGATCGTGCGGGCTACAGCTGTCAGAATGGCTGCCTGCTCAGGAGTCAGAATCTTCAGCTCGCCGTCTGTCGCTCGTGCCGTTGCGATCCAGCCGAGCGGAACTCCCACCCACCACAGGCCCGGCACCACCGCACTTGTCACGACGAACTGGCGTCGTTGGATGAAACGCCCGGCCGGAGAGTCGTTCGTATCCATAGCCCCCTCGCCAGCACTGCACTGCTTCTAGGGTAGCGGGTCGGGCATGGGAGCGCGCGGCTCAACGTGCACTCGTGGCGTCCGAAAGTGCAATGCGCTTTGCACCTTCAGCCGCATTTTGTGCTTGCGTCCGCGCGCCAGGTTCAATGCCTACTCCTTGAACGGCACCGCTCCTTCCGCCTAGCCCTGCAGCGAAGGATCACCCGCGCTCGAGCTTGATGGGAACTGCCGTTCCCATCCACGAGCTGCGATTCAATTCTCCGGGGAGGGGCCATCAGCCGTGATCATGGCGCGCACGGACTACGCGCCGTCAATTCTTGATGGAGAATTGCACAGCCACCGTCCGTGGGGGGTCCGGATAGGCGAACGTAGAACCGTTGCCTCCGGTCAGGGGATTGCGGTACGAGGCTGTAGCCTTGTCTGCGAGGTTGCGGCCAATCACGGCGACCTCCCAACGTTCATCCTCTGGACCATATCCCACGCGCAGGTCGTACTTGGCGTACCCCGACTGTTGAAGGAGCGGGTCTGCGGTCGCTACAGTGAAGAACTTGGACGTGAAGTACACGAGTGGATCAACACGCAGCGATCGGCCGGCCAGCGGCAACGTAATATTGGCTCCGATATTGCCGCTGAACTCAGGGGAGTACGGCCGACGCTTACCCGTCAGATCCTGTACGCAGGACGAGCCGACCAGCGCGGTTTGCTCCATGGTGCACACGCCGTTGGGGTAGTCACGATACTTCGAGTCGAGATACGCAATATCCGCATTGAGGGTGAACATGGAAGTGGCTCGGAAGCTCAATCCGAGCTCGACACCCTGGGCACGCGCTTGCGCGGCATTCGCGACCGTGCTGACCGAGATTCCGCCCGGGAATGTGATCAGGGTTTCCTGAAGCCCTCTATAGTCGCTCCTGAATACAGCCGTGTTGAGGGTCAGCCGCCGCTCGAGCAGCGAGGTTTTCAGGCCGACCTCGTAGGCGTTGACAGTCTCAGGCCCAAAGACCGCCCCATCATTGGCGCCGCTAAAGCCGCCCGCTTTGAATCCCTTCGAGTAACTCACGTATCCCATGACACCCGGCGCGAAGTCATACTGGACACCCGCCGAAGGCATGAACTTCTTGTCGGTGCGATAGGGAACGGCGAAGTCATTGAGGTTCGTTGCGAAGATCTGACCAAACACGGCTTGCGTGATCGGGTCAAACGGTACGAACTTGCTGAAATCGGCGTCCGGCGCGGCGCCAAAACCATCGTATCGATGGGCTGTTTTGTGAACGACGGTGTAGCGCGAACCGAGGTTGATCCGCATCGCCTCGAGAGGATGGAACGTGACGGAGGCGAAGCCCGACCAGGTGTCATCGCGATAGCGCTGACCGTTGGTTCCGGAGACAGGCGTCGTGGCATCCGTGGTGCCCAGCGGATTGAACAGTCCAAACGGCAGGAAGTAGGCACCAAAACCGTTGAAAATATCGTTTTTGAGATGCGAGTAATAGGCGCCGGCCATGTATTCGAACGGCCCGTCCGTCTGCGATTGCAGGCGGATCTCTTGACTAATCTGGGTGACTTCCTCGGTGTAGGGCGAGACTGCCTGGCTGTAGTCGTCGACACCGCCGGCGGCCACAGGTACCAGCTCAACTCGTGAATCGTAGTTGTGATGAAAGTAGCCGGTGATCCCCACCAGGGCAACGGGGCCCAGATCCAGGGTATTGGTGAGGCCGGCTTCCTGGAAACTGTAGTCAGCGTGGTTGGCACGTGCATAGCTGTTGTATTTGACATCGCTCCCCAGCGGACCGCCGTTCTGAGCTACCAATAGCGGACAGGCAAAGTCGGTGGGCCCGGCAAACGGCGACGGGCAGTTGAGCACGGTCATGGAGATCGCATCCCGACCCTGGGAATGGCTGAAATCGAAGCGGAATTCGCTATGCAAGACGTCGCTCGGCTGCCACCTCGTGGAGATGCGCCCCTGGTAGTCGCGGTTGTGGGGCGCTTCATTGCCGGTGGTGCGATTGTCGATGTAGCCGTCCATTCCGGAGACGCGCCCCGCCAGGCGCACTCCGAGAGTTTGGGTAAGGGGTCCGCCCACCCCGCCCTCGACGTCGTACTCCCCGGTCTCGGCTTCGTAAAGAGTCGAAGCGTTATATTCGAGCTCGTGGCCGGGTTTGCGGGTCGTTATGTTGATCGCTCCGGCAATGGCATTGTTGCCGAAGAAGGTCGTCTGCGGCCCTTTCAGGATCTCCACCTGGGCGATGTCGAACAGGGCCGCGTGGGTCGAGCGCGACCGGCCGCGATACAGGCCATCCACGAAGGTGCCTACAGACTGCTCGAATCCAGAATTCTGACCTGAGCCCACACCGCGGATGTTGAGCAGGTCGGTGAGTGGACCGGAGACAATTTTGACATCCGGCAAACGCGTGCTGACAGCCTCGATCGAGGTCAGATTGACCCGCGCCAGGGTCTCGCCGCTGACCACGGAGACCGACACAGGAACGTCCTGTAATGGCTGAGAACGCAACTGAGCGGTCACGACGACCTCACTCAATTCGGAGGTTGCCCCATTTGCCGCGGTGTTGGCCGGTGTCTCGTCCTGCGGCGTCGCCTGGACACTGCCGATGAAACCCGAAGTGATCGCCGCGACCACGCAACTTGTATTAATGCGCCTGACCATTCGCCCCCCCTAAAGCCCGGCCTGTTGGATAGGATGAGAGCGTGCATCGCGGGATGCATCCTGTCGCCTACCTATCCCGGCAACAGGCAACCGGCTCAGGTGCGCTGGCTCGTATCCACCTTGTCGTTGCGTCCCTCCGTCAGATACGGGAAGCGTTCGACGGTCGCGCGCACCTGTTTGATGCGCCGGCCGTGATCACCCCATTCAATGATGACTTCATTGCCGATTTGGGCTTGGTCGACATCGATGCAGGCCATCGAAATGACTTCGCGGAAGAAGTAGCTGTAGATGGTGCCGGAGGAGTAGCCGACGCGCTTCCCGTTCGCAAGAAGATGGTCTGCATGCGCCAACCAACCTGTGGTGCTCCAGGCAGGACTGGTCGGCAAATCCAGCGTCTTGTACTCCTCTCCTGGCTGCAGCAGCGAGCGATAAATTTCCACAACATCGTCCGGATTCCAGCGCAGCGTCGCAACGGTGCGCCGGGGATCCGCAAGCTCTTTCTCGATGGGCTCGCGCCCCATGAAATCATGATTCAGGCGGACGGCCGACGACCAACCCACCTCGACGGGCGTTCTGTAACGCGCGCGCATATTCTTTGCGTCCACACTGCCCGTTACGCTGTAGGGTGGGAAGGAATTCCCGAGAAACTGGCTGAGCCCTGGATACTCGAGCATCGAGGGGAAAAAGGTCCACATGATCTGGGGAAACCCACCTTCCACGTGGTTCACGAGATAGGTACGCCAGCCCAGTCGTTGAATCCCCACACCCGCACCGGCTTTGAAGATGGCGTCGTAGACATCCGCGCCCTCCTCGATCGGACCGCGAACTTCGTAGGCAAGATTTCCGGACATGCCGATGCGTCCGATCTCCACTGGCTTGCCGGCAATCTTCGCTGCGCGAAAGCGCAGAAATTTGATGTCGCTCAGGTCTTCGCCCGTGGCCCGCTCGAGGGCTTGCAGGGAGGTCGGGCCGGCGACCTGGAATAGATAGCACCTCGGGGTGTCCACTTTCACCCGCAGCTTTGAATTGAGTGCGTGGAACATCGGCCAGGGACCGCCTGCGTAGAAGCGGATGTCCTGCTCGTCGTTGCGTTGCAGGATGCCATGGGTGGCGATCAGGCCATCCGGCGTGCACATGATGGCGTGCTTCATGGCGCCCACTGAATACTTCTCGAAGTTGTTGACACACAATGATTCGAAGAAGGGGATGACATCCGGACCGCTGAAATTGAATTGTGTGTCCGACAGGCCTCCGTGGATGTAGCAACCCTGTTTCCAGGACAGGCTCTCGGTTTTCCACCCTGAAAACTCCCAGGCCCACAATCGGTTGGCGTAGACCCAGTAGGTGGCCGCCTCATCGTAATAGGGCAGTCCGCGCAGATCCGGGAGCAGCGGGAGCGTCATGGTGTCTCAACCTCAATAATTCCGAAAAACGGGAGTCACGTTGCGGTAACACCGCCATCTACCATCAAGGGATGTCCAACAACGAACGAAGCCTCATCGGATGCCAGAAACAACACGGCCCTGGCGATTTCCTCCGGCTGCGCCCAACGGCCGATGGGATGCTGCCGCTTGATGCCTTCGACGACCGCCGGGTCATGCAACCAATCCTGCAGCATGGCGGTATAGGTCGCGCCGGGCAGGACGCAGTTGATGCGAATCCCTTTTCCAATGTAGTCGAGTGCCGCTGCGCGTGTGGCGCCGACCACACCATGCTTGGAGGCTGCGTACGCACTGATCCCGGGAGCAGCCACGACTCCGCCAATCGAAGAGGTGTTGACGATTGCACCGCCGCCGGCTTTGATCATCTCCGGAATCTCGTACTTCATGCACAGAAAGACGCCCTTGAGATTGATGTTGATCACCTTGTCCCAGGCACTCTCGTCGAGCTCGGCCAGTGGCACACCGATGACATGGATGCCGGCGTTGTTGAATGCGATATCGAGCTTGCCGAAAGTCGCGACCGCACGAGCCACCATTTGCTGAACCGACGCAGCGGAACTGACATCGACGGCCATGGCAGCCGCAACGCCACCGGCTGCCCTCACCTGCTCGACCGTTTCCTCGGCAGCGCGTTCGTTGAGATCGGCAACCAGGACCTGGGCTCCTTCCCGGGCAAAAGCCAGCGAGGTGGCTCGGCCCATGCCGCCCCCGCCACCCGTCACCAGCGCGACCTTGCCTCCAAACCGCTCACCCGATCGAGTTCCACCACTCATTTCCGACCTCCGCGCGCTGCGGCCCGCTCGACATCGCGCATTGACCGCATCTGTGTTTCGAATTGCATACGCGCCTCGCTCACGTCGGTCGCTGGAGGAAATGACGCCAGCAGTTCCTCACACAGTGCGGCCACTTCGGGCTTGCTCTCCGGATGCGTGAGGATGTAAGCGTCATTGTTGCGAATTCCGCGCAGCACCGCGCGCCCCACTTCGATAGGCTCGGCAGCAGCCGCCGCAAGTTGTGACCTGAGGACCTCGTTGAGATTAGGACCGGGGGGTGGCGGTGCGATGTGGGAAGGTCGATAGCGTGCGGACTCCAAAATCCGTGTCCGCACGAGACCAGGGCACAGTGTTGATACACCAATACCGTGAGGCGCCAGCGCCAGACGCAACGCCTCCGACAACCCACGCACGGCGAATTTTGTTCCGGTATAGATAGCCGTCGCACTGAGCGGAATCAGCGCGGCCACGGATGCCGTATTCACGATATGAGCCTGTTCGCCGAGCGCCCGCATTCGGGGCATGAACGTGACCAAGCCATTGATGACGCCACCGACATTGACACCGAAGATCCAATCCCATTCGTCGTAGGATGCGTCCATGACCGGCCGGTCAGACCCGACTCCCGCGTTGTTGCACAACACGTGCACTTTTCCGAATACAGCATCAGCCTCGTCGGCTGCTTTTGCGAAAGCCGCACGGTCTCTCACGTCGAGCGCGATGAAGTGGGCCGCATCGCCATGCCGGGCGAGATGGCTCCTGGCTTCGCTCAGATGTGAGCTCAGCAGGTCAGCGATCACTACGCGCATACCCGCTTCGAGAAAGACCTCTGCCATCGCGAGCCCAATGCCGCTGGCACCGCCCGTGATAAAAGCCGTTTTGCCCGTTACTGTTTGCATGACTTTGAAGCCTCAGAGTACCGCCGCATGGGCGATATCCGACAAACGCTGAAACCGCAGTATGTTGTCGGCTTCGTCAATCAAACCCGCCGTCAGACAGACGAACGTAACACTCGATTCCGGATCGACCCAGAAGACGGTGCTGCCGGCGCCGTGACTGCCGAAGGTGCGCGGTGAAGCCAGCGTGCCGAATTGGTGTTGGCAGATGACATCGCCGCGCAGTGTGAATCCGAGACCGAGGTAGGCAGGGAAAGGTCTCCAGCCGCGCGAAAGCGCGAGCCCCTTGTAAAGTTGATTGGGATGATCACCCGTCCAGTTCCGCGTCGCCATATCGAGAATGCGCGGACCTACGATGCGGTTGCCATCCAGTTCGCCGCCCCGGCGCAGCATTTCGGCGAAACGAAATACGTCGGTTGCCGTGGAAATCATGCCGACCCAGGGCATCTCGGAATTCTCTTCGAGCAGGG
>Ga0207695_10010508_pt1 | contig 11323 bp, 13 predicted proteins | sample KBSC54metaG_FD_184354 | JGI IMG/M metagenome (GOLD analysis project Ga0207695, IMG submission 184354) | Corn rhizosphere microbial communities from Kellogg Biological Station, Michigan, USA - KBS C5-4 metaG (SPAdes) (version 2) | ecosystem: Host-associated > Plants > Roots > Rhizosphere > Soil... | reverse complement strand
GAACGCATCGAACGCGAGCCCGTCAACGAGGTGATCCTGGCCACCAGCTTCACCGCCGAGGGCGAGGCCACCGCGCACGTGATCGGCGAGGCGCTGAAGGCGCGCGGGCTGACGGTGTCGCGCCTCGCGCGCGGCGTGCCGGCCGGCAGCGAGCTGGAATACGTCGACCTCTCGACGATCGCGCACGCGCTGGCCGACCGGCGCTGACCTCGCAGGGCGGGTCGTTCGACCCGCGTCGACCGGCGGTGCGACGCTCGCGCCGAAATCGCGGGTCGCGCCTTCGGCCAACCCGCCCTGTCAACTCCGAACTGCGGCAGCGCCGGGTGTCCGATAGCGGACACCTGCGCTGCGGCCGGGCGGGCTCGTCGACAGAATCGACACGCGCCGCCGCATGCCGTGGCGCGCCAGTCGCTCCGAAGAGCCGCCCGTCGTTGAACCACACCCTGTCCTCGCCCGGCACCGCGGGCATCCGCATTCCCGGCATCCGCCTCAGCGATCGCCTGCTGCAGCGCGTGCGCCGCTTCGTGGCGGCGCGCCCGTACTTCACGGCCTCGGTCGTCGCGCATGGCCTGTTGGCGATGCTGCTGCTGAACGTGGCCGGCCTGGGCACGCGCCAGGACGCGCGCGTGGCCGCCGCCGACGCGAGCAGGGCCGCGCGGCGCGTCGAGGCGACGCGCTCGCGCGACCTGCAGCACCGCGTCGAGCGCATGCAGTCCATCCGCGAGGCGCTCGACCCCGGGGCGGCGCCGCTGCCGCCCGGCACCGGCGACGGCTCGCCCGCCGCGCTGGCGGCGCGTGCGCAGGCGCTGGCCGACGCCATCGACGGCGCCGACCGTGCGCTGCGCGCGCAGGACCTCGCGCGGCTCACGCAGATTCCCCTGGCCGAGGCGCGCCGCAAGATCGACGCGGACGACGCCGCGCACCGCCTGCCGCCGCCGCCCGAGACGGCGCAGGAAAAGATCGCGCGCCTCGAGCGCCATGCCCGCGACGTGGCCGAGGCCCGCCGCGCGCGCCTGGACGCGCAGCGCGAGGGCGTGCGCGTCACGCGCGCGCATGCGAAGGCGCAGCGCCGCTACGAACCCGATGCCGCGCTGGCGCAGACGCCGCCGGCCTCGGGCTCGACGGGCCAGGCCCACGTGGCCGACGGCATCCCGCGCTCGATGGCCGAGCAGTTCAAGTCCATGGTGCGGCTGGGCGGGCCGCAGGGGCGCGTCGGCGTCGTCGGCACGCAGGCCGGGTTGTCGGTCAATCGCGAGCACGTCAAGGGCATCGCCGGCGGCCGCAACGCCCGCGCGGAGGACTTCGGGCGCGACGCCGACGTGGCGAGCCGGGGGCGCCAGGTCGTGCTCGAGGGCCAGCGCGAAAAGGCCGGGCAGGGCGGCGGCATCGGCGACCACGGGTCGGGCTCCGTCAAGCAGGGCAGCGCCACGTCGACCAGCGGCGACGCGACCCTGCGCGGCCTCGCGGCGGTGCGCATCCCCGGCAGCAGCCTCGACCTGACGGGCCACGCCGAAGACGCACAGCACACCTTCGTGCGCTATGCCTCCCCGCCGGCCGTGGACCTGGCCACGCTGCGCACCGCGGCGGGCCGCGTGTTCGGCGCCGGAGGCACGCACGCGGGGCGCGTCTACCTCGACACCTGGTACGTGATCGGCCCGTTCGCCGGCAAGGGCGCGGAGTCGCAGCAGGCGGGTTATCCGCCCGAGGACGACGTCGACCTCGACGCCGCCTACCCGGGCCCCGAGGGCCGCACGCTCACGTGGCGGTTCACCAGCCGCGGCTTCTATCCGTTCGTGCCGCCCGACCGGCGCATGGACGCCGTGTACTACGCGTACACCGAGATCCGCGTCGACGACGATCGCGACGTCTGGTTCTCGTTCGCCGCCGACGACGACTCGATGATGTGGCTCGACGAGCGCCTCGTGTGGGTCAGCTCGCCGGGCGACAAGCCCTGGTACCACCCCCCGTACTACGCCCGCGACGAGCTCGTCGGCAGCCTCTCGCTCGCAGAAGGCCAGCGCCGCGTGCACCTGGCGGCCGGCGTGCACCGCCTGCTGTTCAAGCTGTGCAACGCGGACGGGCACCCCTTCTTCTCCGTCGTCCTGTCCAAGTGAGCGTCATCATGCAATTCAACCTCCTGCAGCAACTGGCCACCGGCGGCGCCGGCATCTGGGTGATCGCGGCGCTGTCGCTGCTGATGGTCGCCGTGGCGATCGAGCGCTTCCATCGCTTTCGCATGTCGGCCATCGTGCCGACGGGGCTGGTCGACGAGGTCGTGCCCCTTTGGCAGGCCGGTCGGCTCGAAGAGCTGCAGCAGGCGCTGGCGCGGCACGAGAGCGTGCTCGCCACGGCAATCCGCTTCATCGTCGCGAACCGCGCGCGCTGGACGCCCGAGCTGCTCGACGAGCGCGCCGGCGAGCTCGCCTCGCGCGCGCTGCGCCAGCAGCAGCAGCGCGCCTACCCGCTGGCGGTCGTGGCCACCGTGGCGCCCATCGTGGGCCTGCTGGGCACCGTGGTGGGCATGATCGAGGCCTTCCACGTGATCGCGTTCACGGGCGGCATGGGCGACGCCTCGCTGCTGGCTGGCGGCATCTCCAAGGCGCTGGTCAACACCGCCGCCGGCCTGAGCGTGGCGCTGCCCGCGCTGGCGCTGCACCACTTCTTCCGCCATCGGCTGACGCTGGGCGGCCTGGCGCTCGAGGAGCAGCTGGAGCGCGTGATGGACGCCTGCGTGCGCGACGGAGGCCGCGCATGAGGATCGCCGTCGGCGAGGACGAACAGCCGGAGATCAGCCTGATCGCGCTGATCGACTGCATCTTCTTCCTGCTCATGTTCTTCATGGTGGCCACCACGTTCCAGAAGCAGGCCGAGGGCAAGGCGGCGAAGCAGCTGCCGATCACGCTGCCGCAATCCGAGGTGTCGCTGGACAAGGCCGAGGCCGGCGCGAGCCCGCTCGTGATCGGCGTCGACGTCAAGGGTGGCCTGTACTGGAGCCGCGAGCCGGTGTCGACGGTGGAACTGCGCGACCGCCTGCACGCCGAGGCGCAGAAGGATCCGAACCGCGCGGTGCGCATCGACGGCGATGCCCTGGTGCCGTACCAGGAAGTGGTGCACCTGCTGGACCTGTGCGAGTTCGAGGGGCTGACGCGCGTGGCGCTGCGCACGCGGGCGGGGCGCTGAGGCGCTTCGACCGCCGGGAAGCGGTCGCCACGGTCGCGTGATTGACCGGCGACGCGCATCAGGTTCCACTTCTGGCGCATCGTCGATGCGCCACCGCGATGCGTCCCGCGCTTCGCGCTACGATCGCGTCCCGACGCCGCACTTCGCCTCGACATGACCGACACCGAACTCGCCGACCTCTACCGCGACTACATCGCCTGCCTCAACCGCCGCGACTGGCCTGCACTCGCGCAATTCGTCTCGCACGACGTCATGCACAACGGCCGGCCGCTGGGGCTGTCCGGCTATCGGGCGATGCTCGAGAAGGACGTCGAGGACGTTCCCGACCTGAAGTTCAACGTCGAGATGATGACCTGCGATCCCCCCAACGTCGCGGCCAGGCTCGCGTTCGATTGCACGCCCACGGGCGAATTCCAGGGCCTGGCGGTCAACGGCAAGCAGGTGAAGTTCACCGAGTCGGTGTTCTACGAGATCAGCGACCGCCGCATCGCCACGGTGTGGTCGGCCATCGACAAGGCGGCGATCGAGTCGCAGCTCTGAGCACGCCGCGCCGCCGGCGTCAGGCGCTCGTGCCGTCCGCGGTCGCGCACAGCGCGGCGAGCCGGCGGTGCGCGTCGTCCGACTCGTCGGCCGGCATGCTCTGCCGCGCGCACACGTAGCGTTCGCTGAACACGTCGAGCCAGGCCTCGAGCGTGCGCGCGGCGCGGACGTCGCCGGCCAATTCCAGGCACAGGGCGGCGATCTCGGCCGTGCAGAGGTGGTGCTCGTGCCAGGCACTGCGCAGGCGATAGCGCGAGAGCGCCGCCGGATCCAGGCCCAGCACCGGGAAGCGGTCGAGGTACGGGCTCTTGCGGAAGGCCTTGCGCGCCTCGGCCCAGGTGCCGTCCAGCAGGATGAACAGCGGTCGGCGGGCATCGCCCGGCGCGCGGTCGGGAAGCTTCTCGACGACGCGACCGGGGGCCGCGAATTCGCCCGGGAATACGACGAACGGCTGCCAGCGCGGATCGTCCAGCAGCGCCGTCAGCGCGGGATCGACCTGCGTGCGCGACCACGCGAAGGCCTGCGTGTCGGGCACGACATCGGCCACCAGCCAGCCGGTGTTGCTGGGCTTGAGCGCCTCGAACGGCGCCATCAGCAGGCACACGCCCGCGCGCGTGGGCACGCTGGCGTGCAGCGCGCAAGCGCAATGCGTGGGTGCGAGGCGGCAGCGCTCGCAGCGCGGCTTGCGCGGTCCGCCGCGATCGAGGCGCGGACGCTGCCCGTCCTGCGCGAGACAGGTGTCGCGCAGCCGGGCGACCGCATGCGCCGCCGGGGCTTTCTTGACGGGGTGGTTCACGCCGGCATCATGCCCGACGCATGGAGACTTGAAGGACGCGAGCGATGACCGGACCGATCCCGACGACGCGAACCGCATCGTGCTCCTGTGGCCAGCTGCGCATCGAGGTGCGCGGCGAGCCGCGCGGCGTGGGCGTCTGCCATTGCCTGGAATGCCAGCGCCGCACCGGCAGCGTGTTCGCCGCGCTCGCGAGCTTCCGCGCGCCGTGGACGGTGGCCGGCGAGGCCACCGAGTACGTGCGCGCCGGCGACGCGGGCGCACGATTCCGCTTCCGGTTCTGTCCCCGCTGCGGCTCGACGGTGTTCCACACGGAAGAGGGCGTCGACGACTCGGTGGGCGTGGCCGTGGGCGCCTTCGGCGACCCGTCCTTCCCGGCGCCCGAAGTGTCGGTCTACGACTGCCGGCGCCACCCGTGGGTGACGCTGCCGCCCGGCACGAGGGTGTTCGAGAAGGATCCCGGCTAGTGCCTCAGGCGGCCGGCTTGTGCGCCGCCAGCATCTCGCCCATCTTCCGGTGGATGAGGTTGATGGCCTTGAGCGGGCGCAGCATCACCTTGAAGTCGACGATCTGCCCGGCGTCGTTCCACCGGATGATGTCGACACCATTGACGAGGATGCCCTCGATCTCGGTCTCGAACTCGAGCATCGCGTCGTTGGGCCCGGCGATCTCGCGCACGTAGCGGAACGTCGGGTTGAAGAACACCGCGAACGCGGCCGACAGGTACATCACCGTCAGCTTGCGGCCCGGCTGCACCGCGTGAACGACCGGCGAGTGGAAGGTGGCGTCCTCGGCGATCAGGTCCGGCAGGCCGGCGGCGTCGTGGGTGCGCACCAGGCGGTGCCAGGTCTCGAGGACGGAGACGGTCATGCGCGGCTTCCGGTGACGAGGGGCGGCCAGTGTGGAGCGGACGGGACGTCGCCGGTGGTGGGTCGTGCCGGGCCGTCAGGGCTGCGCGACGCGGGCCTTCGTGACCACCGTCTTGCCGGGCGTGCCGCCCTTGTGCGCGACCACCTGCCTGGCCTTGCGCGGCGGCGCCTTCGAGACGGCCACGTGAGCGCCGCTGCGCGCGTTCGACGTCTGCGCGACATGCGTCCGTGCCGCGGCCTTGCCCTTGGCGGCCACGCGGGTGGCGGCCGGATGCGACGGCGCGCGGGCCAGCGACGTGGAGCGCGGCAGGAACAGCACGGCCGTCGAACCCGCGGCGAACTTGCCTCCGGCCGACACGTGGTTCCAGGTGGCCACCTGCGTGGCGCTGACGTGCCAGCGGCGCGCCACCGAGGCCACCGTCTCGCCGCCCTTGCCGACGCGCATGTTGACGCGGCGCGTGGGCGGCAGGTCGGGCGCCAGCGAGATGGCTGCGGAGTCCGCGACGGTCTCGGAGACGTCGGCCTTGTGCTGCGCCGAGCGCGGCACCAGCAGCGTCGAGCCGGCCTTGACCAGCATGCGCGCCGGGATGTGGTTGACCTCGCGCAGCTCGGCCTCGCTCATGCCCACCAGCTTGGCGGCGTCGGCGGGGCGGATCGTCTTGCCGACCGAGTACACCGTCCACGTCGCCAGCGCGCCGGGATGCGCCTTGACGGCGCGCACGAAGTCGTCGGCGTTGTCGTAGGGCAGCAGCACCTGCGGCGTGCCGGCGGCCAGGATCACCGGCTTGTCCAGCTGCGGGTTGAGCATGCGGAACTCGTCGATCGGCACGTTGGCCAGCTTGGCGGCGGTGTCGACGTCGATGTCGCGCTCGATGGGCACGCTGAGGAAGTACGGGTGGTTGCCCACCGGCGGCAGCGTCAGCGAATACGCCTCGGGGTGCAGGACGATGTTCTTGACCGCCTGCAGCTTCGGTACGTACTCGCTGGTCTCCTTGGGCAGGTTCAGGCTCGCGTAGTCGGTCGGCAGGCCGCGCTTCTGGTTGCGCGCGATCGCGCGCTGCACGTTGCCCTGGCCGCAGTTGTACGCGGCCAGCGCGAGCTGCCAGTCGCCGAACATGTCGTGCAGGCGCTGCAGGTAGTCGAGCGCGGCGCGGGTGGAGGACAGGACGTCGCGCCGGTCGTCGCGGAAGATGTTCTGCTTGAGGTCGAAGTCCCTGCCGGTGGCCGATACGAACTGCCACATGCCCGAGGCCTTGGCCACCGACATCGCCTGCGGGTTGAACGCGCTCTCGGTGAACGGCAGGAGCGCCAGCTCCGTGGGCATGTGGCGGCGCTCGACCTCCTGGGTGATGTGGTACAGGTAGCGTGCGCCGCGGGCGGTCATGCGGGCCACGTAGTCGGGGCGCGACGAATACCACTGCTCCCACTGCTTGACGGCGGGAGTGTCCATGTCGGGGATCGCGAAGCCGTCGCGCACGCGGTGCCACAGGTCGGAGCGGGCGGCGCTGTCGTCGAGGTTGACCCGCGTGTCGGGCTGCAGCGGGTCGTAGGGCGGCAGCACCGCCGGCACGCTGCCCGTCCTGGCGGTGTCGCCGTCGTCCTCGTCGTCGGCGTCCATCGCCTCGGCGTCCGAGGCAGCCGCGGCCGGCGCGCTCGCCGAACCGGCGGCAGCGACGGCGACCGTCGGCTGCGACGCCGCCGCGGCGGACGCGGACGCCGCCTCGGCCGGCTGCACCGCCGCGGTGGCGACGGGCGCCGGGCCGGCGGGCGGCGCGGAGGCGAGGTCGACGGTCGAGCAGGCCGCGAGCATCAGGGCGAGGGCGAGGGACAGGACGGTCGGCAGCGACAGGCGCGTCGGAGGAGCGGCAGTGTTCAAAACGTGTTCTTCCATTCACGCAGGGCGGCGAGGACGTCGACCGGGTCCGTGGAGACGGCGCCGTGGGCCTGCGCCGACGCCACCACCTCGGGTTCGCGCACGCGCAGGAACGGGTTGACGGCGCGTTCGGTGGCGATGGTCGACGGCAAGGTCCAGGCGCCCTCGGCGCGCAGGGCCTTGCAGCGGATCTCGTACTCGGCCAGGGCCGTGTTGTGGGGCTCGACCGTGCGCGCGAAACGCAGGTTCGAGAGCGTGTATTCGTGCGCGCAGCAGACGCGCGTCTCGCCCGGCAACGCGGCGAGCTCCGAGAGGGAGTGTTGCATCTGCGCCGGAGTTCCCTCGAACAGCCGGCCGCAGCCGCCGGAAAAGAGCGTGTCGCCGCAGAACAGCCACGGCGCGCGGCCCGGTTCGGCCGCGACGTACGCGATGTGGCCCGCGGTATGGCCGGGCACGTCCAGCACCTGCACGTGCAGGCCGAGCAGCTCGAACGTCATGCCGTGCGACATCTTCTCGACCGGCACCGGCATCGCCTCGCGCGCCGGGCCGTAGACCGGGCCTTGGACCAGCGGTTGCAACTCGGCAAGGCCACCGACATGGTCCGGATGGTGGTGGGTCACTAGAATGGCCGCGAGCCGCAGTCCCCGTTCGCGCAACGCGTTCTTCACGGGCGACGCTGCCCCGGGATCCACCACGATGGCGTCGACGTCATCGTGCAGCATCCAGACGAGGTTGTCGGCGAAGGCGGGTAGGGCGATCAGATCCATGGAGACAGGCGCAGCGATTATAGAGTTGGGCGAGTGGCTGAAGACACCGCCCGGCCGGGTGCTGCTCGCCTGGGAACAGGAGCGCATCGACCGCGCCGTGTTCGACATCTTCGGCTATCACGCGCTGCAGATGGGCCTGCCCTCGCTGGACGGCCTGCGCGCCAACCGCATGCCGCACCGCTGGCTCGCCAGCCCCACCCTGGTCAACCCGGAGCCCGAGCCGATCGCTCCCGCGCTCGACCTCGGCTTCACGACCTCGCCGCTGAAGGTGCCGGTCGCGCTGCATTGCTGTGCCGAGGCGCTGCCGTTCGCCTCCAACAGCCTCGACCTGGTGGTGATGCCGCACACGCTCGAGATGTCCTCCGACCCGCACCAGGCGCTGGCCGAGGCCACGCGCTGCCTGGTGCCCGACGGCAAGCTCGTGATCTTCGGCTTCAACCCGATGAGCCTGTGGGCGCTGCGCCAGCGGCTCGGCCGCACCGGCCACCGCATGCGCATGGCCGACGAGACCCTGTTCCTGCCGAGCGCCGGCGAGTTCATCGGCTACTGGCGGCTGCGCGACTGGCTGCGGCTGCTGAGCTTCGACATCGAGGTCGGCAAGTTCGGCTGCTACCGTCCGCCCTGGAGCACGCAGAAATGGCTGGCCCGCTACGGCTGGATGGAACCCGTGGGCGAGCGCTGGTGGCCGGTGCTGGGCGCCGTCTACTTCCTCGTGGCCGTGCGGCGCGTGCGCGGCATGCACCTGGTGGGCAAGCTGCGCAAGGCGCCCGTCAAGGCCGCCACGGCCCCGGCGGTCGCGACGATCAACCGCCGGCCGTGACGGGCACGCGGTTCAGGGATTCAGCTCGTTGACCCGCTTGACCCACTCGGCGAGCCGGCCCTTGACCCACGCGACATCGGCCTCCGAACGGTACTTGCTGTAGATCGACACCATCAGCGCCTTGCCGCGCAGGCGCAGCGTGGCCAGGGCCATCACCTGGCGCACGTCCGCCGACCCCTTCTTCATCGCCACCGAGACCGTCTGCACGGCGGCCAGCGAGATCGAGTTGGGCTGCTCGTCGAAGATGCCCAGCGAGGCGGTGTCGTGGCTGGTGATCCTGGTGCTGCTGTCGCCGCTCAGCGCGGCGGCGTCCTGGGACACGCGGTCGGTGGCGTCCTTGACCTGGTCCTTGACGTTGGCCAGCAGCTGCTTGTTCTGCTCGCGCATGACTTTCTTGAGCTCGTCGAACTGCGCGGTGGTCACGCCACTCTGTTCCACGGCGGGAAAGGTCTGCACGCCGAGCATGCGGCCCGCGGCGGCGTCGCCGTCGGGCGGCGGCGGCGATTGCAGCGCATCGGACGGCAGCATGGCGGCGAGCAGCCGGTTGGTGGGCGGCAGCGAGTGCGTCATCATGTCCAACATGGGCCTGGGCGTGGCCGACGGGGGCGCGAAGCCGGACAGGACCGGAAGCGTGATCGTCGTGCTGCCGATCGTGACGTCGGCGGTGTCGGGAGCGGCCGCGGCCGCTTGCGAGGACGCGATCGCCAGGCTGGCGAGCAGGGCGGACAGGGCGCGGCGGAAGGTCATCTTCGAGTCGGAAGGCGCCACGGACGGTGGCAGCGGACTCTAACCCGGCAGCCGGGTACGATGCCGCCCATGACAGAAGTTTCCACGACCGAAGTGACGATCTACACGGACGGGGCCTGCAAGGGCAACCCGGGGCCGGGCGGATGGGGCTGCTGGCTTTCGGCCAGCGGCAAGGAGCGCGAGCTGTTCGGCGGCGCCACGCAGACCACCAACAACCGCATGGAGCTCACGGCGGTGATCAAGGGCCTGTCGGTGCTCACGCGGCGCTGCTCGGTGGCGATCTACACCGACAGCGAATACGTGCGCAACGGCATCACGTCATGGATCCACGGCTGGAAGAAGCGCGGCTGGCGCACCGCCGACGGCAAGCCGGTGAAGAACGTGGAGCTGTGGCAGCAGCTCGAGACGCTGGCCAATGCGCACGAGGTGCAGTGGCACTGGGTCAAGGGCCACGCCGGCGATCCGGGCAACGAGCGCGCGGACGCGCTGGCCAACAAGGGTGTGCTGGCCGCGCTGAACGGGCAGGCCTGAAGCGGTGGGGCTTCGGCGTGGGAATGCAAGCGCGCAGCCCTCGGCGCGAATGAACGGCGCCGGCGCGGCGGTCAACGGGCGAGATCGTCCGGCGTGTTGATGTTGGCGAACGCTGCGGCGTCGCCCGGCCGGTCGAAGCGCACCGGCGTCGCGTGGCGCGCGAGCCAGGCCTCGACCTTGCGGCCGCCGCCGGCGAGGCACTCGGCCAGGTCATCGGCCAGCGTGGTCGAAAGCAGGCAGCACACCGGCTCCAGGCGCACCCCCGCGGCGCCGAGATCGCGCTGCACGACCGCGCCGCGGCGCCCGCCCAGGCCGCGCGCCAGGCGCTCGACGAGATCAGGCGGCAGCCGCGGTGCGTCGCACGGCACCACCGCGAGCCAGGGCGTGGTGGCGGCGCGCAGGCCCGCCAGCATGCCCGCGAGCGGGCCGGGGAAGTCGTCGTGCGCGTCCGCCAGCACGCGCGCGCCGCGCGAGGCGTAGTCGGCCGCGTTGCGGTTCGCGCTGATCATCACCTCGCCGACCTGGGGCGCGAGCCGCTCGATCGCATGGTCGACCAGCGCCCGGCCATGCCAGGGTTGCAGGCCCTTGTCGACGCCGCCCAGGCGCTGCCCGCGGCCGCCGGCCAGCACCAGGCCGGTGATCGCCGCGCGCGAGGGAGGCGCGGCCATCAGCCGCCGATGTAGTGCATCTCGACGCGGCGCTCGCCGGCGTGCGCCGGTCCGACGTCGACCTCGGGCGTGGCGGCCGTGCGCAGCGCGGAGTAGCGGTCGTCGCGCGCGGCCCAGACCTGGTCGATGGCGCCCGCGATGGCACGGTCGTCGGCGCCCCCGCGCAGCAGCGCGCGCAGGTCGTGGCCGTGCGTGGCGAACAGGCACAGGTAGAGCTGGCCGTCGGTGGACAGGCGCGCCCGGTTGCAGTCGCCGCAGAAGGCCTGCGTGACGCTGGAGACCAGGCCGATCTCCTGGCCGGTGGCGTCGAAGCGCCAGCGCTGCGCCGTCTCGCCCGCGGCGCTGGCGGGCAGGGCGGTCAGCGGCCCGATCTCGCGCAGCCGCTCGAGCACCTCGCGCGAGGGCAGCACGTCGTCCAGGCGCCACCCGTTGGTCGAGCCGACGTCCATGAACTCGATGAAGCGCAGCACGGCGGCGTTGCCGTAGCGCGCGTGCAGGGCCCGCGTGAGCGGCACCACCTGGTCGTCGTTGGTGC